>Ga0213839_1000442_pt1 | contig 53643 bp, 46 predicted proteins | sample SWPATP21_FD_160075 | JGI IMG/M metagenome (GOLD analysis project Ga0213839, IMG submission 160075) | Coastal seawater microbial communities from Marineland, Florida, United States - SWPA TP2 #1 | ecosystem: Environmental > Aquatic > Marine > Coastal | place: USA: Florida | collected 2016-08-14
GGCCTCGCCCGCCGGGGCCGCCTCGGTCCAGGCCAGCGGGGCCGACACGGGGGAGGCCGTTCGTACCCAGCCCGGGCCCGACTCGGCGGTCCCGGGCGCGTCGCCGAGGGCCAGGGCCACGGCCCCCACCCAGTCGGCCCGCTCGGGAGCCCCCAGCGGAGGCGGCACCACGTCGAGCACGGCGCTCCCATCGACCCGGCCACGCTTGTCGGCCGCCCGCAGGGCCCACTGCACGCCCCTCCCCGGGGCCAGGGACGCGGGCACCTTGGTGTCGACGCGGTCCAGGAGACGAGCCAGCATGCCGCGGCCCTCCTCGTCGAGGAGGTCGACGTCTCGCACGAGGCGGCCGATGGTGGCCTCCTGCACGGGAACGTCGGCGACCGCGCGGGCGAAGGCCAGCTCGAGCCGCTCCCGGGGCGTCCGCGGCTCGAGGGACACCGACTGTGCCACCTGCTCCACCACCTGTCGGGGGAGGTCCAGCATCGGCGCCGCCTCGGCGACGAGCCGCAGCGCCTGGGCCCGATCCCGCAGCTCGAGGTCGGCGATCCGGTCCCGCGCCACGGCCACGGCTGCCCGGATCCGCTGCCGGGCCACGGCCTGCTCCCCCTCAGTGAGGGTCGGGAGGGCCACCAGGGCGGCCCGTCCAGCGGCGACCCCGTGGGCTGGGTCGTCGAGGAGCTCGGGGTCGTCCATCAGCGCCAGCGCGCCGACGACGGTGCCGCCACGACGCCCCTCCACGGCCACCGTGAGCGCCCCGTCGCCGGGGGCCCCCTCGGCCAGGGGGAACACGACCTCCTGCTCCTGCACCAGCTGCCCGTCCACCCGTAGAAGGGCCGTCCGCCGGGTTCCTGCCGGGAGGTCCCCCAGGTCGACCTCCGCGACAGCCCCTGGATCGATGGTGATCTCGCGGTCCAGGGACCCGGCCTGCAGCTGCACGGTCACCGGCTCCTCGCCGGGGTTCACGACCCGAGCGCGAGGGTTGGCCACGTCGCCGAGGCTTGCGGCCAGGAGGGGATCGACCGCGAACCAGGGCCGTACCTGGGGCTCCACCACCACCTCGGCGCGACCGACCGAGCCGGGCACCACGGCGATGGCCTCCACCCGCCAGCGACGGCGGCCGTCGGGGGCGGCGGCGTCGACGGTGAAGCGCCCGTCCTTGTCGGTGTCCACCACGCGCCAGAGGCCCTCGTCGCGGGCGCCGTACAGGGTGTAGCCCCGCGACCCCAGGGTGACGGCCTCCCCCCGTCGAACGCCCACGCCCCCTCGACCCTTGCTTCCGAAGGCACCGCCACCGCTGCCATAGCCCACCCCCGAGGCGCCGAGCCCCCCGACCCCCAGCGGGACCTCGGTGTCGAGCACGTCGGAGACCCGGGACTCGGCGAGGCGTCCCTCGGCTGCAAGCCGCTTGCGTCGGTCCTCCTCCTCCCGCCGCGCCTCCGCGAGGAGCTCGTCGGAGAGCATCTCGGCCCAGCCACCGTGCTCGATGCGCCAGGCCCGTGCCGTCGAGGCCTCCCAGTAGGTGGGGCGCTCCAGCATGTGGGTCGACAGGGTGGGCGGCACGCCGATCTCGTCGATGAGCAGCTCGTCGACGGCCCGCACCACGACCCGGGCCCGCTGGGGGTTTCCGGCCGCATCGGTCACGCGCCCGTCCACCGTCCAGCGCTCGCCCGCACGCTCGGCCGCCAGCTCCACCTGGAGGGAGGCATCCACGTCGACCCGGCGACCGTGGGCATCCTCTGCGGACGTCGCGACCAGCTCCACCCCACCGTGCCAGCGTCGATCCACCGGGATGCGCTGCGTTCGGCCCGGGCCGACCAGGACGGCGTCCAGCATGCGCCCGCCCTCGACGGTGAGCAGAGACCAGCCACCGTCGACCGACACCTCGGCGTCTCGTCCCACCAGGGGCTCGTCGCCGAGGCGGACCCGGGTGCCGCCCCGCACCTCCAGGGCCGCGGTCCGGGTCCCTGCCGTGCCGTCGGGCCGCACCAGCTCGAGCAGATAGTGCCCCTCCGCGAGGCCCTCGAGGGTGACCCGTCCGTCGGCGAGGGTCACCCGCTGGACGCTCACCGTCTCCCGAAGCCCGCCCACCGACGGGAAGTGCGCGTCGCCGTCGAACACCGAGAGCTCCGGCACCACGAACGGATCCGGAGCGGCCACCGGCGCCCCACGCTCCACCTCGGGCCGCAGGCGCACCACCCGCAGCTGGGCATCCCCCTCGCCCTCCAGCGCCACGAGGATGGGCTCCCCGGGTCGCGCCCTCGGGTCGTCGAGCCTCAGCCGCTGCTCGGGGGACGAAGGCGGCGGCCGGAGCCAGGTGCGGAGGCTGTCCGCCTCGTCGGGCAGGGCCGCCGACACGGACCAGGGCAGGCCCGCCGGGGGCCCCGCCAGGCGGATCCGTCCACGCTCGTCGGTGCGCTCCACCCGCTCCACGCCATCCTCGACGACCAGCTGCACGGGCTGGTTCCCCACCGGAACGCCGTCCGCGTCCACGACATGGACCACGACGCCGTCCCCATCGGGCTCCATCTCCAGGCGCCGCGCACCGGGCACCTCGTCGATCACCGGGATCGTCGCCAGCTCCACCGCACCGTCGCGCCCGGGCACGAGGGCTCGGATCACCAGCTCGTGTCGGTCGGCCCCATGGGAGCGGCGGCCGGTGCTGGTCCACGGCACGACGAGCTCCCCCTCGATGGCCCCCGCTCGGTCGGCCGCGCCGCGCACGGTCTGGTAGCTGCCAGAGCGCCCGACGAGGGTGATCTTCCAGTCCCCCTGCGCCGGCTCGCCGCCGCGGGTGGCCACCGCGCGGAACCGCACGACATCTCCGGGTCGGTACACCGGCCGGTCCAGATCGATGGCGGTCTGCACCGGGTCCTCCCCCTCGGCGTCGAAGGACGTGCCCACCTGCAGGAGGGCGGGTCCACCCGCGGTCTGGGCCACCACGACGGCAGGAGCCTCCTGGAGCTCCACCCGGGCGAGCCCCTCCCGATCCGGTCGCACGGCGACCACCTGCCCGGCCGACTGCACCCAGAAGCGGGCGCCTCGGACCGGCTCGCCGTCCCGGAGGGCCACCATGGCCAGGTCCGGCCCCTGGGCCCGTGCCAGGACCCGCGCATCGCTCACCAGCAGGAGGGTGCGGGCCTCCCGGTCCGTCGTCGCCGCGGTCACGGCGTAGAGGCCCGGTCCGGGAACGGGGACCTCGGTGGTGAAGCGCCGCTCGACGCCCCCGTCCGGCACCGGCACGGTCCATGTGCGATCCGGCGCCACGATCGACACGTCCAGATCCCCGAGGGAGCCGGGGCGACCGCCCGCCCGCAGCCAGCCCTCCACGTCGATCCGGTGCAGACGCAGCTCCACCTCGTCGAGCCCCCGGGTCATCAGCTCCACCGTGGCGGAGCCCGCATCCTCGGGGGTGCGGATGCCGATCTCGGCCTCCAGCAGCTCCTGCAGGACGTCGGCGGCAGGCCCCTGTTCGGTGCGCTCCCGCAGCCAGTCCAGGCCTTCGTCCAGGGCACGATGGCGAAGCGCCTCTCGCGCCTCCGGAGACCAGGGCCAGCGGGCCACCAGGGCGTCGAGGCGTGCCGAGCGGTCCTCCACGTCGTCGGTCGCCCAGGCGGCCTCCAGGGCCAGGGAGGGCTGATCGGCCACCCGATCCCAGCCGTCGGCGTCGAAGCGTCCGTCGGCCGCCGCGCGGCGAAGGCCGTCGAGGACCAGCTCCTGGCGCAGGGACTCGGCCTCGCTGCGGAAGGCCGCGGCGGGGAAGCGGGCGAGGAGGTCGTCGATCTGGTCCACGGCGTCGGCATCTCCAGCGCGCACGGCCAGGCGCACCAGCGCCCACGCGACCTCCTGGTCGTCGGAGAACAGGTCCAGCAGGCCGCGAGCCTCCTCGAGCCAGCCGGCACGGGCCAGCTCCAGCCCCACCTCCCGACGGATCTCGTTCGCCTCCGGGGTCGTGTGGGCGTTCACGAGGGCCAGGGCCAGCTCGTAGCGAACGGCCAGGTCCCCGTTGGCGACGGAGCGCACCCGGGTGGACATCGTCGACGGATCATCCGGCAGCGGCCGGAGCAGCTCCAGGGCCCCACGGGCGCCGAGCAGCGGCGCCACCCGAAGGCGGTCCTGGGCTCCGTCCCCCTCCGCTGCGGCGATGGCGGCGGACAGCTCCGTGATGACCAGCTGGGCCTCGGCGCCACCGGGCCCCAGCTCCGCCAGGCGACGGGCGAGGGCCAGCCGCCGCTCGCTCCCCTCCTCCTCTACCCGCACCGCCAGCGCCAGCAGCGCCGTGGCCGTGGTCCGATCCGGCGGGTCGGCGTCGAGGAGGCGCTGAGCCCATGCCTCCAGCCTCACGGACAGGGGGTGCTCGTCGGGGTGGGAGAGGTCTTCGGTCAGGGCCTGGTACGACGCCGATGCCTCCTCCAGGCGGCCCGACCGGCGCAGGGCCTCGGCGCGGACGAAGGCGGCCCGGCCGGCACATGGGGCGTCGGGGGAGACGTCCTCGAGCACGTCGACGGCCTCGCGGGTGCGCCCGACCTCCAGGGCGACTTCTCCGAGCAGGCAGCGGTTCGATCCGTCGGGGTCGTCGTCGAGAGCCCGTCGGAGCACCTGCAGTGCCTTGCTCTCCCGCCCCTCCACGAGAGCATCGAAGGCCTCGTCCGCAGGACCTGCCCACGCGAGCAGCACCATCCCCAACGCCCACATGCTTCCTCCAGGCAACGACAGGCCTGACCGACCCCGGCGTGACGGGTTCCCGACTTGACGAGGACCTCACGACCGGCAGCCTACACGTCCCCATGCCCGAGGTCAGCGGACCAGCACGACGATGGCCACCACCCCGACCACCGCCACCACGGCCCGCATCACCGGCGGAGGCAGCCTGCGACCGAACCGCGCTCCCGCCTGCCCCCCGACGACCGCCCCCACGGCGAGGGCCGCGGCCGCCGGCAGGTCGATCTGCTCGGGGGCCTGCCACAGGAACACCACCGCCGCGAGGCAGTTCACCCCGGCCGCCAGGGCGTTCTTCACGGCGTTGAGCTCCTGGAGCGTTCCCGTGAGGAGCACCCCGAGCAGCCCGAGGAGCAGCACCCCCTGGGCGGCCCCGAAGTAGCCGCCGTAGATCGACGCCAGGAAGACGCCGAGCGCTGCCGGGGCGAAGCGTCCCTCCTGCGCCAGGTCCACCCGGTCCGCCAGCCAGGGCTTGGCCACCACGAGGACCACCGCGACCCCCACGAGCAGCGGCACGACGGCGTCGAAGGTCTCGCTGGGCAGCACCAGCAACAGCGCCGCGCCCACAAGAGAGCCCAGCAGGGCGACGGGCATCAGGCGCAGCAGGCGCGCCCCCTGTCCCGACAGCTCCCGGCGATAGCCCCAGGTGCCCGACAGCGCGCCGAAGAGCAGGCCGAGGTTGTTGGTCACGTTGGCCGACAGGGGTGCGTGGCCGAGCGCCACGAGCGTCGGAAAGGAGATGAGGCTTCCCGAGCCGACAACGGTGTTGACGAAGCCCGCGGCGGCTCCCGCGAGCCCCACGAGCAGCAGCTCCAAGAGGCCTCCAGCCGGGTACACCGGAGGGGAACCCGATGGCGATGGCTGCAGCATATGATGCCGCCACGAGGAGTGGACGTGGCCGAGGAGTCCCAACGCAGCCTGTGGTCGAGCCTCCGCGCTTCCCTGGGCGGACGACGCGCCGAAGTGGATGCGCCGCCGCAGCCTCCCGAGCACGTCCCGGTGGCGATCCTCTACGTGGATGCCGACAAGAATGTGGTCTCGGCCAACCCCGCGGCCATCGACCTCGCCGACCTGCCCGAGGACCGGAGCTGGGTGGGGGCCCCCATCGCCCGCTGGATTCCCGAGGCCGACGCCCTCGCCGCCCTCCGCCCCGCCCGCAAGCGCGCCGGGCTGTGGATCCACGAGCTGCAGCTCCGACGGCCCAACGACGCCCTGGTGCCCGTCGAGGTCACCGAGGCACCGGTCGAAGGCACGGCGCTCACCGCCATCACCCTGTCGGACCTCACCGAGCAGCGACGCCGTCTGGGCCGGCTCACCCGGGCCAACGAGCGACTGGCCGCCGCCCGCGACGACAGCATCGAGCAGAGCCGGGCGAAGACCCTCACCATGGCCCGCATCGCGGAGGTCCTTCGCACCCCCCTGTCCGCCATCATCGGCTATGCCGAGCTCATGGTGGAGGATGCCCGGGACGCCGGCGACACCGACATGGTGTCCGACGTGCAGCGGATCCTCGACTCCAGCGGGGCCTTGCTGGCCATCCTCCGCAACGTGCTGGACCTCTCGGAGATCGAGGTCGGCCGCATGCGGGTCCTCCAGGCACGGGTCGACGTCGACGCCGAGCTGATCCCCCTGGTGGAGCGGACCAAGGCCCAGGCTCGGGCCCGCGGCAACACGGTCTCCTTCGCCCGTCTCGCCGAGGTGGGCGACGCCTGGGCCGACCGCGAGCGGGTGCTGCAGATCCTCGACGTCCTCCTCGACAACGCCAACCGCTACACGGAGGACGGCATGATCACCGTCCGCGCCATGCGGGAGCCGGTCGCCGACCAGGAGCACATCGTCATCGAGATCTCCGACACCGGCGTCGGCATGGAGGAGGAGCAGCTGGAGCACATCTTCGACCACTACGGTCGAGGGGCCACCACCCGGGGAGCCACCGGCGCGGGGATCGGGCTGGTGGTCAGCGCCGCCCTCGCCCGGCTGATGGAGGGCAACCTCACGGTGGTCAGCCGGCCCGGGGTCGGCTCCACCTTCACCCTGCGGCTCCCCGCCTTCTCGGTGCAGCACGACATCCACCCACCGATGCTCACCGCCACCGGCCTCCCGGTGCCCCGCCGGAAGAGCCAGGGGACCGTCCAGGTGGCCGTCAGGGAAGAGGTGCCCAGAGCCCACACCGTGGCCAGCCTCGACCGGGGAGGCTGGGTCGCAGAGCTGGTCGACGTCGACAGCGACGCCATCGCCCAGACGGCCGAGGTGGTCCTCGTGGTGGGCCCGAGCCCCGGCGACGACCCGGTGTCCGTCGTCGAGCGTGCCCGGTCCGCGAGCCCCAACCGCCCCATCGTCGTCCTCGCCCCCCCCGGTCTCGACGACGCCGTGCGCCGGCAGCTGGAGCCCCTGGCCAGCGCGGTGCTCCTCCTCTCGCCCGACGCCGAGCGAGGCGCCTGGGACGAAGCCCTCCACGGCGCCATCATGCGCTCCGTGATGATGGGCGCGATGCGGCGCCGCCTGGGTCCCGTCACCCCGTCCCTGCCCCCCACGAGCCTCTCGACCTGATCCCGCCGGTCAGCCGCCGTGGCGGCGGATGCGGAGCACCGTGTCCTGTGCGCACCAGCGGGCCCCACCGTTGAACATGTCCCGGATCTCCTGGTCGCTCATGTCCTTGATGGCACGGCTGTTGTTGACGGCTCCGAGCACGATCGAAACAGCGTTCGGGTCTCCGAAGGGCACGGCACAGCTGTGGTTCGCGTTGTAGACCTTCTGTCCATCGGGCAGGTAGATCTGCGTGTTCAGGGTGTAGGTCAGCGCGCCGGGCATGCCGAGGCCCGCCACGTCGATGCCGTAGCCCACCAGCTGCATCTGGAGCACGGTGTCGGAGCGGTCGTCGAGGACGAAGGGAGGGCCGTTGCCGAAGGCGGCGTCCATCTCGGTGACGTAGGCCTCGGCCACCTCCCCGGGATCGACAGCCGCGCCGATCCGCCGGGTCAGGTCGATGGACTTCACCCCCTGAGTCACGTTGACGGCGGCCGCCAGCAAGCCATCCCCCTCGACACCCCCCAGGTTCACGAAGGGCCCCCCGGGCACGGTGAGCTCGGCGCGGACGTCGTCGATGGCCCCCACGTGCTTCTTGAACCGAGCGTGGCAACCCGTAGCGATGAGAGCGACCACAGCGACCGTGGCGAAGCGGGACATGACACCTCCTGGAGCCGTGCTGGACGCCGGCACCCTGGCCCGCATTCACGCCATGGAGACCGTGCACGGTGGCGCCGTGCCGTCCCCAGGGGGTAGAACCTCGCTGCATGTTGACCGTCGGCTCCACCACCCAAGGCTGGAACGTGCGCCGCGAGCTCCACCAGGGCTCGATGGCGGTGACGTACGAGGTCCACCCTGTGGGTGCCGAGGTCGATGGCCGCCCGGTCCCCGACGGCCGCTACGTGCTGAAGATCATGTTCCTCCGCGACCCCTCCTTCCAGGAGAGGCTGCGACGGGTGGGCGAGGCCCAGAAGGGGCTGCGGCACCCACACCTGGTCGACATCGTCGATGTGCTCGACATCGCCGGCAGCGTGGCGGTCGTCTCGCGGTACGTCGACGGCATCGATCTGGCGACCTGGTCCCAGGACGAACACCCCGTGGGCGACGTGTTGGTCCTGTTCCGGAAGATGGTCGACGGCCTCGTCGCCGCCCATGATCGCGGCCTGGTCCACCGCAACCTCAAGCCCCAGAAGGTGCGCATCACCGCCGAGGGCGAGCCGCTGATCCACGACTTCATGCTCGGCAAGACCCTGACCACGGACTCCGCCCAGGCGCTCACCCAGATGGGCACCACCTTCGGCACGCCCCAGTACATGTCCCCCGAGCAGTTCCGCGGAGCGGCCGACGTCGACGCCCGGGCCGACCTGTTCAGCCTGGGCTGTCTGTTGTTCGAGCTCCTCACCGGCCGACGCGCCTTCGACGGCCAGGGCCTGATGGACATCTACAAGCAGGTCTCGTCCGGCGGGGCCCCCAAGCCCTCCACCCTGAACAGCGCCGTGCCGCCGGCTGTCGACGCCCTGGTGGCCCACCTGCTGGCCGTCGACCGCGACGCCCGCCCCGCCAGCGCCCGAGCGGTCGCCGAGCACCTCGACACGGACCCGGTCCTGCTGAAGCTCCAGGGCAAGGCGCCCCTCTCGGCCCCTCCCCCGGCGCCAGCTCCCGCCGCCGACCGCCCCCCCCGCACCGCCGGCGAGACGATCATGCCGCCGGAGGACGTCCTGGCCGACGACGACGACGAGCTCGGCGCGCCCGAGAACACCGACGTGGGCCCGTCGCAGCCACTCCCGGGCCCCGGCGAGGAGCTCTCGTTCGACATGCCCAGCGGCGAGCCGATCGTGATCACCGACTTCGAGCCCGTCGATGAGCCTCGCCCGCAGCCCGAGCCCGCCATCGCCGATGCCGATCCCCTGCGGGAGCGCGCACCGTCTGCCCCCGTCCCACCCCCTCCCTTCGCAGCCAGCAATGCCACCGGCAACGTGTGGCTCGCCCTGCTGCTGCTGATCCTGGGCCTGCTCGCCGCCGCGGTTGGACTGCTGGCCGGCGGCTTCGTGTTGTAGGCCCCAGCCCCGCCCCGGAGACTCCGTCATGTTCGCCCTGTGGTTCGCCGCCGCCCTCGCCGCCACGTGGCCCGTCGCTGCCGACGTGTCCGAAGCGCCCTGGTCCACCCGGGAGGGGGGCCTCGAGGTCCAGGACGTCCGCCCCGGCGACGGCACCGAGGTGGTTCCCGGGTCCGACGTCCAGGTACACTACGTGGGCCGCCTCCAGGACGGCACCGTCTTCGACAGCTCGGTCGAGCGGGGCGAGACCTTCGGCTTCCGTGTGGGGGCCGGCCAGGTCATCGCCGGGTGGGAGCAGGGACTCGTCGGCATGAAGATCGGCGGTGTCCGGCGCCTCGTCATCCCCGCGAGCCTCGGCTACGGCGACCGCTCCGCCGGGTCAATCCCCCCCGGAAGCACGCTGTACTTCGAGGTGGAGCTCTTCGAGGTGGAGGCCCCCCGCACCCCACCCGAGGCCCCGTGGACCGTCGAGGGCTTCCGAAGCGGGCCCCAGGGTCTCCAGCTGGCGGACCTGGTCAAGGGCGACGGGAAGAAGCCGAAGAAGGGCGAGCGCGTCTGCATCGACCTGGCCGTCTGGGCCGAGGGGGAGCTGGTCGACCACAGCTATGGCAAGCCCCACTGCTGGTGGTTCCGCTACGACCACAGCCTGGTGATGGAGGGACTGACCCTCGGCATGAAGGGGATGCGGGAAGGCGGGCGCCGCCAGGTCCGGGTGCCCGCAGCCCTCGCCATCTCCCAGCGTGCCGAGGATGCGGAGATCCCTGCGGGCGTCGACCTCGTTCTCGACGTCGAGCTGGTCGAAGCGCCCCGCTGACGCCCCCGGTTCGGGTATACTGGGGCCGAGGCCTCCGGCACGAATCCCCGGCGGGCTCGGGGCATGCATGGGCTTCTTCCGCAGACTGGTCGACAAAGTGCGCGGGCAGAGCTCCGCCACCTACGCCATCGTCCCGTCGCCAGACCCCAACACCGACCTGTGCATCGAGCACGCCTCCGGCGTGGTGATCCGCATCGAGAACGACGGGCGCGTCGTCGTGTCCTCTCCGGGCGACCTGGCCTTCCACGCCGACGGCAACCTGGAGATCACCTCCAACACCCACATCGGGCTCGTCGCCCCCCGAATCGACCTCAACTGATGGGCTACGACGACCACGACAAGGATGTCGACCGCGGCGAGAACGATGGCCGCTGGGACGCCGACGAGCGCCTGTGGCAGTTCCGTCCCATCCGCTCGGAGGTCGATGCCGACCGCTTCGTGGGGGTCACCCCCTTCCTCCCCGCGGGCATCCAGGTCGAGAAGGAGGGCGAGGGCTTCGTCATCCACGGTGAGTACGGCTTCGACCTGTTCCCCGAGCACCGCTTCGTCCTGCGCATCGACGGCGAGATCCGCACCTTCGCCCGCATCGAAGAGATCCCGGCCACCATCGACAACGTGGTCGGATTCCACCCCGACGACACGCACGACATCACGCTGACCTACACCTTCGAGAAGGATGGCGAAGCGTTCACCTACACCCACTGGATCCATCACGACATGGAGCCGTGGGAGCCTGTCTTGAAAGAGCTCCTCACCCGCGAGAACAACGGAGGTTGGAATGCCCGCCGTGACGCGCTTCGGCGACGCCGACATCACCCACTGCAGCCCGATGACCCGACTGGGGTGCAGCCACAACGTCTACGCCAACGGGATCCCCGTCTCGAGACAGGGTGACAACAACACCCCACACACGCTGCCGGGCAACCCCTGTCCCGCCTGTGGTGCACCGATCGCCGTCGGCAGCACCACGGTGAAGGTCAACGGAAAGGGCTGTGGCCGCGTGGGGGATGCCATCATCGCCTGCACCGCCGTGGCGGCGGGCTCCCCCACGGTGCATGCGGGCGGCTGACGGCTGCCTGCTAGAGTTCGCGCTGTGCGAACCAGCCTCCTCGTCACCGCCCTGCTCGGCACGGCGTGCTCCACCCTGAGCGGAGCGCGCCCCCTCGAGCGTGGGGAGCGCGCCTTCGGCGTCACCATCGGCGGCGCCCTGCTCGACCTCGGCGGCGCCCCCCTGCCCATGCCCAACCTGGTGGTGGAGGGTGCCCACGGGATCACCGAGCTCGACGGACGCCCCGTCGACCTCCGCTACGGCCTCAACGCCACCGCGCTGGCCTACGGCGTGCTGGGCGGACACGTCGGCTCCAGCTGGCTGCTGTTCCGTCCGCGGGGGCCGGTGCCGCGGCTGGCCCTGACCAACCGCGTGCACTTCGCCACCAACGTGCCGGGGCTCGCCTTCCGCACCGACCCCGTGGTGCAGGGCTGGCTCGCCTGGCAGCCCGAGCTCACCGCCAGCTACGACGTCGGCCACCAGCTCGTGTACGGGTCGGTCAGCGAGTACCTCGACGTCATGGAGCCCAGCCTCACCCTCACCCCTGCCCTGGGCGCCCAGCTGGACCCGGGTCCCGCTGGCGGCTTCTTCGTCCAGCCCGAGGTGCGCTGGTTCGCGGCCGGAAGGGTGCGCGAAAGCCGGGCGGTGCGCTTCGTCGGTCCCTCCGGGGCCATCGGCGTCTCCGTGGCCCTGGGCACCCGCTTCGGAGGTCCCCGATGACCCGGTCCCGCCTCCTGCTCCCCCTCCTCCTGTCGAGCAGCTGCCTCACCCTCGACGGCTTCGTGTTCGGTGGCATCCACTGCTCCGACGTCGGCCCCGAGACGTGTGACGCCTCCGACCCCATCTGGGACCAGGTGTGCGTCACCTGCGAGCAGCCCTACGACTGGCAGAAGCGCTACGACTGGCTGCCCGGCACCCTCGACTTCGGCGAGACCATCCGGCCCGTCGCCCCCGAGAGCCTGGCGGTCGTGAAGGTCCCCCTCGACGGCGGCGAGGCCGACGCCGTGTTCATCGAGGGCTTCGGCGACAACGGCGACATCACCATCCTCTACAACCACGGCAACTACGCCAGCCTCGAGCACTACCAGCCGCGCATCCGCATGCTCCACGAGGCCGGCTACAGCGTGTTCGCCTGGGATTACCGGGGCTACGGGAAGTCCCAGCCCGACACCTACCCCTCCCCCCAGGAGTTCATGGACGACGCCGCGGTCATCCGCAAGGCGGTGGCCGAGCTGGCCCCCGACCCCGACCGCATCGTGGTGTACGGCTACAGCCTGGGGGCCATCCCCTCCGTGGAGATGGCGACCACGAACCCGGGCTGCGCCCTCGTCCTCGAGACGCCCTTCCCCTCGCTCCGCAACTTCGCGGAGGCGAGCGCCGCCGTCTCCCTGCCGGACCAGCTGGTCTCCGATGGACAGTTCGACAACGTCCGCAAGATTCGCCAGCACGACGGCCCCCTGCTCGCCATGGCGGGCGAGCGCGACGGCCTCATCCCGCCCCCCCTCGTAGAAGAGCTGGCCAACGCCAACGGCGGGCCCACCGCGTACTGGCTCGTGGAGGGCTCCGAGCACGGCATCGCGACCCGCGGCGTCCCCGAGCAGGGACTCCGCCAGTACCTCGACAGGCTGGCGGAATTTCTCGCTACGACGCCTTGTTCTTCTGGCTCGTAGCGGTATTAGAGCCCGGGTCCGACATTCTTGGATCCTTCTTGGACAACCCGGACACTACGTCCACGAGACCTTCTGGAGACGTGATGCTCTTGCTGTGGCTCCTCGCATGCGGTGGAGATGGAGATTCGACGGGTGACACAGCACCCGTAGACACGGTCGATACCGGCCCTCAGACCTACACCGCCGACTGGGACGGCATGGACGCCTTCTTCGCGGACCACTGCGACAGCTGCCACCCCAGCACCAACAGCATCGACCTCCGCGCCGACATCGACACCTACGTCGTCCCCGGCGACCCCGACGCCAGCGCACTCTGGGAAGCCGTGCAAGCCCTGTCCCTCAGCACCATGATGCCGCCGTCCGGGCGACTGCCCGACGAGACCATCGAGCACGTCGAGACCTGGATCCTCGACGGGGCGGTGCACCCATGAGTCGCGCCCTCCTCCTGGCTCTCCTCGTCGCGTGCAGCGGCGGCGACGACGACAAGACCACCGACGGGCCCGACACCGACTCGGGCACCGAGGAGACCGGCACCACCGGCCCGGATGCCCTCACGGTCATCGGCGACGCCCCCGACCTGCCCGCCTCCGCGCTGCTCTCCATCTGGGGAAGCAGCGCCAGCGACGTGTGGATCGTCGGAGCCGACGACGGAGCAGGCCCCGTCGTCCTCCACTTCGACGGCAGCGCCTGGTCCCGGATCGACACGGGCTCCACCGGCGACCTGTGGTGGGTGTGGGGCGATGGCGCCGGCACCATCTTCCTGTCCGGCGCTGGCGGACGGGTCATCGAGCACGACGTGGCCGGCGGCACCTTCACCGAGCACGACGCCGCCGACCCCAACCTCACCCTCTTCGGGCTCTGGGGAACCTCCGCCACCGACGTCTGGACGGTGGGGGGCGACGTCAGCGGCAGCCGCAACGGCGCCATGATCCACTACGACGGCACCACCTGGACCGAGGTGGGCCAGCCCGAGGGCAAGACCAACCGCTCGGCCTTCAAGGTGTGGGGCACCGCCTCCGACGACGTATGGTTCGTGGGCACCGGCGCGCTGATCAGCCACTGGGATGGCGCCGGCTTCACCGAGGTCGTCCCCTCGCCGGTCTACGGCACCACCACCCTCACCACCGTGGCGGGCTCGGCCAACGAGGTCATCGCGGTCGGCGGCTTCGGCAACGCCGTGGTGGCCCGCAACGACGGCTCGGGCTGGGTCGACGACTCTCCGCCCCCCGCCCAGATCGCCCCCGGCTTCACCGGCATCCACGTCCGCGACGACCAGGTCGTGGCCTGTGGCACCCGCGGTGAGGTCTGGTCCCGCGATGCCGAAGGCTGGGACCGCGCCTACGAGCCGGCCACCACCTACGACCTCCACGGATGCTGGATCGACCCCGACGGCCACGTGTGGACGGTCGGCGGCGACCTCATCTCTCTCACAGCGGGCTTCGTCGCCACCGACGCCGACGTTCCCGCGATCACCCTGTAGAGCACAGGCTCTCACGCATCTCTTCCCTACAACGAGGCAACCCCCATGCGTAGCATCGCCCTCGCCCTTCTGGGCTCCAGCCTGCTCCTCGCCTGCAACGGCGGGGACGACCCCGAGACCACCGACTCCGGCACCACCGACACCGAGACCGAGCGTCTCGGCGTCATGCGGGACTGCCCGACCGACGTGGGCACCATCTGCCCCTGGGCCGGCGCCGGCTACAACGGCTTCAACGGCGACGATGTGCACCGCCTCGACGCATGGTTCAGCTTCCCGATGTCCGTGGCCTTCGCCCCCGGCAAGCCCCCGGTGATGGCCGACTGGAACAACCACAAGCTGCGCATCATCAACGACACGATGGAGCCCGGCTTCGAGACCATCATGGGCACCGACTTCCTCGGCGACGGCGACCCGGACCTCAACGACTCCACCCCCGCCGGCGCCCAGGGCACCACGGTCAACCTGAACCACCCCACCATGCAGCAGTGGGACACCGACGGCACCCTGCTGTCGGCCAGCTGGCACACCCACAAGCTGCGGACCTGGGATCCGGCCACCGGCCTGGTGCACGTCTACCTCGGCGGCAAGCCTGGCTTCAACCAGGACTTCGACGAGCCTGGCGACACGACCCAGCTCAACCAGCCCAAGTCGATCTTCATCGACCCCAGCGACGACAACCGGGTGTTCATCCTCGACATGCGGAACGAGCGCATCCGCGTCCTCGACCGCACCACCTGGATGGTGAACACCATCGCTGGCAACGGTGAGAAGTGCCTGGCCTCCGCCGGCGCCGACATCGGCGACGGCGACGACGCCCTGATGGCCTGCTTCGCCTTCCCGAAGAACGACAACCCGGAGCCCGGCGGCGCCATGGCGGTCACCGCCGACGGCACCCAGATGTTCATCGCGGACTCCGAGAACCACATCGTTCGGCTCCTCGACCTGACCACGGGCTCCATCCAGACCATCGCTGGCGCCCCCGGCGAGGCTGGAGACGTCGACGGGGCGGGCACCGCGGCCCGCCTGAACTACCCCTCCGCGTTCGCCATCGACGAGGCCAGCCGCGAGCTCTTCGTGGCCGACTCCAACAACCACAAGGTCCGGGTGATCGACCTCGACACCTACGAGGTCTCCACGTTCGCCGGCACCGGCGAGCCCAGCTGCGACCTCTCCGCAGGCCTGCTGGTCCCCGTCACCTGCGACAACACCCACGACGGCGGCGACGGAGGCCCGGCCACCGCGGCCACCCTCTACCGTCCCTTCGGCGTCGACCTCGACAACGACGGCAACCTCATCGTGTCCGACACCTACAACCATCGGATCCGCGTCGTCTACCGCTGACGGCTCCACCGGTCGGCTCACGCCGGCCCCCCCCGATTTCCGTGGACACCGTCCACTACGAGGCACTCATGCGTTTCATCACCTTCCTGTCCGCCGTGAGCCTGATCGCCTGCAACGGCTCCGATCCCGACGACACCGCCACCCCCGCCGATCCCTGTGAGGCGTCCGGCGCCATCTGCACCTGGATGGGCGTGCCCAACGAGGCGATGTTCGCCCCCGAGGGCAAGTCGCGGCTGCAGAGCAACCTGTACCTGCCCCAGGACCTCGCCTTCGGACCCGACGGCATCCCCGTCTTCCCCGACTTCAACAACCACCGCGTGCGCCAGGTGGCCGCCGACGACATGGTCTACACCATCAGCGGCACCGGCATGCTGGGCGACGGCCCCATCGGAGGCACGGGCTGCTACGCGCCGGAGACCTGCGCCGCAGAGGCGTCCGCGTGGAACCACCCCACCCACGTCCTCCCCCATCCCGACGACCCCAACCTGGTGTACGTGGCGGCCTGGCACAACAGCCGCATCAACATCATCGACATCACCACCGGGGAGATGGAGTGGTTCGCCGGCACCGGTGGCCGTCAGTTCGGCGGTGACGGCGGTCCCCCGACGGAGGCGGTCCTCGACCTCCCCAGCTCCATCGCCTTCGACGAGCGCAACGGCGACCTGTACGTCTCCGACCAGGCCAACCACGTCATCCGCCGCATCCGCGACGGCGTGATCGAGACGGTGGCCGGCCAGCCCCGTAGCCCCGGCTTCTCCGGCGACGGCGGCCCCGCCATCGACGCCTACCTCCACGGCCACACCGCCCAGAAGGCCGACCCCGGCAGCAAGATCACCATCCACGACGGCATGCTCTACCTGACCGACACGGTCAACGGCGTGGTCCGCGTGATGGACCTCGACGCGGGCACCATCGACCTGTTCGCCGGCAAGTACGAGTCCCTCGGGGAGGACGAGATCGTCGACCCGAAGACCAAGGCCGTCACCTACGTCGATAAGGGCAGCGTCCCCGGCTACTCCGGCGACGGCGGCCCCGCGACCGAGGCGGTGTTCAACACCCCCCGCGACGTGGCCGTGGGCATCGATGGCGAGGTCTACATCGCCGACACCAAGAACAACTGCGTCCGCGTGGTCACCACCGACGGCATCGTGGACACGTTCGCCGGCCAGTGTGGCTCCACGGGCTTCGAGGGCGACGAGGGCCCCGCCGCCAGCGCGCTCCTCGCCCAGCCCTTCGGCATCGAGGTCGACGCTGAGGGCAACGTGTACATCGCCGACTCCGGAAACCACGTCATCCGGCGCGTCAAGCGCTGACTGGAGAGGGCTCGGATGACCCGCTGCATCCCAGCCATTCTACTCGTCGTAGCCTGCTCCGGTAGCGGCTCCTCCGAAGAGAAGCCGCCGCCGGACGAGCTCGACTGCCTCAGTCCCGGGCACATCTGCACCTTCGCGGGCACCGGGGACCGGGGCTGGAGCGACGACGGCCAGCAGGCAGATGCCACCACGCTCTTCCTGCCGACCAACGTCGCCTTCGAGGCCGACGGCACCCTCGTGATCGTCGACTACAACAACATGCGGGTCCTCCGCCACGAGAGCGACGGCACCCTCCTGACCGTGGTGGGCATGGGCATCCACGCCTACGCCTCCGACGGCATCGACGCCCTCGAGACGCCCCTCGAGAACGCCGTCTCCATGGTCGTCGGGCCCGACGGCACCTACTACATCAACGAGCAGCACGGCGCGCGGATCCTGTCCGTGAGCGACGGCTGGCTCGAGGTCTACGCGGGCTCCCCCGACAACCCCGGGGTCGAGTCCTGGACCGGCGACGGCGGACCCGCCCGAGAGGCCACGATGTCCCAGGGGATCGGCCTCACCAGCGCCCCCGATGGCACCCTGTTCATCGGCGACACCCGCAACCACGTGATCCGCATGGTGAGCCCCGACGGCATCATGGACACCCTCGCAGGCACCGGCGAGGAGCGCGGGATGGTCGACGCCGTCGGCCTCGACGCCCGCTTCGACACCCCCCAGCACGTCGCGTGGCACGACGGCTACGTCTACGTCGCCGACACGGCCAACCACGCGGTCCGTCGCATCGACACCGACACCCGCGAGGTCGTCACGGTCGCGGGCGGCAACGGCAAGGGCTTCTCGGGCGACGGGGGCCCCGCGGTCGACGCCCAGCTGCACACGCCCCAGGGCGTCGGCGTCGATTCGCTGGGGCGCGTCTACATCGCCGACTCCGACAACCACGTGGTGCGCCGCATCGAGACCGACGGCACCCTCACCACGTTCGCCGGCACCCCCGGGGAGCCCGACTGGCTCGGCGATGGCGGCCCGGCCTCCGAGGCCCACCTCGACTGGCCCATGAACGTCGACGTCCACCCCGACGGCCGGGTGTTCATCTCCGACACGCTCAACTCCCTCATCCGCGTGGTCATCCCGGAGGAGGGGTGATGCGCTGGCTCCCCGTCGTCCTCCTCGTGGCCTGCGACCGCAACATCGAGGAGCGACAGCAGGCGGCCCTCGACGCTGCCAGCGACGCCGTCCCGACGGCGCTGGTCGTGGCGGAGCTCCTCCAGCACAGCACCCAGGAAGCGGACCCCGAGACCACGGTGACCGGCGCCCGTCACGCCGGCGACTGCGGCTGCCCGTGCATCGGCACCGTGGGCACCGCGGACTCCTACGTCCAGGAGCTCGACTACGCGCAGCCCAGCTGCGTCCCCGAGTCGGAGATGCTCCCGGCGCGCATCGGCGGACACGTGTGGCTCGACTACGACCGGGGCGACTTCACCCTGACCCGCTCCCAGGCCTGGCTGGCCTCCAGGGCCCTCCCCGACGAGGAGCACGCCATCGACGCCGACCTGTCCGGCGTCTTCGACGGCAAGGAAGACCTGTGGGAGGCCACGGTGTCCGGCGAGGCCACGGCCGGGAGCCACAGCGCGAGCTTCTCGGAGCTGTTCATCGACCTGGGCCGCGACGTGCACCTCGATGGAGGGGTCGCTGGCGGCGTCATGGTCGGCCTCTCCCTCCCCCGCCGGGCCGACGACGCCCCCTGCCCGCTGCCCGTCGAGGGCTCCTTCGAGCTCGACGGCGCCGTCGTCACCTGGAGCGGCGACCGGATGGTGGTCGACGTCGACGGCGAGGTGCGCGACGTCGACGCATGCGAGACCCTTGCGCTGCCCTGATCAGCGGCAGGTCCACAGCCAGATCTGCTCGTCGTCGACGCTGTCGAGGGCGAAGTCGCCGTCCGTGTCGGGGCCGGTGCGGGTGCGGTGCAGGCGGCCCTCGGGGTCGTAGTCCCAGGTCTGCACCGTCACGTCGCCGTCCGCGTCGGTCTTCTGCTGGACGACCTTCCGACCCTCGCCGTCGTAGCGAAAGCGGATGGTCTGCGGGGCGATGTACCCGACCCCGGCGAAGTCCATCTCTACGACGAGCCCGTCCTGGTAGCGCTCCGTCCACCGCTGGAAGAGCACGCCAGACTGGGTGCTCTCCACGTCGGCATCGAGACAGGGAGCCGCGCACAGGTAGGTGTAGACGAGCTCGTAGTCGGGAACGTCCTCGCCGTCGCTCCACGTGGTGGAGCGCGCCACGCGCCCATCCTCGTACACCGTCTCGTGCCACTGGTCGGCGAGCCCCGACCGGCGGACGTCCACCCGCACCTGTCGGCCCAGTGCGTCGTACCGAAGCGTCGAGACCTTTTCGTAGCCGTCGTCGGTCACTAGGACCGTGCGAGCCAATCGGCCCGCGTCGTCCCACTCGAATACCTCGGTGGAGCCGCCGTCACCGTGGGGCTCGATGCTGTCGTGGTCCAAGTGACGCTGGGCAAGGCGCCCTCTCCCGTCGCGGTAGCTGACGCTGGTGGTGTCGGCCAGCCAGGTGCCGTCGGGTGACGTGAGCACCACGTCCCTGCGCACCTCCAGGTTCCCCGGAAGGACGTCGACCCACGTCTCCACGACCTGGCTCGAGTGCACCTCCCGGGTGTACGACGTGCACAGGTCGTCGGCTGGCACCGGCTCATCGAGCGGACCACACCCGAGCAACACGAGCGGCAGCATGCAGCGCACGGCCCATTCTCCCACGGGTCTCAATGGCAGTACCAGGTCCACGCCTGCTCGACCTGCACCTCGTCCAGCTGGCCGTCCTCGTCGGCGTCCGGGCCGGAGGCCGAGGCCACCACGTGCCCATCCTCGTCGTAGGTGTAGGCCGTCCGCCACACGCCGTCGCCATCCCCTGCGCTCTCCCAGGTCAGCTGCCCGTCGCTGCGGTAGCCGAAGCGCTCCTCCCAGTGGACCGAGCCGTCCTCCGCAAAGCTGGTGCGCTGCACGAGCAGCTCGCCGTCGTACAGCTCCCGACGGAACAGCTCACCGAAGCCCGACAGGACCGCGATGTCGGCGTCGAGGGACGGGGCCGCCTCCAGGTAGTCGCGCTCTTCCACGAAGACCACCGAGCCGTCCTCCGCGGTGGTCACCGCCGAGACGCGACGCCCATCGACCCACTCGTAGGTCGTGGTGGACGGGAAGGTGCCGCCCCGGTAGAGCTCGACCAGCTGACCCTCCGCGTCGTAGGTGTAGCGGTCGACCCGGTCGCCCTCGGTGCCCACCTCGCGGACCTCGGACAGCAGCCCGTCCCGGTAGGCGTACGTGATCTGTGACGCTCCAGAGACGGGGCCCAGCTGGGTGCGCTGCTCGAAGGCGAGCCGGTCCCCGTCGTACACGTAGCTCTCCTGGACGTCCTCGAGCTGGAGCCCGTCGGCGTCGAACGCCTCCCTGTGGTGGTCCACCACGCGGTTCACCGGATCGAGGGTCTGCACCTCTCGCACGGTCATGCCGTTCAGGTCGTACGACGTCTCCGACACGCAGTAGCCCCCGTCCGCTCCACCACAGGCGGCCAGGACGACCGCACCCAACACCGCAACGTTCCGCATGAGTCCCTCCGTGGGACCTTCACCGTGGCATGCCCCGCTGGCAGTGCGAAGGGCCGGTGACGCCTCCTGACACGTCGTCACCCGTCACGACGAGGCACGGGGCGATACCGGCACAGCGAAGCCCACGGAGACCCCTTGCCCAAGGTCCGAGTCCTCGGCAGCTACCGCGACGTCGACGCCACCCAGTGGGACGCGCTGGTCGGCGACGCCTCCCCGTTCCTCGAGTCCCCCTTCCTCTTCGGGGTGGAGGAGCTTGGCTGCGCCGTGCCCGAGACCGGGTGGACGCCGCGCCCCGTCCTCGTCGAGGACGACGACGGAACCTTGCTCGGCGGCGCCCCCGGCTGGGTGAAGACCCACTCCCGCGGCGAGTTCGTGTACGACCATGGCTGGGCCCACGCCGCCCAGTCCAACCGCATCCCCTACTACCCGAAGCTCGTGGTGGGCGTCCCCTTCACCCCCGTCACCGGCCGGCGGCTCCTGGTGAAGGAGGGTCTCGACGAGGCGACCCTCGAGCTGGTTCACAACGGGCTCCTCGCCGGGCTCCAGGCGGCCGCGGAGGACTGCCACGGGCTCCACGTGCTCTTCAACCCCGAGCACGAGGCCGAGTGGCTGGCCGAGCGTGGGGCCTTCACCCGTCTCCAGTACCAGTTCCACTGGCGGAACGACGGCTTCCAGGACTTCGAGGACTTCCTGGCCAAGCGCTTCTCCAGCAAGAAGCGGAACAAGATCCGCCGGGAGCGTCGCGACACCCAGCACCTCCACATCACCGAGGGCACGAACCCCACGGCCGAACAGCTCGCCACCATGCACGGCTTCTACAGCTGGCACTGCCGCCAGTTCGGGCCCTGGGGGCGGGTCTACCTCTCCGAGGCGTTCTTCCAGCACCTCGGCGAGACCTGGGGCGACCGCCTGCACCTGGTCCTCGCCCACGACGGCGACCGGCCCGTCGCCGGCACCTTCAACGTCCTCAAGGGCGGGCGGCTGTACGGCCGGCATTGGGGCGCCGTCGACGACGTGAAGTTCCTCCACTTCGAGGTCTGCTACTACCAGGCCATCGAGGCCAGCATCCGGCGGGGCCTGGACGTGTTCGAGCCGGGCCACGGCGGTGGACACAAGTACCGGCGCGGCTTCGAGCCCACCATCACCTTCTCGAGCCACTGGCTGGCCGACCCGCGGCTCCACGAGGGGCTGAAGGAGCACAGCGCGCGGGAGGCGGAGATGGTTCGAGCCGAGGCGAAGGCGCTCAGGGAGCGCTGAAGAGGCGGCGCTTCAGAGGCTGAACGACTCGCCACACGAGCAGCTGCGCTTCGCCTGGGGGTTGTGGAACACGAAGCCGTTCCGCACCAGCGTCTCCTCGAAGTCCACCTCGGTGCCGTTCAGGTACAGGTAGGACTTGCGGTCCACACAGACGCGGAGGCCCTCGATGGCGATCTCCTTGTCCTTGTCCTGGGGCGTCTCCACGAACTCCATGAAGTACGACAGGCCACTACAGCCGCCGCCCCGGATGCCGAGCCGCACCCAGTCCGCACCCTTCTCTTCGAGCATCTTCTGACCGCGGGACACCGCAGCCTCTGTGAAGGTGATGGCCATCGTTCCTCCGGGGCCACGCCCCTGCCTCATCTGTACCGTCGTGCCCCCGCGGTGTGCCACCTACTCGTAGAGATGGGACAGGCCTCGCAGCTCGTCGATCTTGGCCACGAGGGCGTCCGCCACCTCGTCGACCTGCTCCTCGGTGGTGGACCGCCCAAGGCCGATGCGCACGCTGGTCGCCACGGCCTCGTCGGACAGCCCCAGGGCCACCAGCACGTGGGAGCGGGTCAGCGTCGCCGACGAGCAGGCCGAGCCCGTCGACATGGCCACCACGTCACGCACGGCGACCAGCAGCGCCTGGGCCTCCACCCCCTCGATGCTCACGTTGAGGTTGTGGGGAGCCCCCGGAGCGCCGTTCCGCGACACGCCTCCGACCGCGTCGAGCCTCGCCCACAGCCGGTCCCGCAGCGCGGCGAGCCGAGGCCCCTGCACCGACCGCTCCGAGGCCACCAGCTCGCAGGCCGCCCCCATCCCGACCAGGAGCGGCACCGGCAGCGTCCCCGAGCGCAGGCCTCGCTCGTGCCCTCCGCCGTACTGCAGCGGCTCCAGCTCCAGGGCTGGACGCCGCCGACGCACGATCAAGGCCCCGACTCCCTTGGGACCGTAGATCTTGTGGCCGGAGAGCGACACCAGATCCACCGGCGTGCCCCCGAGGTCGAGGCCCGTCCAGCCCGCCTGTGCCCCATCGGTGTGGAGGGGGATTCCCCGGGCGCCACACACGGCGCCGATGGCGTCGAGATCCTGGCACACGCCGATCTCGTTGTTGACCGCCATGACGCTGACCAGCACGGTGTCGTCCCGAAGCGCGGCTGCGACGTCGTCGGGATCCACGAGCCCCTGTCCGTCGACCGGCAGCACCGTGGCGCCCGCGCCCTCCCGCAGCAGCTGCGCCACGGGGTCCAGCACGGCCTTGTGCTCGGTGGCCACGGTGACCACGTGGGCCGACCGACCCGCCCGCATCGCCGCCCGCGCCATGCCGAGGAGCGCCAGGTTGTTGGACTCGGTGGCGCCGCTGGTGAACACCACCTCCTTCGGGGAGGCCCCCACGAAGGCAGCGACCTGACCCCGAGCGGTCTCCGTGGCCCGCCGCGCCTCGATGCCCATCCGGTGCCCCCGACTGGCGGCGTTGCCGAAGCGCTGCTGCCAGTAGGGCGCCATCGCGTCCAGCACCTCGTCGGCGCAGGGAGTGGTGGCGTGGTGGTCGAGGTAGGCGGTCATGTCAGCCAGAGATGGCCTCGCCGCCGTCGACCCGAAGCACGTTGCCGGTGAGCCAGCGGGTGCCGGGCCCCATCAGCGCAACGAGGCAGTCGGCGACGTCTTCGGGCGTGGTGAGGCGGCCATGGGGGTTGCGACGGAGGGCCGTCTCGGCGATGGCGTCGCTGCCCGGGATCTTGGACAGCGCGGGCGTCTGGGTGACGCCGGCCATGATCGCGTTGGCGGTGACACCCAGCGGAGCGAGCTCGACGGCGAGCTGCCGCACGTGGCTCTCCAGCGCGCACTTGGCGGCCGACACGGCGCCGTAGGACGGCCAGGCCGCCAGACTGCCCGAGGAGGTCATCGCGTAGACCCGCGCCCCCTCGGTGAGGAGCCCCTCGGAGACCAGATCCTGGGCCCAGTACACGAGGCTGTTGGCCATCACGTCCAGCGTCATGTCGAGGTGGCGGCGACCGATGGTGCCCCCCTCCCCGAAGAACGGACGCAGGGTGCCGAAGGCCAGGCTGTGGAGCAGCACGCCGACGGTGTCCCCCTCCCCCATGGCGTCCTTCAGCGCGGAGACGCCGGCCGCACGATGGTCGTCGTCGGCCGCGTTGCCGTTGTGGAAGACCACCGGCACGTCGTAGCCCTTCAGCTCCTCGATGAGGGCCTCGACCGCAGGCATGCCGCCGCGACGGTCCATGTGGGCCCCGAAGATGCCCATTCCCTGGGCAGCGAACGCACGGGCAGCCGCGGCACCGAAGCCAGACGACGAACCCAGGATGACGGCCCAACGCCGTGCCATGTCGAACTCCTGATGCAAAGGCGCCACGTGGCGCGGGCCACGTGGCGGTCGGTTTCTGGCTCGAGGCCCGGGCTAGTGCGGGGGCGCGGCCGGGGCGGGGGCCTTGGTGCCGGTGGGCGGGTGGTTGGGCGGGGTGCCCGGGGCGCCGCCGTGGGCCGGGTCGATGGGGGGGGCGTCCTTGTCGGCGTACTCACCCATCTTCTCCACCTTCATGCCCGTCTTCACCTCGTTGGTGAACGCGCGCACGGTCTCCTGCTTGATGGCGTCGACCGCCTGCGGACGAACCTCCTCGAGGGGGGTGGCGTCGCGCTTCTCTTCCACCTTGATGATGTGGAAGCCGAAGCGGGTGGAGATCGGGCCCACGACCTTGCCAGCCTCGGCCTCGAACGCGGCCTCGGCGAAGGCCGGGACCATCTTGTCCTTGGCGAACCAGCCGAGGTCCCCGCCCTTGACGGCGGATCCGGTGTCGGTGCTGTTGGCCTTGGCGAGCTCGGCGAAGTCGGCACCACCCTCGATCTGTGACATCAGCTCGTTGGCCTTGCTCTCTTCCTTGACGAGGATGTGGCGGGCCTTCACCTCGGGCTTGCCGAACTGGACCTTGCGCTCGTCGTACCAGGCCTGGACGGCCTCGTCGGTGATGGCAGCCTCGGCCTGCTTCATGACGTAGGCCTGAGCGAGGGCCTGGCGCTCGGCGAGCGCGATCGACATCTTGACCGCCGGGTCCTCGTGCAGCTTCTCGGCGATGGCCTTGTCGTAGAGAACGTTGGTCATGGCGATCTGGTCGAGGAGCTGCCCGATCTGGCCGCTGCTCTTCATCATCTCGAGCTGCTGCGGAGGCACGCTGGAGAGGATGCTGTCGAGGGCGCCCTGGTGGAAGTCCTTGCCGTCGACCTTCATGACGACCGGACCGGACGGGGCGATCTCACCGGGGATGTGGGAAGCGCCCTTGTCGGCAGGCGGGTTGCAGCCGGCGAGCGCGGCGAGGAAGACGATCGTGGCGAAGCGCAAGGGGCCTCCTGTGTACGTTGGAGCGGCGGGATATCCTGTGCCCGACGGCCTCACAACCGGCCGGGACGCGCCGAGACAACGGGGCCCCGTCGAAAGCACCCGTAAGCGTCGTCACAGGCTTGCCGTTGGCGCCGCGGAGGTTCCATGCTGTCCATCGTCGTACTCTCCCACGCCCTCGCAGCCCCACCACCGTCCCCAGGGGTCCACCTGGCCTGGAAGGGCTCCGAGCACCGGCTGGAGGTACGCCCTCCCGAGGGGCACGAGGTGGCCCTCGATGCACCGGCCGACCTCACCCTCGCGTGGAACGCCGGCACCCTCGTGTTCGGAGGCTTCGGCGCCGACCTCGGATCCCTTCCCACCCCCGATCTACGCGGCCAGGCGCTGACGGGCTCCCTCTCGGTGTCTCTGTGCGCCAAGGCCGACGGTACCTGCACCCCCACCACCTGGGCGCTCTCGGGCAGCGGAGGCGACGGCAAGAAGGGACGGGTCGACCTCGCCCTCGCACAGGCCACCGACCAGCACGAGGACCACAGCCCGTTCAACCAGGCCGCCGACGCCACCATCGAGGCCGCCTTCGCAGAGGCCGAGGCCACGGGCAAGCCCCTCCTGTTGGACTTCTCGGCCGTGTGGTGTCCCCCCTGCAACCTCCTCTCCGCCGAGGTCCTCCACGCGCCCCAGCCGCCGGCGGTGCTCGAGGACTACGTGGTCGCGGTGGTCGATGTCGATCATCCCTCGTCGAACGACCTGAAGAACCGCTACGACGTCGGGGGCTACCCCACCGTGGTGGTCGCCGACGCCGACGGCACGGAGCGCTCCCGCATGGTGGGGTACCCGGGTCGCGACGCAGTGATCGACTGGCTCGCAGCAGCCGGTACCTCCAGCGACGCCGCCGACATCGCGGCCGGCGCCGCGTCGGTCTCCCCGGAGCGAGCCCTGGAGCTCGCCTGGATGCTCCTGCAGGACCGACGCACGGAGACCGCCGCCCCCTTCGTGGAGCGCGGCGCCGAGGTCGACAACGCCATGGCACGGCGGGTGCGGACGATGGTGGAGGCCACCGCCGACGACGCCCGCTGGCTGCTCGAGAACGACCTCGACCACATCGGCGACTGGTTCGGCGTCGCCATGGACCTGAAGGCCTCCGAGCCCGAGCTGGCGCGCGCGATCAGCCGACAGGCCGTCCGTCGCCTCGACGGTCCCGCCCTGGCCGATGCCTTCTACGTACGCGCCGAAGTCACTGGGGACGAAGCAGACTACGAGGCCGCCGCCTCCGCGCTGCGCACCGCGATGACGGGGGATCCCGAAGCCGATCGCGGCCACCTCACCTGGCTCGCTCACCTGACCGCCGAGTTCGACCTCGACGGCGCCATGGCCATCCTCGACGACGCCCGCGCCCGCTGGCCCGACGAGCCCACCTGGGATCTCACCGGTGCCCGGCTGCTCTCCGGTGCCGAGCGCCACGAGGAGGCGCTCGCCGTGGCCCAGCGGGGTCATGGGGTGGCCTGGGGCGACAACAGGCTGCGCACGGCCCACGCGGTCGCCGAGCAGCTCGTCGCCCTGGAGCGCCCAGAGGAGGCCGTCGCTGTCATCGACGAGGCGCTGTCGGCCCCTGTGCCCGACGAAGGTCTCGACGTGCGCACCCACCGGTACCGCAAGCGCCTGGAGGAGCTCCGCCCCAGCGACGACGACGGTGGCTCCGACGCCGAGTGAGCCCGTGGGTCACTCGGAGGTCGTGGTGGGCTCCGGCTCCGGACGTCCCAGGCCCAGGCACTCCGTCCCCGTGAAGTCCCGCGTGTGGACCTGGACGGGCCCCAGCTGGACGCTGTCGATCTCCTCCACCCAGGCGGGGCCACAGCCCGAGCCGGGCACCTGCTCCACGTGCACGATCACGCCCAGCAGGTCGGCAGCGTCCGCGGCTCCGGGAAAGACGAACTCGAAGGCTCCGTCCTCCACGCGACCCTTCTGGCGGGCGATCTCCTCGTTGGCGTCGAGGTCGGCGACCTGGGCCCATACCCTCACGCCCTCGAAGCGCCCGTCGTCCTCCCCCACGATGCGGACATCGCTGCTGGAGCACGCCACGAGCAACCCTACGACTCCGATCGGCCACGCGCGCACGACAACCTCCGCCCTCCGAAGGTAGCGTAGTTCGCAGGGGTCAGCGGAGGCACCGCGTTAGCAAGTGGAGCAGGAGGGACCGTGCGGTTCTACGAAGAGGCCGTCGGTGTGTACTTCGACGACCTGGATGCCTTCTACATCCTCCACAACGCCCGCTACCTCGTGTTGTTCGAGCGCACCCTGGGCGCCTTCTGGCTGTCGGTGGGGATGGGCGGCTTCGAGCCCCAGTCGGCGGGCGACCACTGCCACCTGGTGCGAGCCAACACCGTCGAGTACCTGCGCCCCGTGCGGGGAACCGGGAAGGTCCGGGTGCGCCTCACCATCGCCAAGATCGGTCGCACCAGCCTCACCTTCCACTTTCGGCTGATGCCGATGGACCGGGACGTCGACCATGCCGTCGGCACCCGCACCATCGTCCGGGTCGACCCCGAGACGCAGCGCCCCCTGCCGTGGACCGACGCCTTCCGAGAGCGTCTGGCGCCGTGGGTGGAGGCGTCATGAGCCCGTTGCTTCTCCTCACGACCCTGGCCCTCGCCCAGGAGGCCCCTGCCGAGCCCGACCCACCTGCCGAGCCGGAGCCCCCCGCAGAGCCGGAGCCCGTTGCCGAGCCGGAGCCCCCCGCAGAGCCGGAGCCCGCTGCCGAGCCGGAGCCCGCTGCCGAGCCGGAGCCCGCTCCGCCCACGCCAACGGCCGACGAGGAGATCATCGTCTACGGCGAGCTCGCCATCGCCAAGGCCCGCGACGCCGTCGTTCGCGACATGGAGCGACTCGGCTGGCGCAGCAAGGAGAAGGCCGACGGCACCATCGTCTTTCGCGGCCCCAAGGGCTGGATGGGCTCCGCTCGCTTCGACCCGGAGCTGGCCAGCCTCGACTTCCGCCGCAGCGCGGTGGGCTTCCGTCTCGCGACCTACGACGAGCCGGCGTACACCCCGCCCCCCCTTCCCGCCGACCCCAGCGGCGTCGCCAACGACGCGGCGGTGCCGAGTGGCGCCGGCTTCTGGCTCTTCCCCCGAAAGGACAAGGTCGACGGCTACTGGCGCCAGGTGCGGGAGGCGACCCAGGAGGAGGTCGATACGTACCAGAAGGTGCTCTACGCCACGGCCTTCGAAGAGCGACTGCAGGGGATCGCCGCCAAGCTCGACGCCTTGTGGACCGCTGGGGTCCCCATCGACGGGTCCGGGCCGCCGGTCCCGGAGGACCAGCGCCTGCAGGCCATCGTGGACTTCTGGGCCACCCGCGCCGACACCAAGGAGGGTCTGCGGATGACCAAGGCCGTGGAGGCCTGGATCACCAACGCCGTCGACGCGGTCCCCGACGACGTGCAGCGAGCCGCAGAGGAGCGGCGGCAGGACGAGCGCAGCTTCCCCCCCGTGGGTGGGTAGGCGGTTCCTGCGACGGTCGAACGTGCCCCCGCCACCTACGACGGGCCCAGGCACAGCGGAAGCGCGTCGGGCATCCCGTCGACCACGACCACCTCGTCCCGCTCGAACCAGGCCTTCGACAGCCCCGCGGCTCGCTCCGCGAGGTCCTCCGGTGGCGCGACGCCGCAGCCGACCGTCAGCTCGTCGAACACCGCCTCCAGGGCCCGTGCGCCCGGCCCGCGCCGCCCGGACCCCACCAGGCCGCAGCCCTGGGCCCAGGCGACCACGGCCTCCTCGGAGGCCAGAGCGGTCAGGTAGGCCGACGCCTCCGACACCGTGCGCTCCGACATTCCGTCGCAGCCTGTGCAGCGCGGCTGTCCGCCCCACTGCTCCTGATCGACGAGGTGTCGCGCCTCGTGGATGGCCACGTGGCGAGCGAGCCAGCCGTTGAGCGCCTCGAGGGCGGCCGGCAGACCGGGCTCCCCCCGCACGACGAGGGTCCCCCCCACCACGGCATCGGCCTCCGCGGGGGTGATGCCAGGGCAGCTGCCGCCCCCGCTCTCCCTGGCGTACGCCCGCAGGCGCGCGAGCTCGTCGAGGCCGTCCCAGCCGATGCGCATGCGGAAGTCGCTGCCGCAGGCGCGCCGCTCGTCGACGGCCTCCTGGGCCGCCACCATCCCGCGTCGGGCGGCGCTCGTCCTGAGGAGCACGTCGAAGTGGTCGGCCGACAGTCGCTCGGCCGCCAGGGCCCGGAGCGCCGGTCCACGAGCGTCGAGGTCGTCGGACAGCAGCGGCCACACCTCGTCGGTGCCGAAGGCCCCCACGCGGTCGGCCACGACGATGGCCCCGCCTACGTCCTCCTGGAGGCCCAGCCACCCTTCCTGCACGTTGAGTCCGTCGGCGCGAACCCCCACGCTCACCCGAGCCTCGTCCGACGAGAGCGTCACGGTCGGCCGCGCGACGATCCAGTACGTCTTGGCGTAGCCGCTCCGCCCTGCGGCGCCCGTCTTCACCGCCCAGGGCAGCTTGCGGGCCGCATAGGCGGCGTTGAGCACCTCCGCCTGGGCATCTGCGGCCGCGCGGTCGTCGAGGACGTCGACCAGCTCCCGGGCGACGTCCTGCAGGGCCTCGTCCGCTCCGTAGGCCTCGATCAGCGCCCCCGGGGCGTCCGGGTCCCGGGCCACCGACGCGGCGGGCCACAGCTCTCGGTGGATCCGCGCCAGGTCCAGTCCGTCGCGCTGGGCCACGTCGGCGGGCAGCTGGGGAGCGTAGTCGACCGACGGGGCCACCTCCGGCTCCCAGGTCCACCACGACCACCCGACGATCCCGACGATCACCACGCCGCAGGCGCCCGCGACGGCCATGCCCGCGACGCCAGCGCCCGCCTTTGCCCCTGCTGACTCGAACATGACGCCTCCGAGGCGGCCACATAGCCCATCGGACCTTCACACCTGCCCCGGCGGCTGCACAACCGTTATGGGGCGCGGCCTGAGTGCGCCGGAGGATGCATGGCCCTGCTGCAGCGACCCGCCCAGACCCCTGAGGAGATGGAGCGGGAGAAGCCCCTGGACCTCTCCCCCGCCGAAGTGGCCATGCTCGACGAGGAGCAGTGGTACGAGCAGGCCTATCGGGGTGACGACGTGCCCCAGCTCACCCTCCGAGCCCTGCTCATGGGCTCCGGGCTGGGCTTCCTGCTCGCGTTCACCAACCTCTACATCGGGCTGAAGACCGGCTGGCACCTCGGGGTGGCCATCACCGCCTGCATCCTCTCGTACACGCTCTGGCAGGGTCTGCTGAAGGGCGGCATCGCCAAGACCCAGATGTCGATCCTCGAGAACAACTGCATGCAGTCGACGGCCTCCGCCGCTGGCTACAGCACGGGCGGCACGATGGTCAGCGCCATCGCCGCGCTGCTCATGCTCTCCGCCACCGAGGCCAACCCCGCCGGTCAGCACCTGCCCGTCTGGGTGCTGGCCACCTGGACGTTCCTGCTCGCGGTGCTCGGCGTCACCCTCGCCATCCCGATGAAGCGGAACATGATCAACCAGGAGCGGCTGAAGTTCCCGTCGGGTCTGGCCGCCGCGGCCACGCTGCAGTCGCTGTACGCCTCCGGCGTCGAGGCCACGAAGAAGGCACGCTCCCTGCTGATCTCCGCCGCGGTGGGCGCCGTCTTCCCGGTGCTGATCGACCTCCACCTCACCGAGAAGGGTGGGCTCATCCCCGGCACGCTGAACATCTTCAACGGCTGGCTGCCGGTTCAGGGTCAGCACCGCGACACCGGCGAGCCCTACGTCGCCTCCGACTGGACCATGACGTGGGACGTGAACCCGGTCATGATCGCCGCCGGCATGATCGTGGGCCTCCGGGTCACCTTCTGGATGCTCCTGGCGGCCCTGTTCCTGGTGTTCGTGGCTGGTCCGATGGGCTTCGACGCCGCCTGGGTCAACGCCGACGGCGAGACGGTCTACGCCGTGAGCAAGGGCACGAAGGCGTGGAAGGAGATCGGCCTGTGGCTCGGCGCGCCGATCATGGTGTCCAGCGGCCTGCTGTCCTTCGTCTTCCAGTGGCGCACCATCGTGCGGGCCTTCAGCGGCTTCATGGGCAAGAGCGAGGGCGGCGAGGCCCACACCGACGTCGAGGTGCCGATGTCCTGGTTCGCCGCGGGCAGTGTCACCAGCGGCATCGGCATCGTGCTCCTCGCCTGGCTCTTCTTCGAGATCCCGCCGCTCCTCGGTGTGCTCGCCGTCGTGCTGACCTTCTTCCTCGCCCTCGTGGCCGCCCGGGCCACCGGCGAGTCCGACATCACGCCCACCGGCGCCATGGGCAAGCTCATGCAGCTCACCTACGGCGTGCTCATCCCCCAGTCGGCCACCGCCAACCTGATGACCGCCGGCATCACCGCCGGTGCCGCCGGAGCCACCGCCGATCTGCTGAACGACCTCAAGTCCGGCTACCTCCTCGGCGCCAACCCCCGCCGCCAGTTCATGGCCCAGGCCGCCGGCATCTTCAGCGGCACCATCGCCACCGTGGCGGGCTTCATCCTGCTGGTGCCCGACGCCACGGCCCTCAACGGCACCGACACCACCGCACCCGCCTTCCCCGCCCCCGCGGCTCAGGCCTGGAAGGCGGTGGCCGAGGTCTTCCGCGACGGCATCCAGAGCATGCACCCGATGCACCAGCAGGCCATCGTCGTCGGCCTGATCGTCGGCGCGCTGCTGGTGACCCTCGAGACCTTCACCCCGAAGAACGTGAAGAAGTGGCTCCCCTCCTCCACGGGCATCGGCCTCGGGCTGATCCTGCCGTTCCAGTACCCGCTGTCGATGTTCGTGGGTGCCGTGATCACCTACGTGTGGCAGACCGCCAACGAGGACAGCGCCGAGGACTACGTCGTGCCCGTCGCGTCCGGCATCATCGCCGGCGTGTCCATCGTGGGGGTGCTGGTGGCCCTGGCCAACACGGTGCTCGCCGGCTGACCCGCCGCGCGCGCGATCCCGCTGTCCCACGCCCCCGTCGGGGGCTCCCCGGTCCCGCTGCCGACGAGGGCGCGAGCGGGCGTTCTCCCCGGCCCCCGTACAAAAGTCCGCCCCCGAGTCGACTCGCTGCTGGTATGCTTGGCCTGTGACGCCGGGGTCTCCTCCCCGGCGCGCTCCGACGGAGGATCTCCATGTCCGACTACGACCGCAAGTTCGACCCGTACGGCGGCTACTACTTCGCCCTTCGCCTCGACCCGGGCGACCAGGAAGTCGCGCACTTCATGGAGTGCTCCGGCCTGAAGACGAGCGCCACGGTCTTCGAGATCGAGGAGGGCGGGGTCAACGGCTACACCCACAAGCGCCCTGGGCAGTCGAAGTGGGAGAACATCGTCCTCAAGTACGCCACCAACGCGTCCACTCAGCTCCTCGAGTTCCGCGATGAGTTCGTGCGCGACGAGTTCAGCGGCCGTCGCAACGGCTCCATCATCATGTACAACAACGATGGTGAGGTCGTCCGCCGGTTCTCCTTCTCCAACGCCTGGCCGGTCTCCTGGGAAGGTCCCCAGCTCAACGCGGGCAACTCCGAGCTCGCCATCGAGACGCTCGAGCTGGCCCACGAAGGCATCCTCGTAGAGAACGGCTAGCAGCCTCGAGGGTCCGGTCTGGAGGCCCCCGGTCTGGAAGACACCCCCTCTGGCACCCCTACGAAGGGCCCATCGCGCCGCTCAGTTCGCCTCGGGGAGCTCCATACCGACGGCACTGGCCCGCTCCTGCATGAGGCCCGCGACCTCCGCGCGGACCTCGTCGAGGGCGCGCTCGAGCCGCGGCACCATCGGCTCCACCGCTGCCTGGGCCCTCATCGTGAGGAGCTCGGAGTCGTCGGGGTTGCGGTAGACGCCGTCGACCTGGAGCAGCGCGTCCATGGCGACCTCCACCCCCGCGGGCGCGTCGACGCCCAGGGCCAGCATCGCCTCCTCCCAGGCCATCGCCACCTCCGAGACCGATCCGATCTCCACCTCCCTGGTGTTCCCCTCCACCCGCTGGATGGGCACAGCGGCGTGCCCGCCGTACTTCCCTCCACCGATGACCGCGTAGTCCTGGACCGTGTGGGGCCGGCTGCGGGTCGCAGCGGCGCGGGCACGGGACAGCTCCATGACCATGTCGAGGGAGGCCTCGTGGGCGTGACGCAGGCGCCCCTGGCGCGCCTCGACCAGCGCCAGCCGGGCCTCGACGGCCTGCAGGGCGAGGGCAGCCGGCCCTCCCTCGGCACAGACCCGTGCGACGGCCTCCTCGACCGCCATCACATGGGCGACAGCGTCGTCGGCCTTCTGGACCTGCTGGTCGCGCCAGACCCGCAGCCGCTCCTGGGCCTCCGCGAGCTGCTCCTTGGCGCGGGCCAGCTGCCCACGGGCCAGCGCGACGTCGCGCACGGCGGCGTCGACATCCTGCTCGTAGGACCCCATCAGCCGACTCATCCAGCCACCCATGCCGTCGAAGGCCTGGGCCGCCTCGATGCGACGCACCAGCTCCCCCTCCCAGTAGGCGATGGTGCGCTTCGCAGCCTCCACCCCGTCGTCCAGCTCCATCTCCTGCAGCCCCAGGGGCAGGTCTGCGCTCGGTCCCGTCGTCGTGGTCATCATGCTCACCACTACGCGCGCGCGCGCGGCATTGTTGCCCCGCTGGGTGGCTCGGATAGCTCCCGGCCAGCGAGGGACCCATGCAAGAGTTCGTGACCACCAACCCAGGCTTCTCCCTCACCGTCGGGCTCGCGCTCCTCTCGCTGGTCGGCGTGGTGCTCGTGGGCTTCCGCGACATCTGGCTCCAGCGCCGCCACGCCATCACCCACAACTTCCCGGTGGTCGGCCACCTCCGGTACATGATGGAGCGCATCGGCCCCGAGCTGCGCCAGTACTGGGTCGCCAACGACAAGGAGGAGCGCCCGTTCAACCGGTCCGAGCGGTCCTGGGTCTACGCCAGCGCCAAGGGCGAGACGAACACCTTCGGCTTCGGCACCTCGGAAGAGGTCTACGGCGTCGGCTACCCCATCATCAAGCACGCCACCTTCCCCTTCCCCGACGTCAGCGCCCCCCTCCTCGGCGAGGACCCGTCGGATCTTCCCTGCCTCAAGGTCCTCGGAGCGCGCCACGGCCGTGCCAAGGCCTTCCGCCCCCGGTCGATGGTCAACGTCTCCGCGATGTCCTTCGGCTCCCTCGGGGCCCGGGCCGTGTCCGCCATCAACACGGGATGCCGCGACGCCCACGCCATGCAGAACACCGGTGAGGGCGGCGTCAGCCCCTACCACACAGGTCCCGGCGGCGACCTCATCTGGCAGCTCGGCACCGGCTACTTCGGCGCCCGCAATGGCGACGGCACGCTGTCGGTGGACAAGCTGGTGGACCGGGTCCAGCAGACCCCACAGATCCGCGCCATCGAGCTGAAGCTCTCCCAGGGCGCCAAGCCCGGGAAGGGGGGGATGCTCCCCGGCCAGAAGGTCACCGAGGAGATCGCCGCCATCCGGCACATCCCCGTCGGCAAGGACTGCTACAGCCCCAACGCCCACACCGCCTTCACCAACGTCGACCAGCTCATCGACGTCATCGAGGAGATCGCCGAGCGGACCGGCCTGCCGGTGGGCATCAAGAGCGCTGTGGGCCAGCTGGACTTCTGGGAGGACCTCGCGCGGCGCATGAAGGAGCGCAACCAGGGCCCCGACTACATCCAGATCGACGGCGGGGAGGGTGGCACAGGGGCCGCACCGCTCACCTTCGCCGACCACGTCGCCCTGCCCTTCAAGATCGGCTTCGCGCGGGTCTACCCCATCTTCCAGGAGGCGGGAATCGCCAGCGAGATCGTGTGGGTCGGCTCCGGCAAGCTCGGCTTCCCCGACCGTGCCGTCGTCGCCATCGGCATGGGCTGCGACATGATCGCCATCGCCCGGGAGGCGATGATGGCCGTCGGGTGCATCCAGGCTCAGAAGTGCCACACCGGGAGCTGCCCCGCGGGGGTCGCCACCCACAACGCCTGGCTGCAGGCGGGCCTCGACGTCGACGACAAGTCCTCCCGCCTCACCCGCTACCTCAAGGTGTTCCGCAAGGAGCTGGTCTCCCTGGCCCACGCCGCTGGCTACATCCACCCGGGGCAGTTCACCGGCGACGAGATCGAGTTCAGCACCGGCGTGAACCGCTTCACCTCCCTGACCGACGTCCTCGGCTACCGCCGAGATCCGGCTCCGGCCCCGGAGATCGAAGACGGCCGCTGGAGCGCCAGCCCCTGACCCGCAGAGATCGAGCCCAGCTGCATTGCGCCCGGGTCCGGGCCTCGATAGCTGGCCGGGTCCCGCAATTCGGCGGGTCGATGTGAGGTGAACGATGGCGAAGAAGAAGAACGTCGCCCGTCAGGTGATCCACCTGGAGTGCACCGAGCAGCGTGAGTCTGGCGTCCCCGGCATGAGCCGGTACACGACCCAGAAGAACAAGAAGAACACCCCGAAGCGTCTCGAGCTCCGCAAGTACAACCCGTTCTTGCGCCGCTACACGCTTCACCGTGAGGTGAAGTAGTCGCGCCTCGGCTCGACTGCGCCCCCCTTGTGCTGCTTGCACACCCGCCAGAGGGACTGCCCTCCGGCACCGCGACCCGGCAATGTCGCCGGCCGCACCCCAACGGTCTCTGGCCCACGGTCCTCCGACCCGAAGCCCCCAGAGACGACATTGCACCAATTGGAGCGAGAACATGGCTCGTTATCGTGGACCCCGGCTGAAGAAGTGCCGGGCCGTGGGCACGGTGCTTCCCGGACTGACGACGGCGGTGACGCTGGATCGTCCCTTCCCCCCGGGTGAGCACGGCACCAAGCGTAGGTCCAAGCCTTCCGACTACAAGGTTCGCCTCGTCGAGAAGCAGAAGGCCCGCTGGCACTACGGCATCCTGGAGAAGCAGTTCCAGGCGTACGTTCGTGAGGCCTCCCGCCTCAAGGGCGCGTCCGGCCAGAACCTGATCATGCTGCTCGAGTCCCGTCTCGACAACATCGTCTGGCGTCTGGGTCTGGCCCGCACCATCCCGCAGGCCCGTCAGATCATCGTGCACCGTCACATCACCGTGAACGGCAAGCGGGTCGACCGTCCCAGCTTCTTCGTGAAGCCGGGCATGGAGATCGGCGTGCGCGAGAAGTCCAAGAACAGCAAGCTCATCCAGGAGATCCTGGAGCAGAGCGCGGGCTACACCCGTCCGAGCTGGCTCGAGTTCGACCCGGCCAAGGCCGAGGGCAAGCTCATCTCCACCCCCGAGCGCGCCGACCTTCCGTTCGACCTGAACGAAGCGGCCATCATCGAGTTCTACTCGCAGAAGCTGTAGAACGACGATCGGTTCCGAACCGAAGGGCCCCGAAGCAGCGATGCTTCGGGGCCTTTCTCGTTCAGCGTCAGCTGCCGAGGCTCGCCCGACCCGGAACGCCACACTCGGGATATCAGGCCTCCACCCAGGAGGACGCGTGCTGTTCGTCATCCTCTTCGCCTCGGTCGGCGAAGCACAGGAGCCCGAGTCGCCTCCACCAGCCTTTGTGCGTTGCCGTGCGACCCAGGAGCTGCTGTCGTGGGCCGACCTCGGCGTCCCTCCGGTGGCCGTCCCGAAGGCCGAGGTCCGGCCCCAACAACCCTTCGAGCGGGTCCCAGGCTCCGTGTGGGTACTGCAGGGGCCCCCGCGGGCCGACACCGACACGTACGTCGCGATCGACCGCGACCTTCCCCTCGACGAGGTCCTCACGCTCCTGGGCACCGGAGACTCGGTCCACTATGAGCTCGTCGAAGCGACGGGGGGCCCCACAGCATGGCCCTCACCGCCAGGGGCAGACGGCGGGGACCCGATACGAGGCTGGGTCGACGTGCTCGAGAACTGCCCGTCGGCCAGCCCACTGCTCGCCACCGATGGGAGCTGCCCCTCTCCGAGCCTCGGCCATGCATGGCGCGAGGCCGCGGCGGACCCGGAGTGTGGGCTGGACGAGGCGACGGCCGTGTCGATGGCCCACTCGCTGCCCGACACCTCGCGCGGGCCGCTGCTTGCCTTTCGCCCCCTACGACGCGCGACGGGGAGCCAATACCTTCCACCAGAGACGCCATGGGCACAGGTCGACACCGCCATGGGCTGGCCCGAGCGTCGGCTGGAGCTTCCATCCGACGTGGTGCGCCTCCGGCGCGACCAGGTGACCCACAAGAAGATGACCTCCCCCGTGAGCCCCCCCATTCCCGACGGGTCGACCTACAGGTGCACCGCGACCGTGCTCATCGACACCCGTGGCCACGTCACGGGGCTCTTCGAGGTGCGGGGCTGCCCGAGCTCCTATCGGTCCATCATCGAGGAGGCCGTGCTTCAGTGGGCGTTCTACCCACCCGAGGTGGATGGGAAGAAGGTGGATGCGGTGGTGGACTTCAAGTTCCTCTTCGACTGACGGCCCCTCGCGCCACTTCGGCCAGCACCGTACGGAACCAGCGATGCGCCCCGTCGTCGTGGAGTCGCTCGGGCCACACCAGCGTCAGCAGGTGGGGGGGCAGGTCGAGGGGCAGCGGACGGGCCGACACGCCCTCCGGCACCAGCCGCTCCAGCGACGCCGGACCCACCATCACCAGCTCGGTGGCCGCCACCACCGGTAGCGCCGCCGTGAAGTTCGGCAGCCGCAGGGCCACCCGACGCCTCCGCCCGAGGGCGCCGAGGGCATGGTCCACCACCCCGGGCCCCTCCCCAGGACCCACCAGCACGTGCGCCTGGGCACAGAAGCCGTCGAGTCCGTCCGCCGCAGGGCGCCCCCTCCCCTGGAACAGCATCCAGCCGTCTCGGAACAGCGTGCTGCGCCTCAGGCCACCGGTGGGGAGCGGGTCCGTTCCATCGCTGGCGAGCACGGGGTGGATGGCGGCGTCGAGGCTGCCCCGGTCGAAGCGGGCCACTGTGTCGCCGCGGTGGGTCGACACGCGGAGGTCGACGCCAGGCGCCTCCGTCCCCAGCCGGCGCAGCAGCGGCGGAAGGACCAGGGCGTCGAACAAGTCGATGCTCGCCAGGGTGAAGACGTTGCGGGCCGCGATCGGCTCGAAGGCCTCCGGCCCCGCCAGGACCCGCTCGATGGCGTGCAGGTGCGGCTCCACCCCCCTCACGACCCGGTCCCCCAGCGGCGTGGGCTCCATGCCTCGGCCCACCCGCACGAAGAGCGGGTCGTGGAAGTGGTCCCGCAGGCGGCGCAGGGTGTGGCTCACCGCCGACTGGGTGCAGCCGAGCTCCGTGGCCGCGCGGGTCACCGATCGATGGCGATGGACCGCGCACAGCACCCTCAGGTCGACGCTCGAGGCATCATGAACAACCCTCATGTCGGCCCCCATAACCGTCATTGGGTTCATGACAGCACGCCGAGTACGTCATGCCCACAAGGAGGTCATCATGCGAATGGCACTGTTCGGAGCGAGTGGAAGCACAGGGCGTCGGATCGTGGAGAAGGCCGTGTCCGAGGGCCACGTCGTGCGGGTGTTCGGTCGATCCGCCGACCGGCTGCCCCAGGCCGGACCCCAGATCGAGGTGGTAGAGGGCGACGTGTTCGACACCGGCGACGTCCAGCGTGCCGTGGAGGGCAGCGACGCCGTCATCATCGCGCTCGGCGCGCCCCCGTCGGACCGAAGCGGCGTCCGGGGCTCCGGCACGGCCCACATCCTACGAGCCATGGGGGCCGCCGGGGTGCGCCGGGTGGTGTGCATGAGCTGCCTGGGGGTCGGCGAGAGCTACGGGGCGCAGGACTGGTTCACCCGCCGGGTCGTGCTGGACCTGTGGCTGTGGCGGGTGGTCGCGGACCACGCCGTACAGGAGGCGCTCTTGCGGGAGAGCGACCGGGCGTGGACCATCGTGCGTCCGCCTCACCTCAGCGACGCCACCCAGGGCCACGTGCAGACCTTCGGGGCCACGGAGCGCGCCGTCGCGTCGTCGGTGGCCCGGGAGGACCTCGCCGCCTTCCTGGTCGACTGCGCGGCAGGGAACCGCTTCGTGGGCGAGGCCGTCGGGGTCTGCGCCTGATCGTACCCAATCAGCGAGAACCGTACCCCACATTTCGTCGCCGACGAGGTAGCGTCGCGCCCCCAGGAGGTGCCCATGACCCGACCCGTCGACTGCTCCGATCCGGTGGCCGGCCTGAAGCAGATGTTCGTGGACCAGGTGCAGAGAGGGCGCATCGACAAGGGCCAGTGCCCCGCCAAGCGCCCCGTGTTCCTGCGGCTCCACGGCGTGGCCCACGGGCGCCTCGAGGTGGTACCGCATCTGCCGGAGGAGCTACGGGTCGGCCTGTTCCAGCCGGGCGCCTGCCACCCCGTCTGGGTGCGGTTCAGCAGCGACATCCCCGACAACGCCCCGGTCCTGAAGAGCACCGTGGGCATCGGGCTGAAGATCTTCGACGTCGACGACGCCACGATGGACGTCACCTTCCAGAACACCCACATCTTCTTCGTCGACGACGCCGAGCAGATGTGTGCGTTCACCCGCGCCTCTCTGGCGGGCGAAGGCGACGAATGGCTGAAGGACCACCCTCGCACGCAGGAGATCCTCGACAGCATGGCCAAGGAGGTGGGCAGCGTGCTCGACACCGAGTACGGCTCGGTGATCCCCTTCCGCTTCGGGCCCGATCGGCACTGCAAGTACGCGCTGGTCCCCGAGTCGGTGCCCGGCACCCACGCGCCCGACGACACCGCGCCCAACTACCTGGCCCGCGACCTGGAGCGACGGCTCGGAGCCGGAGAGGCCCGCATCCGCTTCTGCGTCCAGCTCCAGACCGACCCCGACACCATGCCCCTCGACCAGGCGACGGTGCCGTGGCGTCGCGACGCATCGCCCTTCCGCCACGTGGCCACCCTCGTCCTCCCCAAGCAGGACATCACCACCCGAGGCCAGGGCGCCTACGGCGAGCAGCTGGCCTTCAACCCCGGTCGAACGCCCGACGCCCACGCCCCGGTGGGCAGCATCGCGGAGGCCAGGAAGGTGGTCTACGCTGCGAGCGCGGAGCTTCGTCGCGACACCAATGGTCAGTCGGTGGGCGAGCCCGCGCAGCCCCGACCGGGCACCCCCTACCCCGACGCCGATGCCATCGTGTCCGCCCGCATCCACCCGGCCATCGGCGTGTGCCGCCTCGGCGACTCCCCGGACGGCTGGTACGTCGGCCCCGAGGTTCCCCACCCGCCGGCCATGCCCCCCGGGGCCACCCGCGACGAGAGCGGTCGCATCAAGCGCCAGGCCGCCCGGTTCCGCATCTACGGCTACGACGCCCACGGCAACGTGGTCCGCGAGCTCACCGCCGCAGAGGCCCAGATCGACTGGACGGTCCACGTCGCCAACCGAAAGGCTCAGTGGTACCGCTTCATCGTCGCCCTCGACCTTCCGGAGTCCAAGGCCGAGCCCCCGGCGACCGTCCGCCGCAACGGCACGGTGAAGCCCCCCGACCGAGGCTGCCTGGCCATCGACCCAGGGCCCCGCAGCCTCTCGGGCACCAACCAGTCCGGTGAGGAGCATCGCTTCGACACCGGTACCTTCGAGGGCGTCGAGGTGTACCTCGGGGAGGCCCGCACCGACGAAGCCGGGCGCCTGCTCGTGCTCGGCGGCCACGGCGTCTCGGCGTCGCCCAGCCAGCAGCCCATCTTCGATCCCGACAGCCCCGACACCTTCAACAACGCCGACGGCTGGTACGACGACACCTCCGACGGCCCCGTCACCGCCCGGGTGATCATCGGCGACCGAGAGCTCCCGGTGGAGCCGGCCTGGGTGATCTGCGGCCCACCAGACTTCGCCCCCGACATCGTCGGCTGGCGCACGATGTACGACCTGATGACCGAGGTGGCGATGGGGGCCGGCTGGCTCCCCCCGCCCGAGACGGTGTCCTTCACCGAGCACATCCTCCCCTTCCTCGAGCGCCTGAACCGCCTGGGCTGGGTGAACGCCGGCTTCGCCAGCTTCTTCGGCGAGCCCGGCCTCGATCTGTCCGATCCCAAGCTGCTCGCCCGCCTCGGCCAGGCCCCCGTCGGCAGCCTCGACCCCTTCCAGGAGCTGCGCCGCAACGTGTTCAACCACTTCCGGCCGGCGGACAACCCCGTGGTGGAGCCCCGCACCTGGCCCTGGATCTACGGCGACGCCTACGGCACCTTCGACGCGTCCCCGTCCCAGTACCTGCCCCTGCCGAGGGCCGTCGCCGCCAACCTGGAGCGCTGGGTCGAGGGCGACTTCATTGGCGACTACGACCCGAACGCCCGACGCCCCAGCAGCCTGGAGGACTACGACCCGAAGGACCGACCCCACGCCCTGGACGAGGCAGCGATGACCTTCTGCCTCGCCGACGCCTTCCATCCGGGCTGTGAGATGACCTGGCCCATGCGTCACCCGACCATGTACATGGCGCCGTACCGCATTCGACACCGGCCGCCGGGCGTGCCGGAGACCGACAGCGGGCCCACCCTCACCCCCTCCGAGGCACTCTCCCCCAACGGCCCGCTCTATGCCCAGGGCCCCGGTGACCTCACCCGCTGGATGGCCCTGCCCTGGCAGGCCGACACCGCCTTCTGCCGGGCCGGCTACGACAGTGACTACGACCCCTACGTACCCACGTTCTGGGCGGCGAACGTGCCCAACACCGTCGTGTCCCCCGAGGACTACGCCGTGATCATGGACGACACCCGCAGCCACGACGAGCGCCTCGAGGCCTTCTACGACCGCGACAACTGGATGAACCGCCTCACCCAGACCGGCGCCTCGGCCCCCGAGGTGATGCTCGCCATGGTCGCCACCTTCCACGAGCAGGGCATCGTGGAGGCCTACCCGGGCCCCACCGACCTGCCCGGGGTTCCCGAGACGATCTACGTGGGCACCCTGCCTGCGACCCCCACCCCGAAGCTGGTGGCAGCGGCGGTCAGCAAGGCCAAGCGCACCCCTCGCACCCAGCTGGAGCGCATCGGCTGGGCCAGCCACGAGCAGCGGCGGGCCTTCGACGCTGTTCGACGCCGGAAGAGCTGATGGTGGTGGTCGCCGGAGCCGGTCCGGCCGGCGCCACGGTGGCGACCCTGCTCGCTCGAGCCGGCCGCGACGTCGTGCTGGTCGACCGTCCTCGCGAGGGCCGCGCCGTGGGCGAGCACCTCCCCGCGGCCGCCCGACCCCTCCTGCACCGACTGGGGCTCCACCACCTCCTCGACGGCCACGAGCCCTGCGTCGGCCTGGCCTCCGTGTGGCGCGGGGTCTGCACCGAGCGCGCCGCCATCGGTGACCCGCTCGGAGCCGGCACGCTGCTGGACCGCCGCCGCTTCGACGACGACCTCCGACGGGAAGCCGTCGAGGCCGGGGTCCTGTTCGTGGACGGGCGGATCCGCGAGGTCACCCCCCACGGCGACGGGCTCGACGTGTCCGGCGCCTGGGAGGGCCGCGCGGAGATGGTCGTCGATGCCACGGGTCGGGCCAGCCACATCGCCCGACAGCTCGGGCGCGAGGTGCAGCGCCAGGGGCGATCGGTGGCCTGGTGCCGCTGGCAGCACGACGTCCACGCCGACCGACGCCTGCGGGTGGAGGACACGGACGACGGGTGGTTCTATACGGCCCCGCTCCCTGGCGGGGAGCGCGTCGTCGTCTGGCATCGACCGGATGGGGCGCGGGTCACGGCGGCCGACTTCGACGCAGCCCTCGACCGTGCCCCCACCGTGCGGGCGCGGGCGGGAGGCACCTGGGTCGACGGCCCCGTCGGTCGCAGCGCCGCCGGCCAGCGCCTACCCTCCCCGTGCGGTCCCGGCTGGTGGGCCGTCGGCGACGCCGCGATGGCCTTCGACCCCATCAGCTCCCAGGGCCTCCTCACCGCGCTGGCTGGGGCAGAGCAGCTGGTCGCCGCGCTCGGTGCAGGCTCCCCGGCGTCCTACCCACGGTGGTGCGACCGGGTGTGGAGCCGCTACGTCCGGGAGAGGGATCGGCTCGGCGCCCCCGCGAGGATCGCCGCGAGCTGAGGGTCGCCCGCCGCCACCTCCTCGGCCAGGCTCCGAAGTGCCACCAGGTCCCGCTCGTGGAGCCCCTCCCCCTCCCCCACGAGGCCGGCAGCGAGAGCGCGGGCCGACATCCAGCGCCCGCTGCGCGCATGGGCCACCACGGCGATCCAGCCCATCACCAGCCCCTCCAGCATGTGGTCGCCGGGGTCGAGGGCCTCGACGCGCTCCAGGGCCTGGTCGTCCTGTCCCAGCAGCAGCAGCGTGAACGCCAGGTTGAGGGAGGGGTGGAAGGCGTCGTGCCCCTGGCGCAGGGCGAGGTCGATGGCCTCCAGGTAGGCCTTGGCCGCCCCGTCCAGGTCCCCGAGATCCCGCAGGACCTCCCCCTTGAGGTTGAGGGTCTGGGCCATGGCCACCCAGGTCCCGGCCCGTCGACACAGCTCGACGCTCTCCTCCACGAAGGGCAGCGCCTCCTCGGGGCGGCCCCCCTGGGTGAGGGTCACCACCAGCTGCCGGCACACCCGGCCACGCCCGGTGGGGTCGTCCTCGGAGCCTGCATACGCCTGACGCAGCCCCTTCTCCGAGGCCTCCAGCTGGCCGAGGCGCTGCAGGGTGTTGGCGCGGGCCACGTGGGCCGTGACCCACATGCGGGCGTCGCCCCGGGAGGCGATGTCGGGCAGGACGGCCTCCAGTTGCTCCAGGGCCCCCTCCAGATCGCCGGCGGCGAGTCGGTACATGCCCCCGAACACCACGGCGCGCGCCCGCTCCGAGGGACGACCGATCCGCGCCCAGCGATCCGCGGCCCGGTCCGCATCGACCACGGCGTCCTGGTTGTGCTGGTCGAGGTGGGCGACCCAGCCCCGCAGCTCCTGAGCTCGAGCCGCCGCAGCCTCCCAGCCGTGTCGGTCCGCGTCCTCGAGCAGCGACGGCGCCCGCTCCCGCACCTCCGCGACCAGGCCGCGGTTGGCCACGCCGTCGAGGGCCAGGTGCCGCTGCTCGCCCCACAGCTCGCTCTCCAGCGGTGTCTGGGCGAGCTCCAGGGCCACAGCGGCCCGGGACGCATGGTGGGACGCCGACCGGAACGCCCCCGCGACGAAGTCCTCACGGCCGGCCGCCAGGAAGGCCCTCGCCGCCTCGAGGGGGTGCCCGGCAGCCAGGAGATGCTCCCCACGCCGACCGACGGGGACGTCCGGGTGGCGGGCCGCGCGGCGCCGCCACTCGGCCAATCGCCCGTGGGCCTCGGCCCAGCCCCGCAGGGCGCCGCGCTCCCCCTCGCCCCCCAGGGTCCAGCCACCCGCCGAGCGACGCACGAGCCCCGCTGCGACCAGGGCCTCCACCTGCTCCGGCCCCACGTCGCCCCAGGCCGACCGATCCACCGCGACCCGCTCCAGGGCGTGCAGCGTGGGCTCGTCCACGGTGTCGATCACCCGGCGCAGCCACGCCTGGTCCGGCACCGAGACGTCCGGCAGCTCCACCCCGGCCCCGAGGGTCAGCCCGCGGGGACCAGGCTGCAGCAGCCCCTGCTCTCGGAGAGCGTGCACCACGTGGACCGCCGCCCCGGGGAGGCCCCGGGCATGGGCGGCGACCCGGTCGGCCACGGCCGGGGCCAGGCCGAACCACGAGCGGAGCAGCGACTCCATCGCGTGGTCCGACAGGGGCTGGAGGACCAGCGCCTCGTCGCCCTCGGGACCGTTCACCCACAGGACGAGCACCTGGGCAGGCTCGGCACTGGCGCGCAGCGCGTCCAGCCAGGCCACCACGTCGGGGGAGCCCCCCTCCACCACCATCACCAGCATCCGGCGGGTCCACGCCCCTGCCAGCAGGTGGACCCGCTCGGCCGCCGACGGCGACCGCTCCTTCGACAGCCACTGGGCCAGCCCGTCGACCCGCCAGGGCTCGGACCCGCCCGCCACCTCCAGCGCCTCCTCGAGGCGGTCGCGGAGGGCCTCTCCGTCCAGCCCCTCCCCACTCATCCAGCGGCGCAGGGCGGGACCGACCCCGTCGTCGTCGGCCCGTACCCACAGGGTGGAGGCCCCTACGCTCTCGCAGAGGGCCTGGGCGATGGACGTGACGAGACGTCGACGCCCGCTCCCCGCGCCGCCCCGGATCCGGATCTGCTCCGGCGTCGCCCCCTCGTGGACCCGCCGTGCCGCCGCCCACAGCTGGTCGACGGCGTCGTCCCGTCCGACGAGGCGGGGGGCGCGGAGGGCGGCCACGTCGAGACCCGCGTCGGGAAGGCCCCGCAGGCGTCCCCAGGCATCGGGGCGTCCCGGGCGCTCGGGGAACCGAGGCGCTGGCCAGGAGGTCGTGCCTGCCACCGCCTCCGCACCCGGGGCGGGCGCGGGGGCGTCGAACAGGATGGTGGTGTCGCCCGTGGGAAGGCTCGGGGGAGACGCCACCGTGCCCGTCGTGGCCCGCTCGTCGGACAGGAGCGACTGCAGCCCGGCCCGCGCCTCGGCCGCACTCTGGGGACGAGCCGTCGGACGGTGGGCGAGGCACCAGCGGAGCCAGTCGTGGAAGCCCCTCGGGACCGGAAAGACCGGGTGGAAGGCGGGCAGCACGGCGGAGAGCTGCGCGCGGACCACGTCGTTCACCGAGCCGGACATCGCCCGCGCGCCGGTGGCCAGCTCCCACGCCATGTGTCCCAGCGCATAGATGTCGGTCCAGGGGCCGAACCGGCGGACCTGGGCCCGCAGCTGCTCTGGGGGCATGTAGGCCGGGGTGCCCTGAGCCGACCCCGTCTCCACCACCGTGCGCCACGACCGCGCCAGCCCGAAGTCCGACAGCCGCAGACCGGCGAGCCGTCCCCGGGCGACGTCGTCCCGCTCCTCGCAGCCCAGCAGCACGTTGCCGGGCTTGAGGTCCAGGTGGAGGAGCCCCCGCGCGTGGGCGTGGCCAAGGGCGTCGAGGAGCAGCTCCAGGGCGGCCACCAACGTGTCGAAGCTGTCCACCGCCTTCAGCGTGCCCCGTCCCAGCTCCATCGCGAACCACGGCGAGCCCACCGGCACGCCGGGTGGAGCCGGGTCCTCCACCTCCCCGAGGCCCAGGATCTGCACGATGCGGGGGTGATCCAGGGCCGCGATGGCGCGGATCTCGTCGCGCAGCAGAGCCATCGCTCGGGGGTGCGAGGCACGGTGGGCCAGCAGCACCTTGAGCGCCACCTCCTGGCCCGAGCCCTCGTGGCGGGCGCGCCACACCTCGCCGTGCCCGCCGCGCGCGATGGGCGAGATCAACGAGAACGAGCCGAGCCTGGGCCCCGTCGAGATGGTCCCTCCACACCTGGCGGCAATCTACCGGATCCCGCCCGAGCACGCGGTATGGTCGCCTCCTCCAGGAGGCCACGTGCAGGGCTACCAGGTCGCCGCCGCCTACGACGAGCACATCCAGCGGGTCCAGCACCTGAACCAGGGCCTGGCCGTCGCCCGACAGGACGTCGAGGCCCGACGCCCCCGCGTCCTCGAAGAGCGCCAGGAGGCCCTACTGGCCCTCGCCCGCGCCTACCTCCCCGAGCTGTCGGCACCGGCCCTCCAGCGCGCCGAGCAGCTCTCGGGCTACCGGGGCTTCTCCCGTCGCGACCCCCTCTCCGCCATGGCCCACGAGGCCCAGGTCCTCGGCAAGACCGTCCTCCGCATCGAGGCCGACGAGAGCTACCAGCGCCGCGAGTACCTGGTGGGCCCCCACGGCGAGTACACCCGGGAGCTCGCCGAGCGGCAGTCCATGCTCGACGAGTGGCAGCGGGAGTGCGATCGCTTCGAGACCCTCGACGGCTTCGACCGGCTCCTGGAGCACAAGTACGACACCCCGGACTTCGACCTGTCGTGGTGGCAGTCCTCCTACTGGAACCTGTGGGCCAAGGGGGACGCCGTCTGCGAGGCCCTCGAGCTCGACGACTTCGGCGACGACGTGCTCCCCGCCTACGAGAAGGTCCGGGTCCCCCGAGACGGCTGGCGGGAGCAGGTGGCTCAGACCCAGGCCAAGATCGACGCCGTGCACGACCTGGTCCGACGCCACGACGAGGCCCAGCTCCGCATCCCCCGCCTCCCCGAGCTCTACCTGGACCAGTGTCACCAGGTGCTCGCCGAGTTCCTCGACCCCGCCGATCCCGGGCTGCTCCACGACTGGGCCATGGAGGATGGCGGCGACCGCCCCATCCTGCTGGCCCTCCGCCGCAGCGCCGGCCTCAAGGCCAAGCTCGACGCCCTCGACGACGCCCTGGCCGGCCTCGAGGCCCTCGCCCAGGACCTGGCGACCCGTGCGTCCAAGTATCGACGGAAGGCCGCCAAATACCGACGCCCCAAGCGCCGCAACCGCACCCAGAACGACAGCGCCGACCCCAAGTTCGTGGGCAAGTCCGACAAGATCGCCGCCGAGCTGCAGAAGCTACAGCGCCAGCTGGCCAAGCTCGACGACTTCGACGACTACGACCGCCTCGACCTCGACCAGGATCCGCAGCTGCTCTGGGTGTCGATGACGCAGAAGCGCCCCAGCAAGTACCTGCCCTCCCACCGCGGCTGGTACACCCGCAACCCCCACGCCAAGGCCCGCCTCCTCGCCGACGAGGACGACCACGCTCAGGCCGTCGGCATCGCGGTCTCCGCCCTGGACCACAGCGACGGTGGCTACCTGTCGTGAGGCGACCCCGGAAGAAGATCACCGTCGTCAGCTACGCCATCAACGGCCGTGGCATGGGCCACCTGGTGCGCCAGATCAGCATCCTCCGCTGGGTCCGTCGCCTCTGTGGCCTGCTGGGCATCCGGCTCGAGGCCTGGATCCTCACCACCTCCGAGGCCGACACCCTGGCTCGCCGGGAGGGCTTCGTCGCCCTGAAGGTCCCGTCGAAGGCGATGCTCCGCGACGCCGGCATCGACCCCGCTGGGCAGCTCGCCACCATCCGGGCCTGGGTGCTCCAGACCCTCGCCATGCTCCGCCCCGACGTCATGCTGGTCGACACCTTCCCGGGCGGCTCCTTCGGGGAGCTGGTCACCTCCCTGGAGCTCGCCAAGCACCGGGTCCTCGTGCAGCGCCGGGTCCGGGAGCACGTGGCCGCCACCGACGCCTACGCCGCCCTCCTCCCCCTCTACGACGACGTCATCGTCCCCGACGACCGCGGCACCGGCCCCATCCTCCTCCGGGAGCGGCCGGAGCAGCTGGACCGCGAGGCCGCCCGAAAGGCCCTGGGCGCCAAGGGCCGCGCCGTCTACGTGACCCTGGGCTGCGGCGCCGACGTCTCCGCCCCGTCCGTCCTCCCGGAGCTGGTGCGCGGCGTCGTCGCGAAGGGGCACCACGCCGTGGTCGCCGCCGGTCCGCTGTACATGGGCGAGGAGCTCCGGGGCGACGGCATCACCTGGATGACCCGCTACGCCCCCGTCGAGCTGATGCAGGGCCTCGACGCCGCGCTGGCAGCCGGCGGCTACAACACCTTCCACGAGCTGATGTTCTCCGGCGTCCCCACGGTGTTCCTCCCCCAGCCCCGCATCTCCGACGACCAGGCCGAGCGGGTCGGGCGGGCCGTGGCCGCCGGGGCCGGTCGACGAGCCACCAACGTGCGGGAGGCGCTGTCCTTCCTCGACGACCCCGGCGATGCCGACGCCGCACGGGCCCTCGTGCCGTCCAACGGCGCCCGCCACGCCGCCGCCCGGGCCCTGGCCACCGTGGTCCCCCAGGACGACCTCGACTGGGCCCTGGCCCTCCTCGACGACCGCCTGCTCACCCTGAGCCAGACCCTCCAGGTCCCCGAGCAGGACGCGTGGAAGCTCATCCGCCGGCTCTCCCCGTCCCCCAGCGAGGAGGCCGCGTCCAACGCCGTCCTTGCCGCGAATGGCCACGACACGGCCCCGTCGGTCGACCTGGAGCGCTTCCTCGACACCGTGCACCGGGTCCAGGTGCCCCCGAAGATGGCCCAGCAGCTCCTCGACGCCCTGGGACGCACCTTCCCCGCCGCCACCCCGCGCGACCTCGTCGACGCCTGCGACGCCCTCTTCCCCGTGTGGGCCGGCTTCGACGACTGGATGGGGGCCGTCAGCCTGCTCCGGGCCGTCCCCAAGCAGCGGGGCCTGGCCCTGTCGGTCTTCGTCGACGCCGTCGTTCCCTGGCTCGCCGGCTACGAGGAGCTCTTCGACGCCGTCCGCGACTTCTCCCGCCTCGAGGGAGGTGGGACGCGCTCCATCCCCGACCTGCTCACCGTGCTGGCCGAGGATCGTCCGTGAGCGACTGGAAGGCACCGATCCTCGACGGCATCCGCGCCGGACGCCCCGTCGTCGGCCCCGCCCAGGTCCACATCGACGTCACCAACACCTGCAACGCCAAGTGCGTGACCTGCTGGGACCACTCGCCGCTGCTGAACACGCCGCGCACGATGGCGTGGAAGCAGCAGAAGCTCCCCTGGGAGCGCTTCGAGGAGACGATGGCGGCCCTGGATCGCCTCGGATCCGTCCGGGCCGTCGTGCTGTCGGGCATGGGGGAGCCGCTGCTGCACCCCCGCATCTACGACATGATGGCCGCGGTCAAGGAGCGGGGCTGGCACCTCACCGTGCTGTCGAACCTGCTCGCCGCCGACCTCGACCGCCTGTGTGCCTCCGGCGTCGACAACCTGCTGGTCGGGGTCCACGGCGCCACGCCCGACGCCTACACCGCCTTCCACCCGGGCTGGACCGACCGCAGCTTCCAGCAGCTCTGCGCCGCCCTGCGTCGGTTGGTGGCCGCCGGCATCCAGACCCGCCACGTCCAGGTCATCGACCGGAACACCGCGCCGGACGTCGTACGGATGGTCGCCTTCGGCCGTCGCTTCGGGGCCGAGCGGGTCAACTACAAGCTCGCCAGCCTCGCCCACGGCACCGAGGCCACCGCCGTCACCGAGGAGCAGCACCGCTGGCTCGTCGAGGAGGCCGTGCCGAGGGCCCGGGCGGAGGCCGAGCGCCAGGGGGTGCGCACCAACCTGCACCTCTTCGAGCAGCAGCTCGCCAACCCCGACGCCCTCACCACGACCGACATGGGGGCCATCGGCTGCTTCATGGGCTTCGTCTACACCCGCGTCGATGTCAGCGGCACCGTCCTGTACTGCTGCAACACCGAGATCGAGGTCGGCCACCTCGCCGACGCCCCCCTCGACGCGCTCTGGTCCGGTGAGCGCTGGCAGCAGCTCCGCGAGCGCATCGCCCGCCACGAGTGGTTCCCTGGCTGCGAGCGCTGCGGAAAGTACGAGCAGAACGTCAAGTGGTCCGAGCGCCTCGCCCAGACCCAGGCCGCCAAGTGAGGCAGCCCACCATCGAGTGGCAGGTCGCCGGGGGCTGCAACTACGACTGCTCCTACTGCATCCAGAGCAAGCGCTACCGCCGGGGACGCCCCGACGAGGCCCGCCTCGACACGGCCCTCTCCTTCTTCGCGGCCCTGCCCGGGGTGTGGGAGGTCAAGATGAGCGGCGGCGAGGCCTTCGCCCACAAGCCCTTCCTCGACGCCATCGTGCCGGGCATGGTCGAGCGCACGCCCCATCGGCTGTCGGTCCTCACCAACTTCAGCGCCTCCCGCCGCGACCTGATGCGCTTCGCCCGCATGACCCGGGGTCGGCTGAACATCGTCTCCACCAGCCTCCACCTCGAGTTCGTCGACCTGGAGGACTTCGTCGACAAGGCCACCTGGTTCGTCGACCAGCTCGACCCCGAGGTCGCCTTCGTCGTCAACCAGGTCGTCCTGCCGACCCACCTCGACCTCGCCCGCACGTGCCGCGACGCCATCCAGGAGGCGGGCCTGCGCTGGTTCCCCCAGCTGTACAAGGTCAAGGGCGGGGTCGCCGACTACCCCGATGAGGACGCTCTCCGCGAGCTCATCGGCGACGCTCCGGGCCCCAAGCGGGCCAACCTCGCCCCGTCCTACCAGGGCCGTCTCTGCTGGACGGGCATCGACTACGCCGCCATCGACAAGGACGGCACCGTGTGGTCGTGTCGGACCGCCAAGCGCCACGGCGAGGGACGTCTCGGCAACCTGTACGACGGCGACGTCCAGCTCTACGACGCCCCGCGTCCCTGTCCGTGGACCATCTGCCCGTGCACCGTGCCCGCCAACCGCGGGATGATCGAGGGCGTTCCAACATGAAGACGCCCCGCTACCCCCTCGAGGGCGTCCTGTCGTGGAACATGAACACCACCTGCAACTACCGCTGCAGCTACTGCACCCAGCGCTTCGTCGAGGACCGCTCCCGCTGGGCCGCCGACGTCCCCCGCTTCCTGGCGGCCTTCGCCCAGCTCCCCGGCGACTGGGAGATCAAGCTCTCCGGGGGCGAGCCCTTCCGGCACCCCGCCTTCCTCGACGTCGTGGCCGGCCTCGTCGAGCAGGGCCGGCGGGTCAGCGTCGTCACCAACTTCAGCGCCAAGGAGGACGTGCTGGCCCGATACGCCGAGCTCGTGCGCCCCCGGCCCGGCCTCGTCTCCGCCAGCCTCCACCTCGAGTACGTCGACGTCGACGCCTTCGTCGCCAAGGCCCGTCGCTTCGCCGACCAGCACGCTGGCGCCTTCTGCGTCACCGCCGTCGCCACCCGGGCCCTGCTCCCCACCCTGCCGGACCTCGCCCGCCGCTTCGCCGACGCCGACCTCGTGTTCAAGATCCAGCCCGAGAAGCAGGACCGCGACGTCATCGACTACAGCGACGACGAGCGCGCCCAGCTCCTCGCCCTGGGTGGCCATGCCGGCAGCGGACGCATCGACCCGAACCTCGCGGGCCGCCCGTGCTGGGCTGGCGCCCGCTACCTCATCGTCGACCATCTCGGCGAGGCCTACCGCTGCTACCCCGCCCGGCGGTATCGTCGGGAGGGCCTCGGGAACCTCCTCGACGGCACCTTCCGGCTCCGCCTCGGCGCCGAGCCCTGTCGCTACAGCTACTGCAACTGCATCGTTCCCCAGGCCCGTGGGATGGTGCACACCGCAGACCCCGGAGTCCCCTGATGCCCCTCGCCGGACGCGTTCGCTTGAAGACCTTCCTCCTCGGCGTCGGCGGCGTCGTCGCCCTCGGCATCCTCGGGGTCGGTGGACTCGTGTCCACCGGCGTCATCGGCACCGGCTGGCTGGTGAGCCAGGCCGTGGAGGCCCGCCCGGCGCCCAGCCCAACCCCGAGGCCAAGCCCCGTCGCCCCCGTGGCGGCACCCGCGCCGGCCCCTGTCGAGACCGCCCAGTCCGTGGCGATGTCCTACCGGGGGAAGAACCTCATGGGCCCCAAGCTCAAGGACGTGAGCAAGGGCAGGCCCTACAAGATCAACGTCTACCAGGACGAGGGCCACACCACCGCCAACCGCCTGAAGATCGATCTCGACCGCGACGAGAAGTGGGACGAGAAGTGGACCTTCGAGGACAACGGCGTGCTCACGCGGGTCGTGGCGGTGAACGACGACGAGGTCTACGGCGACGTCCAGACCTGGAACGGGTCCCAGTGGAGGGGAGCAGGGGCGCCCGAGCCCGCGCCGGCGGCCGGGCTCTCCGCCGTCGAGACCGCGGCGATGGCCTACCAGGGCAAGGACATCGGCAGCAGCAAGCTCAAGGACGTCACCAAGGGCAAGCCCTACAAGATCAACGTCTACCAGGACGACGGGAACGCCACCGCCAACCGGCTGAAGATCGATCTCGACCGCGACGACAAGTGGGACGAGAAGTGGACCTTCGACGGCGATGGCGTGAGCCGCAAGGTCGCCAGCCAGGACGACGAGGCCTACGACGTCGAGCAGGTGTGGACGGGCACCGGCTGGGAGTAGACTGGCAACGTGATGCTCTTCCCCCTGCTCATCATCGCGTGCGTGGACGCGTCCTCGGGTCCGGGTGGCGACGGCGCCGCGTCGACCGGCACCGGCGACACGGCTCCTGCGCCCATCCCCCCCCCGGACTGCGATGACACCTACCCGTGGGAAGACGACTGTGCGCAGGTCGCCTACAAGCACTGGGACCCGACCCGTGCCTGCTGGATCGTGGAGAACGCGCGCCGATACGCCGAATACTGGGAGGGCTTCCACGACCACTGCAACCTCGTCTACCTCGACACGGGAAGTGGCCAGCCCCTCACCCAGACCTACTGGCTCAGCGACGTAGAGCAGTGCGCCAGCTTCGTCCCCCTGGAGGGCGAGTGCGACGTCGGGGACCCCGCGATTCGCCCCTGCGGCGAGGCGCCGTTCGATTGCTGTGGCCTCGACGCGCCGAATGTCGACACCCTCTGCCCGCCGGAGTGAGGGCCTCGGCACCGCAACGGCACCCCCTGGAAGCGAGCTCGAAGAGTGGCGCAGAGCGGAATCGCTGACTCGGGCCGGGGCTTTGGAAGCGGCGCTTCAGGGTACAGGATCTCCGCCTCGCTGCTCTGCCCTGACGGCCGCCGCCTGACCGCTCAGTCGCAGGGCAGCCCGTTCTCCTGGAAGCGCTTCATTCGCTTCACGCCCCCTTGCACCACCTCGAGCTCGACGCATCGAGGGTCGTCGACCGGTGGGCTCACCACACCGTCCACCTCGGGCGCATCCTCCACCTCGGGCGTCGCCCCCTGCGCCATCGCCACCCGCACCACGTGCCCCACCGGCGTGTGCAGCCGCAACGCCCCATCC
>Ga0213839_1000446_pt1 | contig 53076 bp, 36 predicted proteins | sample SWPATP21_FD_160075 | JGI IMG/M metagenome (GOLD analysis project Ga0213839, IMG submission 160075) | Coastal seawater microbial communities from Marineland, Florida, United States - SWPA TP2 #1 | ecosystem: Environmental > Aquatic > Marine > Coastal | place: USA: Florida | collected 2016-08-14
GCTCGGTTGGCGACGGTACTTCCAGCAGTTCACGGCGCACTTTGGCGAGCGAATGCCGCCAGCTTCAGACGTCTTTGGCCTGTAGCAAGGGCGAAAGCTCGACGACGGGAGGGCATCCAGCCGGGTGTCCTCCCGTTTCTTTTTCACAAAGGCGTGGGTCACAAGGTCCTCCCGCCCATCAGGTGGCGAGGATTGCGATATGCTGCCGCCTCACCCACGTCGCTCGGGTGAAACACCGGCTTTCTGACACCCTCGCCGTATGACCGCAATTAGTCAAAAAGCAAACGTTTAACTTGCTTCATTACGATAAGTTGACGCCACTACTCAAAAAGCAAACGTTTAACTTGCTTCATTCTGCCGAAATGTCGTCACCAAGAAAAAAGCGAACGTTTAACTTGCTTCATTCTGCTGGAATGTCGCCACTAAGCAAAAAGCAAACGTTTGACTTTCTTCATTGCGACAGAATTGCACTACAAGTCAAAAAGCAAACGTTTAATCTGCATCACCCTGCCAAGATGTCGCCATAAAGCAAAAAGCAAACGCCAACTCATCCTATTCCCGCCAAAAACCGACTAAAATCAAACTTCAAACGTTTAGCCTGCTTCAATCTGCCGAAATGCAACCAAATAACAAAAAGCAAACGTCCCACCCTCCTCAATCCGCCAGAATGTCTCCTTAGGCAAAACACCCGCTGCCTGGACGCCCCAAGCCCGCCCCCGAGCTAGGCCCACCCAGCCCCAACGAACACACCTGGTTCCGTCCCCCGCCCGGTGCCCAACGCACACTTCTGGGGTGAAGTGTGCGTCACACCTACAGTCGATCGACGGATGCGCGCCCCATCCGACTTGCTAAGGTACAGACAACATTTGCCTTTCTTCAGCTGGCCATGTGGCCAACCGCTGGAATGTCTCTTGCTTGGTCTGCAGCAAAGGATTGTGCATGCAGCTGCCCCGCCCCCGTCGCTTGGTTCCCGCCTCGTTGTCCGCCCTCTCCGCCCTCGCCCTGGGTGTTGCTGGTGTCGGCTGTGACAACCCCGAGGTGAACCCCTTCGCCCCCCCTGCAGCCGCGCTGACGGCGTCGCCGACGGAGGGCATCGCCCCCCACGCGGTCACCCTCGACGCGAGCGCCAGCACGTCAAATGGTGCCCTGCAGTACCGCTTCGACGTCGATGGAGACGGCACCTTCGACACGGAGTTCGCCAGCGCCGCCACGCTCGACTTCACCTTCGAGGCCCCAGGCGAATTCACCGCCGTGGTCGAGGTGCAAGACGAAGAGGGGCGCACCAGCCAAGCCAACGCCGACATCGCCATCGTCGTGCACCCTGCACTCGCCGACCTCGACGTCGACGTGAACCGCGACGGCGACATCAACATCGATGACAAAGAAGGCGAAGACACCTTCACCGCCGCTCGTGGTGCCATGATGGTGTCGAACCTCGACGACGACGACAACGACGGCGAGCGCGACATCATCGACGAAGAAATCGACGGCCGCGCCGACCAACTTGAAATGGCCACCGTCGTCTTGCAGGCCTCACCTGGGCTTCTCGACGACGACATCGTCACCTTGCAGGTCGCGCCGACCGCGGCCCAACAACGCATCCGCATCTTTGAAGCAGGCTCGGGCCGGGTGCTGTCGAGCCCGTTTGACGACAGCTTCACCGCGCCGACGTTTGACGTCGACGAGCTGCGCAGCGGTTCCATCACCCTCTACGTCGAGAGCGTCGGCCGCACCACCAGCTGGGACGGCCGTCTGACCCTCACCCTCGAGGTCGAACGCGACGGCAACATCGAGGCCAGCGACGAGGTGTTGTTGACGGCTGCGCCGGTGATCTTCCCCGACAACATCCGTCGGGCCGATGAGCTGTTCATCATGCGCATCTCTGACTTTCAGTTCGGCACGAACATGCCGTTCTTCAACCACGTCAACGGCGCCATGCCGCCGGGCGTGAACCTCTACGCCGTCGACCAATACAGCTACTACGGCGACCGTTGGCTCCAAGACAACATGCAAGCGGGCTACCAAGAAATCGCCCGTGGCGACGACGTCCACCGCATCTTCAACTACCTCGAGACCGAGCGCTGGGCGGGCGGACAAGGCTTGGAGATGCTGCTGCCCAACGAATTGCTCGGCCCCGACTTTGGCTTCAGCTACCCCCAAGGCGAGGCCAGCAGTCTCAACTATGGCGGCAACCTCGAGGTGGGCCCACCGCACGACGGCTACCCCTTTGGCCGCTTGCTCTACGGCGGGGGCGACGAGGGCACCATCCTCGGCCGCAGCCACAGCGACACCATGAACCCCGACCAACTCGGCTGGCTCGACGCCCAAGAGGTGCAGGGGCCATCCGTGGAGCTCTCCAGCGAGTGGCTCATCGTCGGCCACATCGACGAGATCTTCTTGTTCGTGCCCGACCACCGCACCGTCGCCGAAGGCGGCACGGGCAAGAACTTCAAGGTGATGTTCGCTTCGCCCGACCTCGCCATCCAAAAACTTGAAGAGCTCGAGGCCAACGGCAATGGCAACGTCGCCGTCTTCGCCGGCCGCGAGACCAGCCGCACGGTGTCGCAAATCCTCGATGACGACGAGCAGCTCTCGTACAACACCGCTGTGCAGACGCGCATTGACTCCATCCGCTTGAAGCTGATGGACGCCATGAACCTCACCGATGACGACGTCATTGAGGTGCCCGTGATGTACGAGTCGGAGGTCTACCAAGGCCGCGACTTCGCCGTCGCCCACAACCCCGGCATCCAAAACCTCATCGTCGTCGACGGCGAGGGGCAAGACGACGGTGCATGGTTCATCCCCGACCCCGAAGGTCCCGTCGTGGGTGGCGTGGATCAGTGGCAACAAATGGTCACCGATGTCTCCGCACCTCTCGGCGCCCGCCTCGAGTATGTCGACGTGTTCGAGAGCTACCACCTCCTGTACGGCGAGGCCCACTGCGGCAGCAACGTGCGTCGTGTTCCCTTCTCTTCTGCATGGTGGACGCAATGACGGTGGCCCGCATGACCTCTTCGACCGCTTTTCTCGTTCTCTCTGCCTTGCTGACGTCGTCACCGGCCTCGGCCGCCACGGTCGAGTCTGTGGTGGCGGACGTTCGCGCCGAAGCGCAACAGCTGCGCGCGCAGGGCGAGCGCCTGCCCTTGACGACCTTGCGCGGCCTGCAAAGCGATGTGTACCTCGCCCGTCGTCACGCCGAGCCGACGGCGTCGTTTGAGACCCAGCACAAAGCGTGGCCCATGGCGCAGGTGTTCGTCGCGGTCGACGCTTTGGTGCGGCGGCCTCGCGGAGACGGCGGTCCGATCTTCAAGTTCACCCAACCCGGTGACGTCGCCGCCCACTTTGGCCTCGACGCCAAACAGCGTGCGGCGCTCGCCGGCAAAGAGCACGACGCCTTGGTGACCGGCTTGCTGCTGCAACTGGGCGCTTCGTCAGATGACCGCGTGCCCCTGCTGCTGCAGTCGCTTCCCGTCGCCGGGCAGCCCGTGTGGGACGCCGCCCGCTGGATGGCCTACGGGCAAAGCCTCCGTCGTCACACCCAGCAAGACACCCTACTGCGCCCCCTGCTGCAGGTGGCGCAAGACCGCTCTGTCGACGTCATGGTGCGCGAAGCCGCAGCGGCGGCATTGGGCTCGGTGCCCTCTGAAGCCGCGTTGGAGTCGGCCTCGATGCTGTTGGCCGACGTCGACCTGCAGCGCGCGGCGTTGTCGGCCCTCAGCCGCAGTGGGGATGCCCGGCTGGCACGTCGTCACCGACGTCCGCAGGTGGCGGAGCGCGCGCTGCAAATGTTGACGACGTATGCAGCTTCGCAGGACAGCTCGACGCTGGAGGCCGACGTTGTCGCCCGCGCCATGGTGGGCTGTGCATTGACCCCGACGTCGCTGCAAGACGCCGCCGAGCAGCTGCAAAAGACACAACCGGCGCTGTCGCGTCGCCTTCTGCAATACGCGCAGTTGCAAGCGCGTCGACGCCGTTGAGCCTAAGTGCTGCAACGGGGTAGAACGCGGCTGGCTCGTCGGAGCCAGCCGTTTTTCATGCCGCCCACGTCGCATCCCGCGTCAGAGGATGGAGGTCTTCATGCGTCAGATTTTTCTTCTTCGTCATGGCCAAGCCGAGCCCCAGCACAACATGGGCGACGCCCACCGCTCCCTGACCGACAAGGGCAAACAGCAGGCCAAAGCGGCCGCCATGGCCATGAAGAAGCTGAACATCAAGCCCGAGAAGGTGCTCTACAGCCCCTTCGTCCGCGCCAGCCAGACGGCCGACATCGTCGCCACCGCCATGCGCATCCAGGAGCTCGAAGAAGACGAAGACCTCGTCCCAGCGGGCTACGCCGACGTCGTTGGCGACAAGATCTTCAACTCGAACGATCGCCACCTGCTGGTGGTCTCGCACCTGCCATTGCTGCCCCACCTCGCCGCCCACCTGTTGGGTGCGCCGGTGCAGCTGAACCTCGATGTGGGCTCCATGATGCACCTCACCATCTTGGGCGGGGCAGGCTCGGCCGGCAGCGCCGCCTTGACGGGCCTGTGGGACAACAGCGTCCTCGCCACCATCCGCTAGCCCCACTCGCCTCTGCAGCAGGACAAGCCCATGCGCCGTCGCTCTTTGTTTGTGCCCCTTCTCGTCGCTGTCGTCGCTTTTGGCGGATGCGACACCCAAGACACCCGCACCGTCGCCCCCAGCGGGATGGCCGGCACCAGTGGACACGCCCCGCCCCCCGCAGGAGCGTCCCCAGCATCGTCATCGTCCCCCGCGAGCACCGCGCCCGCCGCAGAACAGCCGTCGTTGCTGCAGCTCAACCCCAACGACGTCATTGCCAAGGTCAACGGCGAAGACGTTCTGCAGAGCGACTTTGCCCGCAGCTTCTTTCACCAGCGACGGGCGTTGGGAATGCACAAAGGCGAGCTCGCCGACGAGATGGCGCGGGTGTTTGAGCGCCCCGCCTATGACCAGCTGTTGAAGCGCACCCTGTTGGCCCAGGAGGCAAAGAAGAGGGGGTTCTTCCCCGACGCTGCGCAACAAACCGGCCTGCTCGACGCGTTCGTGAAGCGGCTGCCCAAAGACAAAACCCTCGACGATGTCTTGCAGGCGCAGAACGAATCGAAAGCCGGGTTCGTCAAGGAGCTCGCCCGCGACGCCGCCATCGGCAAGCTCATCGAAGACGAACGCAAGAAGGTGACCCTCAGCCGCGACGACGCCAAAAAGCTCTTCGACGAGCGCAAGCTCAACGAGACAACGGTGATGAAGTTGCAGCGCATCGTTCTGCGTCCCGACGCTTCTCGAAAAGAGACCCCCGACCAGCTGAAGACCCGCGCCGAAGCTGTGCGCCAACGGGTGCTCGGCAAAGACGAAGCCGCCTTTGCGAAGGTGGCCGGCGAAGTCAGCGACGACGCCACGTCCAAGGCGAAAGGGGGCGACATCGGATGGCGCAGCCAGCGTCAATTGCTGCCCGCTGACGTCGAGGTGGTGATGAAAACGCAACCGGGGGAGGTGTCGAACGTCATCCTCTCGGAGATGGGCGCATCGGTGTACCGCGTCAACGAGCGCAAAGTGCAGAAGGTGAAGTTCGCCGACGTCGAAAAGAAGTTCGTCGGTGCCGAGCTGCAGGCCCGCGGTCGTGAAGCGATGGACAAGCTGCTCAACGAGCTGCGCGACACAGGCAACATCGTCATCCTCACGCCGCCCCGGCCGCCGTTGGCGCCGAAGCCGCTGCAAGGTGCGAAGCATCCGGAGATTCCGAAAGATGGCAAGTTGCCCAAGCCCTCCGCCGACAACGTCTTGCCTGGGATGAAAAACCCGCATGGCAGCTCGTCGACGGGGTTGGCGCTGCCCGGGCAGCAGACGCCGCCGCCTGAGAAAAAAGACCCCTCTCGCTTGAAGCTGCCGGGCTCCAAGTAGATCGGCCGCACAGATCCACGCGCCCCCTCGCGTGGGCTCCTGTTCCATGGCAAAACGATGTCGACTTCGCCGACGGCGGAGGTTCATTCATTGTTGAGGCCTGTATGCGCACATTTTCTTCGCTCTGTTTTTTCTCGCTCGCCCTCGCCTTTGCCACAGGCTGCGCTGGAGGCGGCCCATCGCCCGACCCCGACGCTGGCGATGCGCCAGTGGCCGACGGGGGTGACCCCTCCGATGCGGGCCCCGACACGTGCGAACCCCACGACGACGAGTTCACCATCTCGCAAGTCACAGTCTCGCGTGACTTCTTGACGGTCGATGTGAGCTACTCCGGCGGTTGTGAAGACCACGACTTCCGCATTGGCTGGGACGGCATCATGGCCACCTCCGAGCCAGGCATCGTCCCCGTCGAAATCCACCACAACGCCAACGGCGACAGCTGTGAAGCCGAAGTGCAAGACACACTGCACATCGACTTGTCGGGGTTCACGCCGCCGGTGCGGTTGGACCTCCTGCTGTCAGACGGCGCGACCCTCGACTCCGTGCTTTACGAAGGCACCGAGCCTGAGGCCGACCTGCCCGACGACCTGTTGCCCGTCGAGGCGGAGTGCAGCTTCTTGCAGCCTTAGGAGTGCTCGACGCATTCCAAACCAAAGATGGCACGCGTCGTCGGTGGCCAGGCAGCCTTCGCCACCGCTCGACTCGCGACGCGAACATCGAGAGCCGCTCGACGACGACTACGGCAACTCAGGAGGGCACGCCCGGGCTTCGGGGGTGCCCTCGTCGTACAACGTGATGGTCAGCGACTGGGCGTCGGTGGAGTCGACAGTTTCGACGCCGCTGCACCCACGCGCGAGACGGATGTCGTCGTCGCAGTCGGCCAACGACGCACAGGCGCTGACGTCAACGGTGTAGCGCGCCCCCTGCGGGAGGTCGGCCGACAAGCGGGTGCGCCCGTCGCGCTCGAGGTCGAAGGGGCCGAACACTTCGGGGTCGTCTGCAGCGGTGTTGCGGACGACGATTTTCAACGCAGCTGGACTGTCGAACGTGGCATCAGCGTCTCGCAACAGCTGCAAGGCCACTTCAGTCGGCGCCGGCCCACAGGCCGCGGCCACAGCACTCACGACGACGACGGCGCCGACGCTCGCCAGACGCGCCCGACGCCAAAAGCGTGGCGCTCGCGAAGACACGGCAGGGTTAGAGACGACTGGCATCGACGAGAAAGTCCGTTCCGCCCGGGTTGGGCGGCTGGTTCAACCAAAGGAGGGCACCGACGGCGGCGCCGGCTCCGACGACGGTGAGGGCGCCCACTCCGGCGCCGGCCACGCCCAGCCACAGCAGCCCGCTGCTGTCGCCGTCGTCGACGGTGGCGCCCAAAAAGGCTTGGTGCGAGACGGCCGCGTCGCCGCCGTGCAACGTTTTGTCGGCTTTGGCCGCTTTCGCCGCCCGCACGAGCGGCTTCACCCGCGCAGACAGCTGCTGCAAGGTGGCGTCGACGGCGGTCTCGACGACGACAAGGGATTTGCCTCTGAGGCGGCCGAGCGCCACCAACACACCAGCCTCGCTCGGACGCACCACCGCCACCCACACATCGCCCTTGATGGCGTTGGCCTTTTGCAACAGCTGTTGTTCGTCTTTGCGCAGCACAAGGTCTTGCAGCAGAGCACGGCCTTGTTGCGCTTGGGGATGTTCCAGCTGCACGCGCAAACTCTTGCGCTTGCCGGCATTCACCTCGAGCCGCTGCACGTCGCTGCGCACGCCATTGTCGACGACGACGTGGTGTGTTCCGGCCGGGATGTCTTTCAACACCGTCGGGGTCTGCCCGCGGGCGACGCCGTTGAGCCAGATGTTCGCCCCCGCTGGCGTCGACGCCACTTGAATGCTGCCGGTCTGCGCCGTCGCCTCGGCCTTCAGCTCGTCATACAGCCGAATGACCTTTGGCGGCACGAAGCCGGGGTCGGGCACGTAGGCCGGACGCACCACCGCGAGGTGCTGCAACACCTGCCGGGCGCGTCCGTCGTCACCCGTGCGCAGCAGGGCCATGCCACGCATCATGTGCAGCTCGGCGTACAGCGCCCAGCCAGCAGGATCACGCACCTGGTCGGCGATGCTGTCAAAGCGGGAGATGCCCTCGGCGGCACGCTGGTCAGCTGCTTTGAAATCGGCGTCGAAGAAACTGCCGCGGGCCTGTTTCAACAGACGGGCCACGGGCTCTGTCGACGGAGGCGGCCCTTTGTTCGAGGCGGGGAACATGGCCTTGATGCCGGCATCGTCGAGCTTGGGCAGCAAGGCTGCGTTGACCTTGTCGGCAGCGCCCCGCAACGCAGGGTCCCTCGACAGCGTTCCCAAAAACCATGCCTCGCGGGCCACCGCGCCGTCGGCGCACACCACGCCACACAGCAGCAACAGCGCGCTGAGAAGGCGGGAGGGGGCAAAGGCGGCGGTCACGGCGTCCTCGACGGTTGAGGTCTTGCCCACGTCGACAACGGCGCTTGGCACCGGCCAACAGGCAGATGTCGTATACGCCTTCTGCGCGAACATCCAAAGCTGTGCGTCGACGTGTCGCCGAATTCCGCCATCTGCGGGAACCTACCCGCACCTACAAGCGTCTCCTCGGTGTCTCTCAGCTGTGCAACAAAGCGCGCGAACACCACGTGCCACACATGATTCTTTGGCGCGTCTCTGCTACACCTCCCGGCACGCATGAGCGAACAGGCCGTCAACAAACGACCCACGCGGTCCGCCCCCGGCTCGTCCACCACGGGCCAAAAACGCCGAGGCGACACCCTCGGTCGCTACCGCCTGCTGCGCAAAGTGGCGCAAGGCGGCATGGCCGAGGTGTTCATCGGCCGCTCCTACGGCGCCCACGGCTTTGAGAAGACGGTGGCCATCAAGCGCATCTTGCCGCGCTACGGCAACGACCCGCACTTCGTGCACATGATGGTCGACGAGGCCAAGATCTCGGTTCTCCTGAACCACCCCAACATCGCGCAGATCTTCGAGCTCGGCGAACACCACGGCGACCACTTCATCGTCATGGAGTACGTCTCGGGCCAAGCCCTGTCGTCGTTGATGAAGCGCATGGCCCAACGAGGAGAACGCCTCGGCGTCTTCGAGTCGGTGTTCATCTGCATGGAGATGCTCGAGGGCTTGCACGCCGCCCACACCCAAGAAGACAGCAGCGGTCAGCACGTGGGCATCATCCACCGCGACGTCAGCCCACAGAACCTGCTGCTCAGCTGGGATGGCCACGTCAAAATCATCGACTTCGGCATCGCCCGCGCCAAGAACCGCATCGGCGACACCGAACAAGGCACCATCAAAGGCAAGCTGCGCTACCTCGCCCCAGAGGTCATCGACCCCGATCGCTTCGACGAGCGCGACTTCGACCACCGCGTCGACATCTGGGCCGCGGGCGTCATCCTCCACGAGTTGGTGGCTTGGCGAAAGCTGTTCATCGGCGACGACGAGTTCGCCGTTTACGACGCCATTTGCGACGGCGAGATCCCCGACCTCACCGAGCAAGGGGCCGAGCCTGCGCTGATGCGCATCATTCAAAAGGCGCTCGCCCGCCACCCCAAGGAGCGCTACGCCACCGCACAAGAGATGGCCGACGCCCTGCGCGCCTACCTCTACCGCCGCGACCCGACGTTCACGCCGCGTCGCATCGCCGACGCCTTGGGCAAAGTCTTCACCGACGAGAAGGCCACGGCGCGCGAGATGGAGGAGCCCGACCCCGAGCTCGCCGGCGACGAGGGCGAGGTGCACCTCACGTCGACGCAGCTGCCCCCACTGGCACGCACCGAAGTCGGCCGTCGGTCGGCCCACGCCGATTCGAGCAAGAGCGGCGACGGCCCCGACGACAAAAACCGCGCGCTCAAAAGCGCCCTGCCCCACGTCGAGCCTGACGCCCAAACCGTCGTCGCCCACCTCGAAGACGACCACGACGACGCCCCCACCCGCGCGCTCGGCGACGACGACGACGAGGCCACCTTGGTGTCGACGCCCACGGGGCTGTCGCGCACCAAAGACAACGACCTTGCGCACGCTGGGCAGGCGTCCAGCGATGTGATCGCGGGCGACGAACGTCCGCAACGCAAGGTGTGGCCCCTGCTGGTGGCCGCTCTCTTGGGCGTGGTGGTGATGCTCGGCCTGATCTCCTTGGTGGGCAACACCGGCGGCACGTCGTCGACGACGGAGCCGGTGGTGGCCGCCGCGCCTGTGGTGCCGACGCCGCCCCCCGAACGCCCCGCGGCCTTTCCGCTGTTGGTGCAGACCGACCCACCCGGCGCCGAACTGACCATCAGCGGCGACGTCGACGTCACCAACACCGCCCCCAGCGTCGTCATGGTGACCCCGGGGTCAAAGCTGCACATCGTGGCGCAGGCCAAAGGCTACGACGTGCTCGAGCAAGACCTCGTCGCAGCCGCCGACGTCCCAGAGCTGAAGCTGTCGTTGACGGCCAGCGCCGTGGCGGTTCGACTGCGCTCCACGCGTGCTGACGACGTGCTCACCGTCAACGGCAAGCCCTACAAACCCGGGCTCAAGGTCACGCCCGGCACCACGCTGAAGGTGGAGGCGTCGGGCAAAGGCCGCAAAACCAGCCGCAAAAGCGTTCGCGTGCGCATTGGCCAGCCCGTCGACCTCACGCTGACGTCGTCGGCACCTGGCAAGAAGCGCCAACCGCGCGTGACGACGCCCAAGCCCACCGGCAGTGGGTTCCTCGTCGTCACCACCACCGGCAAGTGGGGCCGTGTCGTCGTCAATGGACGCACTCTGGACGACACGACCCCAGTGCGGGAGAAGCTGCCCTCAGGCACCTACAACGTCGTGGTCACCCACCCGCCCGAAGGCAAGGTCAAGCGGTTCAAAGTGACCATCCAAAACGGCAAGACCGTGCGCAAGACCGTGAGCTTTTAGTTAGAGCGCATCCCAAAACCCTCATGTGTCGACGAGCGACCAGCGGGAGCCGCGAAGCGAGGGGGGAGGGAGCAAGTGTCTGGCTTTGCCAGCACTTGTGGGAGGGGGCCCGCGCCCCCTCCACCGAAAGACTAGTCTCCAAAGCTCGTTTCGCGAGTCGAGCCATGGCGACTGGGTGGCATTCGTCGTCGGTGCGATCGTCTGTCACAGGGCGTCGTAGAAGTTGCCGTTCCAGTTCAAGGCCCGGCCGTCGCACTCGTCTTCGATGAGGCGCAGGTTGAGGTCGCCGTCGCCGGAGACTTCGTACGATCCGACGATGCCGTCGCACAGAAAGCTGTCGTCTTCGACGGTGAGCACGCCATCGTCGAGGGTGAATGTGCACGGGGTGTCGAGCCCGTCTTGCACTTCGCCGGTGGTGGCGTCGACCACGCGGTCGAGGCAGTCGCCGTCAGACGCAAACTCCAGCTGCACATCGACGTTGGGGTTGCCTGCGTTGCGGCGCCAGGCGCCGATGATGTCGGCCAGCTCAGGGACGGGCTCGGGCTCTGCCCCATCCGCCACAGACGGCTCGCTGTCGGGCTCAGGCGGATCGGTGTCGAACACTTCTGGCTCCGACGCAGGCTCAGAGATGCCGGCGTCGTTGTCGCCCACGTCGCCGGTGATGATGCACGCCGACGACATGCACACCGCCAGCAGCAGGGTGATGACAAACAAGGGGCTGTGTTGAGAAATACGAATCATGGGGAGGTCTCCAGCCGCATGCAAACTGCGGTCACAGTCTACTTCCCGGCACTGCGCAGATCCTTCCCGGTCGACTGCGTTTTTTTGGCGGTGGATCTGGGCACCGCGTTCTCAGTCGGCAGCAGGAGCGCAAGCGTCGACGGCGGCTTGCCATTTGCCACGCAGTGCTGGCGACAGCTGCGCCCACTTCACCTCGGCAGCTGCGCACTTGTGCTGGCGCAGCAGTGCCTTCAGCAGGGCTTGCTCGAACTGTCCTCGCAGCGACGACCACGCCGGCTTTTGCAGAGCGTCCCGCGCCAAACGTTCGGCTTCTGCGTCGTGGTTCTGCTGCAGCCGGGCGTCGATGAGCCCCAACATCAACTCACCACTGAGGGGGCCGTCGGGCGCCATCAACAAGCCCGCCGAAAATTCCCGCACGGCCACCGGCGCCCGCTTGTTTTGCAACGCCGCCTCCCCCAGCTCCAGTCGCTGCATTTGCTGCTGCAGTGCCGACTTTTGGGGGGCCGTTTTCGGCTTGCGCTCCGGCGTCGGTGTCGTCTTTGGTGGCGACGACACACGACGCCGGGCTGCCAGCGCCGACGCAGATGTCTCCTTCGGCGGATGCGTCTTGGAGGGCGTCTCTGCCTGCGGTGTCGTCGTCACGGGCGCTGGCGCCGCTTTGGCCTGCACCAAGACCGGAGGCGCCGTTGGCAGCTCGTCGTCGACGACGGCGCTGGCGCCAACGCCGATGCCCACGCCGACGGCAAAGGCGAGGAGCACGCCCCACACCACCTTCGTCAGCGACACCATGCCAGCAGTCGCGGCCGCCGCCGGCACCAAGCCCGCCTCCGCCGCGGCCAACGTTGTTTCGCGCAGCATCGACAAGTCGGGCACGGCGGGTTCAGCGTGGGCGGCTGCGTCCAGGTCAACGCCGGTGGCTTGTTTGAAGGCGTCGTCGTCGCGCCAGCGGGTCAAGGGAGGTGTGCTCATGCCGTCGCCCTCCGCAATGACGCCTGAGCGTCAACGTCGTCGACGTGCCACAGCGCGAGAAACGCCGCCCGCCCTTTGCTGATGCGGCTGTAGACCGTGCCCTCCCGCACGCCTTGCAGCTCAGCGATGGCCTCGACGCTGAGGCCGTCGAACTCAAAGAGCACCATGGCCTCTGCTTGCGCGTACGGCAGCTGGCGCAACGTCGCCCACACCGCCTGCCCGTCGGCGTCGGCGTCGGCTGGGCCCGTCGTCGTCGACGACGCAGATGCCAACGCGTCGCTCAAGCGCGACCGGCGGGCGAAGCTGCGCTTTTCGTGGGCGACGACGTTGGCGAGCACCCGCAGCAACCACCCGCGCAGCTCAGGCCCTGGTGTCAGCGTCTCGCGCTTTTGGTGGGCGATGAGAAACGTGTTTTGCACGACGTCGTCGACGTGAGGCCCAGCCCCCAACAACCGCGTGGCGTGCCGGTGCAAGAATACGGCGTGGGCGTCGAACAGGTCGGCGACGTCGACGGCCGCCGTCTTTCCGTCGTCGGGCAGCGTGAACCACATCAACATCAGCCGCCTCCCCACTGGTGGGAGAAGCCAAGCAACACCGCCACCTGGGCATCGTAGACGTCGACGACGTCGCTGCCGCCGACGAGGCGCAAGCCGATGAGGGGCACATCGCCCACGGCCTCGACGCTGATGCCAAATGGCAGCATCAACTGCACCGACGCCCCCAGCCCCACCGTCGGCAACACGGCCGCCTGACTCTGTGCAAACTGCTGGCCCCACGCGATGGCGGTGCCGGCGAATGCATGCACCCGCGGCTGCAGCTGTGCGAAACCGAGTGGCACTTTCCAGCCGGCCTCGCCCTTGGCCCGCAGCCGCGTGAGGACGGCGGCACCGGCGCCGACATGCAAGGGAGGGGTCGCCGACCCATCTGCCGACAACGACAACGTCAGGTCGCCGAGCCCGACTCCAGCGCGCACGGCGACGACGCCGGTGCCCGTGACGGGCACTGCGACGACACCCACGCCTGCCGCCAGCGTCGTCGAAAACGTCAGCGGCCAATCGCCATGTGCACCGGTGACGACGTCGTCGTCGGCCGCAAGCGCATCTGCACCCGCCGGCTCGGGTGTCGAAACAACGTCGCGGGTGTCGTCGTCAGCAGGCCCTTGCGAAACCACGCCAGCGTCGTCTGGCCCTTCGGCCACGGCGTCGGCCTGAATCCGCTGCAGGTGTCGCTGCACGACGCGAGCGATGACCTGCGGGGCCACCGCACACTCCGACACCGACAGCTCGAGTGGCCGGCTCCAGGGGGCTTGCCCAGCGTTGACCGTCAGCAACAGGTGGCGGGCGTCGCCGGAGGCCGACTGCAGTTGGATCTCCACCGTGACGTCGTCAATGTCGGTGGGAAGATGCGCCTGCAGCTGTCGCCGCGTCTCCCCCTCCGACACGCAGCCGGTTGGGTCAGACACCGACAGCCCCAACATCATCACAGCCCACCACATGGGCGAACTGTGCCAGCGCGATGGGGCTTCGTCTACGTCAACGTCTGTGGGTCAGCCGGGCAACCACACCAAAGCGCCGTCGACCTCGTCGACGAGCGGCTCCAAGAGTTCGTGGTGCAGGCCGGGCACACCACCCGACACGGCCAACTCCAAGACGACAGGGTCTTTGCGGCGGCCCCCGGTCATGACGTCTTGCACCTCTTGCAGCTTGCGGCGGCGGGGGTTGTAGATGTGGTCGAGGTAGATGCGGATGCGCCCCTTCAAGTGCTCGCGGCCGACGCCCTTGCCCTCGAAAAGGGCGTAGAGCAGCCGGGGGTCGTTGGGGTGTTTCTCGACGAGGTCGCCGAAGGCCTGCAGTTCTTTTTGCGAGGTGGGCAAGCCGAACTGGTAGCGAAACTGGAGCACGTCGGCAGAGGCGACGAAGACGTCTGACCCTTCAGAGCCGGGAAACTTCTGCAGGTACTTCTTGCGAAAGGCGCCCGCAAAACGCACGCGCTCTTCTTCGTCGAGGATCCCGTGTTCGAAGTACACGTCGAACTTCTCGGCGATCGAGTTCACCGACTTCAACCCTTCGACGATGGCGTCGTTGCCTTTGTACAACGGCGCGCCAAAGGTGAACTCGGTCTCGTCGATGATGTCCATGCCGGCGATGGCACGCACCAGCTTCTGCACGGCGAGGAGGTCGGGCAACACGATGCCAATGACCACGGGTTTGAACTCGTACGCCTCTTGCGAGTTGAGCTCTTGGGAAGGATCTCGGATGATGCCCAATGCGGCTCCTGAGGTGCGCAAAAAATGCACCCAACCCCATCAGCCTACTCCGACGTCGACGACGACAACAGAGTGAGTCAGTTTTGACCGTCCTCGGACGCGCCCAGTTGCACCCTTTGCGACGTCGCCCGCAGCCGCTGCGACAGCACCCGCAGAAAGTGGCGGCTGATGCGCTGCGCGCGGTCTGGTGCGCCTGAGAAAAAGCGGTCGAAGGCCTCTTGCTGCAACACCAGGGCTTGTCCGCTGGACGTGGCCTGCACGTCGGCACTGACAGGCTCGCCGTCGAACAACGACATCTCGCCCAGGTGCTCCCCAGGCCCCAGCGTCGCCAACAAGGAGCCTTGGGCGTTGCGCACTTCGACCTCTCCGTCGAGCAGCAGGTGCAACGCCGCCGACGGCTGGCCCTGCAACAGCAGCCATTCGTCTTTGTGAAACCGGCGCACTTCACAAAGCGCATGCAGTTGGCGCACGTCGTCGAGTGGCAGGTCGGCCAGCAGGGGCCACTGCAGCAACACATGCAACCCTGGACGTTGCAGAATGCCCGCCGTCAACGACGACGACGATTCTGTGCGGCGGTTTTTGGCAGTGTCGTCGTCGTCGGGGAGGTCCACCGACAACGCCTCGGCCGCTCGCTTGAGGTCGGCGTGGGCGTCGTCTTCGAGAGGAAGGTTGTGCTGCACCACAGCTTGCACCGCCTCGACGCGAAGCGCGCCGTCGAGCGTGTCGTCGACGACGGCTTGCATCAACGGCGCCACCGCCAGGCGGGGGGCACTGCAGCCGATGAGCGCTTTGCCCAGCAGCACCGCGCGGTGGGATTGCGCATCGGCCGGCGTCATCGTCGACAGCAAGACGTCGAGGGCGAGCTCGGGCTTGTCTTCGTCGAGAAAGAACTGCGCTGCCCCCAAGCCATCACCCGCGCGCCACAAGACATGGGCCGCTTCGTCTTTGTCGTCGGCGCCGAGCAGCAGCGCCACCGACCGCGCCGTCTGCCCTGCTTGGGCAAACAGCATCGCGGCCTTGTCGACGTGGCCAAGCTGTTCATGCAGCGCTGCAGCTCGCTCAATCTGCCCCCCGCGCTCGTACAACAGCGCGGCCTTTTCGGCCTGACCCAGCTCCACACACACCTGCGCCGCGGTGGAGAAATCGCGGACGCGAAACAAAACGTTGGCGGCGTCATCGAGGACACCATGCTGGCGGGCGGCCTGCACCAACGCAGGAATCACCACCGGCGGGCATCGCACCAACACGTGCACACACTCGTCGATGTGGCCGCGCTTCAACAGGCCGATGAGGCCGCCGACGACGCGCTCTTGTTCGAAGTACAGCACCTGCCCCTCGTCGAGGGAGATGGACACCGTGTTTTGGTCGGCTGCGTCAGTCATCGATGGACCTCATGCGTCGGACGCCACGTCGCGCGCGGCGATCGCCAGGGCAAATTCGTCAACAGCGTCGCGCCAGCCCTCGGGCAACACCGCCGCAAATGGCGCAGCCAATTCGCCAGGAAGAGGAGCGTGCCAGCAGGCGCTGTTGCCACTTTGCGCCCCCCCGTCGTCGGCTGTGCCTTCGGGGGGAATGTGCAGGGCAACGGCGTGCAGGGCAAGGCGAGACAGGTGCAAGCCGCGAAAGTGCCGGTTGACGTCGCCTTTGCCGTAGGTGGTGTCTCCCACAATGGGATGGCTGAGGTGCTTCAAGTGCTGTCGAATTTGGTGACGCCGCCCGGTGTGCAAGGTGGCGCCGACGAGGGCGCAGCGCTCCGTCGTCGACGACGCCAACAACGAGAAGGAGGTCTGGGCCGGCTTGCGCTCGCCCGACTCGGTTTTCACCGGATGGTCGAGGGTGAGGTCGTCGAGGTGACGTCCGCGCACCAATGCGACGTAGCGCTTTTCGGCGGTGGCCAACCGCTGCTGCCAGCGCTCGACGACGTCGGTTTCTTTGGCGAACAACAAAACGCCCGACGTGGCCCGGTCGAGTCGGTGGACGGGGTACACCCGTCGCCCGAGGGCACGGCCCAGGTCTTGGCGCACCGACCGCTCTTGCTTGCCCGCATACGACGGGTTGTTGTGCACCAGTTGCCCGCTGGGCTTGTCGATGACGATGACGTCGTCGTCTTCAAACAACACGTCGTAGGGAGACGAGACCTCTTCGCCAGAGGCCTCGTCGTCGAGAACGGTGTCGTTCACGGCCAAGGCGTCATTTGCCGACGTAGCTCTCAACTTCTTTGTCTTGTTTGACGAGCAGGCCTTTGTCGTCGAAGGAGAGGATCTCCACACTCTTCTCTTCGCCGAACTGATTGCCGTGGCTCATGTTGTAGATCCAGTCGTTGCCGCCCCACTTGTTGGGGCGCACGCTGCCGGGCTTGCCATAGCGCTGCAGCTTTTTGCGCTGGGCCCACGACAGCATGCCGGGGGCGGTGTCGCGGGGGTCGCGCAGGCCGCAGCCTGGAGGGCCGGGGGTGTTGGAGGGGGTGGCGCGCTCTTCACAGCCGGTGACCATGGGAAGCACGACGCTGGTGGCTGCCAGGGCGAGCAGCAGGCGAATCAGGATGTTGCGTGGGCGATGCATGCAAAAGGCGTAGCAGATTGACACCTTGAATTGAATCGCCCTACAAGCGCGATTGACTTTCAAATCAACGACGACGTTTCCGTCGTCATCTGGGGGCCCTGCTCCCACACAAAGAAGGATGGACGCATGTCTGAAGTCGCAAAAGTCTTCGAAGAGATGAACGGCAACATGAACGCTGACAAAGCGGGCAAGATCAACTCGACCTACCTCTTCGACATCACGGGCGAAGGCAAGTGGTTCGCCGACCTCACCAAAGGCGAAGGCCCTTGGATCACCGAAGCTGCCGACGACGCCGACGCCAAGTGCACCATCACCGTCGCCAAAGGCGAAGACTGGGTGGCCATCGCCACCGGCAAGATGAACCCCACCGCTGCCTTCATGCAAGGCAAGCTGAAGGTCAAAGGCGACATGTCCTTGGCCATGAAACTGCAAGGCCTGCTCTCGTAAGCATCCCCTGCAGCGTCGACATCTCGATGTCGGCTTCGACGACGCCCTCCTGCTGGAGGGCGTTTTCAGTTTGTGAGGTATGCTCGCGACCGACCTCGTCGAACAGGACGGAGACCCCATGAAAGCGCTCGACGGCATTCGCGTGTTGGACCTCAGCCGGCTGCTGCCCGGCCCTTTTGCCACCCAGTTGTTGGCCGACCTTGGCGCGGAGGTCATCAAGGTGGAGGCCCCGCAAGGCGGCGACTATTTGCGGCACTACCCACCGCTGGTGGCCGACGGCAACAGCGCTCTGTTTCACGCCGTCAATCGAGGCAAAAAGAGCGTCGCCCTCGACCTCAAATCCGACGCCGGCAAGGCCGCGTTGCAGGCGCTGCTGCCGACCGCCGACGTCGTCATCGAAAGTTTTCGGCCGGGGGTCATGGCGAAGTTGGGCTTCGGCCCCGATGTGCTGCGCGAGCTGCATCCGCGGTTGGTGGTGTGCGCCATCTCTGGATACGGACAGGCCACCGCGTTGGCCCTGAAGGCCGGCCACGACCTCAACTACATGGCGCGGTCGGGGGTGCTGGGCATGCAACGCGGACCGCGGGTGGCCCCCGTGCCCGTCGCCGACTACGCCGGAGGCGCCTGGCCGGCCGTGACCCAAGTGCTCGCGGCGCTGCTGTTGCGCGACAAGACAGGCGAAGGCGCATTCATCGACGTCGACATGACCCGCAATGTGAGCGCGCTGTTGACCTTGCCGCGGGCAGAGGCGGCCGCCGGAGTGCGCGTCGACGTCGGCGACGACTTGTTGGTGGGGTCCATCCCCGCCTACCAGGTGTACGCCACGCAAGATGGACACCTCGCGGTCGGCGCGCTCGAGCCGCACTTTTGGATGCGTTTTTGCCAAGCCGTCGTCGACGCTTGCCCCGACCTGGCCGACGCTGACCTTCTCAGCGTTGGGCTCAGCAAAGGCGACGACGGACAACGTGCCCAAGCCCGCGTGCAAGAGGCGCTCGCCTCGAAGTCGACGTCGGAGTGGGTGGCGTTGCTCGACGCCGTCGACGCCTGCGTGGAGCCCGTGTTGCACGACGGCGACGACGGGTTGCACCAATCGCCAACGGTGCCTGTGTCTGTGGGAGACGATGTGTTGCCGCTGCCGGGCCCTCCTCTCGACGTCACGCCCGAAACTGCACCAGGCCCCGCCCTGGGTGCCGACACTGAAGCGTTGTTGCGGGACGCGGGTGTCGACGACAATGTTGTGCAGGCCGTCCTCGACGTTCTGCACTGAGTCATTGCGCCCCCTCGGTGTAGCGGTGCAGAACCTCGGCGCCGCTGAGGGCAAACGGATACACGCGAAACTGCTCAAACGTCACCGGCCAGTCGTCGTCGGCGCTCCAGTTGGAGCGTCCCAGCCAGAGGTTGTCGTCGACGAATCCATCGAGAGGGTTCGACGGCAGCTCTTTGGTGCCCACCACTTTGCCGTCGACATACGACACCAGCATCAGCGGATCGCGTTGCACGACGACGACGAGGTGGTGCAAGACATCCCCTGTGAGCAAGGGTTCGGTCGTCGCGTGTGACACCGCGTCGTGGTACGCCTGCACGCGATAGCGGTCGGAGCTGTCGCGCAACGTGGCCGCCAGTGTCGTCACCGTCGACGCTGAGTAGCTGCCGACGCCATCGAAGGGCATGTCGTGGCGCCCAGCGTTGGACGTGCCGAAGTCAAAAATACGTGCCCAGCGCGGGGGGTCTGTCGCCGGCAGCTCAGGCCATTGCGCCCACATCTCGAGGGTCAGCTCGTCGGTGTCGAGGGCCGAGATGGTGCCGGGCGGCAGCTCGAAGTAGGAGTCGGGCGCGCCGCCACAAGTCATGGAGGTGGCGTCGTACGTCGTGTTCCATTCGGTGGCGACGAGCCCGCCAGCGTCGTCGACGGCGTCGCCCTCGAAGCGAAAATCGTGGGCAGGCTCGGCGGGGGGCGTCCCATCGAAGGGGCCGCCGAGGCCGTAGATCACGAAATGGTGCAGCTTGAAGCGGGCGGTGTAGGCACGCACGCCGACGTGTTCATTGGCCCCGACGTTGGCGTCGTGGTGCAAGAACACCCCACGATCGTGCTGACAGCCAAACGGGCCATTGCCGCCCCCTGAGCGGCGCACCAGACGGTCGCCAGGCGCGGGCGGGTACACCCGGGCCTCGTTGCCACGGCGGGCGCCCAACTCGGTGCCCGTCGCCACTTGCCAGATGCCCTCGGTTTCTTCGTTGAGCATGTAGCCGCAATACCAACCGTCGCCACCGTCGGCGGCCACATAGTGGAGGTTGCCAACGTTGGCGAGGGCGTGGTTCTCGTCGACAAACGTGATGTGCGACTCCACCCAGGCCAGGCCGCTGACGGGCGCATTCCACAACGCACGGCAGCGGGTGCCATTGGTGAGGCTCCCGAGCAAAAGGCCGTCGTCTTCTTCGGCGGGCTCGCAGGGCCCGTTCATCGTGAAGTCGGCCGCCGTTGGTTTGAGGGCCATCCCGACAATGGTGTCGCCGCCTTGGTGGGGGCGCGGGTCGCAGGCATCGCCAATGCCGTCGGCTTCAACGCCGGAGTGCTCTTCGAGGTCGTCCAGCTGCAGGGGGTTCGCCGTCGCCGGGCAGTTGTCACACACGTCGCCAACGCCATCGTTGTCGACGTCGCTCTGGTCTGCGTTGGCGGTGCCGACGCAGTTGTCGACGGGCCCACCAGGCCAGACATGGCGCGCAGGCAAGGAGCCGTCGGTGCAATGGGTGTGGGTCGGTCCTTCATCGGCGACGCCGTCGTCGTCCAAGTCGTTGTTGACCGTGACCGTGGTGTGCACGTCGGTGTCCATCGGAGCGCAGTCTGGGCCGAGGGCACAGCCGTCGCCATGCCCATCGTTGTCGGGGTCGATGCACACGCCAGCATCTTTTGGCCCTGCGTCGGCGACACCAGCGTCGCTTGCGCCGGCATCGGCAGGGCCTCCGCCGTCGACTTCGACGATTCCTGAATCGTCACCGATGGTGCCGCTGTCGGATCCCGCGTCCACAACGGCCACTCCAGCATCATCTGTGACAGTTCCTGAATCCTCAACTTGACTGCCCGCGTTGTCGACGACACCCCCTCCAGCATCGACCTCCGGAGGTGGACCTGGCTCGGGATCGACGGTGACCGCAACGCACCAGCCGTCGGCGCTGCAAAACTCCGTGATGGGGCAGTCGCCATCTTGGTTGCAGCGGCTGGCGGCTTCGCAGCTGCCCTCGACGCAGCGGCCTTCGGTGCACTCGCCATCCGAGACACAGGGCTGGTTTGCCGTCGGACATCCCGTGAAAACGCCGACGCTCAACAGCAGGCAGGGCAAGAGAAAGCGAGTCATGGGCGCCCCTGCACATTCAGATGGTGGAGCTCGTCATCGCCGAGAGCCTGTCGCCAGATGCATGGGAGCAACGTCAACATCATGGGGGGTCCTCCGTCGACAACCGCAACACTTGTTCGCTGCTGAGCGCCACGTCGTACACCCGAAAGGCGTGGATGCTGCCTGTGAAGTTGGGGTCTTCAGACCAGTTCGACCGTCCCAGCCAGTTGTTGACGTCGTCGATGAGCGCCACCGATGACACCGTCGAGATGTCGGCCTCGCCGACGAACAGCCCGTCGACATAGGCGCGCATGGTGGTGTCGTCGTCGATGACCAACGTCAGCTGCACGGGGGACGTTGCTGCTGGGCGCGGTGCGGTGATGCCCACAAAATCACCCGCGCCGGGGTCGTAGCGAAAGCCCACGCCGCTGCCCGTCTCCACCGACACCCAGAGGTTCACGTCGTTGCCGGCGCTGTAGGGGCCGCCGCCGGGGCCCACCACTTCTCCGACGTTGGTGGTGCCCACATCGAACAGCCGCACGTGTTGTTCGACGGGTTCGGTGAACGACACCACACCGTCGAGGGTGATGCTGCCGTCGGCCGCGGCCACAGAGATGATGCCGTTCGGAAGGTCGACATAGCTGTCGGCGGCGCCTGACAGCGCAACGGCACCGCGCGAGCCCTGCAAGTCGAGTCCGCCGGGGTCTTCGCCGTGGGCGTCCCCCACGCTGTCGTCGAGCGACGCATCGAACGCGTAGGCGTGCGCCGGCGGCGGCGGTGGTGTGCCCTGCAGCGGCCCTCCCAGACGCAACACCACCAGACGTTGCAGGCGGACGGCGCCGCGGTTCACGCGAAAGCCGATGACGCCGTCGACGTCCATGTCTTCGCCAACGTCGTGGTGCAGATAAGACCGCTCGGGGTGGTCGCAGACAAAGCGGGCGGCGTCTCCGCCAGAGCGTGTGACCAACACTTCGTCGACGGCGGTGGGCACCACATCGACGTTGTGGGTGTCGAGCAACGACGCGCTGGCATCGGCTTGAATGACGGAGATGCCATCGACGGCACGTCCGGTGTGTGGGTAATGCGTGCACAACACGCCGCTGCGGCCGGTGTCGTCGACAAAGTGGAGGTTGCCGACGTTGTTGCTCGCGTTGACGCTGGCGACTTGCACAAACGCAGACGAGACGTAGGCGCCGGCGGCTGCCACCTCGGGCAACATCAACCGGCAGTTGGCGTCGGACTCAACCCGCAAGCCATCTGCGCCGGCCTCGAGGATGCAGCTGCCATGGCTGTTGAAGGCGTCGCTGTCGTGCACCACGAACACGTGTTCAACGACGTCACCCGCCCCGTCTGGGCGTGGGTCACAGGCATCGCCGACGCCATCTGCGACGAGACCTGCCTGCACTTCGCCGTCGTTGTCTTGGCCGGCATTGGCCACCAACGGGCAGTTGTCACAGACGTCGCCGACGCCATCACCGTCGAAGTCGTCTTGGGCCGGATTCGCCACACCGACACAGTTGTCGACGACGTCGGGTGCGCTGGCCTCGATGACGCCGCTGGGGAGGTCCTCCCCCACGCACAGCGTTCGCGGGCTGTCGGCATCGGCGACGCCGTCGTCATCGACGTCGTCAACCACCCGCACCTCTCGAAACACATCAATGTTGTCGTCGTTGCAGTCGAGGCCCAGCGCACAGCCGACGCCTCTGTCGTCGCCGTCGCCATCCGCGCAGCCCACACCCCCGTCGCCGAGGCCTGCGTCCTCGCTGGGCCCGCCGCCGTCGACAACGCCGCCGTCGGGGGTCCCTGCGTCGAACCTTCCCTCGCCTGCGTCGACCGGTGCGCCCCCGTCGATGGGGGGCACGCCGCCGTCCGGCATCGATGTCGGTTCAGGCGTTGGTTCAGGCTCCTCGCTGCGTAGGGCGCACATGCCGTCGTCGCACCATTGGGCGATGGGGCAATCGGCGTCTTGGTTGCATCGCGTCTGTGCCACACACATCCCCCCCGAACACACGCCCGTGCTGCACGCGCTGTCGTCGCTGCAGGTGGACGTCGACGCTGGGCACCCACCGAGTGCCAACACCACGCACAGGCCGGTGAGAACGCTCCTCACGTCAGTTCAACCCCGCGATGCTCAAGAACATGACGTCGTCGTGGCTCAGCGCGCGGCTCCACAGGCCCACGGAGCGCACCCGCGCGTTCAGCATGGGGTCAGAGCTCCAGTTGGAGCGCCCAATCCAGTTGTTGACGTCGTCGATGGTCGACAGCGACGGGACGGCAGAGATGTCGGCCATGCCGATCATGTGCCCGTCGACATAGGCGCGCATCCAGCGGTTGTCGACGAACACCATCGTCACCTGCAGCATGCCGCCGTTGAAGCTGTGGTCGTGGCTGAGGGTCAAAGCGTTGCCTGCGCCCAACCCGGGGTTGAAGAAGAACGACAATTCGTTGCTGCTGTTGCGCAGGGAGGCGCCGACGTTGAAATCGCCAGTGAACGTCCCTCCTGGCGTCGTGATCTCGCCGTCGGAGTTGTTGCCGAAGTCGAAGATGCGCTCGTGTTGTTCAGGGTCGGCAACGCCCTCCAGCCACACATCAACGGAAAAGTTGCCGTCGGCCGCCGCCGCCGACACCAAGCCGTTCGGGAGGTCGATGTATCCATCTGGCGTGCCGCTCAGCACCGCCCCCGGCCCCACAGCGTCGAACGACACCCCGCCCGGATTCTCACCGTGGGCATCGCCCAAGACGTCGTCGAGGTCGTTGATGAACGGGTAGCCGTGTGCGGGCACCGCTGGTGTCGTCCCCGTCAGAGGGCCTCCCAGGCCATAGGCGACGACGAAATGCAGCCGCACCGACGCCCGGTTCACACGGAATCCAATCGCCCCGGACGACGTCGCAGGCAACGCTTTGAACAAAGAGCTTCGGTCGGGGTGCCCGCAGACGAACCGCTCCCCACTGCCGCCCGATTTGGTCACCAGCATGTCGCCAACGAGGGTCGGCTGCGGCGTGCGCACGCGGTAGGGCTGTTGCAGGTTGGCGGTGCCGCTGCCGTCGGTGGTGGCGAAGTAGTCGCCCTCATGATTGCTGCCAGGAAAGTGCGTGCACAGGTGCCCGTCGCTGCCGTCGGGGTCGGTGAAGTGCAAGTTGCCAATGTTGGTGTTGGTTTGGTCGCCCACCGACAGCAACGTGGCATGCGTTTCGAGCATGGCGTCCTCGGCCTCGATGTCGGGCAGCATCAACCGGCAGTTGGTGCCGCTCGCCGTGATGCGCAGCCCGCTGGCGTCCGCCTCAAATCCACAGGTGCCAAACGGCTCAAACGGCGCCTCGTCGACCACCGACTGCACAAAGAGGATGCTGTCGCCTGCGTCGCGGGGCCGAGGGTCACACACATCGCCGACACCGTCGGCGGTGAGCCCCGCGCTGGTCTCCTGCCGGTCGAGCTGGTCGGAGTTCGACAGACTCGGACAGTTGTCGCACACGTCGCCCACGCCATCGTCGTCAAAGTCGGCCTGGTCTGGATTGTTGCGCGTGGGGCAGTTGTCGACGACGGGTGTGCCTGAGCCATCAAATGGCACGTATCCGTCGGGGACGCCGTCGCCCACACACAACTCCTGCACACTCGGCTGGTCGGCAACGCCGTCTTTGTCGACGTCGACGACAAAGTCGCCCAACTGCCACACGTTGATGTCGTTGTCGTTGCAGTCGGGGCCCAGCGCACATCCCTCGCCGCGGTCGTCGCCATCGCCATCCATGCAAGGGTCGCCCGCGTCGACCACGACATCTGGCTCTCCCGCGTCAACGACGACGTCTGGCTCCCCTGCGTCGACAACGACGTCTGGCTCCCCTGCATCGACGACGACGTCTGGCTCTCCCGCATCAACGACGACGTCCGGCTCCCCTGCATCGACGACGACGTCTGGCTCTCCTGCATCTGCGCCGCCGTCCGCTTCGCCCGCATCGCGTGCCCCAGCGTCGAGGCCACCACCATCGGGGCCGGGCTCAACACCCGGTTCAACCCCGGGCTCGACGCCAGGCTCAACCGCGGGCTCGACGCTGGGCTCCAGGTCGAGGGGGATGCATCGTCCGTCGTCACAGGTCTCCGACACCAAACAGTCGGCGTCTTGGTTGCACAGCGCCACGGCACCGCACACACCGTTGAGACATGCCTCATCTGTGCCGCAGTCGTCGTCGACAGCACAAGTGGTCGACGGCGTGGGGCAGCCGGCCAGGAGTCCGCCCAGCACGGCGGCCGCCGCCACAAAGGACACGAAAGCTGTCATTCGATGCATGGGAGAAGGGTACCAAGAACCCCATGGAGACACACGGTCCACCCGGCAAGTTCCCTACTGTTGGGTCATTGCTTCGCAATGACCTTGGCGACCATTTGCGGCGGATGACGTCGTGCAAGTCTGCTGGTCGACGTTGCTCCCGCAAATGGTCGACGATGCCTGGTTCCCGGGTCTTTGCTCCGCAAAGACCTTGACGACCATTTGCGGAGGATGACGTCGTGCAAGTCTGCTGGTCGACGTGTCTTTGCTTCGCAAAGACCCAACGACCATTTGCGGTGGAGCAGGTCGGGTCCGTCTGCTGGTCGGCGTTTCGACCGCAAATGGTCGACGATGCCTGGCTCTCGCCGTTGCCGACGTCTGACCTGAAACCGTGAAGCAAACATTGACGACGTAAACGCCGTTTCGCGCCTGCTGGTCGGCGTTGCGTGGCTCCCTACGTTGCCGACGTTGGACTCGCTCACGTCGCTGGTGGCTGTGAATCAGGCGTCAGTGACGCTGTAACGAAGACGACTCCGACCATTTGCCATGCAAATGGTCGTCGGGCTTTGCGAAGCAAAGCCCCATGGTCGTTGGTGGCAGGGCCTCGGCGTCGCGAAGCGCGCCGGCCCTGCCTACAGCATCTTCTCAGAGAAGTTTTCGCCGTCGTACGACACGATGACTTCGCGCTCTTCCATGGTGGTGTGGATGTTCACCGGCCGTCCCCAGATGCCCTCCAGGTTGCGCAGGGTGTCTTGGGTGTAGCTCATGTCGAGGTCGATGCCCTCGTGGGTGTGCTCCAACAGCAGTTCGCCACGGTTGTCGTGGTTGCCGTCGACGACTTTGATCATCGGCTGGCCCATGTTCGTCAGCTGGCTGAGAATCTTCTGTTTCACCTCGATGAACTGACGGCTGTCGACGAGGAACTTCTTGCGCTTCTTGTCGTACTCGTACGCAAAGAAGCCGTGCTCTTCGCAGAACTCCTGCGTGAAGAACTCGTCGATGAAGGTGATGTCGGAGTAAATTTGCCGCACCTGAAAAATCTTCTCGCGGCCCATGCCGGTCTGCTTGTCCCACCGACGACGTTCGGCCATGTCGTCGCACTCGTTCCACTCTTTTCCGAAGCGGCCTTTGTTCCACCGGTCTTCGATGTCGCGAAACAACTCGATGCCCAACTTGTAAGGGTTCAGGTTCTGCGGGCTCATGGCGACGACGCCGGAGTGTTTGTCGGCGAACTCGATGACCTCCGAAGGCTCCATCATCTTTTCGGTCATCAGCTTGGCGTGCCAATACGACGCCCACCCCTCGTTCATGATTTTGGTCATGCCTTGAGGAGCGAAGTAGTAGGCCTCCTCACGAATCATGTCGAGCACGTCGCGCTGCCACCTCGTCAAAGGGGCGTGCTCGAGGAGAAAGAGCATGACGTCGCGCTCGGGCTCGACGGGGAAGCGTGCTTTGGCTTCGGCTTCTTGCCGCTGACGTTCGCGCTGTTGCTCCACGAACTCAGAAGGATTGATGTAGTCCTCCATGTATTCGCGGTCGGTGGGCAGCAACGGCAGGCCGTCTTTCGCCTTGGGCGCGCCGTCTTTGGAGGACGGCTCGACGTCGTCACTCTTGCGCTTGATGAACGGCCGTTGAAAATCGATGAGGTTGTCGATGCTCAAACACTTGTCGATGAAGCCTTCGACGACGTCGACACCGTACCAGTCGATGTAGCGCCGCACGCGGGTGGCGTGGTTGGCGGTCTCGTCGATCATCTTGCGGTTGGTGTGTTGAAAGCAGAAGTTGTTTTTGAAGAAGTCGTTGTGCCCCGAGACGTGGCACATGACGAGCTTCTGGTCGGTCATGGAGTTCGACTCGAGCAGGTACGCGTAGCAAGGGTCGTTGTTGATGACCATCTCGTAGATTTTGTGCAGGCCGTATTCGTAGCTCTTGGAGAGCCGCTCGTACTCCATGCCCCACTTCCAGTGAGGGTAGCGCACGGGAAACCCGCCGTACGAGGCCACCATGTTGACCTCGTCAAAGTCGAGCATTTCGTAGAAGCACTCGAACATGTCCAACCCGTAGTGGTTGGCAGCAACGTCCTCGACGCGGAGTTGCAGTTCACGAAGTTCGGTGGGCAATGGACGGGGCATGGTTGCCTCAGCGCTTGGGGTGCGAGCGACCAGCGGGAGCCGCGAAGCGAGGGGGGAGGGAACGAGTGTCCGGCTCTGCCGGCGCTCGTGGGAGGGGGCCCACGCCCCCTCCTAGGGACACGGGACCTCGTCAAAGTCGAGCATTTCGTAGAAGCACTCGAACATGTCGAGCCCATATTGGTTGGCGGCGACGTCTTCGACGCGGAGTTGAAGCTCACGAAGTTCGGTGGGCAGTGGACGGGGCATGTCGTGTCCGATGCAGAGCCGTCTCGACGTGGAGAACGGCGAAAAGGCAGAAGTCGGCTTCAGTTTCCGGCGGAGAGGAAGTCTTTGATGGACTTGTAGATGTCGTCTTTGTCTTTGATTTCAGACGTCACCACTTCTTGTTGGTCGCCGAGGTGCTCTTTGAGGTCTTTGATGAACTGACCGGAGCCGTAGGGCGACTCCACCTGGCCGTAGCTGAACTGGTTCGACACGGGCAGCAAGCGGTCTTTCAACAGCGAGATGCACAGCCGGGTGTCGTCGATCGACCAGTTGTCGCCGTCGGAAAAGTGAAACGGATAGATGTTCCAGTCTTCAGCGGGGTAGTCGCTCTCGATGATGTCGGCGCACAGCTTGTAGGCGGAGCTGATCATCGTGCCGCCCGACTCTCGGGTGTGAAAGAAGGTGTCTTTGTCGACTTCTTTGGCGACGGCGTCGTGGATGATGTAGCGCGACTCGAGCCCGTCGTAGTTGCGGCTCAACCAGGTGTCGAGCCAGAAGGACTCGATGCGCACGATTTCCTTCTGTTCTTCACCCATCGAACCCGAGACGTCCATCATGTAGACGATGACGGCGTTGGCTTGAGGCTTTTCGTCGACCTTCCAGCTGCGAAACCGTTTGTCGTCGCGGATGGGCACGATGGTGGGGTTCTTCGGGTTGTACGTGCCCGTCGAGATTTGCCGCTTCAGTGCCTGCTTGAAGGTGCGCTTAAAATGCTTGAGCGACTCGGGCCCGACGTTGGTGACGCCGGAGTAGCGAATCTTGTCGGTGACGAGTTTGCTGCCCTTCGGCTCGATGCGCGGCAGCTCCAACTCTTCGCCGAGCATGTCGGCGAGTTCGTCGAGGGTGACTTCGACCTCGAGGGCGTGCTGCCCTTCGTCTTGGCCGGCCTCGCCGGGTTGGCCTTGGCCGTCGCCGTCTTGCGGCTGCCCGGGGACGGGGTCGCCGGGTTGGCCGTCGCCCTGCCCCACGCCGCCTTGGTTTTTGTCGCCGAAGCGAAAGCGCGGCAGGTCGATGCGCGGCACGGGAATGGAGATTTTGTCTTTCCCCTGGCGGCCGATGAGCTCGCCCTTTTTCACGTACTGCTTGAGGTTCTGTTTGATCTTGCCGCGCACGATGTCTTTGAAGCGGGCGTGATCATTGCGGATGCGAATCGACATGCGGTTCTCGACGAGGAAAGGCAGCAGTCAGGGGACGTGCGGCCCCCTCTGCACAACCTACAGAGGAGGCTTCTTCAGTCTATCAAGTGCGAGCGCTACTCGCCTTTGACGTCGCCACGGGCGAAGATGGACGCCACGAAGTTGAGCACATCGGTGGCCGACTCTTCGTTGTAGCCGTAGTTCTTGATGAGCCGCTGCTTGACGATGTCGATCTTCTCTTGCGTCTCGCGGTCGACGACGTTCGACACCAGCGTGGTGAGCTTGATGGTGTCTTTTTGGTCTTCGAACAGCTTGAGCTCGAGGGCTTTGTGCAACCGCTCGTTGGTGCGGTAGTCGAACTTCTTGCCCTCGACGGCGAGCGCGCCGATGTAGTTCATGATTTCACGACGGAAGTCGTCTTTGCGGCTGTCGGGGATGTCGATCTTCTCCTCGATCGACCGCATCAGACGCTCGTCGGGCTCTTCGTCTTGGCCCGTGTACTTGTTCTTCACCTTCTCTTTTTGCGTGTAGGCCTTCACGTTGTCGATGTAGTTGGCGCACAGCTTGGAGATGGCGTCTTCGTCGGCGGAGATGGCGCGTTGCACCTCGTTCTTGACGATGTCTTCGTACTCTTGGCGCACCACCTGGAGCAGTTCGCGGTAGCGCTTCTTCTCTTCTTGGTTGGTGATGAGCGAGTGCGTCTTCAGGCCGCTCTCGAGTTCGTTGAGCACCAAGAAGGGGTTGATGCTGGTCTCCGACTTGTCGCTGACGAGAGCGTTGGAGATTTTGTCTTGGACGTAACGCGCGGAAATGCCTTCGAGGCCTTCACGTTGTGTGGTCTTGCGCAGCTCTTTGACGCTGTCTTCGGTGAAGCCGGCGAGCGACTTGCCGTCGTACAACTTGAGCTTTTGCATGACGGTGAGGTTGTGGCCCTTGGGCTCCTCAAGACGCGTCAGCACCGCCCACATGGCCGCCATCTCGATGGTGTGGGGCGCGATGTGTTTTCCGCGGATGGTCTTGTTGTTGTAGTCCTTTTTGTAGATCTTGATCTCTTGGCTGAGCTTGGTGATGTACGGGACGTCGATTTTGACGGTGCGGTCGCGCAGCGCTTCCATGAACTCGTTCGACAGCAGCTTTTTGTATTCGGCCTCGTTGGTGTGGCCGATGATGACCTCGTCGATGTCGGTCTGCGCGAACTTCTTGGGCTTGATCTTGTGCTCTTGGGTGGCGCCCAAGAGGTCGTACAAGAAGGCCACGTCGAGCTTGAGAATCTCGATGAACTCGATGACGCCGCGGTTGGCGACGCAGAACTCGCCGTCGAAGTTGAAGGCACGCGGGTCGGAGTCGGAGCCGAACTCGGCGATCTTGCGGTAGTTGATGTCGCCGGTGAGCTCGGTGCTGTCTTGGTTCTTCTCGTCTTTCGGTTGGAAGGTGCCGACGCCGACGCGGTCTTTTTCAGACAGCAGGATGCGCTTCACGCGGATGTGGCTGAGCACTTTGGCGAGGTCGCCGTCGTAGTGGTCCATCAGCAAGCGGAAGATGTACCGGCTGGCGGGGTTGAGCTCACCCTTGATGCGCAGCGGTTGCTCGTCGTTGCCGAAGCCCAACTTGGCGAAGACGTCGCTGCGCATGTCGAGCGGGATGATTTTCAGCGGGTCTTCGTGCATGGGGTCGGGCACGACGTCGCTGCCACCCGAGATGTGGTGCAGGTCTTTGGGGATGTGCCACTCGAAGGAGTACAGGCGTCCGTCGTCGGTGCGGCTGTAGTGCTCGAGCCCCTTCTTCAAAAGACGGGCAATGGTCGACTTCGACGAACCCACGGGGCCGTGCAGCAGGATGACGCGCTTTTCGGTGCCGTAGCCCATGGCGGCCGACTTCAGCACGTTGACCAAGCGCATCAGGGTGATGTCGAGGCCGTAGATGGCGTCTTTGCCGTTGTCGAAGGGGTCGTCGAAGAAGGGGTAGTGCACGACGCGTTTTTTGGAGTCGATGTACTCCTCGCGGCCGTAGCTGATGACCATGTCGTAGACGCGCTGAAACGACGAGCGCGCGACGCGGGGGTCTTCTTTGACGATGTTGAGGTACTCCTCGAAGGTGCCTTCCCAGTGGAGGTTCTGGAATTCTTCTCGGTTTTGCAGGGCGGCGATTTGTCCGACGAGGGAATCAGGGGTGCTCACAGTGCTCTCCAGCGACGTTCAGCAATGGCAGGCCAGAAAAAGGTTCTCTAGTTGCGCGACGGTTCAGACGAACCACCCCTTGGTGTTAGCACGAAAGCCAAGCCGAACTGCACCACCCGCCCCAAATGATGCACCGCAGTGCACGACGCTTGCCGCAAGTGGCGCTGGCAGACGGCTTTGCATTTTTCGCGCACCTGTCTCGACCGCCGCTCGATAACGGTTTCGTGATGTGGCGACGCACACCCGTGGAGGATGACGATGGTCGACGTGAAACACCTGCGTTGGATGGGGCCGGCTCTGGCCTTGGCACTTGCTGCATGTGCGGGTCCGTTGCTGCCGACCGACCCTCGTGGCGTCGACGGTGTCCCCTCGCCAGACGCCTCGCCGGAGCCTGCGGCCGAACCGGCGCCGACGCCTGATGCCCCGCCCTCGTATGACGGCGCGCGGGCTTTGTGGACCTCGGACGGCGTCACCTGCGACGACGGAAGCTGCTTTCAGGTGCACCCCGATGCCCTGGTGGATCCCGACGGCGCCGTCAGCGCTTGCCGACAAAACGGCGGTGACGTCGTCGACAGCTGTGGCAACCGCAACGTCATCGCCTTTTGTGTAGCGCCACACGCCGACGGATTTTTCGCCGTGCGCCCCTTCTACGACGACGAGGTCGACCTCACAACGGGCGCACTGGCGCGTGACCCGCAGCTGTGGTGCCCCGACGGCCAGCTGTATTCGCCTTTTGGGACGCCCCTGACGTTGCACTGCACGGGCGACATCGTTCTCGACCACCGCATTCCGTCGGCCGAGACGTACGACCGCGACGTGACTTGTCGCTTTCGCAACAACACCTACGACATTCAGGCCGCGAACAGCGACGGGGACGTGTTCTCGTTGTCGGTGCGCTTCACAGATGGGTTCTTCTACTTCGACGGTGGTCTGGTGTCAGAGACCAACGACGTGTTGCGCAACGCCGAGTTCAACATTGATGGGCAGTTTCTCAACGCCAACTTTGGGCCCCACGTCGACGACGGTGCCAGCGAGGCGCTCCCCCATCGGGTGCGGGTGTCGCTCGACCTCGAAGACGAGCCGCGGGCAGGCTTTGGCGGCGCCGATGTCAGCTGGATTGAGTAGACCGCCGACGTCACACGAAGCGAAACGCCATGAACAGCACCACGTTGATGACCAACAGCGCGAGAGCCAGCACCACGTGACGTCGTCGACGCAGGCCCACCACTTGCGCCATGACCCACAACAGCGCGAACACCGAGACGCTGTTGACGAGGACATTGGCCACCAAGGCGACGAGCACGACGGCGTGGTCGTCGACGACGGGCGTCCATGCGGTGGGGTCTTGCCCGTGGGCGTGGACGACGACGGGAATGGGGAACCCGAACGCCCGGCCGTGCACACAGTAAGCCCCCATCGGCATGACGCTCGTCGCCAGCACCCAGAGCACGCTGACGAGGGACACAAGAATCAGCGGCACATTCGACGGTGCCGCCTGCGTCAATGCGCTCGGCACCGGCTGCGCCCCCGTCGTCGAGAGAGGCATCCGTTTCTCCTGGTTGTGGGCGCACAGCCCGCTTCAGCCAACGCCAACTTCGCCGATGGAGCAGAGACGGTTGCGACGATGCCCGGTGTCTGTACAACGCCAAAGACGGGCGCCCGATTCCGCCCCATGCGCCACCGACGACGTCCCCACGCGACTGGAGCCCCAAAGACGTGACTGCAGGCATCCGCTCCCAAACAGCTCGGATGGTGCTCTCTGAAGTGCGCCTGCTTCCCGCCGTCGACATCGACGCCATCTTGGCGCAGGTGTCGACGGAAACAGTGCATGCCATCGAACACGCCGCCGTCGTTGGCATGGTGCCCATGCACCAGCACATGGAGTTGTGCGACGCCGTCTTCGCCCATCTCGGCGACGACGGGCACACCGCGCTGTGGCGTCGGGGTGCGGTCGACATTCTCACCAACGGCTATGTGCAGAAGCTGTTTCAGCTCACGCGACGGCTGTTCGGAGCAACACCCAAAGGCCTGGTGCAGAAGTTCGACCACGTCTACGACTTCAGCACCCGCGGCCTCGGTCACGTCGCTGTTGACTCCGTGGGCGACGACCATGGCCGGGTCTGGCTGCGCAACTGGCCCGCAGACCAGTTCAACATGCCCTGCTTTCGTTCAGGGCTGCAAGGCAGCTTGTGGGCGGTCATCGACGCCTTCGAGTTCGACGGCGAAGTGGCCGTCCTCGACGAGGACGCCGCCCGCGGTGAAGTCATGTACGAGCTTCGCTGGCGCGCGCGAGACCCAGCCTCGGGGCTGGCGACGACGGGGTAGCCGCCAGCCTGCTGGGGGTCATTGCAGCTCGATGATCGACAGGTGCTCACGGTCCATGGCGAAGAGGTGCTTGCCGATGACGGTGACGCCCTGCGCATACGACAACGACCCCGCAAACATCACCGTCGACGGCGACGTGGGGTCGAGGATGTCGGTGATGATGGGCGACGGGCCGTCGGCCGAAAACACGTAGTCGCCACTCACCGTGACGTGGTTGCCCGACGCGCTGCCCAGGCCGACGACGCTGGGGTTGTCGCGGTTGGTGCTGAGGTCCCAGGTGCGAACTTGGCTGCCGCCAGTGACCATGCGGTCGCCCTGGATGGACACCCCGGTGGGGATGGTCGCCAAGTTGGCCTGGGTGTAGATGTTGGTGCCGGCGACGTTGACGACGGAGAAGCGCCCCGGCGTCGTGATGTACAGCCGGTCGCGGTAGTACGCCATGGCGCTGGTGCCGACGGTGTTGGGGTTGCCGATGTTGACCAAGTCGATGCGGGTCATGGTGCGCAAGTCGATCTCATAGAGGCGCGCGTCCTCGGCGTAGTAGGAGTCTTCGCCGGCGAGCACGTAGGCGTAGGGCCAATTCACGTGCACCCGTTGCGGGTAATAGGTGCCGCCAGAGCCGACGATGGTGGACTCGGTCCACGTCGCCTCCAGCGTCGCGGTGACGGGCTTGCCCGACGTCGTGCTCATGTTGATGGCAAAGACACGCAAGCCATCTCGGCCGGCCACGTAGGCGCGGTCGCCGCGAACCTGCACGCCGCTCACCGACCCTTGGTAGCTGCCGACCACGTTGCCCCACACGGGGTCTTGCGGTTCGGTGACGTCGAGAAAACTCAGCTGCGCACCGCGCGAGAACACCAAGTTGGTGCCGTAGTGCTCGATGCCGAGGCTGCCCGCATTGAGGTTGGGCTCGATCTCAACGTTGTTGATTTCGCTGGCGTCGAACGGCTGGTTGAGACGTCGAATGACGAGGCCGTCGGTGCGGTTGGCCTCGAGGAGGTACATGCCAGCGACGGCGAGACGGCTGGGATTGGTGATGATGGAGTTGTTGCGCGTGCCGCTTGGGTAGAAGTCGGTGAGGGCGTTTTCTTTGCCAAAGCTCGACAATGCCTCTTGGCCGACGAGGGGGATCGTGGCGTTGGCGTCGCCAACTTCACGCAAGGCGTAGACGTCGAGGGCGACGTTTCCGGAGAAGCTGTCTTCGTTGGCGACGTACGCGTAGGGCCCCGCCAAGGCCATGGCAACGGGCTGCGCCGGCGTCGTGGCCTCGAGGGTCCCCGTCACCGTCGTCGAGCCGGAGCCCGTGTCCGACATGCGATAGACCTCAAAGGCGCCATTGCGCGTGCCGTAGAGGTAGCGGCCACTGACCTCGACATCCCAGAAGGGAACGCTGGTGTCGATGGTGCCCGCGTGGGTGGGCGACGACGGGGTGGTGATGTCGACGACGACGACGTCGTTGCCGTCGCGGTAGTCGCGCTCGGTGACGTAGAGGTAGTCGCCCTGCACCGTCAGCGCACCAGCGCCGCTGTCGACGGTGCTGCCATTGAAGATGCCACTGGGATTGAAGCTGGTGGCGTACGATGGCGACGACGGTGAGCCCGCTCCGGTGAGGCGGTAGATGCGCACGCCGTTGCGCTCACAAGACACAAACAGCCAGCCCGGGGTGACGGCGACAGACACCGCCCACGTCTGGCTGTTGAGGCTGGAGACGTAGATGTTCGACTCGTGGCTCAGGTTGTGCGGGTCGGAGATGTCGACGATGCGCACGTACGACCCATCGGCGATGTAGGCGTATTGCCCGAGGATGGCGAAGTCGATGGAGCGCGGGAAGTTGGCCACGGTGTCGAGAACAACAGGGTTCTCAGGGTCGGAGATGTCGACGGAGGAGAACCCGTCTCCCGTACAGGACGTCGCTGCCAAGCAGCCGTGGGCCACGTAGGCGATGCCGTCACGATGTTTCACAGCACGGGGCACGCTGTCGCCCCACTCGGTGAAGTTGGACGCGCTCAGCGTGCGCGGCGTGACCTCGTTGGGCCGCAGGTCACGGTTGAGAGCAGCCGCCGCACCCAAGTTCACCTTGTCGTAGGCGCGCACGCCGACGTACAGCTTGGCGCCCAACGGCAACCCCGTGAGGCGGAAGGAAGTGTTGAGGCCGACGTCGATGGGGCTCATGCCTTCGTTGGCGTTGGCCATGGTGTAGCCCGCCAGCGTCGAGCTGTAGGACGGCCCGTAGTACACGAGGTAGCCCTCGACGTCGGAGGCGTCGGCGGGTGGGTCCCAGGTGATGGTGACTTCGCCGTTGCCGGCGTCGGCGTCGAGGTTCTGCACGGCGGTCGGGCCTGACGTGTCTTTGATGACGATGAGTTGGTCGTCGTCGCCGACGTTGCGGGCGTTGTCGACGGCGCGTACGCGGATGCGGTTTTCGCCTTCGATGAGGGTGACGTCGAACGACGACGACCCCGCCCATCCGCACCAACCGTTGGGGCGCAGGTTCGCCGGTGCACAGTCGGACGCGATTTGCGGGGCATACAACTCGTAGGGCGTGGCGTAGGTCTGCCCACTCAACAGGCCGGACGCGCCGGAGTCGGTCGACGTCACCGCCAACGCCGGCACCGTGAACGTGGCCGACGACGTCGTGGTGCTGTCGGCCGCAAAGCGCGGGATCGACGGCGGTGCCGTGTCGACCGTGATGCTGTCGGCGGTGGCGAGACGGCCGTTGCCGGCCTCGTCGAACACTTGGGCGCGCACGGTGTTGCTGCCACCCGACAAGCTGCACTGGGTGCTCTCGGCGAAGGGCACCACGGGCTCGCTGTCGAGGGTGCCGTCGCACGCCAACTGAAAGTCGACGGGGGCTTCGCCGGCGCACGTGATGGTCGTCGGCACCACCTCGGTCGAGGAGTAGGTGCCCACACCGTCGGTGCCGCTGAGCACGACGACGGCGCCGGAGGCGCAGGGCGCTTGGTCGTCGAACAACCATGACCCCAACGTCACCGCACTCTCGTTGCCGACGGCATCCGTCGCCTGCACGCGGACGGTGTAGCGCTGTCCGTTGGCCGAGGGCATGTCGCCGCCAGCGGTGACGAGCAGCGACGTCCCCGTCGTCGTGGTCGACACCACATCGGAGGCGCCATCGTGCACAGTGACGTCATAGGAGGAGGCGCCGGCAGGTGCGTCCCACGAGACGAGGACGTGGGTGTTGGTGACGGAGGGCAGCTCTTGCAGCGTCGGGGCGTCTGGTGCGGTTGTGTCGACGGTGAACGTCTTTGTTGCCGTCGACGAGGTGTTGCCGGCCTGGTCTTCGCCGACAACGCGCCAGTACCACAGTCCATCTGGCAGCGCCGACGGAGGCACCGCCAACCCAGCGCCGATGGCACCGAAGGTGAATTCTGGCGCCGTGAACGACGCCACCGACGACACCTCGACGTCATAGGTGACGCCGGTGCTGTCTGTAAACGCCGACCACGTGAACCGCGGGAGGGGGTCGTTGTGCGTCGCCCCCGATGCGATGACCAGCCCGGCCCCCGCCGTCTTGGTGAAGCTGCCGTCGCGCACAGAAGCGTCGAACGTCGTCGTCGCCGTGGGTGCGACGCGGTCGAGCAACACCGACACCGAGCCGACGTTGCGCCGGTTGTCGAGGTCGTCGCGCAAGCAGGCCGTCACGGTGTGCGTGCCGTCTGCTCCAGAGAGACCGATGGACGCCGTCGTCGAGAACGCCGAGAACGCGCCCGCTGCGGCCGCGTCACAGTCGACAGCGCTCGTCGACAGCAGCAAGCTGGAGGCGTCGGCGTCGGCGCCCACGAACGCGACGTTGACGGTCGTCGATGCTGTCGGCGACGACGACGTCAGGGTCAATGTCGCGCTCGGCCCCGTGGTGTCGAGGACGATGTCGGCCGTGGCAACGCCGATGTGGCCGGCGACGTCTTGAAAACACGCCGTGACGACGTGCACGCCGTCTCCGTTCAACGCGACCGTCGACGAGGGTGTGGTGCCGGCCAATGCACCGTAGACGGCTGAAGCGCAGTCGATGCCTTCGCCAAAGACGACAGCGACAGATTCGCTCGCCGACAGCGCCACTGGCACCGACGACGCCGCCGTTCGCGATGCGCCGCCGTCGAGGGTCAACGACGCGGTCGGCGCTGCCGTGTCGAGCACGATGGACGTCGACGTCGACGCCTCCCACCCAGCGCCATCACGGACACACACCGACACCGGTCGGCTGCCGTCGGCCCCCGTGAGGGAGAACAATTGGGCAGCCGTGTACCGCGTGTAGCTCGCCGTCGCACAGTCGAGGCTGCCGGCGTTGGCCAAGGCCATCTCGACGACGTCGGCGCTGGCACTGACCTCGACCGACACTTGGGCCGTCGACGTATGCGTCGCCCCCCCCTGCACCACCAGGCCGACGGTCGGGGCGACACGGTCGAGCACGACGGTGTCGCTCACGCTGTAGGTGAGGCCCACGGTGTCGCGCAAACACGCGATGACTTCGACGGGGCCGTCGCCGCCGACGATGGCGTACTGTTTGTTGGGCTCAAACGTCTGGTAGCTGGCGGTGGCGCAGTCGAGGGTGCCCTCGCCCAAGGCGACGTCGGTGACGTCGTCAGAAGCGCTCAACTGCACATCGACGAGCGCCGTCTGCGTAAAGGCGTCGCCCGACGCCACCTGCACTGTGCCGGTCGGTGCCGTGGTGTCGAGCAGGATGCTGGCTGTGGCCACACCAAAGTTGCCGGCGACATCGCGCAAGCACACCGTCTTTTGTTTGAGGCCATCAGCGCCTGCCAGGCTGAGCGTGAGGCTGGCCGTGGTGTCGCCGAGCGTCACCCCGGTCGGTGTCGACGCGCCCGAGCAGCCGACAATGCCGTCGTGCACACCATAGGCGACGGTGTCGTTCGGGAAGGTCAACGTGGCGGGCGGCGAGGTGTTCGACGTCGAGACGGCGCCGCCATCGATGACGAGCACGCCCGAGGGGGCCGTGGTGTCGAGGACGATGGTGTCGGATGCCGACGCCACGTTGCCAGCTGCATCTCGAACCTCGACGAAGACCTCTTTGGTCTCGTCGACAGCGGGCGATGCCAACGGCCACGACGCCTGCGGTGCGTAGGGGGCAAAGGCGGTGTCAAAGACGGCGCTGTTGGAGAAGCGCATGTCAGCAGCGTCGGTGGCACTGAGCGCCAACATCACCGTGGTGTTGCGGGTGTGGCTGTCGGCCCCGCTGATGTCGAACGACGTGATCACCGGCGGTGTCCGGTCGAGCACCACGACCATCTGCTGCGCGGCGGATGCATTGCCGGCGCCGTCGACGTACTGCACGGCGACGATGTGGGGACCGTCGCTGTCGGGCAGCGTCACCTGACGGGTCAGCGCGTAGCCCTCGTTGACGGCGGGGCCACCGGCAATGGACGTGCGCGTCTGCACGACGCCTGAGCCGACGTCAGAGGCGAACATCTCCAGCGTGATGTTGCGGCTGTTGCTCAACACCGTGGCATTGTCGACGACGCAGGTGCTGCACCGCAGCGGCGACGCTTGGGGGGCGGTGGCGTCGAGGACAATGCTGTCGCTGCGGTCGACCGCGTTGCCAGCGGCATCAAAGAAGCGGGCGTAGACGACGTAGGTTCCGTCGCCGGTGAAGGTCGACAGGGTCTGCAGGTCAAAGGGCAAGTCGCCAGCGTCGCCGCTGAGCTCGACGACGTCGAAGTCGTCAAAGCGGCCTTCGTCTTTCGACAACCACACCCGGATGGGAGCGTCGGTGGCCGGTGCGCTCCACGACAACGTCACCGCCGACGTCTGGGTGTAGGCGGCATCGGCGTCGATGCGCAGCGCAACGTTGGGCGGGGTGGTGTCGAGGGTGAGGTCGAAGAAGAAGGGATTGTTGTCTGCAGGCGAGACGTTGCCGGCGGCGTCGCGAAACTGCGCAAACACCCGGTAGCGGCCATCGTTGCCCGCCAGGCCAGGGGCAACGATGTGGTCGACGGTGCCGCCTGCCGTGGTGCCGACGGGCACGTTGACGAACGGCGTTGTGGCGAAGTCGACGCCAGCGGGTGGCGCGGCCTCTCCGACGAACACTGGCAAGAACCTGTAGGCCGCCACGTCGCTCACCGCATCGCCGTCGACGTCGAGAACCGGCTGCCCCATGGCCGTGCGGGCGGTGCCGACGCCGAGGTCGACAAAGTATTGCGCCACCGTCGAGTAGTAAGCGCCCGCATCTTCGACGACACCTGCACCGGTCGGCGTCGTCGTCACGCCGTGCAGCTGCAGCGGCGGGGTGACGTCGTAGACGATGCTTGCCGACAGCGGTGTGTCTGTGCAGTTGCCGGCTTGGTCGCAGACAAAACCATGAACATCATGCTGCCCCTCAACGGCGGCCGCCCCCCCTTCCAGCTGGAGCAGGCACTCAGCATTGGCCGCGCAGAGGGCCGCGCCCACCGGAATCGACGCAGGAGGCGTCGCCCCCCATGACAAATGGGCGCTGCTCAACGGCGACACTTCGCCGTCCCCCGCCGTTGCTGTCAGACGCACAGCCGCTTCAGGCCGGTGGGTGAACGCGCCTACGGCCTCGTCGACGGTCGACGACGCCAACAACGACACCACCGTCGGCGCGGTGGTGTCGCGCACGATGGTCGCCGACAACACCCGGCCGGTGATCGCGCCACGTCGGAGCTGCACAAAGACCTCGACGACACCATCCGCGCCGCTAATGTCGACGACGACGGGCGTCACTGCGTCGTAGGGCACCCATGCCGGGTCGGCGTCGGCCGTGTCGAACGCCGTTCGCGCCTGCACACGTACTTCGGTGACGTCAGCGTCTTCTTCGAGGTACACACGAACGTCGTCGGCGTTGGTGTAGGGCGTCTGTTCGCAGGGGTCGGCACCGACGGCGCAAAGCACGAAGTCGCCCGAGATGGGCTTCAACATCACCGGCGCCGGCGTCGACGAGCCGGCGCTGGTTTCGCGCACCACAGTCGTGGTGTTCTGCTGCACCTGCAGTCCAGGCTCAGAGGCCGAGAAGTAGGCCTCAACGCTGGCACGCACTTCATAGCGCTGGGCGTCGACGGTGACGGGCACGCCCGGAAGCGGGAAGGTGTAGCGTCCGTCGGGTTCGGTGACCGTCTGCGCCATGACTTCGCCGTCGCGCACCGCCGCGACGAGGATGCCGCCGTGGGCGGAGACGTCGTCGACTTTGTCTTCAAGCTGAAAGATGCCCGTGAGGTTGCCGCGGGCAAATGGCAAACGCGTCGTCGACAACGACGTCACACCGCCGGCGATGACTTGGCCCACGCCGATTTCGGTGGTCACCAGACCTGGCCGCTCCAACACCAAGCGGTAGCCGCTGCCTTCAGGCACACCGCCAAAGGCAAAGGCGCCGAGTGCGTCGGTGAGCGTCTCGTCGAGAGCGGGGTCGACGCCGATGTCGTCGTCGGCATGATACAGGCGCACCACGATGCTCCCATGCACCGGCTGTGCTGCATCCTGCTGGTCGACGAGGGCGCGGCCGCGCACGGTGCCACTCAGGTCGAGGGTGTAGGTCGCCGACTCCACCCGCACCACATTGCCAGCACGGTCGGCGACGTCGGCGACGAACTGAAACGACGCTCCATTGGTGCCACGAACGTCGACGACGGTGTCGCCGTCAAACACGCCGAATGCGGCGTTGGTGGCAATGGAGTCTTGCCCCAGGCGCATCTGCACCGGCTGGTCGGCGACGTCGAGGCCGTCGGGCACATGAAAGCGAACTTGCGCTTCGCGTCCAGCCAGCACACCTGCACCGTCGACGTTGTCGACGACGAGGGCGGGCGTTGAGGTCGCTGCGTCGCCCAGCACAGGAGGCGCCGTATCGACATGCACCGTCACCGCAAACGGGTCGGCGGTGTTGCCCGCCTGGTCGGCCAGCCACACCCACAGCACTTTTTCGCCGTCCCCTGCCGTCACCGTCGACGTCATCTGCAATTGCGCCAACCCCGACGGGCTGTCGACGTCGGCACCAGCGAGCACGCTCGCGTCCCCTGCGCCATTGTCGTCTTGGATGTGCACCTGCGCGCGGGCCACAGACGACACCTCGTCGACGGCGAGCACATCCAGGCCGACGGCGGCGCCCTCTTGCGTCACCCAAACCCGGCCCTCAGCGTCGACGTCGTAGTTGCGGATGGCGACGTCGATGACCTCGGGCGGCTGGGTGTCGCGCACCACTTCGGTCGTGAACAACGACGTGGTGAACACAAATTCGTCGTACTCAGGGTGCTGGGTTTGAAACTGCGCGTAGATCACCACCGGCCCTTCGACGTCGGGGAGTTCTTGTGTGACCTGGGCGTTGAACGGCACGAACGCGTCGCCACCGTCGTTGAAGCTGGGGTCGGTCGACACCCGCATCTGCAAGTGGCTTTCTTCGGCGAACGCAAGCACCGTCAAGCGGACGTCGTCGCCAGATGTGTAGAAGGCGCCGTTGTCTTCAGTCGACAAGTTGGGCTGCAACACGGCTGTGACGGGGTGCAACGTCAACGCCTCTCCGTCGGGGGAGCCGTCGTCGAGGCGAAACGATGGCGACGCCACTTCGTCGGTCGCCAACACCGTCAAGCCCACAGCGACGGCAGGGGTGAACCCGTCGAGTTCGGCGAGCACGCCGTAGGTTCCGTTCGGCAGTGCGTCGAAGGCAAACTGCCCGTCGGCGTCGGTGGCGGTCTGCATGAACGGCTGTGCGCCTTCGCCGGTGCGGCGGTAGAGCGTGACGGTGCGGCGTCCGCCCTCTTGGTCGGCGAGCTTCACGCGGCCCGCGATGGCGCCGGCGCCCACGACTCCGTCGACGGGACGCTCACGCAAGAACACGGCCCCCAGAGCGCGCGATTCGCCTGGCGCCAGATTGTCGACGGCGATGCCATTCTCGGCGCCGACCAAGTCGGCCGGGGCATCGACGACGCGCAGCTGGTACGAGCCCGGCGTGACGTCGGCGAACGCAAACGACGCCGTTCCTTCTTCGGCGTCGCACACCATGGGGAACTCCGTCGCCCCCATGGGCACACAGCGCCCCGTCCGCACCACCTCGTCGGCGCCGACGTCGTGCAACTGCACTTGCATGGCGTTGAGGTCGGCCTCCATCACGGCCGAATCAAACGCGGTGCGCACGAACACGACGGTCCCCGACACGCTCGACTTCTGCTGCTCGTCGAGGGGCGCTTCGGCGTCATAGGGGTTCGTCGCTGGTACACAGCCGACGGCGATGCCTGTCGCGGCAATCGACGCCACGGCCCACGACAGTAGTCGCCTGGTGGTGCCCCTGCGCCACCGCCGGGTTGTTGCCGGCTCACAGGTCGTGGTGCTCGAAAAGTGCGGTGAACATGGCTGCAAAAGCATGGGTGCCCCTCATTTGAGGCATCCTTTGTACGACGTGGAACAGCTGTGCACCAGACGACTCTTTGTCGTCTTGCGACGAGTGGCGACGAAGAGTGACGAGGTCAGCGCCGTTCTTCCTTTTCTGGGTCACGTCGCGCCCAACGCTGTGTTGCGCCGCACACGCTGCCTCAGCCGCCCACCACGACCACGCCTTGGCTCACCACCTGCCGCACGTGGTTCACGCCCCAGTGGTACAGCAGGTGAAACGGGTTGGGCGTGTCGAGAACGACGACGTCGCCTCGCTTGCCCGGCACCAGCTGGCCGCGGTCGTTGCGGTCGAGCACCTTGGCGCCGCCCCACGTCATGCCCTGCAGGGCTTCTTCGCCCGTGAGGCCGCCCATGGTCACCGACAACGACGCCGCCAAGGGCAAGTGCGGCACGTATGCGCTGCCAGGATTGAAGTCGGTGGCGACGGCAAAATCGCAGCCGGCGTCGACGAGCTGACGTCCTGGCACCCGCTCTTGCATGCCCAAGAACGTTTGGGCCGACGACAGCACCTCCACCATCACGCCAGCGTCGGCGAGGGCTTTGGCGTCGGCCTCGTCCGAAAACTCGAGGTGGGAGACGCTCTTCACGCCAAGCTCAGCGCCGAGTGCGGCGCCTCCCAGACGTGACAGTTGTTCGGCGTGGATGTGCAGGCGCAGCCCGGCTTCGCGCGCGTCTTGCAGCAGCGCCCTGCCCTGCTCGACCGAAAACACGCCGGTTTCGATGAAGATGTCGCAGGCTTCAGCGAGGTTGTTCTCGACGACGGCGGGCAACATCTCCGCGCGGATGTGGTCAATGTACCCCTGGGGATCGTTGTCGAACTCCCAAGGCACGACGTGCGCGCCCAAGAAGGTGGCGACGAGGTCTTGCTGCCGGTTGGCGTTGGCATGGCGGATGGCCTGCAAACACTTCATCTCGTCGGGGGTGGTGAGGCCGTACCCCGACTTCACCTCCACCGTCGTCGTGCCGTGCGCCAGCATGAAGTCGAGGTGCTCCTCGAGTTGCTGCTGCAGTTCTTCTTCAGATGCTTCGCGGACGGCTTTCATCGTCGAGCGGATGCCCCCGCCGGCGGCCATGATTTGCGCATACGACGCCCCCTTGCTGCGGAGGTTGAACTCGTTGGCGCGGTCGCCCGCAAACACGGCATGGGTGTGGCAGTCGACAAAGCCGGGCATCACGGCGTTGTGCTCGGCGTCGACGACGGTGGCGTCGTCTTCGATGGCCGGGGCGCCCGCTGCCGCACCGGCATAGGAGATGACGCCGTCGTCGATGACGACGACCGCTTCACCTTCACGTCCGAGGAGGTCACCGTCCTCTGGGACCATGGTGACGAGGGTGCCGATGTTCTTGATGTAGGTCTGGCTCATGCTGTCGCCGATGTCAGGAGCGACCAGCGGGAGCCGCTTGCGAGGGGGGAGGGAGAAAGTGTCTGGCTCTGCCAGCACTTTCGGGAGGGGGCCTACGCCCCCTTCTGGGGATGGGTGCCGATGTTTTGGATGTAGGTCTGGCTCATAGGGCCCTCGTCGTCGTCAGCACGTTACGCCAGGGATTTTCACGCCGCGCTCTTTGGCGGCGACGACGGCTTCGTCGTAGCCGGCGTCGACGTGGCGAATGACACCCATGGCCGGGTCGGAGGTGAGCACGCGTTCGATGCGAGCGGCCGCAGCGTCGGTGCCGTCGGCGACGATGACTTGGCCGGCATGCAACGAGTAGCCCATGCCGACGCCGCCGCCGTGGTGAAAGCTCACCCAGCTGGCGCCGTTCACGGCGTTGACGAGGGCGTTGAGAATCGGCCAGTCGGCCACAGCGTCGGAGCCGTCTTTCATGGCTTCGGTTTCGCGGTTGGGGCTGGCGACGCTGCCGCAGTCGAGGTGGTCGCGGCCGATGACGATGGGCGCCTTCACTTTGCCGCTTTTCACCAGCTCGTTGAAGGCGAGTCCGGCTTTGTGGCGTTCGCCGTAGCCAAGCCAGCAGATGCGAGAGGGGAGCCCCTGAAACTGCACCTGCGACTCGGCCATGTCGAGCCAACGCATGAGGCTTTTCTTCTCGGGAAACAGCTCACGCACGACGTCATCGGTGGCTTTGATGTCGGCAGGGTCGCCGCTCAGCGCCACCCAACGGAAGGGGCCCATGCCCTCACAAAACAGAGGTCGAATGTACGCAGGTACGAAACCGGGGTAGTCGAAGGCGCGTTTGCAGCCGCCGGCTTGGGCTTCGGCACGGAGGTTGTTGCCGTAGTCGAACACGGGCACGCCGTCGTCGAGCCAAGCGATCATGGCGTCGACTTGGGCGGCCATGCTTTTGCGCACGCGCCCGAGGTACTGCTGCTTGCCTTCGGCGCGGGCGGCCTCAGCCGTGTCGGGGGTGACGCCGATGGGCAAGTAGCCCAACAAGGGGTCGTGCGCCGACGTCTGGTCGGTGATGAGGTCGGGCTTGAAGCCCTGCGCGCGCAACCCTGGAAACACTTCAGCGGCATTGCCGAGCACACCGATGGACTTGGCCTCTTTGGCGTCGGCGGCTTCTTTGCAGAGCTGCACGGCGTGGGCGAGGTCGTCGGCGACGACGTCGAGGTATTTGGTTTCGATGCGACGCTGCAGACGGTGGGCGTCGACTTCGACCGCAAGACAGACGCCGCCCGCCATCTTCACGGCCAACGGTTGGGCACCGCCCATGCCGCCGAGTCCGGCGGTGAGCACCACCTTGCCGGCGAGGTCGCCGTCGGTGCCGAAGTGGGTGCGGGCCGCCTGCGCGAACGTCTCGTAGGTGCCCTGCAAGATGCCTTGGGTGCCGATGTAGATCCATGAGCCCGCCGTCATCTGGCCGAACATCATCAACCCTTGCTTCTCGAGGTGGTCGAAATGCTCCCAGTTGGCCCAGTTGCCGACGAGGTTGGAGTTGGCGAGCAACACCCGTGGCGCGTTCTCATGGGTGCGCAGAATGCCGACGGGTTTGCCCGACTGCACCAGCAGGGTCTCGTCGTCACCGAGGTCTTTGAGCGAGGCCACGATGTCGTCAAAGGCCTTCCAGTTGCGGGCGGCCTTGCCGCGCCCGCCGTAGACCACGAGGTCGTCCGGGGCCTCGGCCACGTCGGGGTCGAGGTTGTTCATCAGCATGCGCATGGCGGCTTCTTGCACCCAGCCTTTGCAGCTGAGCTCGGTGCCGGTGGGCGACTGAACAGGGCGTGGACCCGACATGGTGACCTCCTCGTCGTCAACGTCGACGACGGGGCCGATCTAGCGCGGATGCCACCAAGAAGAAAGCGTCAGCTGCGACGCACAGCGTCGACGGCCACGCCGACAACTACCAACCCACGCCGGAGTCATCGCCGAACATCACGGTGTCGTAGGTGTCGCGGAGCTTGCGCATCAGACCTTTGACCCCAGACAGCGTGGAGTGAAAGCCGTCGGCGCCAGCGTCTTCGGCCCACGCCTGCAAGCTCTTCTCTGAAACGGGTGCGGCAAAGACGACGGGAACGCGATGCTCAGACGCGAAGAACCGCTCGAGAAAGGCTTCGACATTCACCGTGCGGGTCAGCGGGTTCATGACGATGACGTCGGGGTGCCACCACTGCACGGCGCTGTCGAGTTTGCTCTCTGACATCACGGCTTCGGCGTCCATGCCTTGGTCGACCAACGCATCGCGCACCCGCTCACAATCGAAGCGGTCGTCGTCGAGAACGATGGCTTTGCTCCACATGAGCGGTCCTTCACAGACACGTCGGCTTGACGGCCAAGGCGACAGGGGCGACCGGCACGAGCCGACGCAGGGTCGTCTTCAGCGTATCGCCAGGACTCCGTTTTCGGCGCAGATTTGTCGGGTGTTTCGCTCTTGCAGCACGAAGTGTCCCAGCCACGGACGCACACTGCGTTTCGTGCAGTCGTGCCGGCCTCGCCTGTCTGCTATGCGGGGCGTATGGAGATCGTCGTCGCCGCCCTGGTTTGCGTCGCCTTTGTGCTCATCGCCTGGATGTTGATGAAGGTGGTGCAGGCCGTGGTGCGGGTCGTCGTGCTGGTGGTCGTCGCCGTCGTCACGCTGTCGCTGTGTCTGACGGTGGGCCGCCCCTACCTAGAGGACGCCTCGCGTTGGTTGCGGGACGCCATGGGGGTGACAGCGGCGTCGCCCCCGACGCCAACGACGTCTCAGCCCGACGCAGGGCCGCTTGGTCGGCCGCCCGTCGACGCCGGCCTGCGCTAGGCGACTTCAGCGGCCGAAATGCCACGGTCGCCAATGAGCACGGGGATGTCGTCGCGCACGGCGTAGAGCACTTCTTTGTCGTCGCGCACCAACAGGGCATCGACGCGGTCGACCACTTCTTCGTCGCCGACGTCAAAGACCTTGCCCGCCTCAATTTTGTCGTTGAGGGCTTTGACCATGGCGTCGTCGGCCAGGGTCAGGGTCTGCCCATTGACGGGGCAGCGGATGCGGTCGAACAGTTTCGGATTCAGGGCCATGGGGCCTCCAACACGCGTCGCCACACCTGCAGCGCGACGTCGTCGATGGCGGGTCAGGGAGCGGCAGTGCCTTTGGCTTCTGCCGATTTGTACCGCACGGGGTACAGCAGAAGCGCAGGCTCACTCTTGTTGTCGTCGAAGGGGTTGGCGGGCGTCCAGGTGGCCACCGCCAGCGTCTGGCCGTCGGGGGAGAAGCGGATGCGGCGCACCAACCAGCTCATGGGCTCGTCTTGCACCAGCGCGCCGGTCTCGACGTCGAACACCAAGGTGCGCTTGTCCCAGCCCCCGGTGACGACGGTGCGGCCGTCGGGCGAGATGGCACCCGCGACGGTGAAGCCCTGTTGGCCCACAAAGCGTTTGCCGAACTCAAGCGTTTTGGGCTCGACCAGCATGCCCGCAGACGCCGCCGACGGAGGCGGAAGCTCGTCTTCTTTTTCGGCCTCGTAGATGTCGGGATTGCGCTCTGCGCGGGCGTGGCTGTAGGTCATCAGCACCCGCTGCCGACTGTGGTCGATGTCGAGGTCGGTGATGTGCCCTGGGGCCGTTCGACGCTTTTTGCTGACGAGGATGAGGGTGGCGTCCATGAAACGCGCCAAGCCGTCTTGGGCCTGCTTGGTGACGACGTCGGGCGTTTCGCCGTCGTCAAACCCGTCGGCTGCAGGCTGTGGGTCGGCGTCTTTTGTGCCCGCAGCTTCGGGTGCACCTGCGACGGTGGCGACGTCGTCAGCAGGCTTCGCCGTGTCGGCAGGAGCAGCAGTCGCTTCGGCCGGCGTCGCCGCAGACGTGGGGGGCGTTTGGGGCTGGAGGGTCACGTCGACGGTCTTGCCTGGCTGCACCAAGACGCGGTCGTTGGCGACGTCGTCGAGAAACACGGCCTTCGACAGCGCATTCTGCCCCAACAACAGTTCGGCACCGACGGGCACACAGACGTCGCAAACGGCGGCCTTCATCTCGCCGAACGTCAGGGTGGAGATGCGGAGCTCGCCCAGGCTGACGACGGGGGCGGTGCGCACGCCGAGTGCAGTGCGCACGGGCAGCTCGACGCCAGCCACGGGCTTCAGCTGCAGGCGCTTGACCGCCGTCGACGTGATGATGATGTGGGGCTGGCGGCTGTCGCGCACCACGGGGATGGCCTTCGTGCCGTCGAGGTGGGCCATGAAGACGCGCTCGCCGGTTTGCAACGCCGAAGACATCAGCGCCACCTGCTTGGGCGCCTCGTTGCGGATTTCGGTGAGCACCAACTCTTTGTCGAATCCGCCGGTGATGAGGTGCGTGTCGTCGGTGAACACCATGCCGTGGATCTCGTCGGTGTGCAGCCTGGCTTCGCCGCGAACGCTGAGGTCTTTGGGGTCGAACAACGTCACCTGTCCGTCGACGGCAGCGGCGGCAAGGAGCGTACGAGACGGGTTCAGCGCCACTCGCACCAGGGGCACGCCCGTCGTCAACGCCCGCACCAGGGATCCGTCTTTGGCCGAAATCTGCCGCAACACACCTTGTCGCGACGGAAACACCAACATGGCGTCGACGCCCGGCTCGGCCTTGGTGTAGAGGATGTCTTCGATGTCGAACTCCGACACGTTGCCCTGCACCTGAAACTTCTGCTTTCCGCTGAAGCGAGGCGCGTCGCTGGCCAGCTCTGCCGACGACACCTCCATGTGCGTCGTGACGTGATGCACCCATGCCAGCTCATCGCCATCGTCGTCGAAGGTGATGGCGTAGATGAAGTCTTTGTCGTTGAGCACTTCTTTTTCGCCGAGCCCCTCGACGGTGCCCTCAACGTACGCACCTTCTGGCGCCGCCTTCAGCAGCGCCGCGACATCGATGCCGGGTTTCTTTTCTTCGGTCTGACAAGCTGTGAGCGCCGTGGTGACGACGACGGCAGCAGCCAACAGCTGAGGGCGAAGCAGAGCGAGGTGGGGCACGGTGAACTTCATCATGATTTGCGCATAGCGTCGCCACGTGCCGCAGACAACGTAGAACGACGAACGCTGATCGCTTTTGCGGCTCGACATTCTGTTGCTCGACGTCGCGGCGACACATCTTCTCCAGACGAAGCCACGCCCGGATGCGGGTTGAAAGACCGAGCCGCCACACATAGACGGCGCCCATGACTGTGCCCTTTTGCAACCGTGGTCCCGACATGTCGCTTCGAACATCCTTGAATGCTGCGGTCGCGTCGGCTCTTCTCTTTCTCCTGTCGTCGTGCGGCGATGGGCAGACCAACAAGAAGGTACGCGTTGACACTTTCGCTTCCAATCGACTCTTGTCGTCGTACCTCAACGACATGTCGGTTGCGAAAACCCAAGAGGAAGCCTACCGCGTTCTCCGAGACGGGTGGACACTTCGAGGGCACGCCCCAGTCCGCATCCAGAAAAGGATCGACTGGAACAACAGCAGAGGCGATCGCAATTTCCACTACAAGTTGAACGCGCTGATGTTCAACGAACCCCTCATCGACGCCTTTCGCCAAACGGGCGACGAACGGTTTTACCGAGCTGGCCTCAACGCACTTCTCGACTGGGGCCATGCCAACGTTCGCATTCCGGGCATGCCAACCACCGATCGGCCCGTTCCTCAACCCAAAGAAAACAAGATGCGTTGGTACGACATGGCCGCCGCCCGGCGCGCCATCCAGCTGGCGTTCTTTATCAAAACCGAACGGTCGCACAAACTGTCAGACCCAGAGACGTGGCGCACTCTCGACTTCCTCGCAGAGAAGCACGCCAACGTGATGCTTCGGTTCGGACGCATTCGCTCCAACCACGGAACCTACTCTGCGACCGGGTTGGGTGCCCTCGCCTCGGTTCTCAAAGATGCCAAGCTGGCCAGTCGTACGCGTCGAGAGGCCCGCAAATGGCTGATTCAAAGCCTGAACCATCAGTTTTCAAGCGAAGGCTTTCACCTCGAGGACACCCCTGGGTACCACATCAACATCGGCCGCGCCGTGCAGCAGATTCGCTACCTGGGCGCCTTTTCGGGCGTTCAAGAACTCGAAGAGCTGGCGTCGAGAACGTTCTCGCGGAACCCGCTGCTGTGGCACCCCAATGGCGATGCCGTCCTCATCGGCGACGGAAACGCAAGGTCGATTCCAGACTTGTGGTTGAGCACCCACGGAGCCAAGGGCGCCGCACCTCCTGCTGGCGAGTTCGTGTTTCCCAAGACCGGCCTTGGCATTTACCGCTCCGACTTCCAGACTTCACCTTGGGCCGACCACAGCTATTTGTACTTCTCAGCCTCTTTTCGAGGAACCGGCCATTCGCACACCGACTTCGGCACCTTTGAATACACGGCGAAGGGCCTCCCCGTCATCGTCAACAGCGGGGGGTTTTCCTACGAGCGCGACAAGTGGCGGCGCTTTTTTCGCAGCACCACATCGGGCAGCACCATCGAGGTCGACGGCAAAGCCCACCCCGTAGTCGGGGGACAAAAAGGAGCGCAAAGCAACTACTTCTACGGCTCGGCGCTTCAAGCTGGCGGCAAAGCCGGTTCGTCGCAGTTTTTTTCGGCGAGGTTTGACCTGAAAAAGCCTGGCATCGTCCACGAACGCACGTTGATCGTCGACGACACCGGATGGTTGGTGGTCTTCGACCGTCTGGTCGACCGAAACGGCAAACCACATCGCTACCGCCAACTGTTTCAGTTTCACGAAGACCTGAGCGTGACCGCAGAAGACGGCTTTGTCGCCAAGCACCCAGGGGGCCAAGTTGTCTACCTTCGGGAGGCATCCGCTGCCCAAACACAAGGACCGTTCGTGGGCGAGACCAACCCCATCTCGGGTTGGGTGTCGCGCAAGTACTTGGAAAAAACGCCTCGTGCCACCGTCGCTTTCAGCAACCCCCAAGAGACGAAGCCGGTCGTGTTTGCCTCGTTGCTGTCACTCGACCGTGCGCCATCGGTCTTCAGCGTCGAGCCGACAGAAAAAGGCCATGTCGTGGGGTTCGAGTTTGCCGACGGCGCCAAACATCGATTCTTGATTCAGAAAGACCACGAGGTGAAAGCGATCGCCCAACACCCCTGACCCCTTCGCTGGTGCGGTGGTTCAGTCGCCGTAGACATACAGCCCAAACCAGGTGCCCCAGCTGCCGCCGTCGGCGATGTTCCGGACTTCGAACGTCGCCTCATAGGTGCCTTCATCGAGGGGAAGGTCGTCGAAGATGAAAGGGTGCACGTCGTCACCCGGGCACCAATTGGCCCGAGGGGCTTGCACGCTTTGGACGCTGCCGCAGGGATTTTCGGCGCAATACTGCATGGGCTGTCCGAACCCGGTGTAGGTCTCGAGGGTGCAGAAATCGCCGCAGTCGGTGCGCCACGGGATGAAGGTGTTCAGATCGCGGCCGTTGAACGTCACCTGGTGCACCCGTTCGCAGAATTCGTCGGCATGCCCGATGCAATCGGCGTCGGCTGCGCCACCGCCGTGCCCCGACGTCACGTAATGCAGCGCTGCGCTGGTGGCGCCGGCGGGCATGTCGACGTCAAAGCGCTGCAACGAAGCGGCGTTGGTGACGTTGCCTTCGAACAATGAATACGCCGCCAGCACATTGCGCGGTGCCGGCCCGGGCTCGACGTCAAAGGCGACCGACACCCACCATCCCCCTTCGCTCCCCGACACCTGGCCGTTGCCGTCGACCCAGGTCGTGATGTGGCTGTGCAAGACGTGCTCACCGGGATGGGCGTTGGCCCAATCGGTGACGTCGACGTCCATGTGACGGGGCCCGCCGAAGGAGGTGATCGACCGCAGCAACGCAAAGCCAGGGGCGTCGTCGTCAGACCCGGCTTTGTCGACGATGAAGTTCATGTTGCGGTCGTAGGCATCGCACGCGGCAGGCCAGTTGTGTCCAGGGGGGATGGGGTTGTCGGCCGTGCCCCAACTGTCGAAGGGCTGGCATGCAGTGTCGACGTCGATGCGCATCACCACGCTGGTGAAAGGCCCGTCGCCCAAATCAAATGCGTCGACGCTGTTTTGCGATGTCAACGACGACAACCACGCTCGCTCGGCGACGTCGACGGTGAAAGGCTCTGCATAGGTCGGCCCAGCGTCGATGACACCTGCGTCGTCAGTCGTCTCTGGGGAGGGACATCCTGCCACCAGAAGAAAAAGAGACGTCGTCGACAAAAGGAGTTTCTGCATGTGGCGTTCTACCAACTGACGTCGAAACCCGCATCGTGGGTCTTTGCTTCGCAAAGACCTTGCGACCATTTGCGGTGGAAGACATCAGGTCGGTCTGTTGGTCAGCATCTCACCGAAAATGGTCGTCTATGCGTGGTGCACAACGCTGGAAGACGTTGTGACGACGAGACACAACGTCGGTGACATTGTGCATAGGAATCGCCGACCATTTGCGGTCATGACGTCGACCAACAGGCCATTTGCGACGTCTTCAACCGCAAATGGTCGTCTATGCCTGGCCCCGACGTCGACGACGTTGTTCGCTTCGTAGCCGTCGCCAACGACGTCGGGTCTTTGCTTCGCAAAGACCTTGCGACCATTTGCGATGAAAAGACACTGATGGCGTCTGCGGGTCGACGCCGTCTCGCAAATGGTCGTCTATGCCTGGTCCCGACATCGACGACGTTGAGAAACAGGCATCCTCGACCATTTGCAGTTGGTTGTCGTTCAGCAGTCGGCAGCGTCGTCATCCACTGCAAATGGTCGTTCAAGGCAGGACGCGGTGCGCGCAACGCGTCGCACTCGTCCTGACTAGCAGCGCTCGGCGAAATTAATTCAGAAGAGAAAACGAGGAGTTAAGCGACGGGAATTGACGACGCCAGCGGTGCATGGGCTTTTGAAGTTGCGAAACCAAACAAAAGTCCGCCGCTGGCGTCTG
>Ga0213839_1000455_pt1 | contig 51898 bp, 33 predicted proteins | sample SWPATP21_FD_160075 | JGI IMG/M metagenome (GOLD analysis project Ga0213839, IMG submission 160075) | Coastal seawater microbial communities from Marineland, Florida, United States - SWPA TP2 #1 | ecosystem: Environmental > Aquatic > Marine > Coastal | place: USA: Florida | collected 2016-08-14
AGATTCGCTCCACGCTTCCTTCAGACCCCGCCTCACGACGACGCCCTTGCGCTTCACTTCGGTCGGCTGCGACCTCCTTCCGAGGGGACTTTCACCCCCAAGACAACGCCCATGCCGGGCACACTCAAAAACACCCGCTTGCGCGGGTGTGGGGAGCCAGCTTCACTTGGCCTTTTTGGGCGGCGGCGGCTTGGTGGAGTCTTGCGGGGGCATGCCGGCGTTGACGCGCTCGCGCAGCTCTTTGCCGACGGTGAAGAACGGCACCCACTTCTCGGGCACCTGCACTTTTTCGCCGGTGCGGGGGTTGCGTCCTTCACGAGCGCGGCGGGCCTTGGCGATGAAGCTGCCGAAGCCACGAATCTCGACGCGGTCGTGACGCAGCAGGGCCTCGGTCATGCTGTCGAAGATGGTGTTCACCACGATCTCGATGTCTCTCTTCGAGAGGTCGGGCTGCTTGTTGGCCACGGCTTCGATCAGCTCGCTTTTGGTCACGGGACCCACCTTTTGCTTGCGCACCGGGCCGGTGCGCGTCCAGGAGTGAAGGATTAGCCCAGACATCGGGAGGCTGGCAAGTGGTTCTGGGTGAAGTTTTGCTAAGGAAATTCCTCAGATAGCTGCGAACAGTCGTCGAATTGGGCTTGACAGGGCGGCTTTCTTCGCCTCGGTCTTGAACGCTGACAACGCAATTCACGCGACCGTTGATGGAGATTTCAACTTTGACATTTACAGAACCATCGACATGGGTGCGGGCCGCACGGTTTGCCGTATCTGCCTGAAAGAACGTGTTTGTCGTCGAGAAAGGGCCTAGGAGCCCTCAGAACACGCGTCGCACAGTTGCGCCACCGTAGTAGTGATGGAGGATGGCCTGGTAGCTGAAACCACTTTCGGCCATGCCGATGGCGCCCTGTTGGCTCATGCCTGCGCCGTGGCCAAAGCCGGCTCCGCGCAACGTGACCTGCTGCAGCTGGCCTTGGGCATCCCGCTGTTCGTCCACCACAAAAAGGCCAGAACGCAGCCCTTTGAGCTTGCGGCGCACGGGCAGTTCGCGCTGCAGCACCAGCTGGCCTTGGTCGCCGACCACTTTGAGGGCCTTCAGGCGCCCGCCGGGGCCACGGCCGGTGACCTGCAGACTGCGAATGGGGCCCAGCTTGTCGGCGGCGAACATGGCCTGGAGGTCGGCTTGGGTGAAGGTGCGCTCCCAGCGGTAGTGGTCGTATTTCTGGTTGAAGGTGGAGCGTCCGGAGAAGGTTTCTGGGCGTCCCACGTCGAGAAACCGACGAACAGCGCGTTCGTCGCGCAAGTCGAGGGGGATGGGCGACATCACCGCCAAAAATGCGCCCGCCCGATGGCCGCCCAACCCGGCGGCCACGCTGGAGGTGTGGGCCCACGGCCGATGCGCGGGGTCGGCCAACGGCGTGTCGGGCAGGCCGCGCAACGGCGCTTTCGGGGTGTGGGGCCAGACGATGTGCGCGGCGGCGGTGTGCCCGCCTGCGCAGGCCGAATACACGCTCTCGATGAGACGCTCGCCGTTGAACGCCAGCTCTCCCACCGTCGACGTCGCCGCTTCGTTGGTGGCGGCGGTCTCGGCACGCACGCCGCGGTACACCTGGCACATCTGGGAGCTGCAGGTGAGGTAGGGATCGGCCAAGAACCGGCGGCCGATCTTCGAGTACAACTCGCCGCGGGCGGTGACGGCTTGGGCCTTCAGCGCCTCCATGGGCGCCGACGCAAACATCTCGGAGGGCAACACGCCGGCCACCAAGGTGGTCTCGTCGACGAGGTTGACGACGGCGAGCGTGCCGTCGCGGTCGGGGAGCACCACGACTTCTTTGCGGTAGGCGCGGTCGTCTTTGCCATGCGAACGAAAGCCCACGTCGTGTTCGACGTCTTTGACGAGCACGGCGCCGCCCACCTGCGTCGCGGCACAGCGCAGCACAGCGTCGGCGGCGGCGATGGTTTTGCTGCCGAGGGCGGGATGGGAGACCCGCAACGTCGACGCGGGCAGACCCAGCAGGCGTCCCCCTTCGACGGGACGCAGCCCATGCTTTTCAGCCAACGACGCCTTGGGCATGTGCTCTGACACCAGCAGCGAAGCCCGGTTGTCGACGACGGTGCCCTTCACGCCGTAGACGCCGCCCACCTGCACCACCGAGATGCGGCCCAGCTTCAGCGGCGTCGCCAACTTGCGCAGCGCCTGCAGACGCTCGCGAACGTGGGTGCGCTCATCGGCCTCCAACGTCTGCAAGATGGTGTGGGATTGAATCTGAGCAGGGCCCGCTTTGACGACGTCAACGACCACTTCGCTGCCGACGGGAACTTGCCACACGGTGTCGTCTTCAAAACGACAGGTGAGTTGTTCTTCAGCAAAGAGACGGACGCGGCTTTGCCGCTCCATCAAGCGCACGCTGACTTGGGGTTTGCCGTCGTCGTCGAACAGCAGTCGGTTTTGGTAGAGCTGGGTCAGCGTCGACGCCACCGCCGTCGACGACGACAGAAGCACGCCCAGCGCGAGCCACAACGTCGAGGTCGGCCTCATGCGTCGCCTTCGGTGGACACGTGCAACACGTCGTCGAGCACCTGCCGCACCTCGTCGAGGTCGGCCTTGGCGTGGGTCGGTGGGTTCTGCCACTTCTTCAGGGCGTCGCTGTAGACGGCGTCGGGCAACACGGGTTGGTCGTCGTGAAACTTGGCTTTTTGGTCGGCAAACTTCAGGCCGTGGGCCGTGCTGACGACGACGACGGTGTCGCTGTTGCGCAACACGCCCTTGTCGACGAGGCCCTCGACGCCGGCCAGGGCGGCGGCGGTGTGGGGGCAAACGAACAGCCCTTCACGGTCGGCCCGGGCGGCCACGTCGAGGAGTGCCTCTTCTGAGCACGACGTCACCAAGCCGTTGCTGTTTTGCAGCGCGATTTGCGCACGGGGCCAGCTGACGGGAGCGCCGATGCGGATGGCCGAGGCGTGGGTGTCTTGGGCCACGACGGGCTCGAGCCCTTCAAGCCCGGCCTCATAGGCTCGAAACAGCGGGTTGGCGGCGTCGACTTGGCAGGCGACGAGCCGCGGGATGTGCGACGTGAGGCCCAACTCGACGAGGAGCTTGAAGCCTTTGTAGAGGGCGGCGACGTTGCCGAGGTTGCCGGAGGGCACGGCGACGACGTCGGGGAGGTTCCAGTTGAAGTCTTGGGCGATTTCAAACGCCACCGTCTTTTGCCCCTCGAGCCGCAGCGGGTTTTTGCTGTTGGCGAGAAACATGCCGGGCTGTTCGGCGAGCCCTTGCACCACTTGCATGCAGGCGTCGAAGTCGCCGTCGAGGGCCACAACTTTGGCGCCGTGGGCGATGGGTTGCACCAGTTGCGCCATGGAGATTTTGCCGGCTGGCAGCAGCACCACGACGGGGATGCCTGCGCGCGCGCCGTAGGCCGCGAGAGCAGCGGAGGTGTCGCCCGTCGACGCGCACACCAGGGCGCGGACGTCTTCGCCGCGGTTTTGCATGGCCTTGGCCATGCTCACCAGCACACTCATGCCGAGGTCTTTGAAGGAGCCGGTGGCGCCGTAGCCGCACTGTTTGACGTAGAGGCCTTTGAGCTTCCAGTCGCGACGCAAGAGGGGGACCTCGACGAGGGGGCCACGTCCTTCGCCCAAGGTGAGCATGTCGTTTTCGCTGAGCTCGGGCATGACCCATTCGCGGTGGGCCCACACGCCCGAGCGGTCGGTGGGGCGGGACGACCCTCCACGCGACTTCAGAATGACCCGCCAGGTGGAGGCGTCGATCTCCCGCATGGGCTCGGTGTCGTGAAACACGTCGACGAGGGCGCCGGTGTCAGGGCACGCAAAGAGCGGCTTGAAGATGGGGTGCTGCTCGCCAGTGCCGTCGAATCGTTGCAAGTAGGCCATGGGCGCATCTGTAGCACAGGCGGATCGCCGCCGGGAATCCGCTCTGCAGCTGTTTGATGTCGTCACCCGCCGACGGGCGGCCATCTGCCAAACTCACCGCTCCAGCAGGTATTGGCCGGTGAGGTCTTCGTAGTGGTCGACGGCTTTGAGCAAGCCGCGGTCGGTGCGGTCGAGAAAAGAGGCGAGTTCGACGCGCTTGCCCCACTTTTTCACCTTGGCGATGAGCGGCAAGAAGTCGCCGTCGCCCGTCACCAAGATGACTGTGTCGACGACGTTGCGGGCTTCGACGACTTCCATGGCGATGCCGATGTCCCAGTCGGCTTTGCGGCTGCCGTCGGAGCGCACCTTCGGCCGCTTGATGCGCACGTCGTATCCGGCGCCACGCAGTTCTTTTGAGAAACCGCTCATGCCCTTCTGCGTCTCGGCCTCGACGACAAAGGCGACGGCCAACGTCTGCTTGCGGTCGTCGAGGAGCACGTCTTTCATGGCGATGAAGTCAAAGTTCTTGCCATGTACGCGTTTGGCGGAGGCCCCGATGTTGGCGACGTCGACGAAGATGCCGACCCGCTCTTTGACTTCGGCTGAGGCTGCAACGTCGGAGGGCTGCTGAGCCGTCAACTGCCGCGCGGCCTTCAATGCCGAGCGCAGCGACGTCACCCGCTCTTGCGCGGCGCGTTCGCGGGCGGTGATTTGCCCCAACAGCGACGTCTGCGATTTCTTCGAGGCATCCAGCGTCGCCTGCAGCTTGGCGACCTCGCCTTGCAAAGCGGCCGCTTGGGCTTTGACGCGCTCGACCTCGTCGACGTCGGCCTGCATGCGCTCCACCTGCCGTTCGAGCGCGTTTGCCTTGGTGCGCAGGGCGTCTCGTTCGTCGCGCAGGGAGCGCACCACGTCGTCGTCGACGCCTTGCAGCTGCTGTTGCGCGTTGTCGTGGTCGCGGCGCAGCTCCTTCAGTTGGCGTTCGAGGTCGTCGCGCGCCGACTCCGCGGCCTTCAACGCTTTTTCGCGCTGGCCCAGCCGCACGATGAGCTTCGAGCGCTCCTTCTCGACTTCAAGCCGGCCCTGCTGTTCTTGCTGCAGCGTCTTCTGCTGTTCGGTGAGGATGGCCTCCGCTTTCAGCAGCTCTTCGCGCGCCAGCTGCACGCGCTCGTCGCTGGCGTTGGCGTTGTCTCCGGTGTCGCTTGGCGTCGTCAGCTGGCGGTGCACGTCGTCGCGGTGAAAGGCGTCGGCCAAGATGGCCTCGACGAGGCTGTGGGCTTTGTCGCGTCCGTCGCGCAGCAGGGCCCACAACATCCGCGCCCGCTCACGGCGAAAGTCGAGGGCTTTGTATTGCGTGACGTGGTCGTCGAGGTCGTCGGTGGCGATGGAACCGACGATGCTGCGCTCCTTCAAGCACGAGCGGTCGAGCGCGCGAAACACGGCAAAGGCCGCGTCGCGCAGGTGGATGAGGGCACCCACCATGCGTCCGACGACCTCGGCGCGCTCCATGTGCGCGGTGCGCACGGCGTCGGCGTCGTGTTTGCGCAAGATGCCTTCAAGCGTCTTGCGGTCAAGCGCGCCGTCGAGAATCAGCACCCAATGCCGCGCTTCAATGGTCGTGGTCAGCGCTTGGTGCAGCTTCTTGAACGCTGGCGCGCTGGCCTTCTTCGGCAGGGGAGTCAGGGGCGTTTTGGAGGCGGCCACGTCGTGAATGTAGTCCATCGTCGAGGACGAGGCCAAAAAGTGCGACAGCAAAAAAGTGCGACGAAGTCTGTCAGCGGGTGCTCACCAAGCGGTACGCGACATCCTCTGTGCCGGCGACGATGAGAAAGTAGTCGAGGTCGGCGTCGAGGACGATGCGTTCGCTGGGGTCGAGGGTGTCGAGCACTTCGAAGCTGGTGCCGTCGACGATGACCATGCGCGCCGCTCCATCCGACTCGATGCCCACCGTGTAGTCGGCGCCGGGCACGGGGCCGACGGCGAAGGTGTCGACGTCGCCATCGCACAATGTGGCGTCGATGCTGGTGGGAACCCCCAACGGCGTCGACGTCGAGATGGCATTGTTGGGTTCATAGATGTCGTCGACGCAGCCTGCTTCGACGCGGGTGATCTCCAAGACGTAGTCGGAGATGGTGGTGCCCTGCACCGTCCAAAACACGTTGCTGCTGTTGAGCGTGGCTTCGATCGCTCCCTCTGGCGTGAGCACGCCCTCGACGGTGATGCCCCGCGAGGCGTCCAGCGCTGTCAGCGTCACTGCGTTGGGGGCATCGGGCCACAGCCGGGCCATCTGCACCACGCCCGACTCGGCGTAGGTCACAGGAAAGACGTCGACGTCGGTGGGGCACACCACACCGTCGAACGTCAGAAAGTCTTCACCGACAAACGGCACCGCCTCCCCGGGGTTGTCGTTGGGTTCGTAGGCGTCGACCGGGCACATGTCGGCGGGGGCGTCTTCGTAGACAAACACGTAGCTTGCGTCTTCGTCGCCGAAGCTCTGCAGCCCGACGCGGGTGGTCACGCCACTGCGCACCGTCCAGGGAAAGGCGCCGTCGCCCCCAAAAGAGCCGCCGCCCACCAGCGTGCCGTCCTCGGTGATGATGACGGACGTCTCCTGCGACTCTGGGGCGCTGACTTCGACGAGGATCTGGCTGTTGCCGCCGACAGGCACCAGCTCGAACCAGTCTTGCTCCCCGCTGCACAGCACGCCGTCAAAGCTGCCCCGCACGACGGGGAAGGCGGCAAACTCGCCATCGTTGGGCTCGTAGACGTCGTTGTCACACGTCGGCGGCGGCGGTGCGTTGCGGTCGAAGAACTCGATCTCGTAGGGCGCGGTCGCCCCCTGAAATCCCCACACACGAATCTGAATGCGGCCAGTGCGGCGGGAGCGAAACGACAGTTGCTCGACGTCGTCGGCGGTGTCGACGCGCTGCAACCGGTTGGGGTTGCCTTCGCGATAGACATCGAACGCCAAGTCGCCCACGTCGTGGTCGAACGACAGACGGACGGTGTATTCGCCATCCTCGACGACGTCGAACGCCAGCCAGTCGTCGTCGTCGTCGCAGATTTCAAGCTCGTCGGTGTAGGGCAGTGGCACCAGCACCGCGTCGCTGCGGTCGTCGTTCGGCTCTTGGGCGTCGGTGCAATCGGGCTCTGGCTCGGGATTCGGCTCCGGCGTCGGTTCGGGCGTTGGCTCCGGCGTCGGTTCGGGCATCGGCTCAGGCGTCGGCTCCGGCGTCGGTTCGGGCGTCGGCTCCGGCGTCGGTTCGGGCGTTGGCTCCGGCGTCGGTTCGGGCGTCGGCTCAGGAGTCGGCTCCGGCGTCGGTTCTGGCGTCGGAGTGGGAACCGGCTCTGGCTCCAACTGCGGCGTGTAGGGACACACCGACGTCGACAAGGGCAGCACACACAGGCCGTGCAGGCATTGCGCGCTTTCGATGCATTGGCTGTCGTCGCCACAAGTCGGCGTGCACTGCCCTTCAAAACAGCCAAACCCCTCGCTGCAGTCGACGTCGGACGCGCAGCACAGCCCCTCTTCGTCGACGTCACAGCCCACGGCGGCGAGGAGCACCACACACATGCCTGCGGCATGCGCCAGACGTGCGAACGCCCTCCGGCCTTCATTGCCAAAGCGGCGCGAAGACGAGGAGGGCGTCGTTGTCGTCATGGACGTCTCACCAGCTGGGAGGAGGGCTACTCGCGCACGGGCACCGCCCGCAACGCAGCCTTGCCTGCTTTCACGTACACCTGAAAGCGCACGCTCTTGCAGTTGTACTTGTCCATGATTTGTTGCCGGTTTTTCATCAGCTTCGCCACAAAGCGGTCGTAGGTGAGATCCGACGTCTCTTCGCCACACTGCTGACGGGTGCGGATGAAGTCTTGGTAGACCTCTTGGTAGTGGGCGGTGTCGTCGTTGGCCGTCGGCTTGGGGGCCGCAGCCGACAGCAGCTCTTGCGGAATCTGCGCGACGACGGTGCGGTCTTCTTGTGGCGGCGACGACATCGGCGGCGGAGGCGCCCCCAACGGCGGCCCGGCAGGAGGCCCGGCGGGAGGAGGGGGCGCGCCCATCGGAGGGCCGCCCATGCCACCCACGGGTGGAGACGCCGACTCGTTGATGAGCTCTTGCGGCACCTGGAACATCACCGTGGCTTCGGGGTTGAAGCCCTCGTCGGCGGCGGGAGCTGCGGCAGGTGCACCCGAAGGGGCAGCCATGCCCGGCAGGGGCGCCGAAGCAGCCGGAGGTGTCGGCGGCGGAGGCCCTGGAGGCGCAACCGCAGGAGGCGGTGGCCCCGGAGGGGGTGCATTGTCGGTGCGGAAAGCCGCCAGCGGGTCAGCGTTGGCGCCACCGTCGTCAAACAGGCCGGCCAGAGCGGAGTTGGCGAGGTCGTCGGAGACAGGTGCTTGGGCGAGGGGCGCAATGTCTTCGGCTGGGGGGCCTGGCACCGGCGGCATGGCCGCGCCGTCGTCGGGGAGGTCGCCGCCCATGGGCGGGCCCATCGGTGGCACCGAGGTGGAGCCCGAGGGGGTCGGCTGGAACGACGGAATGCTGCCGTCGCCGACGGGTGGAGCGATGGGTGAGGTGCCACGGCTGCCGTGAGAACCTTGCAGGATCATGTTGATCTGCTTCGCCAGGCGCACAAACGGCCCACTCAGCCCAGCCTCGGGGATGATGCCCACGTTGGCGCCTTGGGCGTGTTGGCCGAGGTGGTCTGTGATGATCTCCATGGGTTTGGCGATGGAGCGCTGCACGCTCATCACCGACCACGCCATGAACAAGAACAAGAAGAACACCGAGCCCGCCAACGCCAACTGCACGTAGGCGATGAGACGGAAGGCGGCGTTGTTGTCGCGCACCACCGTGAGCATGAAGTCGGCAGAGCCCGACACCAGAGGCATGGTCATGTTGCCGTAGCGGTTGACGTCGGGGACGAGCACCGGAAGCGGCAAGTCGGGCACGGGCAGGTTGAGGTCGACGGGAGCAGGGGTGCCGGCGGTGGCGGCCACCGCTTCGTCGGGGAGGCCCTCAGATCGGACGACGGCCTTGCTGGCTTTGTCGGTGATGACGATGGACGCGCCGATGATGTTGGACATCTGGGTGACCAACTTGGCGTCGTATTCCCAGCCGACGACGACCATGCCCACGGTGCCCGACGTCGACATAAAAGGCGCCATGCCGAGGAGGAAGGGCTTGCCGTCGACGGTGTAGGGCGCGTCGCGCACCACGCCGGAGAGGGTGTCTTTCACCCAGGGGAAGCCCGCCTCGGGAGGAAGTTTGGGGTCGATGCCGGTGTGCCCGACGACCTCGCCTTTTTTGTTGAGGAGGGCGGCAAAGGCGGGACGCGGCAGGCGGCCGTCGCCTTTTTGCAGCAGCAGCTCTTTTTGTTCGGCCGTAATCTCGCCGCCGTTTTCGGCGAGCTCTCGCAAGGAGGCGTCGACGGTGAGTTTGGCGGCGGAGGTGGCTGCTTTTTCAGACAACTCCAACAACACCGACTGCGCGGCGCTCTTGGCCGCGCTCAATCCGCTCTCCGACAGGGGGACGAGCTGATCGTGCAACGCTGTGGTGCCGACGAGGAACGCGATGGCCCCGATGGCAAGCAGCAAAAAGGGTGCAGCCCAAAGCTTGATCTTAAACATGGATGTCCCTTGACTTCCGTCCGTCTGCCCCGCGCGCAAGCACGCGTCGGGTCTCACCTTCTACCCACTCGGTGTGGGCTGGGTCTACTTATTCACCGTCTTGCGGCTGATTTTGTGGCCTGGGCGCTGGGGTCGGCTTTGCGGGCTGTGCCATGGCTTCGAGCTTGCCGTCTTTGATCGACACCGTGACCACGCGGTTGGCCGAAATGGAGGCATCGATGGCGATGTAGCCGCTCTCAGGCACAGTCACCTTCTGCACCTGCAGCGGGGTGGCGCCGTGGTAGAAGGCGAGCGTGTACTCGCCCGACTCCAACGGCACTTCGCCGAAGAAGCTGTCTTTCGGCCGAATCTGCAGCACGCGGGCCTTTTCGACGACTTTGACCTCGGTGAGGGCGAAGGGAAACTCCTTGGCGCTCAGCAGATGTTCGCCGTTGCCCAGCTCGACGTCTTGGGTGGCGCCGGCGGCGATGGTCGCCAACTCTTTTTTCGCGCTGTTGCGCACCGTGATGGGCGCGGTGTGTTTGTTGGTGAGCGAGATGCTCGTCTTGCCGGTCACCAGCATCGTCCCGGGCGAGAACTTCAGCCCCTCGAAGACCATGGCGTTGTCGACGGTGGCGCCTTCTTCTTTTTTCGCGCCCTCCAAAATCACGCTGAGTTTGGGCGCGGGCTCCATGGCCACCTCGAGAGGGCCGTATCCGGCAGGGCGTCTCACGCGGGACGCGCCGAACGAGGCCTTGGCCCGCCGTCCGTCGACAGGCCACTCCTTCTTGGCTTTGAATTCTTTGTCGATGACCACCCGCCCCTTCACCCCAGAGGTGAGGGCGGTTTGGGCAGAGGCAGGCATGGCAATGGCCATGACCACGGCCGAGGCGGCAAGAGCAATGGATCCAACTCGCATGCCGGGGATTGTGAACCAGCGAAATGCGCATGAAAAGGAAACCACCTGTGAAAGTGCAAAAAGGCTCACAGGTTCTGCATGTTTGCGACCACCGATGGGACCTGCTCCCGCCTGAGACCCCACCACAAGGCTCCGCTTCTGACCGCCCTGCCCCGCCCTCTGTCTGCACAACGCCGACGTCTCCAACGTGCGGCGACCGGGGGCCTTGTCGTCTTGCTGGCGAGCGAGGCGGCCTCTTTGGGGTTGACGACGTCGACAGCGACGGGGGTCGGCGTCGCGCTGTTGCTCACGGCCTTGGCCGGCAGCGTCGTCGCCTGGCGGTTGTGGCGGTTTCTGCCGCGATGGGCGTTGGGGTCGGTGGTTGCCGTGCACCTCCTGGCCTTGACGGTGGCGCCGGTGTGGAGCGATGACATCCACCGTTACGTCTACGAGGGGCGCGCCGTCCAAGACGGACTTCGTGTGCCGTATGCCGTCGCACCTGCCGACGGCAAAGTCTACGTCGACGACGGGGTGAAAGGGCGGGTCAACCATCCGCAGGTACCGGCGGCCTATCCGCCCACCTGGCAGCTGACCGGCGGTGCGCTCGCATGGTTGGGCGACGTCGTCGGCAAGCCCTACTTGCCGTTTCGCGTGTTGTTGTTGCTGTGCGACCTCGGCATCGCCGGCTGGTTGTGGCGGCAAGGACGACGTCGACGACGAGGCGCATGGTTGTGGCTGCTGCATCCCCTGCCGTTCGTGGAGCTCGCTCACGGCGCCCACCTCGACGGGCTCGGCGTCGCCTTGCTCGTCGCCAGCGTGGTGCCCTGGGCCGCGTCGACGTCGGCATGGTGGCGTGGAGCGCTCTGTGGGCTGGGCATCGCCGTCAAGCCCGTGGCGGCCGCGGCGTTGTTTGCGGTGGCACCGTCGATGAGGATCCGGTTTGCAGCTGCCGCGGCGTTGGGATGTGGCTTGGTGGTGTTGCCGTTTGTGACTGCCGACGCCCCACTCATGTCGGGATTGTCGACGTACGGGGCGCGGTGGGAGGCAAACCCCACGGGCTTTGCGTTGCTGCGGCAGCCCTGGAGGTCGACGTTTGAGGCCCGCGCCGATGCCGGCGTGTACCTGCACGTGCATGTGACGTCGTCGCCGTTCGGTCTGCTCGTCGAGGAGCAGGGGACGACTTTGATGTCGGCCGGCGCAGCACGGATGTCACAACGCAAAGTGCTCGTCGACGACCGGTTGGTGGCCCGGCTTTTCGCGTTGCTGCTGTTTGCCCTCGGCGTCGCCTGGGTGTGGTGGCGGCTGCCGGCGACGTCGACACGGGCGGCCCTGGTGTGCTGGCTGTTCTTCGCCGTCGTGCCCACCACCCACCCTTGGTACCTGCTGTGGCCGCTGGCCTTGGTGGCGTCGTCGTCGACGTTGCGCCATTGGTCGACGTGGAGCACCTTTGCGGCGGCGGCGGTGGCCCCCGTCACCTATGTCACCGTGCTCCGCGCGCAGCAGACGGGCGTCTGGCAGGAGGCGTGGTGGCCGCAATGGCTGGTGGTCGGCGCGTTCGTTGCGCCCTACGCTTGGAGCGTGCTGCGAACGCGGTGCCCGGAATGGTTGATCGCCGATTCGGGCCGCGGCAGGGCGAGGTTGGCAACGCGCGAATGACGATTTGCCCTCTGGCAATGAGGAGCTGAGCAAGGCAGCCAACGTCGACCTGAGCAAGCGAAGCGGCATCAACCATTTCGGGACCGCGTTAGGCCGCCTTCGTCGTCGGTGACGACGTCGACGCCCGCCACCGAGCCCAACTTCCGGTGAAGGTGCGCACGAAGCTGGGTGTCGACATGGCGAGCAGAGAGACGCCGAACAACAGCAAGAAGGGGACGGTCAGCCATTTGCCCGCGCTCAGCAGCATCCACGCCGTGACGAGGTGCGTGGCGCCGAGCGCGAACTCCAGCCACGCCAACGGGTGCATCCGCGCGCGGTACGACGTCAACGCCGTCGCCGCCTGACCGCCGCCCGCTTTGGGCGTGCGCACGAAGACGTCGTGGCCTTTGCCCACCATGCCTTCGAGAACGGCGCGGGCGTTGTGCAAACTGAGGGCACCGCCAAGCCCAATGCCCAACGGCACCGACAGCACCACGTCGCGCCAGCGCCGGTGACGAGCGCGTTGCGCGGCGGCAAAGTGCAAGGCCACCGGCAGTGTCGCCACCGACAATGTGCCCCACTCCAGAATCTGCGTGACCCACGACGCGCCGTGGGCGTGCTGCAAGGCCACCATCGGCAGGGTGACCATCACCAGTGCCAGCAGCAAGAACGCCGTGTTCTGCAGCAGCTTCAAAGTCGCGTCGAGTTTGGTGACCCACGGCAGCTTCGCCGCCCACAACGACGGCAACAGACGCCGGGCGGTTTGCATGCTGCCCTTGGCCCACCGGTGCTGTTGGCTTTTGAAGGCGTCGACGTCGGCCGGAAGCTCGGCGGGCACCTCGACGTCGTCGAGGTACACAAAGCGGGCGCCTTTGAGTTGGGCTCTGAACGACAGGTCGAGGTCTTCGGTGAGGGTGGCGGCATCCCACCCGCCGGCGTTGTCGATGGCGGTGCGCCGCCACACGCCGGCGGTGCCGTTGAAGTTGAAGAAGCGGCCACGTCCGGCGCGTGCCAGGTGTTCGATGGAGAAGTGGGCGTCGAGAAACGCCGCCTGCGCCCGCGTCAGCCAACTCTGCTGCCGGTTCAGATGGCCCCAGCGCGCCTGCACCATGCCCACATCGTCGTCGACAAAGGCGGGCATCACCTTCTGCAAAAAATCTGCCGGGGGCACGAAGTCGGCGTCGAACACCGCCACAAATGGCGCCGTCGTCAAGTCGAGGCCGTGGGCGAGTGCGCCTGCTTTGTATCCCTCGCGAACCTCCCGCCGCACGTGCTCGACTTGCACGCCCTGGGCCCGCCAGTGGGCGACCCGCGGCGCCAGCCGGTCGGTGGTGTGGTCATCGGAGTCGTCGAGGAGCTGCACCACCAACTTGTCGTGCGGCCATTGCAGCTGGGCACTGGCATCGAGCAGGCGCTCTGCCACTTCGGCTTCGTTGTACAGCGGCAGCTGCACCACCACGCCGGGGACATCGTCAAGCGTCGTCGTCGTCGGGCGTTGCCGACGGGCGCGGGCGAAGTCCACGAGCAGCCACACGCGGTGCAATGAAAACACCGCCAACAGCGCACAACAGGAGAAGTACAAGACAACCACGTCGACGGACCCTGTCTCGCACAACGCAGCCGCCCTGCAAAGACGGTCTGCGTGCGTCGGGTCTTCGGGTCATAACGATGGCGGGGGGCGCCGACAGCCGTGGCACCGAACGTTACGGCAGGGGCACGTTGACGTCGTCAAAACGGCAGTGCGCCTCACGACACCCGAGCCACAGGTGCCACTTGCCCACCGGCGCCGACCGCAGTTCGTCGACGACGATGCCGGTCTGTGTCTTGGGCTTTTTGCCGGGCTGGGTGAACGACACGTTGCACTTGGCCTGCGACAGCGAACACACCCATTCGAGGTGGTCGCCGGCGTCGTACCGCACCGTGAGCGGCTGCATCTTGGTTTCGCCGCCCACCAGCTTCAGCAGATGCACGTCGCCCGACTCTTGAATGGCGAGGCCGACGGGCACCACTGGCGCATTGCCGCCCAAGAAGAACGCGCCGTAGCCCCGCGCCGTGCTCGACGCAAAGTGCAAGCGGCCCTTCACCTTCAGCGCTGGCGACGGGAAGGCCGCCGTCGACTGCGCCATGTTCGAGTTCGCCAACTTGGTGGCGTCGACGTCGATCCAGCCTTCTTGGGCCGTCCACCCGGTGGGCAAACGCCACGGCGCTTTCGCCGCGGTCTGCGCCGGCGGCGTTTCTCCGTTGGCGGGCTTGTTCGCGTCGTCGTCGTCACCGCCCAACATTGCCCACGCGATGAGTGCGCCCAGCGCCAGGGCGACGATGCCCAACAAGGCAGCCTGCTGCAGACCAGACGTGGCCTTGCCCACCTCGGTGTATCCCGGCACGCGGGAGGGGGTGTCTAGGGCTGCGCCCGGTTCAGAGCTGACGTCGCTGTCGTTGGCATCGTCGACAACCGAGTGCACATCCGACGGCGCCGCCGACGGCAGGTCGCTCTCGTCGTCAGCGGCGGCGCTGGCCTTGCCGTCGGCAGAAGCCCCCGGATGCGAGAACGCGGGCGCCGTGTCGATTTGCGTGCGGTTTTCTTCGCTGGGCACCGCAGCGTCGTCTTCGCCGCGCACCGTGTTGCGGCCGATGACCGTCTCTTGCGACGCGGCGTCACACAGCTCTTTTTCGATGGAGGCCAACGCCCGGTCGAGAGCGGCAGCGTCGACAAACCGCTTCTCGCGTTCGCGGTCGAGGGTCTTCGAGATGCACTCGTCGACCGACAGCGGCAAGTTCAGCCCGCGCTCGGTGGGCAGCTTGAACCGGCCAAGCGGGAGGTCGCCCGTCAACAACTCGTAGAAGATGACCCCAAGGGCATAGATGTCGGCCCGCTCGTCGACGCGCTTGGCGTCGGTGCGTTGCTCGGGCGCCATGTAGTTCACGGTGCCCATGGTCATGCGGCTTTTGGTGAGGTTGGGGTGCGGGTCGAGGGCTTCGGCCATGCCGGCCAAGCCGAAGTCGAGCAGCACCAGCCGCTCTTCGTATTCGTCGTCGCCCTTGAGCACACGCTGCACCGAGATGTTTTCGGGCTTGAGGTCGCGGTGGATGACGCCACAGCTGTGGGCCGCGTACAGGCCTTGGGCAATCTGTCGCGCGAAGTGGACGGCGCGCAACGGGGCCAGCGGGCCTCCGTCGAGCATGCGGCGCAGGCTTTTGCCTTCGACAAAGTCCATCGTCAGAAAGTGCACGTCGTGGTGCGAACCGCTGCCCAAGATGGCGACCACGCCTGGGTGGTTCACGGCGCGCAAGGCGGCGGCCTCCCGTTCGAAGCGGGCGACAAAGTCGGGGCGTGCCGCAAGCTCAGGGGCCAACACCTTCACCGCCACCAGGCGTCCGCTCTGGTCGTCGGTGGCGCGGTACACATGGCCCATGGCGCCGCGGCCAACGGTGCCCAACACCTCGAAGCCCGGCAGCTGCGGCACAGGCCGCTCGTCGGTGGATGCCGGTGGCGGCGGCTCTTCAGCGGCTTTGTCGACCTGGGCACGCTCGCTGGCTTTGTCGTGGGCGGGGCCACGCCCAGGCGCGGTCGACGCATCTTTCTCACGGGCCTCGCGGCCGCGCTTGACCGCAGAGGCGACGTCGAGGTCGTTCTCGGGCGCCAGGCGCTCTTTCTCGTCGACAAGGCTGGGGCTCAGCTGCACCGAGGCGTTGTCGTCGTCTTCGGCCGAGAATTCGTCGGGGGCATCTGCCGGTGCGCGCCGGGCGTGTTTGCGCATCAGCGCCGGGTGGATGCCGAGGTCGGAGGCGGCCACCTCGACAGGACTGCCCCGCCGAGGGATGTGCACGGATGCCCCGCAGCCCTGACACAACACGTTCTGCCCGCGCTCGTCGTCGTCGAAGCGCACCGAGTGGTCACAGTGGGGGCAGCGTACGTTCATCAGTGCGGTTCACCAGTGCGCATCAGGGATGGGGGCAATGTGATCCTGCCAGGCAGGGGAGTCAATCGATTTGGCGGTTGCGCAACTTTGAAACGCAGACGCCAATGGCGGGAGCTTACTTCACAACCAGGGGAACTTCGAAGCGAGGGACAGGCCTGGACACGCCTTTGACCATCTGGGCCGGCAGTTCATGCAACACCACTTTGCCCCCTTGCGCCCGTTTGGCGGTTTCTTCGCACACCAGGATTTGCCGGGGATTGGCTTGCGAGCACAACCTCGACGACAGGTTCACCACGTCGCCGATGACGGTGAAGTCTTGGCGACGCCGTCCGCCCATGGCCCCGGCGATGACTTCGCCGGTGGCGATGCCGATGCCGATTTCGAGCGGCGACTCCCCCCGCGCCTTGCGGGCCTGGTTGACGACGGTGTGCAGGATGTAGCGCATGCGCTTGGCGGCGCGCACCGCGCGACGGGCGTCGTCGTCGTGCTGCACCGGCGTGCCCCACACCGCCATCATGCCGTCGCCGAGAAACTTGTCGAGGGTGCCGCCATAGGCAAAGACAATCTCCACCATGGCCTCGAAATACTCGTTGAGCATCGACACCACCTGCTCGGGGGCAACGCCGTCCGACATGGAGGTGAAGCCGCGGATGTCAGAGAACAGCACCGTCGCCACCACCTTGTCGCCGGCGGTGCCGAGCGAGAGGTCGCGCGACATGACGCGCTCGACGAGGGCGGGCGACAAGAAGCGCTCAAACTCGGCCCGGCTCTTGGCGTCTTCTTGCACCTGTTGCACGAGGCGGGCGTTGGCCACCGCCAAGGCCGCCGGCTGGGCGATGGCCTTCAACAGCGCCAAGTCGCGCTCGCCATAGATGCCTGCCGCCGACGACGACGAGAGGTGAATGACGCCGTGCACCTCTTGCTCCATGACGAGTGGAATGCACAACGCCGAGCGAATCCGCTGCCCCACCACCGTGTGGCTGCGCAACATGCTGTCGGCTTGGGCGTCGCGCGACAGCAGACCTTCGCGGCTGTTGACGACTTTCTCGACGATGGCTCTGGGGATGCGCACTTCGTCGCGTCCGTCGTCGACGCGCGATGCCAGCGGCACCAACTCACCGGCCTCGTCGCGCAGCATGATCACCGCCGTATCGCAGTACAGCACGTCGGTGATGCGCTCGAGGATGGTCTCGCCCAGCTGAAACAAATCCTTCTGCAGCCCCACCTCTTGGGCGAGATCGAAGGCCACCCGCAGCCGTTCGTAGTCGCGCTCGAGGTCTTTGTCTTCGAGGCCGTTGGCCGGGGCGAAACTCTGCTGCATCGACACGGCGACGACGCTGTCGTCTTCAAGCTCGCTCAGGTTGGGCACCAGGGTGACCATGGTGCCTTCTTCACGACGGGGCGGCGCCAACTCTTCGGCGACGGGCGCGCCGAAGGGCACCGACATGTCGTCGACGAGCTTGGCCAGGGGGTTCTCCTCCCGCGGCGGGACACGTGCGCTCACGGGCGGGGGCGGCGCAACCGTCTCGGGCGTCGGCTCTCGCACCACGTACCGCAGGCGAAAGCGCCCCAACTCGACGACGTCACCGTGCACGAGGTGGGTGTTTTGCACGGCGAGGCCGTTGACCAACGTGCCGTTGGCCGACCCCAGGTCTTCGAGCAGATGGCTGTCGCCCGCCAACGTCACCTTCAAGTGCTGCTTGCTGACCTCGGGGTCGAGCAACTGCACGTCGTTGTCGGTGTGGCGGCCGATGCTGAGCGACTCGCGAATGCGATGGGATTTGGTGACGCCGTCGGGCCCCTGCACTTCAAAGTAGTGCCGCGTCTGTTGGGCGTCTTCTTCAGACGACACCAACGCCGACGGAGACTGGCCTGAGGTGTCCACCTCGGTCTCCCCCTCGAACTCGGGGATGTCGGCGTCAAACACCGGCACAGGAGGTCGGTCGTCTTGCCCCAAGTCTCCATCCTTCGTCGTCGACGTCGTCGCCCCTCGACGTCGTCACCGCTGGCCCGTGGTAGCACTTTGGCGACGGCGACGAAAGCGTGACACACCCAAGCCTCCGAGGTGTCTCTGTGACCCCGGCTACGTCGCCAAATGACAAAGCCTCGTCGACGGACGAGGCTTTTGGGTCGCCACCGACGGGCACAGGGAGAGCCGGCTCAGCGTTGGGCGAATTTGGCGCCGCGTTGGGCCATCTTCTGCCGTGGGGGCTCTTCGAGCATGAAGACGTACCACTGCTGGCCGTAGGGCTTCATCTTCATCTTCTTGTCGTTTTGCAGCTGCAGGATGTTCTGCGTCAGCTGCGGGTCTTTGTCGTCGAGCTTTTCTTTGGCGCGGTTCAAGATGGCGAGGGCACGGTCGTTGTCTTTTTGTTTGTGGTGCATCCACGCCCAGATGCTCCACAGCAGGCCCGAGTTGCCGGCCACTTTGGTGGCGCGCTCGAAGGTCTCGTCGACGGCGTTCATGTCTTTCTTCTTGTATTGCAGCACCGCGAGCATGGCTTGCGGCTCCCAGGCCCGGGCGAACGACTTCTCGAGGTACGGCCGAGCTTCGTCGTATTTCTTCTGCATGAAGAGGATGGAGCCAATTTGGCCGTTGATGCCCGACTCCAAGAAGAACTGCCGCTTGCCGAAGTGGGCGTTGATTTCTTTCATCATGACGATGGCGCGGTCGAAGTTCTGGGGCTTGCCCTTCATCATCTCTTTTTGCACGTTGGCAAAATGGGCCTCGACCTGCTTGTTGGTGCGACGCCACAACACGATGAACAAGCCGGTGAACACCACCAGGCCGGGGAGGACGGCGCTCCACCAGGCATCCAGCGCCAAATACGACGCCACAGAGGCAAACAAGCCGGCAACCAAAGCGTAGGCAAGATTGATCATGGGAGACACTCACGCCCCCACAACGGGGGATCCTTTGTCCCTAACAGCCCCCCTGGCGTTTGGCTACGCCCGTTGCCGGGCGCGTGTCGCAAGCTGCAACAGCTACATCGGGCGGTGCTGGAGGTCCTTCAAGAAGCGCACGCTCTTCAACGGCGGCAAGCCCGAACGTCGCAAAAACGACGCGAACAGCCGGCCCACCTCACGCAGACGGTCGTGCTCCACATCAGGAAGCTCCGCCAGCCGGCTGTGCAACAACACCAACGCCAGCTTTCGCGCGTCTTCTGAAAAGGCCACACTTTTGCCCGCCGCATGGGGCAGCAGCGACCGCCCGTCGACGTCAAAGGCCTCGCATTCGAAGTCGACGTTGAGGTCGAGCAGCTCCCCCATGCTGTGCAACAGCTTCAGCTCGTAGGCGCGCATCACCTCGGCCTGCTGGGGCGTGTGGGCCAAGGCGTCGAGGCCGGCGAGCAAGCGCAAATAGGTCTGCTCTTCGGCGACGCCCTCGGGCACCAGGTGCTCTGTGAGCTCGACGAGGTACGCGCCGCGCCCCAGCACTTCGGGGTCGACCACGGTGCCCAACGGATGCCGCAGCGGTTTCAGCTGGTCGGCGCCCAGCAGGCCTCCACGTCGAGGACGCAGCTTGGCCTCCACCAACATCATGGGCTGCAGACCCACCCGTCGTTTGGCGTTTTTGCGCGGGCCGCGCACGAAGGCGCCCAGCCGTCCATGCTCGCGGCAAAACAGATGCACCACGTGGTCGGCGTCGCCGTAGGGCACCAACTTGGTGATCAACGCCTCGTCGACGAACGGCTCGCCCACGGGCTAGGGCACCAACGCCGACGCTTTTTTGCACTGCGCCGCGTGGGTGGTCTTGGCGAAGCGACTGGTGCACACGCCAAACGCAGCAATGGCGCCGTCACCGTCTCCGGCTTTCATCAGGCCCATGCCCTTGCGGTAGTACACGAAGGCCAACATGTCTTCGGTGACGTAAGGGCGGATTTCTTCGACGTCACACTCAGAGATGAAGGCATTGAGCGCCGCGAGGCTGGCGTCGTCTTTGCCGTCGGCCGTCTCGACGTCAGACAACTTCAAATAGGCTCCACACAGCTTGGGCTGCATGGCCAACGCCCGCGACAGATGCATGCGCGCTTTTTCGGCGTCGCCCAGCTGAAAGTAGGCCCAGCCCAACTCTTGTTCAGACAGATACGGCGTCGCGTACAGCAAGTCGTTGCGGGCAGCGTCGAAGAACGGGATGGCTTCTTTCGGCTTGCCCTCTGCCAAAAACAAAGACCCGCGCAGCTGCTGGGCTTCGGGGTAGTTCTCTTTGGTGCGCTCGCGCTTGGCGTGCAGCGCCTTGTCGGCGTGCTCGTGGGCGAGGTCCATCTTTTGAAAGCCGAGCAGGTACACCGTCGCCAAAAGGTAGTGCGCCTCGTGGTTGAGGGGGTCGAGCTCGACGGCTTTGTTGAGCTCTTTCAAGGCCGAGCGGTAGGTGTTGGTCGCCAGCTGCACCTTGCCGTCGGCGGTGAACTTTTGCGCGTCGTCGACGAGCTCCAGCCCGACATCGTAGGTCGCCTTGGACTTTTTGCGGTCTTGTTCGCTGACGGCGCCCATCGTCGCGCATCCCGACGCGAGCGCCACCGCCAACACCAAAGCCGTTGCCACCGACCTGCACACCATGTGTCCACCTCTTTGCGCCTCAACGCGTGGGAGCTGTTACCACATTCTGCTGCATTTCGACAGCCGCAGAAGTGTCAAAACATGGCGAGCAGACGAGCGAGGTGGCTCTTGTCGTCTTCGGAGAGGCTGGTGCCGCCCATGACCACGGCTTCGGCCGCCTCCAGCAGCTCGCCGCCCACCACAGCCTCGGGCAGGGGGGCTTCGGGCGGCGTCGTCGAGAACACCACCAAGCCCTGCCCCATCTGGGCTTTTTGCTCTGGGGTCAGGGTGTGAAAGTTGCGGTTGTCGAGCATGAAGCCCATCGACTCCACCCACTCGACGGCGGCGGCTTCCATGCCGGCGTATTGCTCGAGGGGCACCTCGGGGCCGTCGTTGGTGAAGATGCTCACCCGGTAGCTGTCGAGGTGGTGCATGTAGATGAACGTCTTGAACCCGCCGTTGGGGCTCTGCGCACCGACGATGAACACCTTGGTGGGCTCGGTGCCCACGTCGGGAATGGAGATGTTGGGCTCGTTCAGCCCTTCGATGACCGACACGCATTGTTCAGGGGCGATGCCCAAGACGTCGCGGTCTTTCAGGTGCACAAACATCAGCGTCCCTTGACGACGAACTCTTGGGAGTGGTTTCCGGTGTCGGCGGCGGTGCGGGAGTATTCGGCGAGGGTGTTGTCGATCATGACGTTGTTGCCACCCATGTTGCCTTCGCCGACGAGCACCTTGATGTAGTGCTGGGGCGAACGCAGGCTGCCGTTCTTCATGTTCTTCGTCGCCGTGAAGTGCACGATGTTCTTGCCCTTGCGCATCTTGTCGGTGATCTCGATGACGTTCTGCGCCTCTTTGTGCGAGATGCGCTTCACCCACACCGAGTTGATGAACACGTCGATGTCGTATTGGGTCATGCCCGGCGCGTTGGTCTCGCTCACCAAGAAGTAGCGACGGGTGACCGGGCCTCCTGAGGCTTCTTTGGCCACCGACTTCACCTCGTATCCCTTGGCGAAGATGAGCACGTTGCCTTCGGCGTCGATTTCGACCGTGACGTTCTTGAACTTTTGGTTGGTGACGCCGTCAATGTTGACGCCGTTCAAGAACACGCCGGGCTTGGCAGAGGCGGCGCCGGCCAGCATCAACACAGGAATCGCCAGCAACATCAGCGCGTTGCGCAACGCCAAGAAACGGGTGGGGGAGAGTCGAGTGCGAAGGGACAACGTCATACCTCAGAGGCGTTTGGCGTCTTGGACAGGGTGGTTTGCCCACGCCAAGAGCCGTTGAAGGGTGCCATGCAGTTGAAACGTACGTGGCACACGGTGCATTCGATGCACATGTCACACAAAAGGCGACCCTGCCCTGCATCGATGCGGGGCGATGTTTTCAGAGCATGGCGCGTTCGGCAAGAAGGTGGCCGCCCGGCCTTGGGCGGATCCTTGGGGCTGTGCGGCAGGGGTCGCCTCGATCGCGAAGCAAAGGGTCGAAGATTCGGACTTTGCTCAAAGCCGTGCTAGACCCCATCGATGTGAGAGAGACGCGCCAATGATGTGCGTTGGGTGGACATGAGTTCGCGGATTCTGATTTGCATCGAAGATGTGGGGATCGCCCAAGTGGTGGTCGCTCGGCTCGTGGCCGACGGTGCAGAGGGCGTGGTCGTCGACAAACCCGGCGAATTGGCCGACGCGGCCCAGGCCGGGTGCGACGCCGTTGCCGTGCAAGACAGCTACGCCAGCGGAGAAGCGGGAGCGGTGTTGTTGCGCCAGATGCGCACCAACAAAGGCAACCCCACTCCAGCCGTCATGCAGGTCACCGGACACCTGTCGAAGTCGGATCGCAACGTTCTCGACCGCCAATACAAAGTGCGCGCCTTTGTCGACCCAGAGGTGTCGGCACAGGAGCTGGCCGAAACGCTGCTGCAAGCGGCGTCGATGGGGCTGAACCGCAACACCCCCATCTCGGGAAGCTCGCCGCACACCGCCATCGAGCTGCATCCCGACGAGGCCAAAAACCAGTTCGACATCGACCTGGCGTCGTTCTCTGAAGAAGCACCGATGACCGCACAAGCGGCCGTCGACCTCTCGTCGCTGGGTCTCGACGACGACAGCGAAGAAGAAGAGACCCGCGAGTTCGACGTCGCCGGCCAAACCATGGAGCGCAGCATGCAGCTGGGCGGCTTTGGCGGCGCGCACTTGCCGACGTCGCACCAGGCCGACGCCCATCTGCAAAGTGAGCTGCCGGCCCCCGGCGGCGGACAAGACTTCTCGTTGCCCGACATGTCGCCTGCCGCCACCGAAGTGCATGCCTTTGAAGGCCCCGGCGACGGCGCCACCATGCTGCCGTCGGAGCGGCCGCTCGAGAAGAGCCAAGACTTCATCGACCCCTTTGACGGCATTCTCAGCGACGAAGACGACGACACCGCCGTGGGCAGCAAAGACGACAAAGACCCCTCCTTTGACGTCGACACGGCGGCCATCGACCCCGACGACGTCGACGAGCCGCTGCTGCTGCTCGACTCTGAAGTCGACGAATCAGACCCGGCTGGGCCGGCCACCGCCGAAGCCCCTGAACGCCCTGCCGATGCTGCCACCCGCCTTGACGACGACGCTCCCGCGCTCGCTGCAGACGATGCCGCCCCAGAAGGCGCTGAGGATGCGCCGTCGGCCCCCCATCCGGATCCAGGAGAAGCCATGCAGGTGAATGACCTGAAAAAGGCCTTGTTGGCCTCGAAGCGCAAGCTTGAGGCCGCCAACAAACGCATCGCCGAGCTGGAGGCCCAACAAGGGGCCGACGGAGGCGCTGGCGACTCAGATGCGTTGCCCGAGTCGGGGGTCTTCGAAGAGATTCGCTACCCCGCCCTGCTGTCGCGGTGTCGTTTTCAGGCGTTCTCGGGCGCCTTGGAAATGTCGCAAGGCAGCGTGAGCCGCTCGGTGTTCATCAAAGACGGCCTCCCCGTCGGCTACTCCTCGAGCGAACCCGGCGAGCGCATCGGCAAGATGTTGGTGTCGCAAGGCCGCATCTCTGACGACGACTACGTCAAAGCCGCCACCCGCATGGTGGAGCGCGGCATCAAGCTCACGGAGGCCTTGGTGGAGCTGGGGCTCATCGAAGCCGAAGCCCTGTCGACGGAGCTGCGCAACCTCACCAAAGACCAAATCATCTCGGGCTTTGGCATCACCCAGGGCAAGTTCACGCTGAAAAAAGACGTGGAGCCCGACGACAACACCGCCACCTTCGACTTCGGCCCCGGCGAAATCTACGTGCAGGGCTTTCGCCAGTACGCGCCCGAGCAAGAGATGCAGGCGTTGTTCGAGACGCTGCGCAACAAATACCTCGTCGCCAACGCCCGCTTGCCGGGATTCAGGCCCAAACTCGGCCTCACCGGCGACGACGAGCGTCTGCTGCGTCTCATCGGCGAGGCCTACACCATCGAAGAGGCTGTGGAGCGCGCCGGCTTGAAAGAGACCGAGGCCGCCCGTCTCATTGCGTCGCTGCAAACGCTGGAGCTCCTCGAGGAGTGGAGCCCGGGCGTCGAACAATTCCAAAGCCGACTGCGCCAAGAGCGCCAGCACTTTGCCGAAGAGCTGGCCAAGATTCGCGACGAGAGTTCACGACGTGAAACCCGTCTTTTTGAGGGCTTTGAACGCGCGTTGTCGAAAATTGGTGGTGCCACAGGAAACCCAGGGCTCAGTCTCGGCGATCATCTGCCATCGGGCGACAACGCCTTGCCTGAGCCATCGGCGCCATCGACGCCCGCGCCGTCGACCGCCGCAGACGAGCTGCCTCCGACGTCGGCCGAGCTGCCAGCGGCCCAAGGCACGCCGTTGTCGCAGCTCGAAGACGAGCCCCTCAACGCCGACGAACCGCTGCAGGGCGCTGTCAGCGCGTTGTCGCCGTTTGACCTTCTGAACTTGCCCGACCCGGCCACCTTCAATGGCACTCCAGCCAACGAGAAATTCAAAGAGGGCATCGGCCTCGCCAAAAGCCAACAACTGGATGAGGCGGAGTCGACGCTGCGGGAGGCGGTGCGCATGGACCCGGCCCGCCCGGAGTACCTGACGTCGCTGGCAAGGGTGCTGCTGAACAACCCGCGGTACGAGCGCGAGGGCACGTTGCCCGTGGTGCGTTCGCTGCTCGACCGCGCCGTGCAGCTGGCCCCGGCCGACCACGACGCCACCTCCCTGCACGCCGAAGTCGTGCGCGAAATGGAGTAGGCGCCGCTGCCCCACCCCAAAAACGCCGCTGACGATGTCGGCGGCTTTTTTGTGTGCAGATGTGCGCTTTGACAGATCCGCCCGTAACCCACCGCGTCGACCCCGCGTATTTGCAGCACACCTTCCAAAACACTGAAGGGGGCATGGCCCCCAATGGAGTCAGCAATGCGCCTGCTGTCTGTGCTTTCGTTCGCCTCGTTCATCGTCTCTGCCACCGTCATGACCGGTTGCGCTGGTGACCCTTCCTACGCCACCGAAAACGGCGCCATCGACGGCTACGACGCCGTCGCCTACCTCACCGACGGCGAGGCTGTGCAGGGCTCTGACGACTTCACCGTCGAGCACCGCGGCGCCACCTGGAAGTTCGCCAGCGCCGAAAACGCCGAGCTCTTCGAAAACAACCTCGACGTCTACCTGCCGTCGTACTCGGGCTGGTGTGCCGCCGCCATGGCCGACGGCCTCTACTGGCAGATCGACCCCGAAGTGTTCATCGTCGAGGACGGCCGCGTGTTCTTGTTCAAAGACGAAGGGTCACGTGACGTCTTCACCGGCGACACGTCTGGCTCCATCGAACGCGCCGACACCAACTGGGCCCGCTTCGAAGCGGGACGTTGACGCCTGTCGGGGTCGGCTGGATCCGCCGCTCCCAACGTCGATGGGAATGTCGACGACGTCTCAGACGTCTGACAGATGCAACTTTCTCATGGTGACGACACCCCGCCGGCTCTGGCAGCCGACGGGGTGTTGTCGTTGTGCACTACGGCGCCGACAACGTGAGCTCGATGGGCGGCTCAAAGACGACGCGCTCGTCGAGGGGCACCATGAAGGGCTCGTCGAGGCCAATCTCGACCAACGTCGCCGCCGTGCGGCTGGCCTGGCCTTTGAAATTCACGACGCGTTTGTCGGCGAGCAACTCCACCAACCGCGCGCGGTGGGCCGCGTCGTCGACGTCGTGCACCGACGCGGGCGACACCAGAGCCGCCTGCACGGGGGCGTCGCCACCGCGGTCGGCGTAGTCATAGGCCCTGACCGCGTCGAGGTCGTCAGGCATCTTGTGCACGGTGTGCAACTGCAAGGCGAAGGGTGCGCCATCGGCCATGACGACGTCGCCGTCGATGCGAAACTGCAGCGACGTCGGCGAACAATGCAGATGAAAATCGACCAGTTCGACGTCGACGCTGCGGCTGCCGCGCGACAGCTGCCCCTGCAGGGTCGTCGTCGGCGGTTGCACCCGGGCCTCTTGCGTCGGCACCGGTGTCAGCAACGGACGCAACAAAGGACCGTCGGTGGCGACGAACGTCCACGCGGCGTCGTCGATGCCTTTTTCGAAGACGCCGACCCGTCCGTCGTCGTCAATCCCTTCAATGCGCAAGGTGCGGGCAGCGTTGCCTTCGCCGGTCTGCAAGATCGTCAACGCCGTCGTCAGTGGGGCGTCGGGCGCGGCGTGTTCGCGCCACGGCTCGGCCGGCAACGCCCGGGTGGTGCCGGAGGGGCCAACGATGACGAAGCTGTAGGTCAGCAGATCGTTTTCGCCTGAGGTGTCGAGGTCGTAGAGCCGGGTGAACAGCCGTCCGTCGACGGTGCGCACGAACAACGTCGACGCCGACGCGCTCAGCGCCGCCATGCGCAATGTGCCGTGCTCAGGGCCACACACCTGGCGCGACCAATCGGGAGGCAGCCACCAATCGTTGAAATGCAACCGCGCCCCGTCGTCGCTGAGGCGGTACAGGTGGGCCACGCCCAGCCCGACGCTGTGCTCGATGCCACGGATGTCTTCATAGGAGGCGACGCCCAGCGGATGGCTGTCAGACACGGCGAATCCGAAGGGGTGCAGCGGCATGTCCAATTCGAGGCCAGGGCCGTCGGCGCCGGCACCGCCCCACTCGTCGGTCCAGTGAAAATTCGGCCCGTCGACGTCTTCGGTGAGGTTGTCGGCGCGGTACAACACGCCGCGGTCGTCGACGACTTGCAGGTGGATGCCATCTGCCGTGAGGGCGTCGATGAAGGTCGGACGTCCGAACCGCGGCAGATCGCCGTCTGGCAAGCCGTCGCCCAACAGACGCCAATCGCTGGCACCGTCTTGGGCCCGCACATGCAGGCGCCCGTCGCGCAACGCCAGCTGCCAGCGTCGATTGAAGGTTTGCGACGCGGTCTTCAGCAGGACGTCAGAGGGCAACGGACCGTCCCCTCCACCCGGCACCCAGGCGGGCGCGACGCCTGCGTCTGCTGCCACGTCCGGTTCGGCCACGGGCACAGACGGAGCGGTGCCCCCGTCGGTGGACAGCGGGACGTCCGGAGCTGGGGCGTCGGGCGGAGGCGCGGGTGTTCCACAGCACAACAACATGCAGGCAAACGCAGTCCCCGCGACGCTTTGGAGGTGTCGTTTGGCGTCCATGCCTGACGTTGCCGTGTGGGGAGGTGTCGCACAACACAATTGTGAACCACGCTCACGTGATGAACCGCATTTTGTCGTTACACCCGCATGCACTCTGACGTAGAACTTGTTGAACGCAGTTCACGAGACTCCGCCCGACGCCATGACCAAGCAGACGCCTTTCTCCTCCCATCTGCCCGCCCCGAAGAGCTTTTCGGCGTCTGCGCCGCCTCGTTCGGGCGAGGGTGCCGCCGCCGAACCTGAGCTGTCGACGGAGTCGATGCCAGATCTGATGCCGCCGCCGGTGATGGAGCTGTCTGCCGGTCAGCTCCCCACAGAGCCCGCAGAACGCGACGTGCACTCCCCCGCCATGCAGACCATGGACTTCATCCCGAAAGAGCTTGAAGACCCGTCGCTGGCGGGCCGGGTGTTGGCCCAAAAGGTGCGGCTCGACGCCCGCATCGGCCGTGGCGGCATGGGCGATGTGTACCGCGGCACCCACCTGACGCTGGGGCGTGAGGTGGCGGTGAAGATCATCCGCGACGACCTCATCTTGCACACCGGCGTGCGCGAACGGTTTCAGCGTGAGGCGCAGCTGGTGGGCAAGCTGTCGAGCGAGCGCATTGTGCAGGTCTTCGACTTCGGCACCGACGAGCCCGGCGACCAGCCACCCGTGACCTACTTGGTGATGGAGTTTGTCGACGGCGAAAACCTCCAGCTGGTCACCGAGCAGCTGGGCGCCCTCCCCTGGCGGGCCACGCTTCCCGTCGTCAAAGACGTCGCCGAGGCCTTGCGCGTGGCCCACGGCGCTGGCGTCATGCACCGCGACTTGAAGCCCGAAAACCTGATGCTCCTGCCCGTCGACGAGCGCGGCCAGCGTCGGGTGAAGGTGCTCGACTTTGGCATCGCCCGCGTCTTCGACGGCAGCGAAAATGAGGCGCGGTTCACGTCGCCTGGCGTCGTGCTGGGCACCCCCGGCTACCTCGCCCCTGAAGTGTTGCGCTCAGAGCCGTCTGATGGACGCGCCGACCTCTTCGCCCTCGGCGCCATCTGGTTTCGCATGCTCACCGGGCGTGACCTCTTTGAAGGTCCGTCGCCGCGCGCCATCCTCCTCGAGCAGGCCCACAAGGGCGACACGGGCGCCCAGCCTGCCATGGCCCACTTGGGCGTGCCCCCAGACGTGGTCGCCGAGGTCATGCGTTTGCTGGCGTCGGATCCCAACGGCCGCCCGGCATCTGCCGCCGTGCTCGAAGCCCGTCTCGAAGAACTCATCGAAGAAGCCCGTCGCACGGGCGGTGCGCCGACGCCGTTGGTGCCGACGGCCAACCCCACGTCGCTGCCGTCGACGTCGCCCACCGAGACCGACCTCGTGTCGCTGCCCAAAGACCCGTCTGAAACCGCCGACGGTGACGCCCCGTGGGTGACGGCCACGCTGCCCAATGGCCAGGTGGTCACCGGCCAACTGGTGGGCACCTCGCCCGGCACCCCGGGCACCGGCGCGTTGATGGTGCCGCCGCCGTCGTCGACGAACAAATGGGCCATCGCCTTCGGACTGCTGCTGTTGCTCGTCGTGGGGGCCGGCGCGTTCGTGCTGGGGCAGCGCCAGGCCCCATCCACGCCGACCACCGTGGCCACCACCTCGACGACGACAACGACGCCGTCGGCCCCAGCCACTCCGGCGAGCACCACGCCGCCGCCAGCGCCCGCGGCACCGGTCGTCGCCGTCGCCACCGACGACAAAGCCGAGCCTGCGCCCGCATCAGACGTGAAGGCCACCCGCAAGAAGGCCCCAAAAAAGACCGCCACGAAAAGCAAACGGCGTCGACGCAGCAAAGCCAAAACGAAAACCAAAAAGAGCGGCAAGAAGGTGGCCAAGGCGGCACCGACGAAGCCCTCTGACGTCGACACCGGCATGTCCAAGGCGGCCCCACCGCCCAAGCTGACGTCGAAGATGGTCAAACGCGCGCTGCGCCGACAGCTGGGCAAAGCCAGCCAGTGCAGCAACACCAACATCAAGTTTTCGCAGACGGGCCCAGGCCTCCTCGTCGACCACTGCCCGTCGTACAAGAGCCACGGCAAGCCCCAGATGCTGACGTTGACGCTCGACCCCAGCGGCAAGGTGACGGCAGCGACATTTCGCAATGCAGCCGTGCAAAACAGCAAGATTGGCAAGTGCGTCGCCGCCAGCTTGAAAGAGTGGACGTTCCCGCCCTTCGACGGTGCCCCCGTCGACATCAAGCAGAGGGTGGAATTTGAAGCCTGTGTCCCCATCAACAACGTCTGCGTCTTTTAGCTCGGCGCTCCCAGGCACTCCGGCTTCGGGTGGTTCGTGGCGAATGAGCCCGGCTTTACGGACGTGACTCTCGACGCACAGACGCACTCGATCCGTCGTCCTGCACGTCATCAGCGTCATGACGCAGAAGCGCTCGACCCTTCGCCCAGCACGTCATCGTCGTCATGGCACAGGCGCACTCGACCCTTTGTCCAGCACGTCATCAGCGTCATGACACAGACGCACTCGACCATTTGTCCACCAAAGCTGACAAATGGTCGCTCGCCATCGCCAGCCCTGGCAAAGCCAGGGCCGGACCTGGCCCAGCCAGGGCGCGATGGCGCAGGATCCAACGAAACACCTTCCAGGTCCGCCCCGTAGAACATGCAGTCCCCCTTCATCGTCGACGGCGTCGTTGCGCCGCCGGCCGCATTTGCGCGTCGACGACGTCGACGTGACGGGTCGGTCATGCCTGAAACTTTGCTGTACTCCACGCCGCCCATGTCGTCGGGCGCCACTTCTGACCCAGACCATGGCGGCCCTGTCGTCGGCGACGACGCCGCGGCCGATGCCCCAGCGGTCGATGGGCACATCGGACGCATCCTCGACGGCAAAGTACGCCTCGACCGCTTGCTCGGCCGTGGGGGCATGGGCGACGTCTACCAAGGCACCCACCTCAGCCTTGGCCGCCAAGTCGCGGTCAAAGTCATTCGCGACGACATGTTGTGGCACCCCTCTGGACGCGAGCGGTTTCAACGTGAGGCCCAAGTGGCAGCACGGGTGTCGCAGAGCACCGACCGCATCGCCCAAGTGTTTGACTTCGGTACGGACGACGGCGCGCCCGGCGTTGCCCCTGTCACCTACCTCGTCATGGAGTTCGTCGAAGGCGAAAGCCTGCAGCACCTCAGCGAACAGCTGGGACCTCTGCATTGGCGAACGACGTTGGGCATGGTGCACGACGTGGCCGAAGCGCTGAGCGCAGCCCACGCAGCCGGCATCGTGCACCGCGACCTCAAACCCGACAATCTCCAGCTGCTGCCCCCTGACGAGCAACAACGCCGTCGGGTGAAGGTGCTCGACTTTGGCATCGCTCGCGCCGCCGTCGTCGACGACGCTGAGGCCCGCAAAGGCCTCACCGCGCCTGGCATCGTCTTGGGCACGCCCGGCTATGTGGCCCCCGAGGTCATGCAAGGCGCGGCTGCCGATGGACGGGCCGACCTCTTTGGCGTCGGGGCCATCTGGGTGCGCCTGCTGACGGGGCACGACCTCTACGACGGCGACTCCCCCCGCGCCGTCATGTTGCGGCAGGCGGCGGGGGTCCCCGACGTCTCTGCAGAACTGCACACCCGTGGCGTGCCGGACGACGTCATTCACGTTGTCGCCCAGCTGCTGCACCCTGACCCCGAGGCCCGCGTGGCCTCAGCCGACCACCTCGCACAGGCCGTGCATCAGCTGGCGCAGAACGCCCGGCAACAAGCCAGTGCGCCGACGCCCCAGCCGCCACAGCTGTCGTGGTCGGTGCCGACGTCGACGTCGATGGCGCCCGCCGGCACGCCGGCCACGCGGTCGGCGCCGTTGCCCCAAGCGCAGCCGATGACGTCGACCATGCCGCAGGTGCAGCTGATGACGACGTCGCAACCGGCCACGCCGTCGTCGCCCAACCCTTGGGCCATGGCGTTCGTGGCGTTGCTCACCGTCGTCGTCGGCACCGGGGCCTACATCCTCGGCCAGCAGCACCAAGAAGCGCCGCCGCCCCAAGTCATCATTCGCAAGCTGCCAGAGGCGGCAACGTCGCCAACGTTCCCAACGCCGACGACAACGCCTCCTCCCGCAATCGCTGCGGCCGCGGCCGCCCCCGCCGTCGACAAGCAGCCGCCCGCCCGCCGCAAGCGTCGCTCGACGACGAAGACGGCGCCGCCCAAGAAGTCGACGTCGACACCGAAGGTGGCCACCAAGGCGCCCACGAAGAACGACGACGTCGCCGCGCACGTCGACAACGACGCCAAGATGTCGATGGCGGCGCCCCCGCCCAAACTCACGTCAAAGGTGGTGAAAGACATTTTCCGTCGTCATTTGGGCAAGGCGTCGTCGTGCCGCAACACCAACATCAAGTTCTCGCAGTCGGGGCCGGGGCTGCTCATCGACCACTGCCCGTCGTACAAAAGCCACGACCGTGCCCAGAAGTTGACGCTGACGCTCGACCCCAGCGGCAAAGTCACGCGCGCGCAGTTCGCCAATGCAGGAGTGCAGCGCAGCGACATCGGCCAGTGCGTCATCGAGAGTTTGCAGGCGTGGACGTTCCCTGCGTTTGACGGCGGCCCGGTCGACGTCACCCAACGGGTCGAATTCGAGGCGTGCGTGCCCATCAACGGCGTTTGCGTCTTCTGACAGGCCCGTGGATCTCGGCCCCTTGTCGACGTCAGAGGCCCGCCTATCGTGATGTCGATGCCAAACCCGACTGTCACCTGCCCCCACTGCCAGCTCCGCCACGCGGTCGCCGTCGACGGCCACTGTCCGCAGTGCCGCAAGGCGCCCGACGATGTCCTCCTCCAGGACGTCTACCCCGAACGCTCGCCGGCGCAGCGTCAACAGCGCGACAACGTTGTTCTGGGCGTGCTCTTCCTCGGCGTGGTGGGCGCGGTTGTCGGCGGGTTCATGTGGCTGACGTGGTAGCGGCGACCGCTTGACGGCGTCCCACCAAGACGACAAACGCGACCTCAAACCAAGCGCCATGGGCGTGGGAGGTCTTATGCGTCGTCACCGTTGGATGAACACCACCAAGTGGACTGCGAGCCTGCTGGCCGCAGCCCTCACCGTCGCCTGTGCGTCGTCTGAAAAGAAAGACCCAGAGCCCACGTCGACGGAGCCGCCCGCCCCAGCCACCGACGCCCACACCTCAGAGGGCAACGAGACCAACGAGACCAACGCTCCCGCATCCGCCGTGGGCAAGGCCTACATGGCCGCCTGCAACACGGCGATGATGAAGGCCGACAAACAGCTGGGCGACTTGGCCGCGTTCACCGGCGACGCCACCGTCGACAGCGTGGTCGTGCCCCTCGACAGCTTGACGCTGCTCCTCGACGAGTACCGCAACAAGAGCGACCTCTACGCCTCCGTGCACCCCGACGAGGGCATGCGCACCGCCGCGCAGTCGTGTTCGCAAGAAGTCGCCAAACGCTTCACCAACATCGGCCTCAGCCGTCCGGTGTACGACCAGCTCGCCAAAGTCGACACCAGCGCCGCTGACGACGTCACCAAGCGCTACGTCGAACACTTGTTGCGCGACTTCCGCCGCTCTGGCGTCGACAAAGACGACGCCACCCGCGCCAAGGTCAAACAGCTCAATGAAGACATCGTCAAGATTGGGCAGTCGTTCGGCAAGAACATCCGCGAGAGCAAAATCGAAGTCGTGTTCACCGAAGCCGAGCTTGACGGCCTCCCCGACGACTTCAAAAAAGCCCACCCCGCCAAAGACGGAAAGGTGACGTTGTCGACGGACTACCCCGACTACTACCCCTTCATGACCTACGGCAAAAACGACGCTGCGCGACTGAAGTTCTACAAGGCGTTCAGAAAGCGCGGCCACCCCGCCAACATCGCCGTCCTCGACGAGCTCATCGCCAAACGTCATGAGCTGGCCACCCTCCTCGGCTACAAGAGCTGGGCCGACTTCATCACCGAAGACAAGATGATTGGGTCGGCGCAAAACGCCCAGGACTTCATCGACAAGATCAACACCACCGCCAAAGCCCGTGCCGACCGCGACTACGGTGAGCTCCTCGAGCAACTGAAGAAAGAAGACGCCGCCGCCACCTCCGTCGGCGACTGGCAGAAGACCTACCTGCAAAACCTCGTCAAAAAAGAAAAGTACGCCTTCGACGCCAGCCAAGTGCGCGAGTACTTCACCTACTCGCAAACGCGTCAGGGGCTCTTCGATTTGACGTCGAAGATGTTCGGCGTGACCTACAAAAAGTCCGACACCCCCGCCTGGGACAGCACCGTCGAAACCTACGAGCTCCTCGACAACGGCGAGGTCATCGGCCGCTTCCACCTCGACATGCACCCGCGCGACAACAAGTACAAGCACGCCGCCATGTTCCCAGTCATCACCGGCGTCGACGGCAAGCAACTCCCCGTCGCCAGCTTGGTCTGCAACTTCCCCGCCGAAGGCCCCATGGAGTACTCGCAAGTCGAGACCTTCTTCCACGAGTTCGGCCACCTCTTGCACCACCTCTTCGCGGGCAAGCACAAGTTCGTCGGCATCAGCGGCATCTCCACCGAGTGGGACTTCGTCGAAGCGCCGTCGCAAATCTTCGAGGAGTGGGCGCAACACCCTGACGTCCTCAAGTCGTTCGCCAAAAACGCCAAAGGCGAAGTGCTCCCCGACGACCTCATCGCCGCCCTCAAAAAGGCCGCCAGCTTCGGCCGTGGCCTCTGGGTGCGCCACCAGATGTTCTACGCGGCCACGTCGCTGACCTACTACAACACCGCCCCGGCCGACCTCGACACCACCGCCAAGATGAAAGAGCTGCAAGGCACCTACTCGCCGTACGCCTACGTCGACGACACCTTCTTTCAGACGTCGTTCGGCCACCTCGATGGGTACTCGGCCATCTACTACACGTACATGTGGTCGCTGGTCATCGCCCAAGACATGTTCAGCCGCTTCGAGAAAGAAGGCATGTTGAACGCCGACACCGCCAAGCTGTACCGCGAGCGTGTGCTCGCCCCCGGCGGCAGCAAAGACGCCAAGGTGCTCGTCGAAGAATTCCTCGAGCGCGACACGGGCTTTGACGCCTTCGCCGGCTGGCTTGAGAAGTAGGGGTCTTGCTTCTCGACGACAAACGCCTCCCTCGACATCACCGGGGGAGGCGTTTTGCGTTGGACTGAATTCGGCCGACGTCTCTCCCAGTTTGACAGCGGAGACCCACGGTGTTCCCATTTTGCACATGCGATGCCGACGTCGTTGCGCATCGCCCCGGGGGCACATGACATCCACCGACACACCCGAGCCGCCGCCTTCGACAGCAGGCATCATCGCATTCTCTTGGTGGGCGTGCTCTCCGGCCCTTTTGCTGACGTTCATCGACGTCGTGCACGGGTCTTCGAGCCGCGCACACCCGCCGTCGTTCGTCGCCGTCGCAATGCTCCTGACGGTGGTCGGTTTGTCGGCAAGCGCTGTGTTGTGGGCATCTGTCGCCGTGGATCGTCCTTCGACGCGACGGGCCACGGCAACGACGTGGGCGACGCGGATCCTCGTCGCCCTGCTGTACGTCACCATGACGCTCCTGCCAGGCGCGGTCTTGCTCATGGGCGGAGACGCGTCTCTCAAGGGGGGGCTCGTCGTCACTCTGCTGCTGTCACTGAATTGGCTGCCGGCATTGCTCCTGTCGAATCGATGGGGGGGCAAACAGGCGACGACTCACCTGCTGACGTCGCTCCCACTGCGAACCCGCGTCTTTGCCCTTGGCTTGCTGCTGTTTGGCGGCACATTGCTCGCGTCGCTCAACACCGTAGGCGCCGCCGTGGTGGCCCATGCGTCGACGCTGCAGGCCTTGGTCGCCCTCATCGGCATTGTGGCGACGTCGACAGCCGCCCTCACCTTGTTTTGCGCCGTGCTCGCGGGGCGGACGTGGGCGGGGCGCTCGGTGTCTTGGCGGCATGCCTGGATGGTTGTTGTCGCGCTCATCGTCGCAATCCATCTGCGCTTCGGCTCGCTCGGATTTGCCTGGTGCTCAGTGCACCAACTGCTGTCGCTTGGGGGCGGCGTGTTGGCGTTGGCGATCGCGGTGTCCGGCGAGAAGTCGCACCACACAGCAGGAGATGCGCTGCGCCCGACAGACGTCGCTGTCCTTGTTCTGGGGCTGTTGTTTGCCTTTGCAGCGAAGCGCCTGAGCCTCGACGTCTTTGTCGCCATGGCCGTGACCCTGGTGCGCGGGCACCAGCCGCACTTCGGCGACATGGCCCACCAAACGGCCCTCTTTGCCATCGGCCTCGTCGCCTATTTCGCGGCCCGTCACGCGGCGACATCGCGAGCTGCGTTTGCGCTGAGCGGGCTCGCCTGTTTGTCTGTGGTTGTCGTCGGAGAAATGGCCCCCGCGCCGTCCCTTGGGGTTCGCATGCGCCTTCCTCCGCACGGCCAGCCCCTCGCTGTCCTCCTGATGGGACTTGCCGCCCTCGGGCTCCTGCTTCGCCGCCATCGCGCCTCGTTTGGCGGCTCCCCCTTCGTCTCGCTGCGGGCGTGGGCGCAATGCGGCGTGCTGATGTTCTTGCTGCTCTCTCGCGCGTCGGTCAAATCCGGTGTCACCACCTTCGGTCTCACCATGGGGAGCTACGACAACCATGTCTTTCTCACCCAGCTGACGAACGGCGCACTGTTCTGTGCAGCGGTGTGGATCTTCCTCCGGATGGGACATCGCGCACGGGGCATGCCCGCTGACCTTCGTGCAGACCGCTGGGTGTGGTGGGTTGTCGCCGTAGCCATCACTCTGCAAAGTGCCGCCCGCGTCATCGCCGTGTCGGACAACCTTTCTGGCGGCGTCTGGGTGTGGCAGCTGTCTTGGGCACTTGGCTCCGTCCTCGTGGTCGTCGTCGCCAGGCGTGTCCTCGAAGTCGACTGGGCGTCATTGAAGCCCCACTTGCCTGCCCCGACACGTCCAGTCGGGGGTGAGGACTGTGACGCCGGCGCTCCGCTGCGGGCAACGGCGATCGCCCAGTTGGTGGCGATGTCGATGTGGCTGGCGGTGCCGATGGTGCTGTGGTCGACGTATTTGGCAACACGCGCCCTGCGAACCCGCGCATGGAAACCGCCGCCGCCGCCATGGCCTGAGACCGCGCAACTCATCGCCTTTGTCGTTGGCGTGTTGTGCAGCCTGGTGCTCGTCGCGTCTGTCATGCGCACCGACACCTGGGCCCGCAAGGCGTCGACGGTCGCCCACTGGTTGCTCGTCTGCTGTGTTCTGCTGGGAGGCCTCGTGCGCATGAACGAGGCGTTCGTCGACAGTGCGGCCATCCTGGTGTGGGTCGTGCTGGGCCTCGTCGTCAAAGGCGGAGGCGCCATTGCCAATGCAAGAGAGACGCTGACGTCGCTGTCGTCGTCCGCCCGGTGGACTTGGCTCGCCATCGCCGCGTCAACGGCCCCATCGATGTACGCACTGCACGAGATGCAAAGCTGGAAGAAGCTCAGCCACCAAGCCCCGTCTGCCCCGTGGTTGCTGGGGGTGAGCACTGCGCTGTTCGCCGCTGGATTCTTGGCGGTGGCGTCTCATTTTCTCGTCGTCCGAGCGCGTCGAGCGGTCGCCTCCCCGCTGTGGCCGATGGTCGTCGTCATCGTCGGCCTTGTATCCGCAACGCTTTCCATGCTCGCCTGGCGCTACCCATATGCGTCTGGATTTGACGTATTTGCACTGGGTGTCCGCAGGGAGGTGTCGCCGTTCGTGTTTCGGTGGGCGAGTTTGGCGTTTGTCGTCGCACTGTCGCCCCTTGGCGTTTTGCCCCGCACGGCCTTGCCCTCCACCGTCGACAACAGAAACAGTGGTTCTTCTGCGGCTGCGGGCCGGCTGCAGATGTGCCGCATGTTGCTCGTGACCTACAACGTCGTCGCCGCTGCTGTGTTGCTGCGGGCGTCTGAGACGCTTGCGTTGTTCACTGGAGGCGCTCGCGCGCAACTCCACCTCGTCGTCAACAGCTGGATCGTCGTTGCCCTCTGTGTGGCTGGCACCGCCAGCGCCAGCGCCTTGGGCCGTCGACGAGGTGCGCGACGGGCGACGGTGGCGTGCGCGGTGTTGACGGGGCTCATCGGCGTCGTCGGGAACCTTGCCGACCCTGCCATCGGGGCAGGACACGTCGTCGTCGTCGTCGTGCTTGTGGGGGCCTCGGTCGCACGTCGAGAGACCTCATCGACGGCCTTGGCATCGTTTCCGGCACTCCCGCTCTTTGCCGCAGCGGTTGCCGTCGTCGTACTGCGATGGCGCAGTGTTGCCGTGGTCGGCTCCCGTGAGCACCTCGCCGGCGCTGTCCTCAACAGCTGGATCGGCAACGGTGTCGTCGTGCTGTGTTTGATTCTGCTGTGGCGTATGTGGTGGATGCGCATGCAGGACCGGCGCGTCCCCGCCGCTTTGCACCAGTCATTTGTCATCACCTGTGTCGCAGGCGCCCTGTTTGACTTCCGCTTGTTTGGCACGCTCCATGTTCCTGAGTCCGTCGTGATGTGGCGCGACGGTTGGCCACAACAACACCTGCTCGCGTCGCTGCTCCTCGTTGTGCAAGGGGTGGTTCTGGCGCGAATGCGCGTTGCGGTCGCCGAGGCGACGCCGCCAACGACGGTCGCCGCCCCGCAAGACGCTGGTGAAGACCCTGCAGCCCAAGACCCCACTGGGCAAGAGCGCGTCGAGCCTGTCGCCCCAGACGGTGCGCCGGTGGATGCCGATGCGACGTGGCTGTACAGCGACGAAACCGACGCCCGCTTTCCCAACTTTGCCAGAGCCTCCGCCACCGTTGACGTCATCGCCAACGCGCGAAAGGCAGCGTGGTCGACCTCCTGGACGCTGCGCGGCTGGGCGCTGGGGACGGCCCTGCTGTGGGTGGGCGTCGTTCCCGCCGCGGGCGGTCTTTTGCACGTCCCGCACCTCGACTGGCTGGGTGGCGTCGCCGCCTTGCTCTTTGCGGCCAGCATGGCGGTCACGTTGTTCAGTCTCCCGCGCCATTTGCGCCGTCTGCGCAGCGACATCACCGCCTCGGGAGGAGGCGTCGCCTATTGGCAAACATCACCAAGGTGGGTGCGCTGGTTGTTTGCCCCTGTGGTGCTGCTCGACTGGCAGGCGAACGTGAAGTCGCTGGCGTTGGCGGCCGACATCCGCCCCGGCTCTGACGTGTGGCTTCTCTCCCACGCCATCGCCCCTTTCGTCATTGCCGGCGCATTTTACGTGGTGCCCCCGGTCGTCGTCGCCTGCGGCGCCGCGACTTGGTTGTTGGTGCACACCTACCTCGTCGAAAGCATGCTCGTGAACCTCCACCTCGGCGTGCTGTTGCTGCCGGCGAAAAGCACCTCCGACGTCGGCGGCACGGCCGACGGTGGGGGCGCCGAATGAAGCGCCTGTGACGGCCCACCGCGACACCAACGACGACGTCTCGCATCACACACGCCCGCCGGGCGTGGTAAGCAGAGCCGCCACCGGGAGGAGCGCATGCAATACGCCACCAAGCTCATCATCGCCCAAGCCCGAGCCAGCCTGGCCGCGCTCGACGCCCACCGCGGAAGCAGCCGTCGCCAAGCCCTTGAAGGCATCGGCATCGGCGACGACTTCGCCAGCCGACTGCAAGGGGCCACCACCGACCTCATCGACGCCAAAGCCCAACAAGAGCGTCTGCAGGTCGACGCCGAAGTCGCCTACGACGAACTCAGCGAAGAGGCCGAACGGGGCTACCGCTACCTGCAGGGGTTTTGGGCCCGGCTGCACGTGCTCGAAGCGCAAGGCGACGTCGACATGCACGACATCCGACGCCGGTTCGTGGTGGGCGACGTGCGCCGCGCCCGGGCACGGGGGGTGCTGTTTGCCTTGAAGGTGGTGTTGCCCGAGATGGCAGACGCGCGCGACTTGCTCGCCAGAGTTGGCGTCGACGACGACTACATCGAACACGGCTACGCCATCGTCGAGGCGTTGGGCGCCGAGCGCAAAGAGAGCGCCGACCTCGTCAAGGCCCGGATGGACACCACCCGCAACGTGCAAACCGCCGAAGACGCCGTCTTGCAGTTGCTGCACCAACTCGCCTACGCCGACGAGGCCATCGCACTGGAGATTCCCGACGAGGGCCCCATCTTCGACCTCAAACTGCTGCACACCGAGCGCCGGCGCGTCGAAGCCGAACGCGAAGCCCGTGTCATGGCACAGCCCAGTGACCTGGGGCTCGACGGCTGACGACGTCGGTCAGTCGTCGGTGGGGCGCAAGAAAGAGCCGCCGCCCGCATCGTTCATCGGCAAGAAGCCCTCGCCAGGTGCGGGGCCATACAGGTTGGGGCCCTGCTCTCCCCCGACGAAGCCCTGCCACACCAGGGTGATGAGACCACCGACGTAGGGGATGAACGCGATGAAGACGTATGTCCCCGGCTTGCCGAGGTCGTGCCACCGCCGCACGCGCACGGCCACCTGCAGCCAAATCAGCGGAATCGCCAGCAAGCCTCCTGCAATGATGGCCGGGCCTTCTCCGACGTCGAACAGGCCCGAAAAGAAGGCGATGACGAAGACGATGGCGAAGTAGCCGAACAGCTGGGTCAAAAACAGTGCCCAGTACTCCAGCCGGCTGGCGCGTCCCTCAAAGGTGAGCATTCGTTTGAAAATGTCGAGCATGGCGGCCTCCCTGTCGTCCCACATTGGCACGCCGGCGGCGCCGGCTGCAAGGCGACGGCACGACCGCCGCAGATGGCTACAGACGCCCCAAGTCAGACATGGCACGGTGCTCTTGTCGCATTGGAGTCTGACGTGCCGCACCTCCCCGCTCGTTCTCACTTCGCCCTTGGCCTCATCCTCGGCACCCTCGTCGTCAGCGCCGTCGTCGTCGCCCAGACCCAAGGCAACGACGTGCTCCCGTATCAAGGGCGCATCGAGCACAACGGCGTCGGACTCAACGGCGACGCCACCCTCACCTTTCGGCTCTACGACGACGCCACCGCTGGCGCTCAGCTCGACACGTTCACCCGCGCGGTCGTCGCCGCCGCCGGACACTTCGCCACGACGCTGGGCCCTTTGTCGCAAGCCACCCTCGACGCCGAAGAGGTGTGGGTCGAGGTCGACGTCAATGGCGCTCCCCTCCAAGGCCGCCAGGCCATCCGCTCGACGCTGCAGAGTGTTCGCGCCACCTTCGGTGAAACCTTTCAGGCCGACGCCATCGACGTCGGCACCCTTACGGCGACGACGGTGAACGCCACGACGGTGGGCGCTGGCGTCGTCAACGCCACCACCGTCAACAGCACCAACGTCAACAGCGTGCACCTCGACGCCGACAACCACTACGGCGACTACGCACAGATTGGCCGCGTCGACACCGAAGACCTCCGCGTGCAAGACGACGACAACGCCGCCGACCCAGACATCGCCACCTTCTACGCACAAAACGGCACGCAAGGCGTGGGCATCGGCTACAACCGCGTCGCCGCCCTCGGCAACAACGCCAACCAAGACCTCCACCTGCTGCCGCGTGGCACGGGCCGTGTGAACCTGGGATGCCCCTCCGACATGGCCGACGTCGGTGCCTTCTGCATCGACACCGCCAACTCCTCCGAGTCGACCTACGGCGACGCCTACGCCACCTGCGCCGGTCGCAACAAGGTGCTGTGCTCCTACCGTGAAGTGTGCAGCGCCATCAGCCGCAGCCTCATCCCCAACGCCAGCTACGGCGTCAGCGACCTCATGTTCTACACCGGCAACAACCGTCACTACCGAGGAGGCCCGGGCGGGTCCAACAGCGTGGTGGCGCCGTCGACGGGGTGCAGCGCCCTCACGCCGGGCCCGCAAGGTGGCACCGTCGTCTTTCGCTGCTGCATGTAAGGGTCAAAACGCCATCGAGGTCGGCACAGGTGGTGTCGTCGCTGCCGTCCTCCTCGTCGACACGGCCGCCGCCGCGCGACCATCGGCGTCGGCTGCGGCTGTCGTGACTTCTTCTGGATGCGTCGCAGGAAGCAGCACCATCGACGCTGCGCCCACCGCCGTGGCCGACAACACCAACAATCCCGTCGCCACCCAGATGCCTTCGAGCTGAACCGCCTGGGATGGCGACGACGTCGAGCCGGTTTGCCCTGCCCGGTAGAGGGTCCACGCCCACCCAGCACCGCCCGACAAGGCCGCGACGCTCATGGTGCCGACGGTGACGACGCCTAGGGCGAACAAACCCTTCTCCAACGGCACGCTTGCCAACTTCATGGCCCACCAGGCGACGGCTCCCGACACGCCGCCCACGACGACGGGGCCTGCACACAAGATGCACAAGGGGCTCGACGACAGCAGCCCACACGACGCGACCACTCCCGCGGATGTGCACGCCGTTGCGCCGACGCCGATGGCGGGCATCCATCGGTTGGTCGGCTCTTGGCGAACGACAACCCGGTCTTCGGCCGGCTGTGGTGTCGACGACGTCGGCCGCACAAACGCATCGTCGTCGTCCTCGTCGTCGGCGACCTGTGCCGGCTCCTCCTCTTGTTTCGCCCCGACGTCGAAGAGAGCGTCGTCTGCTTCGTCGAGCCCCACCTTGGTGACGCGAGGCCCGTCTGGTGACGCCGTGGGCAACGGCGGCGGTGGCGAAGGGCTTGGCGAAGGAGCCAGCGTCGCCTTGGCCTGGCCAACGTCGACAGACTCGACAAATGAAAAACGGTGCTCCTGTGTCAACGACGACACCTCTTCAGAGCGCTGCGCGCCCCGTGGCGAGGCTGCCGTCAGACCCTCCAAGTCGCCGCGTACGTTCATAAACAGGTTGGGCAGGTCGATGCCGGGCGTCATCAGGTTTCGCGCCAGCGCCTTGGTGTAGGGGCTGGGCTCTCCTGGGGCGCCGTCGTAGGCGATGCTGCCGTTGCTCGCCGCGTAGCTGATGAAGGTGCCCTTGAACCCCACCAACGAGTCGCGTCCCAGTCCTCCGCCGCCGACCGACTTGCCTCCAACGCTGAAGGGTGTGGTGCGACAGGCATCGAGGATCAGTACGCGCAGACGTGCGTGGCGAAACAGACGCAACACTTGAGGCACCGACACCGCCGACAACGCGATGTCATCGGGGGTCTTGAGCCTCTCTCCCGTCGGCAACAGCCAGTTGACGCCGTCCATGTTGATGGCGTGCCCCGAAAAATAGAAGACGACGGTGCCGTCGGCCACCTGGCGGCGGGTGCGCTGCAGGGCGTCGATCATTGCATTTCGGCTGGCGTTCTCGACGACGATGACCTCGTCAAAGTCAGACTGCGCCAGCGCCCTCTGCATGAGGGCCACGTCGTGATGCGGCGAGTTGAGGTTCAGTGCCTCTGCTCCGTAGTCGCTGTTGCCGATGACGAGCGCAACCCGGCGTTCGCCTTTCGACGACGACGCCAAGGCCGGTTCGGCACGGGCCACGGGCGCAGCGGCGTCGGCGGGAGACGCCGCCCATGCCGAATGGGCCACCACCAACAGGCCGGTCCACATCCATCGCAATGTTGTGTGCATGTGTCGTCTCCCGACTCGTCCGCCCCATTCGTTCCGCGTCCGTACACGCCCGTCAAGCGTCTGCCATGTGGAATGGCAGCCGACCGGCCGTTGTTGCCATGGCACCCCATCTCCCCCGCCGGCGACGGGCCCCAGCCCTCGACTTGTGACATGCACAGGCATGAATACTTGCTGAGGCGGATCCCAGTGCTACCGTCCGGCGCATGCAGCCCGACATGTCGTCCAATCTCCCGAAAGCAGCAGAACCCGGCGCCGAGCAGGGCACGCCAGAGACATCTGGCGACACCGGCCTCCCCGTCGAGTTTCGTGCGCCAGCGCCGCTTGGCAAGTTCCAAAAGCTGTTGCGTCTCGCCGTGGTCCTCGCCGTGTCCGGCAGCCTCGTCGGCGCCTTGGTGTTCACCATCGGCTTTGCGCACTACAGCCAAGACCTGCCGGTGTTCACCACCCTCGACGACTACAAGCCGAAGTTGTCGACGCGGATGTACTCCGTCGACGGCCGTCTCATCGGCGAGTTCGGCATCGAGCGCCGCCAGCTCATCGACTACGAGCACATTCCCAAGCGTCTCATCCAAGCCTTCGTCGCCACCGAAGACCGCAACTTCTTCGACCACGGCGGCATCCACTTCCTCGGCCTCGTGCGCGCGGTGGCGTTCAAGCTCATCGGCAAGTCCAAAAAAATCGGCGGCACCTCCACCATCACCCAGCAGCTGGCGAAGTCCCTCCTCGTGCTGCACTACCAACGACGCTACGGCGAAAAAGAAGGCTTCCGCCTCGGCACGGAGCGCTCCATCCGCCGCAAAGCGAAAGAGATGATTCTCGCCCGCCGTCTCGAAAAATCCTTCAACAAAGAAGAGCTCCTCTGGCTGTACCTCAACCAGACCTTTCTCGGGCACGGCGCCTACGGCATCCAAGCCGCCTCCGAACACTACTTCCGCAAAGACGTCGAGCAGCTCACCCTCCCCGAGATGGCGCTGTTGGCGGGCCTTCCCCAGGCCCCCTCTCGCTATTCGCCATTGAAGTCGCCCAAGGCCGCCGCGCAACGCGTGAAGACCGTCCTCAACCGCATGGTCATCAACGGCTTCATCACCAAACAAGAGCGCGACGAAGCCCTCAAGGTCGACCTCAAAACCATCGTGCGTCCTCGTGACGACGCCTTCGGCGACACCGCGCCCTACTTTGCCGAGCACGTCCGCCGCTACATCTACGACACCTACGGGCAGAAGGCGTTGTACGAGGGCGGGCTGCAAATCCACACCACCCTCGACCTCGAGCGGCAACAGCACGCTGAAGACGCCATGGTCGCCGGCTTGCGCGCCACCGACAAACGCCAAGGGTGGCGCGGCCCCATCGGTCACGTCGGCAGCAAGGGCGACCACAAAAAAGCCATCGCCCTCATGCAAAAAGAAAACGACGCCGCCCTCAAAGAGTTCGGTGAACGTTTCCCCGCCTACCCCCAGCTCGCCCTCGTCGACAACATCAACAAAAAGGGCGACTTCGTCGAAATCTTCGTCGGCGAAGAACGCGGCATCCTCCCTCTGGCCGGCATGCGCTGGGCCCGCAAGCCCAACCCCAACGAGTGGTGGGAGTACCACCTGCTGAAAGATGTCTCTGAGCCCCTCAAGGTCGGCGACGTCATCCTCGTCGTGAAAAAGACCAAGAAGCAGATGCGCGAGATGGCGCGCGACCGCCAAGGCCTCGACTCCATCCCCAAAAAGCCCAAGGGCGCCACAGTCCCCAAAGACATCAACAAGCCGTTGCCGGTGTGGGCACGTCCGCTCTACGCCCTCGACCAGGTGCCCCGCGTCGAAGGCGCGCTCATCGCCATGAACCCCCACACCGGATACGTCGAGGCCATGATCGGCGGCTACGCCTTCGAGAAGAGCGAGTTCAACCGTGCCTTCCAGGCCTGTCGTCAACCCGGCTCGGTGTTCAAGCCCATCGTCTACTCCGCCGCCGTGGTGCGCGAGTCGTACCACCCCGCCACCATGATTCTCGACACCCCCATCACCGTGCGCGACACCGACATCGGCAAGAGTTGGAAACCCCAAAACTTCGAGCACGAATACCTCGGCGAGGTCACCGCTCGGCAGGCGCTCATGAACTCCATGAACGTCCCCGCCCTCAAGACCATGGAGAAGGTCGGCGTCAAAGAAGTCGTCGCCTTCGCCCATCGCATGGGCATCAAGACCGAACTCAAAGAAGAGCTCGGCACCGCCATCGGCTCCTCCTGCGTCAACCTCTGGGAACTCACCCACGTGTACACGACGTGGGCCCGCATGGGCTTGCGCCCAGAGCCGGTGTTCTTGAAGCGCGTCCTCGACGCCAGAGGCGGTGTCCTCGAAGAAAAAGCGTCTCCGTCTGACCCTTGGCAAAGCATCGACGACAAACTCGACGGCCTGTACCGCAAGTTGTTGCATCCGCCCGAGCGCGTTCTCGACGAGAAAGACGCGTTCATCGTCAACTACCTGCTCACCCAAGTCGCCACCCACGGCACCGCCGCCCGCGCCTCACGCCTGAAAAAGCCCGTGGCTGGCAAGACGGGCACCACCAACGACTCCTTCGACACCTGGTTCGCCGGCTTCACCCCCAGCTTGGTGACGACGGTGTGGGTCGGCTACGACACCTACGACTACCCGATGTCGTCGCGCGAACAGGGTGGCCGCACCTCCCTGCCCATCTGGCTGGCCTTCATGAAGAAGGCGCTCGACGGCAAAGAAGAGAAAAAGTGGGAGCCGCCCGAAGGCATCTGCGAAGCCCGCATCGACAGCAAGACCGGCTACCGCGTCTACGACACCGTCCCTGGCAGCTTCATCGCGCCCTTCCGCTGTGGCGAAGAGCCAAAAACCGCGCCCATGGACGAGGCCATCCCCCTGGACGGCGCCATGGGAGGTGGAGGGCTGTAGGCTCCTCCGCATTCGTTCGCGCCCGACACTCCGCCCTCTCGGCGGAGTTTTTCTTTGGAGACTCCATTTGCAGGCGACGTCTTCCGGCGTACGCGAAACCCCTCAGGAGTGCCCCATGAACCTCGATCGACTTCTGCTCACCGCCGTCACCGGCTTCGCTCTGGTCGGCCTCAGCGCCGTGGGGTACGCCAACCTCGACGACGGCCAAGAGCGCACCATGGCCTACCAGGGATACCTCGAACGCAACTCTGTCCCCGTTGAAGGGCAGATGAACCTGCGATTCGGCCTGACGTCGGCCACTGGGGGCAACTGGGATTGCCTGGCCACCTCCGTCGACAGCGGCGATGCCTGCGGCCTGTGGTGGGAGCCCCACGACGACGTCGCGGTCAGCCAGGGCAACTTCAGCGTCGAGCTCGGCGACGTGTTCAGCCTCACCGACGCGGTGTTTGCGCAAAACGCGTTGTACTTGAAAATCGCCGTCGAAGACCCCAACAGCCCCGGCTTCACCGTCTTGCCGGGCGAGCAGAAACTCAGCGCTGTGGCCTTCGCCAACCGCGGCGTCGCCGCGAAAAACTTCACCGTCTCCGGCAACCTCACCGTCGACGGTCACAGCGACTTCAACACCGCTGACGTCAATGGCACTTTGACCGCAGGCCGCCTCGACGCCTATGGCAACATTACGGCCGTCGGCAGCATCTACTCAGAGCGCTCTGCCCTCATCGACCAGGCCGTGGTCGTCGATGACGATGCCAATCGATTCCGCATCGGCGGCGACTACACCGGCCACGTGAACGACAACAACAGCTACGCCGAAATCGCAAACGACACCGATGTCCACGAAAAGCTCATGCTGCTCGGCAACCGCTCCGCCGGCACCGGCCGTCGACGCATTGGCATGTGGGACGACGTTCTCGTCAACCGTTCGCTCACGGTCAACGAAGGCACCAACCCCCTGTTGTTCTCCGACGACTGGCAGGGCTCCACGTCCCTCGGCAGCGGCCACGCCGAAATCTCCAACGACACCGACACCTACAACAAGCTGATGATCGTCGGCAACCGCAGCGACGACGGCAGCACCCGCAAAGTCGGCATCTGGGACCACGTCGACATCAACGGAACCTTGAGCATCTCCAACGACAGCGGCTCGTGGTCGTGCGCCACCCGCTACACCAGCTGCGACGACGACGGCAACGGCAGCGTGGTGTACCTCGACCGGCACGACGTCGTCTGCAACAACGGCGAAGTGCTCAACTCCATGGTCTTTCAACGCTGCAACAGCAACAACGGCATGCGCTGGCAGTACAAGTGCTGCCAACTCTGACGGAGCCTCGTGCTCGACGACCACGCCGCCGCCATGGCGGCGTTTTCTATGGAGGTGTCGTCGGCAACGTCAGCCGGGCCACCCACTCCACGTGGTGGGTCTGAGGGAAGGCGTCGATGGGCACCACCCAATCGACGACGTAGCCCGCCTCACGCGCAGCACGCACGTCGCGGGCCCCCGTCGCCGGGTCACACGACACCATCACCAGGCGTTTTGGCGCACACACCTGCAACAGCCCGCCGAGGTCGGGAATGCCGGTGCGCGGTGGGTCGACCACCATGACGTCGACGTCGTCGACACCGAGCTCGACGTCTTGCAACAGCTGCGCAAATGCGTCGGCCTCTTGCCCGTCGATGTACAGCTGCGCCGTGGTGGCGATGAGGTCGTGCTCGGCCGCGATGTCCGCGTTTTCATGCAGCCAGTGCAAGCCGTGCCCCAGCCCTTCGACGGCCGTGACTTCAGCACCAGACGCCGCCAGCGAAAACGTCAGGTGACCCGCACCTGCGAACAGTTCCAACACATCGACGTCGTCGGCGACGTTCGTCCAACGCGGCAAGTCCAACGGAGCCTGCAGCTCGTCGTCGGAGGGCCCGTCGTCGTCGACAAAGGCACCGTGCACCACGGCGTTGGCGATGGCCCGCCCGCCGCCAGCTGTGGCCTGCGCAAAGGTGTGGGCGTCGGCTTGCAGCTTGGCGTCGAGCACGTCTTCGGCCACCAGCCCGTGCAACAGCGCATCGCCGAGCACCTCGGCCACCTCGCCGTCGTCGTCGAGCAGCACCAGTCCGTCGAGCAGGCCCACGTCGACGGCATAGACCAGCGCTTCGCGGGCGCGCTCGTGTGCAGCCGCTTTGACGCCGCCGTCTTTGCCCACGGCGAGCTCAACCTCGGCGTGGGGCACCCGCAACTTGGGGATGACCTCCAACAGCCGCTCATCCAGCACTTCACATGTCGACGTCAGTGGCACGACGGTGTGGGCGCCGCGCGCGTAGAACCCGAGCTTGCCGTCAACGCCGGCGCGCACCCGCACCCGCACCCGCTGTCGACGACGGGGGGCGCACACCGGCAACACCACCTTCTCCACGACGTCGGGGTCGACACGTGCGCCGCGGCGCAAGGCGTCCATGACCATCGACCGCTTGGCGTCGTGTTGCGCGGCTTCGCTCAGATGGAGAAAGTCGCATCCGCCACAGGTTCCCGCTGCAGGGCACGTCGGGGTCACCCGCCCTTCGCCGTCGGTGTCAACGGAGAGAATCTGCCCCCAGCGCACACCGCGCTTCTTTCGCACAGCGCAGGTGACGACGTCACCGACGGCTGCGCCCTCGATGAGCACCACACCTTTGTCGTCGCGGGCCAGGCCGTGGCCTCCGCCGACGACGCGCTCCACCTGCAACTGGAGTTCGACAGGGGGCGCCGGAGGGTTCGCCGTCGACCGACCTTGCCGGCCTCGACGGTGTCGAGAACGTTTGGACATGTTCGCCTCATTCGGGGGACGCACGCGTCGCCCCCATCAGACGCTCGAGGCTACTCGGCCTTGGTCAGCGTTTCTTTCAGCAGCTTGAACGACTCTTGGGTGTCGAGGTCGAGCTCGGTCGAAGCGCTGGTGTAGCCCTCCAACGACAGCTCCACTTTGTGTTGGGCACCGCGCTTCATCTGCAGAATCAACGGCGTCTTCCCTTTGGCTTCGCCGTCGATGGTCACGGTCGCCTGCTGGGGCACAGAGTCGACTTGCACCGTCAGCTGGGGCAGCACTTGGCTGGCAGCGGGCTCGTCGTCGAGCACGAAGAACACCACGACGGCCCCGACCACAGCCATAAACATCATGAACATGATGGCCGCGACACCGAGCAGCGCAGCGATGGGGATGCCGCCCCCTTCGTCGTCGTCATCGTCATCATCGTCTTCGACGGCGGCAGAAGGTTGCGCCACAGACGGAGTGACTGGTTCGGCCACGGGGGGTGCCGGCAGTGACGTCGCAGGCGAGAGCCCAGGGACGACCTCTTCAGCCCCCATCCCAGGCACAGGGCCAGAGGGGCCCGGCACCGGAAGCGGTGGCGTCGAGGTCGCCGACGCTGCTGGACGTATCCCAGGCGTCGCGGCAGGGCGAATCCCACCGTCAGAGCCACTGCTGACGTCTGCACCCATCTCGTTGGTGGCGGCCTCCCACGAGGCGGGCGGCTGCGAGGTGGGCAGCGGGGGGCCAGGCGGCGTGGTCGGAGGGCCAGACGGAATCGACGGCCCCGGCACCGGAGGCCCTCCCGGCGCTCCGGCCGTCACCGACGCCAAAGACGGAAGCTGCGCAGGCTCAATGCCCGCTGTGGTCTTGTCTTCGTCGTCGTAGTCGTCGGTGGCCCCCACAGATGGGCCCACCGCCGGCGACGTTCTCGACGAGATGTCGGCCATCGACACCCCAGCCATGGTGGGGTCTTCGCTGTCGTCGCTGTCGTCGTCCCCGCCGCGGGCGTGTTGGGCGGCGCGCTCGGCCTCGTATTTCTCGAGGTCAAAGACGGGGATGGTCTTGTCGTCTTCTTCCTCGCTGTCGTCGTCCTCCATGAGGTCGGCGTACATGGCGTTTGGGTCGGGTGCCGCACCAGCAGGGTCGGCCTTCGGCTCCGGAGCCCCAGGTGCCAATGCCGCCGACAACGTCTTGGAGTCGATCTCCTCTTCGATGCGGGGCTCCAGCGGGCCGTCCCGCGCCCCCGTCGGCACAATGACCTCACCGACGCCTTCGACCACCATGGTGCCCGACTTCGAGTTGAGCTCGTCGTCGAAGACCTCGTAGAGGTAGCGGCTGATGCGAATGTTGTTCGACTTTTTCGGGCTGGAGTCGAGGTAGTCCTCGAGCGCCAGCTGCATTTCTTGGGCGTCTTTGTAGCGGCGGTCGGGCGACTTCTCGAGGGCCTTCGACAGCAGCTTCACCACCTCCATGGGAACGTCTGGGTTGACCTCCCGTGGGTTCAGCGGCTTCTCCTGCACGATGGCCTTCAGCGTCTTCAGGCTCGACTCACGCTCAAACGCACGTCGGCCGGTGAGCATCTCGTACATCACGAGACCCACGGCAAAGATGTCGGAGCGGGCGTCGATCTTCGACCCTTTCACCTGCTCTGGGCTCATGTACGCGTACTTGCCCTTCAACACCCCAGCACGGGTCTGCGCCAACTGCGTCGACGCCTTGGCAATGCCGAAGTCCACGACCTTCACGCCGCCGGCAAAGCTCACCAGGATGTTTTGCGGCGAGATGTCGCGGTGGACGATGTTCAGGTTCTCCCCGTCGTAGTCCTTGCGCGTGTGGGCGTAGAACAAGCCGTCACAGACGCCAGCGACGATGCGGCACACGTGCTCGACGGGAATGAGCCCCCCCCGCTGTGCTTCCTTCTCGATGACCTCCTGCACGTTGCGGCCCGAGATGTACTCCATCGCGATGTAGTACGACTCGTCGGCTTTCCCGAGGTCATAGATTTGCACGATGTTGGGGTGGCTGAGCTTGGCCGCGATGCGTGCTTCGTTGAGAAACATCGACACGAACTCTTCGTCCATGGCGAGGTTGTGCAAGATGCGCTTGAGAACGACGACCTTCTCAAACCCCTCCAGCCCGCTTTGCTTGGCCAAAAACAACTCGGCCATGCCGCCCGTGGCGATCTTCCGCAGGCATTCGTAGCGATCAATGGTCGCCGGGAGGTCTGGGTCGCGTCCAGCCAAGTCTTTGCCCTGCCTTTTCAGGAGCTTGTGCACAGCTCCCGACGGGGAAACCGCAGACAGCACACGCCATCTGCTCGCCAGGAGGCTATCCGCCACCGATTCGGTCTGTCAAAAGACCACCGAAAAAACTGCGAATCCACCACCTGCTCGTCGACAAACGGACGCCCCTCCCTCGGCATGACCCAGCGCAACCGCCAGGGTGTCTCGAACACTTGTCGGAGTTGTCCGCAACACCACCTGTGCCTATTTTGCAGAGGTCCACGTTCCCCAAGGAGGCTCCATGTCCCTCACCGCAGGCACCCTTCCCGTCATCGGAGACGGCCCCGCCGAAGAACGACGCGCGTTTCTCAAGCAGGCCATTTTGCTCACCGTCGGCGGTCTGTTCATCGCCTCCCTCATGGGGGTGCTTTCTGCCTTCTTTGTCGCCCCCATGGTCTTTCAGTCCATCGGTGGCCTCGGCGCCATCCTCGTCATCTTCGGCGGTTGGTTCCTCGTCAACACCGTCTTTCGCAACATGGTCTACGGACGCATGAAGTGGCTCGGCTTCATCGGCGGCGCAGCCATCGAAGGATTGATGTTCGGCTTCCTGCTGCTCATCACCGTCGCCAAACTCGGCGTCGACAACGGCATGCTGTTGGTGGCCGAAGCCATGGGCCTCACCTTCCTGACCGTCCTCGGATTGTTCGTCTACAGCTGGTTCTCCACCGGCGAGCTGTCGTTGGTGCGCGCCGGCCTGGCGATGACGTCGTTGCCGATGCTGCTTTTGATGTTCAGCCTGCCCTTCCTCCCCATCGGCGGCCTTCTGGGCGTGGCGCTGGCGGCCGTGTTTGTACTGGTCTCCGCCGCCGGCCTCCTCTACCAAATCCACCAAATCACCCACGAGGTCGACAGCTCGATGAAGGTCGAAGCTGCCTTTGAAATGACCATCGGCATCCTCGTCCTTCTGTGGAACATCACCCAACTCCTCAGCTTCTCCCGCGACTGACGACGTTCCGCACAGTCCCACCACAATGCCCGCCTTCACGGCGGGCATTTTTGGATGGGGTCACCGACGAACGCCGTGAACGCTTGAAGGTGGAAGCCCAGCGTTCACTGCCCTCCAGGTCTCCAGCAACCCTTGCAGGCGCATGCCGCCAACCCCATGCAGGCGCATGCCTCCAACCTCATGCAGGCGCATGCATCCAACCTCATGCAGGCGCACGCCTCCATCTCCATGCAGGCGCACGCATCCAACCTCATGCAGGCGCACGCCTCCATCTCCATGCAGGCGCATGCCTCCCCCCAAAAACAGGGCCAAAAACAAAAACGCCCGCATCAAGTGATGCGGGCGTTTCAGGCTCTTGCAAGCAAAAATATAATCCGGCGACGTCCTACTCTCCCACACAGTCTCCCGTGCAGTACCATCGGCGCAAACAGGCTTAACTTCCGAGTTCGAGATGGGATCGGGTGTGACCCTGTCGCTATAGCCACCG
>Ga0213839_1000458_pt1 | contig 51787 bp, 46 predicted proteins | sample SWPATP21_FD_160075 | JGI IMG/M metagenome (GOLD analysis project Ga0213839, IMG submission 160075) | Coastal seawater microbial communities from Marineland, Florida, United States - SWPA TP2 #1 | ecosystem: Environmental > Aquatic > Marine > Coastal | place: USA: Florida | collected 2016-08-14
CGCGACGGCAGGCTCGGGCACCTCGGCAGCGGGGGCGTCGGGCGCAGGCTCGGGCTGTGGGGCCTCGGCGTCCGCAGGCGCATCGGACGCAGACTCGGCTGGCGCGGCGTCCTCCTCCGAGGTGTCCTGCGCCTCCACGGACGGCGTCTTGGGCTTGCCCCTGGAGGATCCCAGCAGTGTGCGGCGCCTGCGACCCATGGTGTCAGTCCTCGTACAGGGCGTCGAGCCCATCGGTGGAGGACGTGCCCTTGGCGATGCCCTCGGCCGCCTTCTTCTGGGCCGGGTCGATGGCGACGTGCAGACCGATGGGCGTGCCGATGCACCGCACGATCTGGTCCTCGGCGAGGGTGGTCAGCGCCTGCTGGAGGAGGGCCTGGTCGTCGAACGGGAGCCCACGCCACACGTTGTCCATGCGGGTGGTGGTGTCGCCGACGAAGCCGCGGTCGAGGAGCTGCTGGATGGCCGCCTGGACACGTGCCTTGGGCTCCGCCTCGCTGGCATCCTCCCACCAGGAGGCATCGACGCCACCCTGGTCGCGCAGCGTCTCCACCAGCTCCGCGGGGAACAGCATGGGTCCGGAGAGGTCCTGCTTGGTGGCGACCAACAAGCGCACGGTCTCGAAGGGGTCGACGCCGAGTCGGCGGGACACTTCGTTGAGGCCGATGGGCGTCAGGGCATTCAGTGCGTCACTCATCGCCAACCTCCTCGTCCTCGGGCGGTAGCAGGTGGTCCATGTCGATCTCCCTCACCGTGAGGTCGACCTTCGAGGCCTTCAGCTCCGGCGCGTTGGCAACCTCTGCGAGGGCCTGACGCAGAGTGTCGGCCAGGCTCGCGTCCGCGCCCACGAGCTCCAGCTCGACGGCCAGGAGCCCCAGATGCCCTCCGGAGAGGGCCTGGGCACCCATGAACCCGACATCCGCCGAGGCACGGTAGATCGCCTCGGCCACGCGGGCGGCGAGCACCGTCTGCAGGCCCCCTTCCCGCTCCACCCATCCGGACTGGACGGAGTCGGCGACGGGGACGACGACGACGAGCAGCTCCGGCGTGCCCTCGGGGGCGTCGATGGCGTAGACGAGATCGGCGGAGATGGTATCGGCCTCCAGCACCGGCGTGCCGCCCAGCTCGGCGATCGCCTTCCGGAGCTTGGCCTCCTGACCGTGGTGGACCTCGAGCATCGCGGCCTTGTAGCTGTCGGGCAGGTGCTGCAGGGTGGGCTCCACGCTGCTCTTGAACTGCTCGTACTCGGCGAGCACGTCGCCCAGGCCGGCTTCGGCGAGGAGGTCCGGGAGCTTCTCCTGCTTTGCCTTCGCAGCCGCCAGTCCCTCGGTCTCCCGCTGCTCGACCGCGGCCGCCTGGACCTGCAGGACCTCGAAGATGCCCTGGTAGGTGCGCTTGTCGGCCTGCGCCACCAGCTCGGTGCCCTTGGCCTCGAGATCGGTGCGGAACGTCTGTAGGGCTTCCAGCTGCTGACGGAGGTTCTCCATCGCGGCTTCCAGGCTCTGGATCTCCTGGGCGACGTCACCGAGCTCCTTGAGCCGGCGAGCATCTTCTTCGGAACGCCAGGACTCGACGGCCTCGAGGGCTTGCGCAACGGTCTTTGGCGGGCTTTGTGTGCTCATCACCTCTCCATGGTGGCGTTGCGCCACCCGATGCGCGCAACCATACCAGCCGCGGGAGGGCGTGGGGATTCAGCGTGAGGAGCAGGCCTCGTACAGTCCGATGCGATCCGCCTCCGCCGCCGCGGCCGCCGCATCCAGGCGTCCCTGATAGTACAGGGTGCCAGCGATCTCCTCTGGGTACTGACGAGCCAGACCGAGGCGCAGCAGGACCTCGTTGATCATCACCGCCGGCTCCTCCTCGCCGAAGGGGTAGTCGGTGAGCGCCTCCACCTCCCGGTCGCGCACCAGATCCTCGTACAGGTCGCCGGTGGCCCACACGTAGGCGAGCGTCCGGTCGAACGCCCCCGAGCAGTCCGCGTCGAAGGTGAGGGTGACCAGCTCCTGGCCGAGGTTGCGCTCCATCCAGTCGGCGGCCTCCGGCCCGTAGCACTCCGGCGGACTGGTGCTGATCTCCGGTGCCTGCACACCGAGGAGGCGGATTCGGTTCTCGTCGCCGCTCTGGCACTCGACGATGTCGAAGGTGTCGCCGTCGATGATGCAGGCGATGCGCTGGTCCTCGAGGTCCTCGGCACAGGGCACGAAGTCGGGCGCCTCGATGGGGACCTCGTCGATGAGGGGCAGGTCGCGCTCGGGGAAGCAACCCACCTGGCTACCCAGGACCACGCCCACACCCGCGAGGAACCACCACCGCCCCATCAGAACCTCCCTCCGACCCGCAGGCCCGTGGGCTGGGCCGACACCTTGACGCCGACGATGCCCACCGTGAGCAGCCCGGCAGACACGGCCGACAAGCCGTAGCCGACGCCGTAGGCCACGCGAATCGCCTGCTGGTCCTTCCGGATCACCTCCGCACGCTCCGCTCCGAGTCCCGCGTAGGTGTCGCCCTTGAGGTTCCGCTCGGAGACGGCCGCACTGCCGATGGCGAAGCCCCCACCCCCGGCGGCGAGTGCAGCGGCCGCGAAGGCCCAGGCCGGACGACGACGACCGGACGATGCCGAGTCGGGGGGCGCTTCCGGCACCGTCTCTGGGGGAGGCGCGACAGGATCGGGGGCCGGCTGGGGCACCGGAGCGACCGCGACCGGCTCGGGAGGGGACGCCGGCACCACCGCCCCGGGGGGCAACGGCAGCCCCGTGACGACCACGTGGTTGCTGGTGAGGTCCAAGACCTCGTTGCGGTAGGTACCGCCCGACTCGAGCTGGACCAGGTGTTCCCCGGCCGTGGTCGCGATGGGGACCCCGTAGGCCACGGGCCGACCGTCGACGTAGACCGTGCCCCCGCCGTCGACCGCCACCTCGATCAGCTCGGCGCCAGCGCGACTCGCCCAGGTCTCGTACAGCTCGGCCAGGTAGGGCCCGTAGGCCTCGGGGGGCGCTCCGTCATCGTGGTCCGCTGCGACGGCTCGGAGGGTCGCGTACACGGCCCCTTTGTTGTCGGAGAGCGAGATGCTCACCAGGCCATCGGCCCGGTACAGGTCGAGGAGCTCCGCGGAGGTGACCACCCGCTGGGGGCACACCAGCTCGGTGTAGGCCTCCGCGAGCACGTCCTTCGCTGCCTCGACCTCGGCGTCGTTGTACAGCCGCCAGGCCTCCTCGACCCGCGCTTCCAGGGGGGGCGCCTCGGTGCAGGGCGCCCCGAAGGCGATGGTGAGGAGGGCTGCGAGCATCGGAGACCGCCAGGTGCATCGTGGACCAGAGGGAAGCCCTCTGAGGCCCTACGGAGAGAAGGAGCCGGGTCCGATGGCCGGGCAGGAGCCCGCCGTGACGCCAGCGTTGGCGAAGTCATAGCACCAGTTGTTGGACTCGCCCGCCCCGACCTGGACCTCGAACGTCTTCGGCTGCCCGCCTCGCTGCTGCATCATCACTTCGTAGGCGCCAGGTTGCAGGTCGATCGAGGCAGGGGTGCGGGATCGCTTGTAGCCCCCGACCCACAGATCCGCGCCGGGGGGCGTCGACCCGAACACCACCCGCACCCGCCCCGCCGCATCCGTGGTCGGAGCGGGCTCCGGCGCGGTGGGCGCCGGCACCGGGGCCGGAGCGGGCCCCGGCTCCGGCTTCGGATCCGGGGTCGACGGCTTCGGATCCGGCGTCGACACAGGCTTCGGATCCGGCTTCGACACAGGCGCCGGATCTGGCTTCGACGCGGGCGCTGGATCCGGGGTGGACTCAGGCTTTGTAGGGGTGCCGGAGGGGGCGGGCCCCCTGGTGGCCGGATCCCTCGCGGCCGGACTCGTAGGGGTGCCGGAGGGGGCCGGCCCCCTCGTGGCCGGATCCGGCGTGGACGCAGGCTTTGTAGGGGTGCCGGAGGGGGCGGGCCCCCTCGTGGCCGGGTCCCGGGCGGGCCCCCTCAAGGCTGGATCTTCGTCGCTTCCGAAGCCCGCAAGGCGCTCGTTGAGCACGGTGGACATCACGGCAGCACCGAACGCGAACAGAAGCAGCAGCGCGACCCCCAGCGCCCCTACCCCGACCAGCAGGTACACCCACCAGGACATGGACTCCGGCTGGGCGTCATCGAGGGAGTCCCCCACATGGGCGTTGTCCGGGAGCAGGGTCCCGTCGATGGCAGAGCGGCTCACCAGCACCGTCTCGGCATCGTCCGCCACGGAGGCGTCGAGGGGCGGAGGGATGTGGGGACGGTCGGTGACCTCCTCGATGGCGCCCCCCGACACGAGACCGCCGCTCATCAGCCCCCCGCCGGTGGAGCCCCCCCTGGAGGAGGCCGCGGCCAGGCCTGCGCCGGAGCGGCCCCCCGTGGACGGACCGCCGCTGGACGGACCTCCACCTACCGACGAGCCCGCCGTGGACGGTCCGCCGGTGGTTCGCTCCCGAATCCGCGCTCCTGGGGGCATCGGACGGGGCTTCACCACCGTGGGCGTGTCGTTCGCGGTGGGCTCTCCGAGGTTCTCGGGGAGCGCCCAGTCGACCTCACCAGACAGCACCGCCTCCAGCGTGGCGCAGTCCGGGATGCGGGCGTCGCGGTCGACCGTGAGGCACCCATGGATGGCCTTCTCCACGCGCTCGGGCAGCCCTCCGACCACCTTGCGGGGCGGCACGAAGCGTCCCTCGGTGACCGCGTTGTAGATGGCCAGCGCCTCGTCGCCCGGAAACGTGCGGCGTCTGGTCATCAGCTCGTAGAGCAGGCAGCCCAGGGACCAGACGTCGGCCCGCTGATCGACCGAGCGGGCGTCGCGGATCTGCTCAGGAGCCATGTAGGAGGGCGTGCCCATGGCGATGCCCGACCGCGTGTGGGCGACCTCCGGGTCGGCCTGCAGGAGCTTGGCCAGGCCGAAGTCCGTGACCTTGGGGACGAAGCCGGCCTGGGTCCGCTGAAGGAGCACGTTGGCGGGCTTGAGGTCCCGGTGCACGAGCCCGGTGTCGTGGGCGGCCCGCACCCCAGCCAGGATTCCCTGGAACAGGATCTCGGCGTCGCCCATCGTCAGCTTGTACTTCGAGAGCGCCCGCTCCAGCGACGGGCCGACGATGTGCTCCATGAGCAGGCCGGGCTGCCCCTGGATGTCGATCACGTCGGTGACCGCGACCACGTTGGGGTGGTTGAGGCTGGCCTGGACCTGCCCCTCGCGAAGCATGCGCTCACGGATCGCAGACGACGTCAGCGTCAGCACCTTCAGCGCGTGGCGGGTGCCCAGGGCCGTGTGCCGCACGAGGTACACCATGGCCGTGCCGCCGGCTCCGAGGACTTCCTCCACGACGTAGCGTTCGACGGTGGTGCCGGGGTCGAGCTTCACGTCATCCGTCCAGGACCTGCATCCTACCGCATCTCACGGGAGGGATGTCGACCGCTCACTCGTGGCAGTCGACGGTGAGCGCGAAGTTGCCCCCGTCGTTCTGGAAGGCCTCGACGACGAACCAGACCACGCCCGTCTCGCCCGCGAGGGTGTACTCGTACTGAACGTTGAACGAGCCGCGGGTGGCGTAGCTGCACGTGACGAGCTGGTTCTCCGAGGGGCACTCGGTGCTCTCCCGATACCAGAGAAGCCACGAGTCCTCGCAGGACTCGAGCTTGACCGTCAGGGACTCCACCTCGTTCGGGACGTTCAGCCGGTAGACACGCTCGGGCCCGTCGAAGTCGGAGCCCGAGGCGCTGCCGGAGCACTGCTCGAACTGACCATCCGCGGTGAACACGGTGCTGCCCCCGAGGTTGGTGCCGTAGACCGTCTCGCCGCAGGCGATGGTGTTCGTGAGGCACTCCCCCTGGAGCGGATCCTGGGCGAAGGGCGTGTCGCAGTCGTTGTCGAAGTCCAGGTGCTCCGCCTGCCCGATGGGGTCCGTGTCGGCGTCGGCGTCGGCGTCGGTGTCCGCATCGACGTCACCATCCGTGTCGGAGTCGGTGTCGGTGTCGGTGTCCGCGTCGCCGGCATCCTTGGAGCCACCGCCACCGGAGTCGCACTCCGTGCCCATCGACGCGAACAGGAGAACACTGGCAGCGAGGAGCCGCTGGGGGAGTCTGCGCATCAGAAGCACTCCACGTGGATCCGGTAGTTTCCGACGCCCGAGTAGATCGTCTCGAGGACGAACTCGAAGTCGTATTCGGAGACGCTGTTGTTGAACCGCACGGTGCTCTGGGAGCGCACGTCGCCGCTCTCGAAGTAGCCCGCGAAGCTCGTTCCGATCTCGCAGCTCCCCTGGGTCACGTCGCCGTGCCGGATCCAGAACGCCCAGACATCCTCGCAGGAGTCGACGGTGACCTGGATGCTCTCGCCGTCCTGCAGCCCTTCGAAGACGTAGGAGACGTCGGCTCCATCGAAGGCGTCGAACTCCCCGAGGAGGGAGCCGAGGGAGGTGGCGTACTCCCAGTCGTAGTAGTCGTAGGTGGAGACCAGCCCCTCGTTGGTGCCGAAGTAGACGCCACCACACTCGATGGTCTGCACGACACAGGAGCCCATGCCGGCGACCCCCGACCCGACCTCACCGGTGTAGTCGGCGTCGCAGTCGAGCTCCGGGAGGTCGGTGTCGGTGTCCGTGTCGGTGTCCGCATCCGCGTCGGCATCGGCATCCGCATCCGCATCGCTATCGGTGTCCGCGTCGGCGTCGGCGTCCGCGTCCGCGTCCGCGTCGGTGTCGGCATCCGCCGTGCCGTCGGTGGGGAGCGGGTCGTCGACCGTTCCATTGGCCTTCACCCCCTGGTCACACCCGACCAGCAACCACAACGCCAGCAGCATCTCGCCTCCCATGCCCCACCATACTCGGCGGAGACTCCATCCGGGAGAGGAACCCGGGGATGCCGCGAGCTTAGCCCACGACCAGGTTGACCAGCCGACCGGGGACGACGATCTCGCGGCGGAGGGTCTTGCCCTCCAGCCAGCGGCCGACGTTCTCGTGGCCCTTGGCAGCAGCGAGGACCGTGGACTTGTCGGCGTCGACAGCGACCTCGATGGTGGCGCGGACCTTGCCGTTGACCTGCACCGCCATGGTGACCGTGTCGTCGACCAGGGCAGCGGCATCGACCTCGGGCCAGGCGGCGTAGGCGAGGGACTCGGTCTGTCCGATTCGCTCCCACAGCTCCTCGGCCAGGTGCGGCGCGTAGGGGGAGAGGATCTTCAGGAAGTCCACGGCCTCGGCCGGGGCCGGGGGCGTTCCCTTGGCAGCGTTCACGAACTCCATCATCTTGGAGACGGGCGTGTTGAACTTGAGCTCCTCGATGCCCGACGTGCACTCCTGGATGGCCAGGTGCAGGGCCTTGCGGACCTCCTTGGGGGTCTCGGCGGCGAGCTCCCGCGTGGTGTCGGACTCCTCGTCGACGAACAGGCGCCAGACCCGGTTCAGGAAGCGGGAGACCCCCTCGCAGCCGCTGGTCTGCCAGGGCTTCACCTGCTCCAGCGGCCCCATGAACATCTCATAGATGCGCAGGGTGTCGGCGCCGTAGGTGGCCACGACATCCAGCGGGTCGACGCTGTTGTTCAGCGACTTGCCCATCTTGCCGAGCTTCTCCTCGACGGGGGTGTCGGTCCCCTTCACGAACCAGTCGGTCTCCACCGGGGCCTGGCTCCAGGCGCTGGTGATGGTGACGCCCTTCCCGGGGCGACGCTCCACCGCATCGGGGTGGTGGTACTTGCCGCTCTCCTCGCGGTAGGCGTAGGCCAGGATCATCCCCTGGTTGAACAGCTTCTGGAATGGCTCCTTCGTGGGGACGAGGCCGCAGTCGTACAGCACCTTGTGCCAGAAGCGGGCGTAGAGCAGGTGGAGCACCGCGTGCTCGACCCCGCCGATGTACAGATCGACGCTCTGCCAGTAGTTCACGGCCTCCGGGGAGAACGGAAGCTCCGTGTTGTGGGGGTCCATGTAGCGGAGGTAGTACCAGCACGACCCGGCCCACTGGGGCATCGTGTTGGTCTCGCGCGTGACCTTCTGGCCGTCGAGCTCGGTGTGGAGCCAGTCCTCGGCACGGGCCAGGGGCGGCTGACCGTCGGCCGTCGGCTTGTAGGCGTCGACGTGGGGCAGCTCCACGGGGAGGTGCTCGGGCCGCAGGGGCAGGACCTCGCCGTCGTCGGTGTGGACGATGGGGAAGGGCTCGCCCCAGTAGCGCTGCCGGCTGAACAGCCAGTCCCGCAGCTTGAAGTTGACCTTCCGCTCACCCTTGCCCTGCTCCTCGAGCCAGTCGATGATCCGCGACTTGAACTCGGCGACGGAGAGGCCGTCGAAGTCGCCGGAGTGGATCGACGTGCCTTCGCCGGGCCAGGCCGCCTCCTGGAAGTCGTGGCCGGCCGGACCGGTGTAGACGGGGCGGATGTCGAGGCCGAAGGCGCGAGCGAAGGCGTGATCGCGCTCGTCGTGGGCCGGCACGGCCATGATGGCGCCGGTGCCGTAGGTGATGAGCACGTAGTCGGCGACCCACACCGGGACCTTCTCGCCATTCACCGGGTTGATGGCGTAGGCGCCGGTGAACACGCCGGTCTTCTCCTTCTCGGCGGCCACCTGGCGGTCCATGTCGGACTTGTTCTTCGCCACCTCGACGTACTCGGAGACGGCGGCGCGCTGGGCGTCGGTGGTGATGGCGTGGACCAGGGGGTGCTCGGGAGCCAGCACGCAGTAGGTGGCGCCGAAGAGCGTGTCGGGACGGGTGGTGTAGACGACGAAGCCGTCGTCGTGGCCGTCGATGCCGAAGCGAACCTCGGCTCCCTCGGAGCGACCGATCCACTGACGCTGCATCTCCAGGACGCCCTCGGGCCAGTCCAGCCCCTCGAGGTCGTCGAGCAGGCGCTGGGCGTAGGCCGTGATCTTCAGCATCCACTGCTTCATGTTGCGACGCTCGACCGGGTCGCCGGTCTCGACGTAGCGGCCGTCGACGACCTCCTCGTTGGCCAGCACGGTTCCCTGGGCGGGACACCAGTTGACCGGCACGTCGGCCAGGTAGGCCAGGCCCTGCTCGTGGAGCTTGAGGAAGATCCACTGGGTCCAGTGGTAGGTCTCGACCTCGCAGGTGGAGACCTCCCGCTCCCAGTTGAAGGAGAAGCCGAGCTTCTTCAGCTGGGTGCGGAAGTAGGCCATGTTCTCGCGGGTGATCTCGGCGGGGTGCCGGTTCTCCCGCTGTGCCGCCCGCTCCGCCGGCAGCCCGAAGCTGTCGAAGCCGATGGGGTTGAGGACGCTGAAGCCCTTCATCCGCTTGTAGCGGCTGACGATGTCGATGGCGGTGTACGACTCGGGGTGCCCGACGTGGAGCCCCGACCCCGAGGGGTACGGGAACATGCACAGCGCGTAGTACTTGGGCTTGTCGGCGTCTTCGGAGGCGACGAAGGTGCCGTCGCTCTCCCAGCGCTCCTGCCACTTGCTCTCGAGCGCCTTGTGGTCGTAGGCCATGGTCTCCACTCCTCCGGGGAGCCCCAGCCCTAACGCGCCCACGCTTGCGCGACGGCCCCTCGCGGGCGATGCCGTGGACATGGGTCGCAAGCGGGACAAGCTCAAGAAGATCACCACCTCCTGGACGGGGCGCACCCTGGCCAGCGGCAAGGTGGCGCTCTCCCTCGGCAAGGGGCTGGCAGCCAAGGCCGGTGCCCCCCTCGACGGGGCCCGGATCGGCGAGCAGCTGAGCGACCAGCTCGACGGCATGAAGGGGCTCGCCATGAAGGTGGGCCAGATGGTCAGCTACCTCGACGGCACCCTCCCGCCCGCCACCCAGGAGGCCCTCCGTCGACTGCAGAAGGGCGCGGACCCGCTGGCCTTCGAGGCGATCGAGCCCATCCTCGAGGAGGCCCTTGGCCTGCCGGTGTCGGAGGCCTTCGACACCTTCGAGCCCGATCCCATCGCAGCCGCCAGCATCGGACAGGTCCACGTCGCCACGCTCGGGGGCCAGAAGCTGGCGGTGAAGGTCCAGTACCCGGGGGTCCGCGACACCCTCGCCCACGACCTCCACACCTTTCGGCGGGCAGGTCGGCTCGCGACGCTGGGCACCGCGGTCGACATCGTCGACATGGCGGAGGAGCTGGCGGCCCGCCTCGACGAAGAGTGCGACTACCCCCGAGAGGCCGCCGTCCAGATGCAGATCGCCGAGCTGTGGGCCGACGACGACACCCTCGTCGTCCCCGAGGTGGTCCCCGAGCGGACCGCGGCGAAGGTGCTCACCCAGCACTTCCACGACGGACGCGGCCTGTACGACTTCGCGGAGACCGCGACCCAGGAGGCGAAGAACCGGGTCGGCCGGCACCTCTTCCGCTTCGCCTTCCGGAACATCTTCCACCACGGACTGCTCCACGGCGACCCCCACCCGGGCAACCTCATCCTCCCCGACGACCACGGGGATCAGGTCGTCCAGCTCGACTACGGCTGCGTGCGCTTCTTCGAGCCGACCTTCGTGGAGACGTGGAAGAAGCTGGCCCACGTGACCCTGGACCAGCGCAGGGACCGCCTCGTCGAGGCCACCATGGACACCGGCTTCGTGCCCGACCCCGCCGGCTACGACTGGGACGCCCACTGGGACGTGATGAACTACCTCTATGAGCCCTTCCTCTCCTCCCACTTCCGCTACACCCAGGACTACGTGGCCCGCAGCTTCGACGTGATCGGCCTTCAGTCCCCCAACTGGCGAAAGACCGCCATGCCGGGCCCGTGGCTCCTCACCAACCGACTCCAGTGGGGCCTCAACAGCCTCCTGGCCATCCTCGGCGCCGAAGGAGACTTCGGTGCGCTCTACCGGGAGTGCCTGGAGCTCCCCCTCGTCCCCACCAGCGCCCCAGCGCCCCTGCCCACGGAGCCCCGATGACCACCGCCAGCCTTCCCCGCCTCCTCGACGACCGCGTGCCGCTGGCCGAGCTGTCCGCCGCCCTCGACGGGATGAGCCACACCGAGCGCCTCGACGCCCTGGCGGCGCTGACCCGGTCTCAGCAGCGACAGCTGTACGAGGCGGCCGCCGACGCCCCCCCGCTCACCCTCGAGGCCTTCGTCGGCACCGAGGCGAGGCTCGTCGTCCCCCACCGCGGCTACAACACGCTCCCCCTCCCAGCCGTCGGTCGTCGCTTCACCAAGTGGATGTGTCGACAGCCCGACGGCGGGGTGGCGGGCTGGAACGACGCCCCCGCCGCCTGGCTCATCGGGCCCGGCTACTTCACGTTGCGGGCCACGCAGGGCGACGAGACCGCGCACGGCGGCGTCGTGGTCGACTACTACCGCACCCCCTCCCGCGACGGCATGCCCGACCACTGGCCGTGGATCCGACCCAACTGGCTGGGCCTGCAGGCCTTCGTGTACGGCTGGTGCCACGACTACATGCGGCCCGTGTCCCAGCACGTCACCATCGGCGCCGCCTACAAGTGGGGGCGCTCCGTCGGCTCCTGGTTCGTGCTCTGCCGCGAGGACTGATGGGTCAGCGCTGTGGCGGCGGGACCTTGCTCAGCGTCAGCTCCACCTTGCCGTCCCAGGGAACCGTGAGCGAGCGACGCAGCGACGAGCACTTGGGTGGGCACTCCGCCGCCATACAGCCCAGCTCGTCCGCAGAGCACTCCCCCACCGCGATGACCAGGGGGTAGGTGCCCGGATGGGCCGTGCCGGTGGCTACTCCGGGGCCCGACACCTTCAGCTGCCGGTCCCCCACCGTCACCGTGAGGGGCCAGTCCTTCTTCTTGAAGACGCCCCCCTTCCCCTTGGCGACCTGGGGAAGCTCCACGGAGACCGGGGTCCACGGCAGCTCGGGGAGCTCCACCGACACCTCGTCGGCCGCGGCGACGTCGACGGGGATGGTCCCGTGGCCGCAGAACGACGGGCACTCCCCTCCATCGAGGCAGGCGTCGCAGCCCTCGCCGTGGATCCACTCCACCGCCTGCTGGCCCTGGGGGACGCCCGTCAGCACGGCGGTCCCCTCGTCGTCGAGCATGGCCGACCGCTGGCCGGAGCGGACCTTCGCGCCCGGTGGCCCGCTGACGCGGATGCCCCCGTCCTGGGGAGGGGCCACCTCGGGGTCGAGGACCGGCTGGGGCCCCTCCGACACCACCTGCGTCTCCGCCGGCGCGGTCACCCAGAGGGTCGCTCCCACGATGCCGAGGGACAGCAGCAAGCCTCCCGCCACGACCCCGGCGACGGGCAGCGACGGGCGGGGCAGGGTGACGCCCCCTTCTCCCCGCTGGGCCCCCTCCAGCGCCGCGAGCAGCTCCTCGGCAGACCCGTAGCGCGCGCCGACCTCCTTCTGGGTGGCCTTGCGGATGACGGCACGCACCGGCTCGGGGATGTCCTCGCCGGGGTCGAGGGGCGGAGACTTCTGCTTGGCCATCGCCACCTGCAGGAGCTGCTTCCGCACCGGCCCCTTCCCGGAGAGCGGGAAGGCGATGGCCCCGGTGAGCAGCTCGTGGAAGATGACGGCGACGGCGTACAGATCCCAGTGGGTGGCCTCGAGGCGGTCCGGATCCATCCACTCGGGGGGCGCGTAGGAGACCGTGCCGAAGGACAGCCCCTCCTGGGTGATCCGCTCCAGATCCGAGTCCGTCGCCAGGCCGAAGTCCACGAGCACCACGCGGTCGTCGTCGGTGACCAGCACGTTGCCCGGCTTCACGTCGCGGTGCCGCACTCCCTTGCCGTGGAGGTAGGCCAGCGCGCTGGTGAGCTGGATCATCCAGCGCAGCGCCTGGTCGACGGGGGTGGGCCCCTCCTTGACGACCCGGTCGAGGGGCTTCCCAGCGACGTAGTCCATCTCGATGAACGGCGGGTGCACGTCCATGCGGAGCCCACGGACCCGCACGATGTGGGGATGGTCCAGCCCGCCGAGGATCTCCGCCTCCCGGATGAAGCGGACCTGGGCCTCGGAGGGTCGATGGAGGCCGTCGCCCAGCACCTTGACAGCGGCTTCCAGGCGAGGGGCCTCCACGTGGGTACAGCGGTACACCGTGCCCATGCCGCCCCTTCCGAGGGCCTGCTTGACCTCCCACACCCCGATGCGTTCGCCCACCCCGAGCTTCAACGGCCCCCCAGCTTCTCCGAGAGCCAACGCCGCAGCTCGCCTGCCATGTCGTCCCGGGCCAGGGCGTGCTCCACCACGGTCTTCACGTAGCCGAGGGGTGCACCCGTGTCGTAGTGAGCCGCCTCGACGACCTCGACGCCCACCTGGCCCCGGCCGGCCAGCTCGCCGATGGCCTCCATCGGGTAGAACTCGCGCTGAGACCCGTCGAACCGGTCCCACGACGCCGTCAGGGGCTCGAAGAAGGCCGGGGTGTAGAGGAATCGCCCCAGGGACACGAGCTTGCTCGGCTCGGTGCCCGGCGCCGGCTTCTCCACGATGCTGCGCAGGTCGAGGCGTCCCTGGTGCTCCACCACGTCGAGCACACCGTAGCGAGACACGTCCTGGCCGGAGAGGTCCTTCGCCGCCAGCACCGACTGCCCGGTCGCCTCGTGGCGAGCGATGAGCTGCGCGCCGAGGTTGGGCTCCCCGAACAGGTCGTCGGGAAAGGCCACCACCACGGGGTCCTGCCCAGCGAAATCCCGAGCGAGGAGGAGGGCGTGCCCGGTGCCCCGCATCTCCGTCTGCCGCACCACGGTGAGGTTCACCTCGGGAGGCTGAGCCTTCGCCAGCTTCGCCGTGGCCCCCTCGGCGGTGAACACCGCCTCCAGCTCCGGGTCCTTGTCGAACCAGTCCTCGATGGCCCGCTTGCGGCGGCTGCTGATCAGGAGGATCTCGGTGATCCCCGCGTCGACGAACTCCTGGACGACGAGATCGATCGCCGGGCGATCCACCACGGGGAGCAGCTCCTTGGGAACCACCCGGGTGACCGGCAGAAAGCGCGTGCCGTAGCCCGCGGCGACGATGACTCCCTTGACCGACACCAGCCCTCCCCCGGACGCGCGAGGTGACGGATGTAGCGCGTCTGGGTCATGTTGCCCTGCGGAGGTCGACATGTGGTGGTGGTCGTTGGCGCTGGGCGCGGACCCGATGGTGCTCCAGGTGGTGGACGCACAGAGCGGCGACGCGATCCCCTGCGCGACGCTGACCACGGTGCACCAGGTCCGGCTCACCACCGACGACGAAGGGCTCGCAGCTTTCCTCGAGCCAGGCCTGATGGGGCAGGACGTCTGGTTCGAGCCCAGCGCCGACGGCTTCCGCCACGCCCCCGACTTCTTCGGACTGGTCGGCGAGACGATCGAGGTGGTCCCCGGCGGCTTCGCCCGCATCGAGATGCAGAGAGAGGGGCCCCCTGCCCCCTGCGCGACGTCGGACCACACCCGTCGGCTGCTCGACGCTGGCGTGCCCGACCGCCCGATGTCCGTCCGCGTGGTCGACGCGGCCACCGGCCGGGGCGTCCCACTCGCCGAGGTGGTCGCAGGCGACCAGCGCTGGATCACCGACTCCAGCGGCACCGTCGCCATCCTCGACCCCGACCTGTACGGGCAGGAGCTCACCTTCGAGGCGTCGGCCTGGCACGGTGTCGGCCCGTCGCTTCCCACGAGCGCCACCGTCGACGACGGGGCCTCAGTGGTGCTCGAGGTGGACCGACACACGCCGGCCGAGCGCTTGTACCGACTGACCGGGGCCGACCCCTTCCGCGACACCGAGCTCCTCGGGGAGCCCACCCCCTTCCCCGCGCTGCGGGGCGAGGTCGTCGGCATCGACAGCTGCCTGGAGGTGCTCCACGAGGGCTCTCCCCTGTGGCTCTTCGGCGACACCCTGCGTCCCTCCTACCCTCTCGGGCACTTCGACACGGCAGCGGCCTTCCCGTCGGGCGATCTGGAGGCCGGCGTCCAGCTGGACTTCCTCGTCGACGACGACGGCTTCTCCCGCGGGGTGGCCGACCTCTCCGACGACGGGCCCGTGTGGCTCACCATCCCGTCCAACGTCTCCCACGAAGGCCACGACGTGGTGCTGGCCACCTACGGCGTCTACGCCGGCCTCACCGCCATCGAGCGCGGCTTCGCGGTGCTCGAGCCCGGCTCCACCCGCTTCCGCGCCGTGGGCACCCTTCCGCTGGGCGTCGAGCTGAGCCACCAGTCTCCCGTGCGAGCGGGGGGCCACGTCACCCTGCGAGAGGGCCTCCGCTTCCCCGACGTGCTCGACGAGGCCGTCGACCTGGAGACCTGGCAGACCTGGTCCCCCATCGACGGGGGCATGGTGGACCGCCACCCCGACGGCACCGCGCGCTGGGCCTGGCGACCGGGGGTAGAGGTCCCCGACGACGGGCTGCTGGCCGCCGCCGACCGCTGGAGCCGGAGCCCTCGGGAGCCCGACACCGGCGTGGCCATCACCCTCCACTACGGCGACGTCGCCTACAACCGAACCCTCCGGCGCTTCATCCAGGTCGTCACCCGGGAGGGAGGAGACAGCGCCTGGCTCGGGGAGCTCTGGCTGACCGTCGCCGACACCCCCTTCGGGCCATGGTCCTACGCCCGTCGGCTCACCGCCTTCGACGACTACACCACCTACAACCCGATGATCCACGACGCCTTCGACACCGACGGCGCCCGGATCCACTTCCAGGCCACCTACACCGACTTCTTCGCGGGCGCGCCGGAGAAGACGTCCCGCTACGACTACAACCAGCTGATGTTCGCCCTGGACCTCGACGACCCCAGGGCCCGCCTCCCCGTTCCCTACTACGTCGACGACGGGCGGATCGACCCCACCACCGGCCCGGACCTGGGCCCCGACGTGCAGGACCCCGTGCTGGCCTTCCACGCCTACGAGTCTCCCCACGACGACGCCGTGGCGATCGGTCGCAGCGTCCCGTCCTGCGCCGGTGGCCGCTGGATCGCGGGGGCTTCGGACCCGCTCTTGTGGGCGGCGCCCGCCGAGGGGCCCGGCCTCGTCCCCCTCTGGGACCAGGACGGCAGCCTCACCGTGGGGGAGCTGCCGGCCGACACCGAGCCCCTGGGCTGGGTGTGGCCCGCCGTCGGGGCCACCCACGTGCCCGCCCACGCCTACCCCCCGGAGGCGAGGCTCGACGCCGGATCCGACACCTGCGTCCCGAGCGGCACGACGGTGCGCCTGTCGGCCGAGGCCGAGGGGGGCGTGGTGGCGTGGCGCTGGGACGGCGGCGAGGCCGACGGACCCGACGTGGACCTCGACCTCGGCGCCGGGGACCACGTGGTCACCGCCACCCTCACCACGCCGGAGGGCGTCGCCGTCGAGGACCGCGTGCTGATCCACGTCGACGACGAGGAGGTCCCAGACGACGACACCGGCGTCCCTCCCGACACCCACGAGACGCCCCCCCGCACCGCCCGCCCGGACGCAGCGCCGTCCAGCGAGGGCTGCGGGTGCACGGCCGGAGGCGGCGCGACGGGCCCATGGGGGCTGCTGCTGCTGCTGACCCTACGACGCCGTCAGCCGCGCCAGGCCGCGAGGATCGACCGGTAGGGCTCCTGCTCCTGCAGCCGACCCGCCCGCACGTCGTCCGCCATCGGGGCCAGGTAGGTACGTGCCGACCGGCGCCCCGCCCACATGAAGCCGTAGGCCGGCCCCGCGAACAGCCCCTCGATGCGCGCCAGGCTCCGGCGGAGCCGCTCCTCCCCGCCCTCCTCCCACGCCAGCATCAGGTCGACGCCATAGGCCCGTCGCTCCCACCATGCGCGCCAGGTCCGCCCCGTCGGCAGGACCACGCCGTAGGACACGTAGAACCAGATCGGGTGCTCTGCCTGGTCCAGCTGGTGGACCAGCTCGTGGGCGAGGATGCGCGCCAGCAGCGGGCGCCGGATCGTCTCCGGGGGACCCGGCGTGTACACCGTGTCCCCCACCACCGTCGTCACCTCCGTGAGGAACGTGGGCATGAAGGGCCACACGAGCCACGAAGCGGCCCGCATCCACGGGCTGTCGGCCTTGTCGACGAGCCGCAGGCCCGGCCGGTGCGCCCGGGCGAGGGCCAGGATCCGATCCAGCTGGTCCAGGGACGTCGCCATGGGGAGGACTAACGGCCCGCGATGAAGTAGAAAGGAGCATGTGGTGGACCATCAGTGGAGTCGCTGGCGCCCTCGGCGTCGCACTGGGAGCCTTCGGCGCCCACGGCCTGAAGAACGTCGTCAGCGACCCGGCGCTCCTCGACACGTGGGAGACCGCAGCCCGGTACCACCTGATCCATGCCCTGGCGCTGGGTCTGGTCGCCCTCCATCCGGGCCAGCCCCGCTGGGCGGGCGCCTTGTTCGTGGCGGGAACGCTGCTGTTCTCGGGCTCGCTCTACGTCCTGGTCCTCACCGAACAGCGCTGGCTCGGGGCCATCACCCCCATCGGCGGCGTCTGCTTCATCGCTGGCTGGCTGGTGCTGGCCTTTGCGGCCCGGGGAACCTGAGGTGCTGGCCTTCTACCTGCTGTGCCTCGGGCTCGGGTCGTCGCTGATCCTGGTCTCGTTGATCTTCGGTGGCGCGGACAAGGACTTCGACAAGGACTTCGACGTGGAGGCTGACGCCGACGTCGACCTCGACGGCGATGCCGATCTCGATCTCGACGGGGACGCAGACCTCGACCTCGACGGGGATGCGGACCTCGACCTCGACGGTGACGCGGACCTCGACCTCGACGGAGATGCGGACCTCGACGGCGATGCGGGGGTCGGCGATCTCGACAAGTCTCTCGACGCCGACAGCAACTACTGGCTGCCCATCCTGTCGATGCGCTTCTGGACCTTCGGGCTCGCCACCTTCGGCATGTCCGGCACGCTACTCTCCCTGCTCTCCTGGCCGAGCGGTCTCGCCTTCGCCCTGGCCCTGGCCGTGGGCGTCGGCATCGGTTGGGCCGCAGCGGCGCTGTTCCGTCGGCTGAAGAGCGAGTCCGTGTCTGCCCCCACCACCCTCGAGAGCTACCGCGGGGAGGAGGCGCGGGTCCTCCTGGCCATCCGTCCCGGAGGCCGGGGGAAGATCGTTCTCCAGGGCCCCGAGGGTCGCCTGGAGATGATGGCCCGAAGCGACGTCGACAGCCCCATCGAGCGCGACAGCAAGGTCGTCATCGTCGCGGTGGTCGACGGTGTGGCCGAGGTGGCGCCCCACATGGACGAGGCCGCCAAGAAGGCGGAGCGCGCCCTCGCCGCCCGACGCGCCAAGGCCGCACAGCGCCAGAAGCGCTAGAGCTTCTCGAGGCCGACGACCCAGCCGGTGATCCACGACCCCATCCACACGACCCACACGGGGATGGAGAAGCGCCAGAAGTTGTCGAGGAGCCACTCGTTGGACCGGGCCAGGGCAAAGCCGCCCGCCAGGTTCACGAGGATCATCAGCACCAGCGCCGTGTAGCCGCTGACGCTGTGCAGGCTGAAGGTGATGGCGAAGTCGACGGACGCAGCCATCATCGTGGTGCCGATCACGTCGGAGATCAGGCCCAGGACGAACAGGATCATGTGGACCTTGGTGAACCGCCCGGAGCGCCAGTTCATGAACACCGCGGCCGTGTAGATGAGCATCGCCAGGGTGATCGTGACGATGGCGACGAGGATGATGGTGGGCGGCATCTGAGCCTCCGGCTCGCACGGCCCCTGGGGGCGCTGTTCAGGGCAGTTGTACCGGATCCGACGGGCTCTCGACAGGGGCACCCCGCCACATCCGCCAGATGACCGGGTCCCCCTCCCGGAACTGGGTCCACAGCGCAGCGGCCACGTGAACCCCGACGAGGACAGCGACCACGATCCAGGTCCAGCCGTGCACCACGGCGGCGACGTCGTGCACCAGGGAGGTACCGGGGGGCTCCTCGTACATCCGCGGGACCTCCAGGCCGAGGAAGTACATCGGAAGGTCTGCTGCCGCCGTGGAGACCGCCGCCCAGCCGCTGAGCGGCAAAAGGAACAGCAGGCCGAGGAGCACGGCCTGCTCCAGACGGGCCAGACCGTGTCTGAGCCTCGAGTGCCCCTCGGGCGCCTGGGGGTGCACGTTCTGAACGCGCCAGTTCACCCGCAGGAAGGTCCAGATGGCCACGAAGAGCCCGAGGGTGTGGTGCGTGCCCGCCCACAGCAGGTCCGAGGGGGCGGCGTCGCGCGCGGCGCCATAGGACGTGCTGAGGTCCGACAGCCACAGCCCGGTGGCCATCGCCAGGACCACCGTGACGGCGCTGCCCCAGTGCAGCACCCGAGACACGAGCCCCCAGCCGGCCGCCTCGTCCATGAGCGCCACGAAGACCTCCGAAGGCGCCGAGGGTAACCCCGCCAGCGGGAAGCAGCGCCAGCACGACGCTCCCGGGAAACACCGGGTCTCCTCCATGCGTAGGTCCATCCCAGCGATGGCCGCTGGTGTATGGTTCCGTCCCGCGCCCACGAGGGCGTCGACTTTGGGGGTCCAGTGCTCGAACTCGGCGGATTGTGTGTAGGTGCGGCGATCGGCCTCGCCATCGTCGCTTTCGTCTTCGTGGCGAAACAATTCCTCTTCGTGGGGCGACCCAACGAGCTGCTGATCTTCTCGGGTCGGGAGTACACCGACGCCCAGGGGATGACCCGCGGCTACCACGTGGTCCACGGCGGCTTCGCCTGGCGGGTCCCCCTGCTGGAGAAGGTCGATCGCATGATGCTGACGACCCTCCCCATCGAGCTGAACGTGTCCAACGCCTACTCGAAGGGCGGGATTCCCCTGACGGTCCACGCCATCGCCAACGTGAAGGTCAGCTCCGACCCCGCGAAGTACGGAAGCGCCATCGAGCGCTTTCTCGGACGCGACACCAACGAGATCCGGCAGGTCGCCAAGGAGAGCCTCGAGGGCCACCTTCGCGGCATCATCGCGCGGATGACCCCCGAGGAGGTCAACGAGGACCGCCTGAAGTTCGCGGAGGAGCTCGTCGCCGAGGCCGGCGAGGACTTCGACCGCCTCGGCCTCAACCTGGACACCCTCAAGGTCCAGATGGTCTCCGACGACGTCTCCTACCTCGACAGCATCGGGCGGGAGCGCCTCGCCAACGTGCTGGCCGACGCCGAGATCGCCGAGTCGACGGCCAAGGCGGACGCCGAGGAGGCCCAGGCCGACTACACCCAGCAGGGCCAGGTCGCAGACGAGCAGGCCGAGACCATCATCAAGCAGCGGGAGAACGCGCTCCGCCAGCGCATGGCCGAGCTCGAGGCCCAGGCGAAGTCCGAGGAGGAGCGCGCCGAGCAGGGCGCCCTCGCCGCACGCGCCCGCGCCGAGCAGAACCTCCAGGAGATCCGCGCCAAGCTGGAGCACCTCCGGCTGTCCGCCGACGTCGTCCTCCCTGCCGAGGCGAAGCGGAAGGCCGACGAGATGAAGGCCCGCGCCGATGCCGCCCAGATCGCCGCCGATGGTGAGGCCCTGGCCGAGGTCCTCGAGATGATGCGCGCGGCCTGGGTCAAGGCCGGTCCCGACGCCAAGGACATCTTCCTGATCCAGCAGCTGGAGAACGTGCTCACCACCGTCACCGACAAGGTCAAGAACATGGAGATCGGCGAGGTCACCATCCTCGACGGCGGCCAGGGGAACGCACTTCCCCAGCACATCGCCGCCATGCCCAAGACGGTCGGTGCGGTGCTCCGCGAGTTCCGCGACACCACCGGCGTCGACGTCACCGGCATCCTGGCCGGCGCGAACCCCGACCGGGGCGACGACGACGACGGCGGGAGCGAGGTCAAGCGAAGGAAGCAGATGGAAGCACGGGCCGCGGCTGCGAAGGAGGTGCGCTGATGGAGATCATCCTCGGACTCCTGGGAATCGCCGGTGTCGTGGGCATCGGCGCCACGGGCGCTGCGGTCGGCCTGGCCGGCAACCTGCTCTACATCTGTGAACCGAACGAGGTGCTCATCTTCAGCGGCCGCCGCCGCATGGAGGGCAACCAGACCCGCGGCTACCGGATCATCAAGGGGGGCCGTGGCTGGCGCGTACCCCTCTTCGAGATCGTCGACCGCCTCGACCTGACCAACATGATCATCGAGGTCGAGGTCCGGGGCGCCTACTCCAAGGGCGGCATCCCCCTCAACGTCCAGGGCGTCGCCAACATCAAGATCGCGGGCCACGAGCCCATGCTGGGTCACGCCGTCGAGCGACTCCTCGACAAGAACCGCGACGAGATCGTCCGCATGGCCAAGGACGTGCTGGAGGGGAACCTCCGTGGCGTCCTCTCCCGGCTGACCCCCGAGGAGGTCAACGAGGACAAGATCGCCTTCGCGGAGATGCTCCTGGAAGAGGCCGAGCACGACCTCGGGAAGCTGGGCCTGGTGCTCGACACCATGAAGATCCAGAACGTCTGGGACGAGCGGGGCTACCTCGACAGCATCGGCCGCAAGCAGTCCGCCGAGATCATCAAGAAGTCCCGCATCGCGGAGGCCCGGGCCAAGGCCGAGGCCATCGTTCGCGACAGCGAGAACCGCCGTCGCGCCCGTCTGCAGCAGGTGGCCGCCGAGGAGCAGATCGCCGTCGCCAAGGCCGAGCGCCGGGTCGCCGACGCCCGCACCATGGCCGACGCCATGGTCGCCGAGCAGGAAGGCATCGTGAAGGCGCAGATCGCCAAGGCCGAGTCCGCCATGGAGGCCGAGGAGGCCCGTGTCGAGCAGGTCCGCCGCCAGCTGGAGGCCGACGTGATCGAGCCCGCCCGGGCCTCCATGGAAGCCGGCATCAACGACGCCCGCGGTCGGTCCGCCAAGATCCTCGAGGAGGGCCGCGCCACGGTCCAGGTCCTCGAGGAGATGATCAAGGTCTGGGAGCAGTCCGGAGAGTCCGCCCGCGACATCTTCCTGATGCAGAAGCTCCAGAAGGTGATGGACAGCCTCATCGAGACCGTCGGCGAGGTGAAGGTCGACCGCATCACCATGCTCCCCCCCGACGAGGGCGGCGGCAGCACCGCACGCCAGGCCGTTCGCCTGGTGGAGGAGCTCAAGGGAGCCATCGGGGTCGACCTGCCGCAGATCCTCGAGGGGATGGCGGCCGGCAAGGGACCGAGCAAGCCGGCCAAGGACCTGTAGCGCGTGCCCTGGCGCACCCTGGAGCGCCCCGAGCTCTCGCGGGCCGCGGAGGCCATGGAGCTACCGGTGCGCATGGAGGCCCTCACGGCGCTCGCTGCCACCGGCGAGCCCCTGGCCCCCGACGAGGTCCTCGACGTCTACCTCCCGCTGATGTGCTTCCTGTCCGCCGACATGCGGGCCGTGAAGCGGCGTCGGCGGGAGCTCTGCGACATCCTCGGCCTCCCGGCGCCCGCCAGTACCTACGTGCTCGCCATCGGCGGGTCGGTCGCGGTGGGCAAGTCCACCACCGCTCGGGTGCTCCGCGCCCTCCTCGGTAGCCAGGTCCGCACCGCCCTCGTCACCACGGACGGCTTCCTCCGGCCCAATGCGTGGCTGGCCGAGCGCGGCATCATGGACCGCAAGGGCTGGCCAGAGTCCTACGACGTCGGAGCCCTGTTGCGCTTCCTCGCCCAGGTACGGGCCGGCGAGGGTCCCCTGGAGGTGCCCCGCTACAGCCACATCGTCTACGACGTCGTCCCGGGCGACAGCCTCGTGGTCGACCGGCCCGACGTCCTCATCCTCGAGGGCCTGAACGTGCTTCAGGTCGGACACGGCGAAGGGGTCTACGTCACCGACTTCTGCGACCGCACCCTGTACGTGCACGCCGACGAGGCCGACCTCGAGCGCTGGTACGTCGACCGCTTCATGCAGCTCCGTGCCACGGTGTTCACCGATCCCCACAGCCACTTCCGTCGCTACGCCGACCTCACCGACGACGAGGCGATGGCCAAGGCCCAGGAGATCTGGCGCTCCATCAACCTCCCCAACCTCCAGCAGAACATCGGGCCGACCCGCGCTCGGGCCGACGTCGTGCTCGACAAGGGCCCGGACCACCGCATCCGCAACGTGCGTCTGCGGGGGATCTAGGTCGGGGCGACCGCCTACGGCTCGTACACGTGGAGGGCGCCCCTCCCGCTGTCGTACGCGAACGCTCCGACCACGAGCTCCTTCACGCCGTCCCCGTCCACGTCGACCGCCGCGGCGCCCGACGCGAAGCCCGTGGCGGTACTGCCAGCGAGCACCGTGCTCGGGACGAGCTCCAGCCCCGCGTTGCTGCCATAGTGCACCCGCACCTCGGACCGGTCCATGGGCAGCTGCGCGTACACGACTACGTCCTCGAAGCCATCCCCATCGACGTCGCCCAGGGACCGTGGACCGCGGCCCAGCTCGCTGAACACCGTCGTGCTCGCACCGACCCACCCCGACGGTCCGCCGTACATCGCAACCGAACCGAGGTCGCTCCAGCCGATGAGATCCACGATGCCATCGCCGTTGTAGTCCCGACCGTCCTGCACGAAGTCCAGGCCGTCCAGCGGAGCGGCCGCACCCGGACCGGACGCGGTGCCCGGGAGGGTGACGTAGCTGCCGTCGTCACGTCGCAGAAGGAGCTCGCAGCGCCCGTCGCCGTCGCTGTCGGCACACATCACCGGGTCGTCCCCGTACGCCCCATCCGGGAGCACCACCGGGCCGGCCGGGCCGGACGACGTGCCAGGGACCCAGTACAGCACACCGTCCGGGTCATCCGTGGCCAGGATGAACACGTCGTCATGACCGTCGCCATCGGCGTCGCCCACCGCCAGCTCCGCACGTGTCACCCCCTGTGGAGCCGGCAGGAACACGTCCGGGGCGCCGTCCGCTTCCCGATCCCGGTACCAGGCCAGTCCATCCTCCCAGTCGACCGTGTCGGGCACTCCGTTGCCGTCGGCATCGAGCTCGAGCCCCACCGGGGGCGACAGCGGCACCGACACCGAGACGTCGGTGAGTCCCGTCGGGCTCCCGAGGAACACCTGCCCGGTGCTGCCCCGAACATCGTCGATGCCGTCCCCGTCGACGTCGCCGGCGTTGGAGGGTGCGTAGAGAACGCTCCCCGCCAGCCCGCTCCAGAAGGTCGCGTCGGAGGGGTCGGTGCCGCCATAGGTCACCCGTGCGCCGAGTCCCCAGTAGCTCTCCGACACGTAGTCCGTGGCGCCATCACCATCGACGTCTCCGAGGTCGACCTCGAGGAACGGGATGGGCCCCAGCAGCTCCTCGAACGTCGACCCCGCCGGTTCATGGACGCTCGCGAGGGGGGTGCCCGAGGCGTCCCCGAGCAACGTGACGAGGGAGTAGGCACCTGCGAAGACCAGGTCGTCCAGCCCATCACCGTCCACGTCGTAGGGACCCGCGACGTCGACCGGTTCGAAGTGGCCTGCGGACACGGGGACTTCGAGGGCCGGCCCCATCGCTCCGGACCCTCCCCCGTGCACCCAGAGGCTCGGCCCGGCGAGGACGACCTCGTCGCGCCCGTCTCCATCCAGGTCCGCGAACGCAGGAAGATGGGAGTGGTCGGATGGGGCCTCGACCGGTCGAGCCGCGAACCGTCCGGTGCCATCGCCTCGCAGGAGGTACGCCGCCGCCGTGCCCTCCACGGCCACGAGCAGATCCGCATGGCCGTCCCCGTCGTGGTCCCCGACCGAGACCGGTCCGGCGACGGCGTTCGTGTCGCTCCCCCTGGCGACCACCCGTGGCCCGCGGAGCCCGGCCGCCGAGCCTCGGAACACCTCCACCTGACCCCCCTCCGTTCGGGGCGTGACGACGATCAGGTCGTCGAACCCATCCCGATCGACGTCGGCGGCGGCGAGCTGCTCCCCGAAGCCTCCAACGCCGACCGGCCCCTCCAGGACCGCGTCGGGCACGGCGCCGAGGCCGGTCGGAGACCCGAGCCAGAGCTCCACGAAGCTGTCGACCTGGTCTGGCCCCGCGAACGCGATGGCCACGTCGTCGTACCCGTCCCCATTTACGTCGCCCACGCGCTGGAGCGTGGCGCCTTCCCCGAGCTGCGTCGTCGGCAGGACACGGGACCAGGACGCCACGGCATCGACCCCAGCGGGCCCTCCCTCGTGGAGGTCCACCCCTCCGATGTAGGCGAGCAGCACGTCGTCGTAGCCATCTCCGTCCACATCGGCGACGGCCACTCCGCTGCCGTAGGGCGTGGCGTGCGGCGTGTCTCCGACGATGGTGGTGACGGGGTCGGGCCCGAAGGCCCAGCCAGACGACATGGTGAGCGCGAGCGACAGAATCATGAGTACCCCCCTGTTCGGTTCTGGACCCATTGTACGAGCCTCGGACCCGATCGTCGAATAGTTTCCGTAAAAGACGAAATTTTTTCGCCACACCTCTCGACCCACAGGCGCCGTCCACGACAAGGCGAGCGGAGAGGTTCACAGGGTCCGACTCCGGCAACCGGGATGGAGAAGCCTGCCCCGTCGTCGACACGGGTCCGTCACCGACGGCTCCTCGACACCCACGTCACGCGATGCCGTCGGGGACAGGCTCGTCGCGGGTGTACCCCGGTTCGTACCTGCGTGATCGACCGCACGCGCTCGTGGCTTGGTAGGGTCCGCGCAATCGCATGATCCGAACCCAAGCGGCGTGCGTAATCCGAGACCTGACAATGGAGGCTCCTTTGACCCTGGCCCTACTGTTGGCCGCATCCAGCCCTGCGCTGGCGGCCGACCACATCGACAGCCCTGGCGCGATCGACGAACCGATGGCTGACATCACCGATGTCTTCGCGTGGATGAACGCCGACGCGACCAAGATCAACCTGATCATGAACGTCGGACCGTTCGACTCCGCCACCGGCTTCTCCGACGCCGTGACCTACGCCTTCCACATCGAGAGCACCAGCGCCTACGGCACACCGGGCACCAAGTCCCTGGTGACCTGCGAGTTCTACGACGGCGTGACCATCGAGTGCTGGGCCCCCGACAGCACCTACGTGACCGGCGACGCCAGCTCCACGACCGGACTCGCCAACAAGGACAGCTCCCTCAAGGTCTTCGCCGGCCCGCGGAACGACCCGTTCTTCATGGAGTTCACCGGCTTCACCGACGCCGTCGCAGCAGTGGTCGGTGCGGGCGTCATCCCCGACGGCACCTGCCCGCCGGTCGACACCCCCACGTCCAACGCCCTCGTCAGCGCCCTCACCGGCGGTGGCACCCCCACGGACACCTTCGCCGGTGCCACCGTGCAGTCCCTGGTCGTCCAGATCGACCGTGACCTCGTCGACGAGGGCGGCCCGATCCTGGCCGTCCACGGCGCCACCTACGTGAAGAACTGAGGGGGGACACGATGACCATGCATACGACCCGACATTTCGTGTTCCTGTCCGTCCTCGCCCTCGCTGCCTGCGGCGGCGACAAGGACGACGACACCACCGACGCAGCCGACACCGACACCGATGCCGACGCCGACACCGACGCGGACGCCGACGCGGATGCCGACGCCGACGCCGACGCCGATGCCGACGCGGACACCGATGCCGACACCGACACCGACACCGGCACCCCGACGCCGATGCCCCGTGGCGAGCTCAACCCGCCCGCCCCTGTCGAGGCCGATCTGATCGACCGCGCCGGACGGGCAGCCGTCAGCACGGCGACCATCGGCACCTTCGAGGCCGACGGCCTGGTGAAGGACGCCCTCAAGGACGACTACAACACCAGCGACCTGGGCGACTTCTCCGACGAGATCGCCAAGAGCATCGCCATCCTCGACGCCATCGACACCGTGTGCGGCAACCAGCTCGGCTACACCCTCTACGGCAACTACGACTTCCTCGCCGACGTGCTGTCCGACGACCGGCTGTACGTCCACGCCGACCGCAACGCCACCCAGTGCGTGCAGTACCTGGGCCTGGAGGCCGAGGTCCTCGGGCTGGTGCCCAACGGCGGCTGTGGCGGGCGTCACCCCGACTACGACGTCATCGAGACCAGCTACTCGGTCTTCGTCGACGGCAGCTTCAGCAACTGGGACGACGGCGTCCCGGCCAACGACGTGCCCAACAACGCCGTGGTCTTCCCCTTCCTGGCCGACCCCGGGGTCGTGGCAGGCGTCGAGGTCAACCTGAACGGCGTGGGCTACAACCCCCACACGGGGCAGGTCTACGAGGCGGTCCTCCACGACGGCGTCGCCACCGTGGCCTACCAGTCCGGCATCCTCGCGGGCGTCGACATGGACATCACCTTCACCGATGTCCCGCCTGGTACCTACGACGTCTACTGGTACTTCGACCTCTCCGGCGACGCGAGCTGCACGGCCCCTCCCGACGACCACGTGTGGGTCGACACCGTCACCGTGGGCACGACGAACACGTCCATCACCCACGACCACGACACCACGTGGACCGACGTCTGCTCGCTCATCGTCCCCTGACGAAGCCCTGTTGACGTCGCACACACTCGAACGCCCGGGGGACCGGTGGGCCAGCGCCCGCCGCGTCTTCCGGGCCGTGTGCGTCCTGGGCCTGGCCACCAGCGAGGCCAGCGCCCACGAGTTCGAGGTCCACGACATCCCGCCGACGGACGACTGGTGCGCGATCGCCCACGAGCTCGCCGAGCCCGGCGACCTCCTCCAGCTCCAGGCCGGCACCTACGCCGGTGGCTGCGACCTCACCCTCGGGGGCGACCCCAGCGAGAACGAGGCCCTCGGTGTCCACGGCGACCCGAGCGGCGGCACGATCATCGCGGCCGACGCCGACGGCCTGTCCCTCCGCATCTCCGGCGAACCCACACGGCTCTACCTGGTGCACACCGAGGGCACCGTGCACATCACCGCCCCCGGCGTCACCGTCGACCGCTGCACCCTCGGCTGCCTCCAGGTGATGCCGGGCCTCGACCGGGTCACCGTGCTGTTCTCCACCCTCCACGAGCTCGTGGTCGACGTGAGGAGCGCCGTTCTCCGCGGCAACCAGCTCGGCGACGTGAGCATCACGGCCGCCGAGGGCCTCGTGCACGAGAACACCGTCCACGGGAGCCTCCACACCACCGTCTCGGCCGAGCGCAACCTGGTGTTCGGAGCGCTCGACGCGACCGACGCCATCGGCAACGTGGTCATGGGCCCCACGACGGCCTCGGGCGACCTGCTCCACAACACGCTGCTCGGCGAGGTCGTGGCCACCGGCCGCACCGAGAACAACCTCACCATCGCGACCCCGCTGCCCGAAGCGGGCGGCAACCTCCAGTGCTCCGAGTGCCTCCGCGACGTCGGCGCCCTCGACGTCCAGCTGACCACCGCCACCCTCGACGCCCCCATCCTTCCGATGGACCCGCCCGTCGAAGACTTCTGCGGGCTCACCGCGAACCACGTCGGTGCGGTCGGATCCGTCGGCAATGGCTGGTGGGCCCACGACCGCGACATCTTCGGCTGCGCCGTCGGCCTGGTCGACAGCGCCCCGGAGACGCCGGAGGGCAGCTGTGCGGTCCTGGAGTCCCCAGACACCGGCAGCCCCGTCGACACCGGCACCCCCGGCACCTCCCCCTCCCGCGGCGTCGTGCTCGAAGACGACCCGGGGGGCTGCGACACCGCCCCCTCCCGCAGCTGGACCCACCTGCTCCGACGAAGGAGAACCCCGTGAGGCACGTCCTCTGGCTCATGACCGCCCTGGCCTGCAGCGCCGACCCGACCCCCGCCGAGCCGCCCCCTACCGAGCAGGCCGTGGAGCGTCCCCCCATCGCCCACGGCCGCCCGACGACCGACGGCGCTCGGGCCCGGGCCGGGCTCGACAGTCGCATCGCCGCCCTCCGGAAGGGAATGAACGCGAACCCCGCGGCCCGCGGCGACCTCGCCGAGGCCCTGCGGCTCCGCGCCACCCTGTTCGGCAAGGTCTCCGACCTCGACCTCCAGCTCCGGATCACCAAGGACGGCACGCCAGAGGACCAGGCCTCCGCCCTGCTGGCCCTTCACCACTTCGACGAGGCCCTGGCCCTCGACCCCGGTGTCGCGGACGCCGTGGCCCTGGCCCGGCACGAGGACCTCGACGGCCTGGAGGCCCGGCGCCGTGCCGCCGTCGAGGAGCGTCCCTCGGCGGACCGGTGGTCGGCCCTCGCCGACGTCCTCCTCGCACAGGGACGCCCCGCGGAGGCCGACGCGGCCTATGCCGAAGCCCTGGCCGCCTACACCGACGTCAGCCCCCTCTACGTCGCCGACCTGCAGTTCCGTCGCGGCTACGGGTGGGGAGAGACCGGTCCGGAGGACGAGCGAGACCCCGAGCGCGCCCGTGCGCTGTACGAGGAGGCCGTCAAGGTGCTCCCTGGCTTCGTCCGCGCCCACGTCCACCTGGCCGAGCTGGAGCTCCAGGCCGGGGAGAAGAGCGCGGCCATCGCCAGGGTGCGGGCCGTGGTCGAGGCAGAGGACCCCGAGCCCGCCGGCAAGCTCGCCGTGTGGCTGGAGGGCGACGAGGCCCAGACCTTCCGCGAGACCACCACCACACGCTACGAGGCCTTGCTGGCACGCCACCCCCTGGCCTTCGCCGACCACGCCGCCGAGTTCTTCTCCGCCGTGGGCGACCTCGACCGGGCCCGTGCGCTGGCCGTTCAGGACCGGGCCAACCGCAGCACCCCGCGGAGCCGCGGGCGCTGCGAGGAGCTGGGATGCCCCGCCGAGTGAGCCTGTCGGATAGAGCGGGTCGGGAGGTCCCCTGGATCAACTCTTCGGCAACACCGCCGGCCTGAAGCCGGCCCAGGCCCGCGCCCTGCGTGCCCTGTACAGGCGTCGGGTGGATCGGCGTCAGTGGCTGTCCCCTCCCCTGGCCCGCGCCCTCACCGAGGCGAGCCGAGAGACCCGTCGTCGGCTCGGGTTGCTCATCGACCGGAACGGCGAGCTGGACAAGGTCATCGTGGGCGACGCCCGTCGGGTGTTCCTCCCGGACCTCGGCGCCCGCCGCGCCGGTGCCGCCCGCTTCCGGGGGGTCCGCCTCGTCCTCTCCAACCTGGGGCCCGAGGGGCTGACCGAGGACGACCTCACCGACCTCGCCCTCCTCCAGCTCGACGCCGTCGCCACGGTGCGGGTCCTCGACGACGGGCTGCCCGGGGAGATCCAGTACGCCTACCTCCTGCCACCCGAGGACGACGCCGAGGGCGATGGTGCCACCGATGCCGTGTGGCGGGTCGAGAAGGTGCCCAGCGTCCACGCCTGGCACGACGACTTCCAGGCCTTCATCACCGACCTCGAGGCCCAGTTCACCCGGGCGCCCCAGCTGCGTCAGGTCGATGGCAAGGCGCGGGTGATCACCGTCGGGGTCACCCTCGACGACGCCCGGAAGGCCGAGCGGGGCATGGCGGAGCTCTCCCGCCTGGCCGACACCGCGGGCCTCGAGGTGGTCGACGAGGTCCTCCAGCGTCGCCAGAAGCTCGACGGAAAGCTCATCATCGGGAAGGGCAAGCTGCAGGAGCTGATCGTTCGCTCCATGCACCTCGGGGTGGAGGCGCTGATCTTCGACCGGGAGCTCTCGCCGTCGCAGCTCCGCAACATCGCCAGCGCCACCGACCTGAAGGTGCTGGACCGCACCCAGCTGATCCTCGACATCTTCGCCCAGCACGCCAAGAGCCGAGAGGGCAAGCTGCAGGTCGAGCTGGCCCAGCTCCGCTACCGGATGCCGCGCCTGGCCATCATGCCCACCGCCATGTCGCGTCTGACCGGCGGTATCGGCGGGCGCGGACCCGGTGAGACCAAGCTCGAGATCAACCGACGGCGGGCCCAGGAGCGGGTCACCCGCCTGGAGCGGCAGCTGAAGAAGCTGGCCAAGAACCGGATGACCCGTCGCGCCAAGCGCCGGAAGGCTGGCGTGCCGGTGGTGAGCATCGTCGGCTACACCAACGCCGGGAAGTCCACCCTGCTCAACCGGATGACCCGCTCCGAGGTCGTGGCCGAGGACCAGCTGTTCGCCACCTTGGACCCCACCACCCGGCGGCTCCGCTTCCCCGAGCAGCGCGAGATCATCCTGACGGACACCGTGGGCTTCATCCAGGACCTCCCGAAGACCCTCGTGGCCGCCTTCAAGGCCACCCTGGAGGAGCTCGAAGAGGCCGACCTGCTCCTCCACGTCCTCGACGCCAGCGACCCCAGCGTGGCCCACCACAAGCGAGCCGTCGACGAGGTCCTCGCCGACCTGGACCTGGCCGACCGCGACACCATGCTGGTGTGGAACAAGGCCGACGCCGCCGACCCCGGCTTCCTCCGCGAGCTCACCGAGTCCTTCGGCGGACGGGCGGTCTCGGCGCTGTCGGGACAGGGCTTCCAGCCGCTGCTCGAGGCCATCGAGCGCCACCTCTTCCGCCAGCAGCGCAGTCAAGAGCACAGCGCTCGCTCCGAGGCCGAGGCATGAGGTGGGTCGTGCTGCTGGCCCTGGGAGGCTGCTTGGCCCCCGCCGCCCCGCTCGCCGACACGGCGGAGCCGCCCCCCACTGTCGTCCCGACCCCGCCCGACGTCGTCCAGGCCGACATCTCCTGCCGACCGCGGGACGGTGCGTGGCGCCTCCAGCTCCGCACCGCCGGCTGGGTCGGCCAGGCCCGCACCTGGTGGACCGTCGACGGGGCCTACGTGGAGACCCACGCCCTGCAGTCCCACGCCCACGACCCCGATGGTTCCGAGGAGATCCTCTTCCTCGACCTGCCCGTCACCCCCGATGTCCGCTTCGTCGAGGACGGCGAGCTGACCGCGTTCGGCTGCGGGGACGCCCCGTCGATCCGATGGGCTGTCACCCCCCCCGACGGCCCCGTTCACGCCTGCTTCGACACCGTGGGGGCCTTCGACGACTGGGCCTCGGTCCCCGGCCTGCCCCCGTGTCCGGGCCTGGAGCGATAAGGTACGAGTCCCCGATGCGGAGGTTCCATGTGGTGGATGCTGGGTCTGCTCGCCTGTGGTGGCGGCAAGGACGACGCCCCGAGCGATGACAACGTCTCCGACACGGACACCGACGTCGATGCGGACGCGGACGCAGATGCGGATGCGGACGCCGACGGGGACGCCGATGCCGACGCCGACGCGGACTCCGACACCGACACCGTGCCGCCGTTCAGCGACCCTGTCCTGTGGACCGACGTGCCCCTGGGCGGAGCCCCCGACCTCGGCCACACCCCCACGCTGGAGGCGAACCCCGTGGAGTCCGGGGGCCTGCTGTTCACGGAGGTAGGCGACCTCGCGGGGCTGACCAGCGCCGCCTCCGGGGGCAACAGCCACGGCGTCGGCGTCGGCTTCTTCGACGTGGACAACGACGGCTGGGCCGACATCGTGCACGCCAACGGCATCGCCAACGGAGGCTCACCGAGCTGGGACAGCGAGCTGTGGCTCAACAACGGCGACGGTACCTTCACCGACGCCTCCGACAGCTCCGGCCTCGCCGACATCCTCTCCGGCCTCGACACCTACTCCGTCGCGGGGGCCGACATCGACGCCGACGGCGACATCGACATCCACGTCACCGCCCACCCCACCGACGTGCTGCTGATCAACGACGGCTCCGGGAACTTCACCGACGGCACGGCCGCTGCGGGCCTCGGGGGACCGGACAGCCAGCCCGCGAGCAACGGCTCCTCGAAGATCGGCGCCTGGGGCGACGTGGACAACGACGGCTGGCCGGACCTGGCCGTCGCCAGCAGCCAGTTCATCGACGCCCCCGAGAACGGCTACCTGATGCTCAACAACGGCGACGGCACGTTCACCGACGCCACCAGCACGTGGGGGCTGCAGGTCTCCGACGCTGGCAACCCCTGCGCGGTGATGTGGAGCGACTACGACAACGACGGCGACCTGGACCTCGCCGTGTGGAACGACCGGGGCGATCCCAGCTCCAACCGCAACCTCCTCCGCAACGACAACGGGGTGTTCACCGACGTGACGGTGGCGGCCGGGTGGACGAACCCCATGGGCAACCCGATGGGCATCGACGGCGCCGACGTGAACCGCGACGGGTACCTCGACTACTACGTGGGCAACATCGGCGGGAACGCCCTCCTCGTGGCGCTGGGCGACGGCACCTTCATCGACCGGGCCCAGGCCTCCGGCGCGTCGGCCAGCTACAGCTGGGGCCTCGCCTTCGAAGACTTCGACCACGATGGCTGGTGGGACCTCTTCGTCACCGAGGAGGACGACCGCTTCTACCTGTCCTTCCAGAACCTGCGCACCGACCCGCCCACGTTCCAGGAGGCGATGTGGCCCCACTGGCCGGTGGGCAACGGGCACAACGTGGCCGCTGGCTTCGCCGACTTCGATCACGACGGCGACACCGACCTGATCACCGCCTCCACCAGCGGCGCCCGCATGAGCCTGTTCCGCAACGACACCGACAAGGGCACCCACCACTGGCTCGAGGTGGTCATCGACGAAGAGCCGGTCACGGGGGCGAAGGGCGGTGTCGGCGCCCGCGTGGTGATCGCCTTCCCCGACGGCAGCACGATGTTCCGCGACATCACCGGCGGCTCGAGCCGGGCCAGCCAGAACGCCCACTCCGTCCGCTTCGGCCTCGGAAACTGGGACGGTGTGAGCACCGTGGCCGTCCTCTGGCCCGACGGCCGCTCCATGGCCGCCCTCAACGTCCCCGGCGATCAGGTGCTACACCTCACGCCATGAGTCCGTGGCTGCTCGTCTTCCTCGCCGGCGCCCTGGCGCTGTACCTGCTGGTGTTCCTGCCCCTCGTCCGCGACGAGAACCTCCTGGGCCGCGAGGTCGTCGTGGCCCCCACGTTGACGATCACCCTCAAGGGCCACCACACGCGCCGCAAGGTGGTCGCCGTCGTCCGGCGCTGGGAGCGCGGCTGGAACGGCAGCACCGGCGAGCAGCGGGTCGTCCCCGACGAGAAGGGGCGCGCCGAGCTTCCCACGGCCTCCGTGCGCAGCTGGGCGGCGCGGGTCGTGCCCCACGAACCCGCCACCGAGCAGTTCGTGTACCTGGTGCTGAAGGACGACGTCGACGGGGAGCGGCTGGAAGACGAGCCGGCCTGGACCCACATGCACTTCAGCTACGACGACCATCCCCTCGAGCTGACGATCAAGCTGTGAGCACCATCGGCTCGTCGCCGTCGAGGCCGAAGCTCTCCTCTTCCCCCCCGGTGGCCTGAAGGAACGTGAGGAGCAGGTCGCCGATGCTGCGATCGTCGGGCTCGATCCAGTAGCGACCCGGGTCGTGGACGCCGCCGCCGCCACCCGCCAGCAGCACCGGAAGGTTGCGATGGTCGTGGAGGTCCCCGTCGCGGATCTCCGAGCTGAACAGGGCCAGGGTGTGATCGAGGAGGCGCCCCCCGTCGGCCATCTCCACCGCACCGAGGCGCGCGACCAGGTCGGCGAACTGGGCCACCTCCCACTGGGCGATGGTGTAGAGCTTGTCGAGGGCTGCGGCGTCTCCCTGGTGATGGGAGAGCTGGTGATGGGCCTCGGGCACCCCGATGAAGGGGAAGGTCTGGTTGGAGCCCCCTGGCCCGAGCATGAAGGTGATCACCCGGGTCAGGTCGCAGTGGAGGGCCAGCACCATCAGCTCGTTCATCACGGCGACGTGGTCCGGCAGCGACAAACCCGAGCCGGGGCGGTCCGGCGCCTCGCACGTGCCCGACCCCATTCCCTGGACCCGCTGCTCCACCTCCCGGACGCCGGTGAGGTACTCGTCGAGCTTGAGCTGATCCTCGCGGCCGAGTCGAGCCTGGAGGCGCGTCGCATCCTCCAGCACCCGATCGAGCACGCTCGCCTGGACCTGGGCCCGTAGCAGGCGCTCCTCCGGGGAGGCCCCCGCATCGACCCCGAACAGCCGATCGAAGGCGAGGCCCGGGTCGGTGACGTTGGGCAGCGGCGTGGCTGGCCCTGCCCAGGAGATGTTGCGGGTGTAGGCGCAGCTGTAGCCGGCCGTACAGTCTCCGACGTTGCTCCCCGCGACGACCCCGAGCTGCAGCGACGGCAGCGGGGTCACGCCGGCGAGGCGCTGGGCGATCTGCTGGTCGACGCTGATGCCGTTCTCGATGTCGGAGCCCGCCGTGTGGCGGATGCGGGACACCGAGAGGAAGGCCGCCGTGCCGCGGGCATGGTCGCCCGCGAAGGTCTCCTCGGCCGCGAAGTTGGCCAGGCCCCCGATGCACGACACGTCGGACTGCACCGGCGCCAGCGGCTCTGTGATGCGCTGGAGCTCGTAGTTCAGACCGGGCGTAGCGGGCTGGAAGGCCTCGGTCTGCACGCCGCAGGGAACGTAGAAGAAGATGCTCCGCACGGGCTCGACCGGGTCTTCTCCCCATGCCGACCGCGGGCGCGCGGAGGCGAGCAGGGGCACCGCCATCGTGACGCCCAGGCCTCGCAGGAAGGTCCTTCGGTTCACGTCGCGCCTCATTCACTCCTCCCGACGGCCCGCTCCCGGAAGGGCCGCGACATCACGATTCCGTGCACCAGGCCCCGGAAGGACTGACGCTCCACCAGATCGTGGCGAAGCTCCTCCAGCAGGTCCTGGTCCTGCACCTGTGGCGGACGCCCCATGGCGTAGGTGAAGGTCTGCTCCACCGCGCAGGTCTCGATGCGGGGGTCTTCGGCCAGCAGGTCGAGGAGCTGCCCCGTGGTGGTGAAGTCTCCCCCACCCTCCAGGGTGCCTGCCACCTGGACCGGCTGCCCATCTTCGTACTGGGTGCGGGCGCGGCCCACCGCGTCGAAGCTCTCGAGGCCGATACCGATGGGGTCCATGGCGTCGTGGCACGCCGCGCAGGCCGGGTCGCTGCGGTGCTGGGCCAGCTGCTCCACGACGGAGGCACCGCCCGACTCGTCGAGGGCCGGAATCCCTGCTGGGGCCGGAGGCGGCGGCGTGCACAGGATCTTGTCGAGGACCCAAGCCCCGCGCTGCACCGGAGAGGTTCGCGTGGGGTGGGAGGTGCTCATCAGCCACCCGGCGCGGGTCAGCAGGCCGGGACGGTCGGGGACGGTGGCGACGCCATCGGGTGCCGACACGCCGTAGAACGCTGCCAGGTTCGGCTCCAGCTCGGCCTGGGTGGACGTGAGCAGGTCGCCGAGAGGCGCATCGCGGAGGAACACGCTCTCCAGGAGGCTGCGGATCTCCCCCTCCATCGCACGACGGAGGGCCGCGTCGACCTCGGGGAAGGCATCGGCGTCGGGGCTGGCCTCCGGGATCTTTCGCAGGCCGAGCCACTGCCCTCCGAGGTTCTCCACGATCGACGCGGCCCGCGGGTCGGCGAGCATGCGGTCCACCTCGGCGGCGAGCACGGCGTCGTCCTGAAGGCGCCCGGCCGCGGCCAGGTCGAGGAGCCGGTCGTCGGGGGTGGAGCTCCACAGGAAGTACGACAGGCGGCTGGCGAGCACGTAGCCGTCGACCCGCGCGCTGGTGCCCTCGGCCCCCGGCGGATCCAGCTCCACCCGGTACAGGAAGTACGGGGAGACCAGCAGGGCCTCCAGCGCCGCGCGGACACCGACGTCGAAGCTCCCGCCGGCGGCACGGGCGTCGCCGTACACCGACAGCTGGGCGTCGACCTCGGCACGGGACAGCGGACGCCGCCACGCACGGCGCCCGAAGGTCGTGACGATGTGCTCGGCGCACGCGGGCTCGGTCCAGGTGCCGCCCGACGGGTCGGCCTCCCCCGGCGTGCAGCTGAGGATCTGCTCGGCGAGGGCCGGGGGCGGCGTGAGGAGGTCGAAGGGTCCCGACACCTCGAGAACGTCCACCAGGAGCTCGTCGTCGCTGCCTCCACCGAGGAAGGCGACCTCCAGGGTGTGGTAGCCCGCAGCCAGGTCGACGGTGGCCTCGAGGCGCTGCTCGGGCCCCACCGAGGCCTCCAGGATCAGCACGTCGTCGACCGAGAGCGCGACGTCGGCCGACGCCCCCGTGGTCGACGTCACCAGGGTGGCTGCGGTGTAGCTGCCGTCGTGGGGGAGGTAGATGCGCGTGTGGACCGCGTCGCCACCGAAGAGCACGCGACCGGCGGCCTCGACGGCCCCTCCAGTGGCCTCCGCCCCCTCCTCTTCCGCCTCCACCCGCCACACACTGGGCGTCACCGTCCGCTCCCCGTACAGCTCGGTGACGAGCTCGTGGGCGGCGCCGTCGTACATCTCGACGTGCAGGGGCGACATGGAGAGCGTGGCGGCGATGTTGTCGAAGCCGTAGCCGAAGTCGTCGGCCGGGAAGTTCCGCGCGGGTCGCAGGGTCGTGCCGAACAGGTCGCGGACCGTGTTGTCGTACTCGGTGCGGTTCAGGCGCGACACCACCCGCTCGGGGACCGCCACCTCGACCTCGCCGTCGTGGCCAAGCATGAGGAAGTCGTCGCAGCCCGAGGCGAGCAGCGGCGCGAGCCCCACGAGCCCAACCATCGCTCGTCGCAGCTCTCGGCTCATCAGTACCCCCACCAGAACACTCCTACCTCTCCCGATGCACTCGCGCCGCCGTCGACGAAGGGAGCGCCCACCACGAGCTCGTCCCTGCCGTCCCCCGTCCAGTCCGGTGCGACCTCCACAGCGTAGCCGGCGAAGCCGAAGGGCCGCGAGCCCTCGATGGTCAGGTCGGGTTCCTGGCCCGATTGTACCGGACCGAAGAACACGTAGACAGCGCCCGCGTCCTCACCGGCGGCCGTGTCGGCGTTGGGCGCGCCCACCACCAGGTCGTCGTTCCCATCGCCGTCGAGGTCGCCCACGGCCAGCTCGGCGCCGAAGCCCTCCAGGCCGCTGCCCGAGATCCCGACGGAGGGAGCCACGAGACCCGCACCTCCACCCGCTGCCATCCAGACGGCGCCGTCGCCGCCGTTCGCCCCCGGGGCACCCGCCACGAGGTCCGCCAGGCCATCGCCGTCGAGGTCTCCCATGGCGACGGCGCTGCCGAGCCGGGCGTCGGCCTCGTCGCCGAGGAGGATGACGGTGGCGCTGGTGACGTCGAGGGCACCACCGCTCGTCAGGCCCGTGAACAGGTAGGCACCGCCGGCGCTGGCCAGGTCGTTGGGCGACGCCAGGGGGGCCCCCACGACGAGATCCGCCAGGCCGTCGCCATCGGCATCCCGGCCGCCCCCCAGTGCCGCGCCGAGCTGGGACTCGTCCTGGCTCGTGTACAGCACGATGTGGGCGTTGTCCGCCAGGAGCTGTCCCGGGTTCAGCGGACCGAAGAACACGTAGGCCGATCCTTCGTCGCGCCCCCCCCGTCGCGGCGCGCCGACGAGCACGTCGACCACCCCGTCGCCGTTGACGTCGCCGGTCCCGGTGAGGGTGGCGCCGAACATGTCGCCGACCGAGACGCCCGTCATGTAGGTCATCGCCACATCGAGGTCGTTGGTGCCACGGATGCCGCCGTCGACCACGTAGATGGCCCCCGCGTTGCTTCCTGCGCCGTCGTCGTGGCGGGCGCCGACCAGCAGGTTGTACTCGTCGGGTCGGCTGGCCTTGGGGAGGACCGCCACCGACTCGCCGACCCAGTCCTGCTCGGAGATCCCCGTCACCTTCGCGCGGGCGGTGGCGACGTCGACGGTGCCGCCCTCGGGCACGGTGACCACCGCCACGGCGCCGGAGGCGTTGTCGTCGCCGTACATGCCGAGGACCACCTCGGTCTGCCCGTCGTCGTCGACGTCGCCGAGGATGGCCAGGGAGCTTCCCATCCAGCCTTCCGGGGTGGCGCTGGTGATCCGGGCGTCGGCGGTCTCGAAGGTGCGGACGCCGAAGCAGACCTCGACCCCTGGCTCCCCGGTGGCGTCGCAGTCGTCGACGCCGCCGTTGCCGCAGGTCTCCGGGGCCCCGGGGTAGCGAGCCGCCACGGCGTCGTCGCAGTCGTCGGCCAGGAGGAAGCCGTCGCCGTCGAGGTCGTCGTCAGGCGTGGTGGGGTCGCAGTCGTTGTCGGCCCCGTCGTACGGCACCTCCTCCGCCTCCGGATGCACGTCGGCCCGCTGGTCGTCGCAGTCCGGCCCACCGAGACCCGACCAGCCATCGCCATCGACATCGCAGGTGGCGTCGCAGTCCGGGTCCGCGCAGTCCACGAGGAAGTCACGGTCGTCGTCGACCCCGTTGGTGCAGTCCTCGGGGCAGTCGCCCTCACAGTCGGGGGCCGTGCAGGCCACGTCGCAGTCGGGGTCGTCGCAGTCCACGAGACCATCGCCGTCGTCGTCGATCTGGTCGTCGCAGACGGCCTCCCCGCACACGGCGTCGGCGAAGCAGTCCTGGTCCGCGCAGTCGACGAAGCCGTCGCCGTCATCGTCGGCCCCGTTGCCGCAGGACTCCACCACCGTGGAGTCCCCGGCGCAGGCCCCGAGCCACAGAGCCAGGATGGGGGCGAGGGGTGTGGTACGCATGCCGCAACATAGCCAGCCAAGGAGGCACCTGCGAGCCTGCGCAGGTCGACCCCTCAGCCCGAGCAGCGGGTCCTCCTCGGGCCCGATAGGCTCCCACCATGCGGACCCCCCTCCCCGCGCTGCTCCTCCTCCTCGGCGCTTGTGCCGAGAAACCACCGTCCGACGCCCCTCCCATCGAGGTCGTGGACACCGCGCCCCCGCTCGCCCAGGTCCAGAGCGAGGCCTTCCCGGCCTGCGCCGCCGACGCCCCGAGCTGGACCACGTCCTGGCTGCCTTCGGAACCGATGGACGAGCACCGCTTCGCCGGTGGCGGGATCGCCGTGGAGGACATGGACGGAGACGGCGTGTACGACCTCCTCCTCGCCGACCGTAGCGGTCCCCGGGTCCTCCTCGGTCCCGCCTTCGACCAGGCGATGGACACCCCGACCCCGGAGGGCCCCCTGGACGCCTTCACCGGCATCGCGGTCGCCGACGTCGAGGGGGATGGCGACGTCGACGTCTGGTGGGTCCGCTTCGGCGCTCCGGACGTCTTCTGGCGCAACGATGGCGGCACGCTCACCGAGGCGTCCACCGGCCTCGAGGGAGGAGACCACCACGGCCAGAGCGCCGCCTGGGCCGACCTCGACGGCGACGGCTGGCTCGACCTGATGATCGCCGGCCACGGAGCGGTCGGTGTCGACGGCGAGCAGGTCCACATCGACGGCCCCGGCGACCCCAGCCGGCTGCTGCGGGGCAGCGCAGAGGGCCTGCAGCCTTGGCCGTCGGGGGACCCCACGGGTCCGTTCGCCGACGCGTACTCGTTCGTGATCAGCCCCGTCGACCTGGACGACGACGGGCGCCCCGACCTGTTCGCCGCCAACGACTACCCGGCGTGGCTTCCGCAGCAGACCCTGTGGAACGAGCTCGACGGCTTCCGCCTCGACGACGGCGCCTCGGGGCTCCAGCCCGTCGCAGCAGGCATGGGTCTGGGCCTGGGGGACGTCGACCACGACGGCGCCGTCGACCTCCTCCTCCCCGTGTGGGACCGCGTGCTCTTCCTGGAGTCGTCGGCTGGAGGCTGGGTCGAGTCGGCTCAGGCCCGGGGCCTCCGTCTCGCCCCCCGCGCGGACCGTGGCGGCGCCTGGGTTGGATGGGGAGGAGAGCTGATCGACCTCGACGTCGATGGCACCGTCGACGCGCTGGTCGCCTTCGGCCACCTCGACACCCTCGCCGCCGTCACCTTCGGCGGAGCCGACGCGTCCAACGCCCAGCGCCAGGGCCTCCGCACCTGGCGAGGGATCGCCGACGGAGAGGGGTCCGTGGACGCCTTCGTGCGGGTGGAGCTCGGCCTCGACACCGGCTTCGGCACCGCGGGGGAGCGACTCGGCGCCCACCGTGGCCTCGTGGCGGTCGACCTGAACCGGGATGGGGTCCTCGACGTGCTGGCCCCCGACCTGTCCGGCGACGTCGTGTGGCACAGCTCCTCCTGCACGACCCGACCCTCTGTCACGGTGGCGCTGGAGCAGCCCGGCCCGAACCGCGACGCGGTGGGGGCGACCGTGCAGGCATTGGCAGCGGACGGGCGGGTGCTGGCGTGGGGAACCGTCCGACGCGGGGGCACCGGCCTGCTCTCGTCGGGGCCGGCGGTGGTCCACCTCGGGCTGCCGGACAACGCCCCCGTCGACCTCGTGGTCCGCTGGCCCGACGGTGCGGAGCAGCGCTACGAGGCGCTCCCCGTGCGACACCACCACCGCATCCAGCGCTGATCACCTCGCGGTGAGCTCCAGGGCCAGCTCGAGGGCGGCGGTCATGGAGCGGGGGTCGGCGATGCCCTGCCCTGCGATGTCGTCGGCCGTGCCGTGGTCGACGGAGGTGCGCACGATGGGGAGGCCCAGCGTCCAGTTGACCGCCCCCTTGCCGGTGAGCGCGTCGAGGGCCTTCAGCGGGGCCAGCCCCTGGTCGTGGTACATCGCGATCACCATGTCGGCCTCGCCCTGGAGCGCCTGACGGAAGGCCCCCTCGGCGGAGACCGGGCCTCGGGCATCGATGCCCTGGACCCCAGCGGCACGAACGGCCGGCCGGATGGCGCGGGCGTCTTCGTCGCCGATGAGGCCGTCGTCGCCAGCGTGGGGGTTCAGCCCGCACACCAGCAGCCGTGGTGCCTCCAGGCCCAGCTGCTCCACGAGGGCCCGGTGGGCCGTCTGGATGGTGTAGAGCACCTCCTTGCGGGTCACCAGGGAGGCGACCTTCGAGATCGGCACGTGGACCGTGACCAGCGCGACGCGCACGGCCCCGCCCACGAAGGCCATCACCGGCTTGTCGACGCCACAGAGCTCGCCGAGGAAGTTGGTGTGACCGGGATGAGGGAAGCCCCGGGCCGCCAGCCGCCCCTTGTGGATGGGCCCTGTGACCAGGGCATCCGCGGAGCCGTCGAGGCACCGAGCCACCGCGAGCCGCAGCGCCTCCACCTCGGCACACTCCCGACCGGACCCGGTGGGCTCGAAGCGTACGTCGGCGCCGTAGCGCTCCAGGCTGGCCCGACAGCTCTCGTGGCCGAGCACGGTCACGTCGGCGGCGTCTCCGAGCTCGGCCAGGGCCTTGGCGCTCACCTCGGGACCGATGCCCAGTGGGTCGCCGGGGGTCACCACCAACCGGCGTCGGCTCATCGAGGTGCCTCGACCGGTGCCCGCTCCTGCCGCTCGCCCTCCTCGGCACCCTCCAGCTTGACCATGATCGACGCCTGGCGCCGGGCCCGCTGGTACCACTCCTCCTCGGCCTCCTGGAGCTTCTCCTGGAACATCTGGTTCCGGAGCTCCTCCTTGACGTCCTCGAAGGGGAGCACGTCGCCCTCGGCGGTCCGCCGGTCCTCGAGGCGCACGATGGCGAGCACCGTGCCCACGGGGACGGGGCCGATCACGGTGCCCGGCACGACCTCTGGGGAGAACACCGCTTCGTCGAGGGCCTCGACCAGCACACCCTTCTTCCACGGCTTGCCGCCGAAGATGTTGGCGAGGTCTGCGCCGTCGTAGTCGCGCACGGCGTCGGACCAGGGCACCGCGCCGGCGTTGATGGCCGCCACCAGGGCCTTGGCCTGGTCGACCATCTGCCCGAGCTCCTCGTCGGCGATGCCGTCGGGGATGTTGATCCCCAGCGCCTGCAGCACCACCTCCTGCTTCACCTCGCGCCGCGACTGCCGCGTGTACAGGTCGCGGAGCTCGTCGTCGGTGATGGAGACCCGGGGGGCCAGCACCCGCCCCTGGAAGTTCTGGGTGCGGAGGAACTCGAAGAGCTCCTCGCGGTAGGTGTCCCACCGCTTGCCGGCCCGCTCGACCTCGGCCCGCAGCGCCGCGCGGTCCTCGAGCTGGTACTCCCGGACCGTGCGGTCGATGGCGGCGTCGACGTCGGAGGCCGTGACCTGGAGCCCGAGCCCCGACAGCTCCTGACGGATCAGCGAGCGCCGGATCAGGGAGTCGAGCACCTCGCTCTCAGCGGCCGACACGCACTGGGGTACCTGGCCGGGGCAGGCCTGCTCCATGTACGGCCCGCCGAGGTCGTACACCTCGGAGAGCGTGATCACCTCGTCGTCGACCACCGCGGCGATGCGGTCCACCGTGGCGGCCGCGGCCGGGAGCGACCAGAGCAGGACAGCTGCAGCAAGGCCCCTCACTCGTGGTCCTCGCCGTCGTCGTGGGTGTGGGTCTCATCCCCGTGGTCGTGCCCGTCGGGTCCGTGGCCGTGGCCACCCCGCCGGCCGCGGCCGGGAAGCATCGGACGGGCGCGGATCTCCGCCTTCATCAGGGCGTCCTCGTCGACCTCGGATGGGGTGGCCTCGCGGAGGGACTCGATGTAGCGGTCGGTGAGCTCCTGGAAGCGCTCCGTCCGGAGCTTGCGCAGCACGGAGCCCTTCATCTGGTTGAAGGTCCGCTCCACGGCTGCCCGCTTGTTCACGGGCATCACGAAGTTCAGTCCTCCGTCGGCCTCGAAGACATCGGAGACCTGGCCCATCTTCAGGCCGAAGGCCACCTCGGCGACCCGGGCATCGACGCCGGGCTTGCCGGTGCGGGGAACAAAGCCCAGATCCCCGCCCCGACGCTGATGGACCCCCTCGGAGACCTGCTCGGCGACGGTTCGGAAGCTGTCGGGGTCCTTCTTCACCCGGGCGCGAGCATCGTCGATGATCGTCCGGGCCTCCTCCTCCGTGTGGTGGCCCTCGCCCACACGCACCAGGATCCGCTTGATCTGAAGCTTCTCGGGGACGATGAACTCCTCCCGATGGGCGTCGTAGTAGGCCTTGAGCTCCTCGTCGGTGAAGTCCTGCCGGCTCACCTTGTCGTAGACCTCTTTGCGGAGGAGGAGCTGGGTGAGGGCCTTGCGGACCTTCGGGTCGCGCACCAGGCCCTGACGGAGGGATTCCTGGAGCAGCACCTCGTCGGTGATCAGCTGGTCGAGGACCTCCTTTCGGGCGGCGAGGTCCATGCTGGGCCCGGCGCCTGGCGTCGCGCCGGCGGCCGAGGTGAACTCCTCGACCGTCACGAAGCCGCCTCCAACGTCGGCCACCACCTCGTCGGGGCGAGGCATCTCCACGGGCATGTTGGGCGCGTTCCCTCCCGACGAGCCCGCCTGCTGGCCACTGCAGGCCAGGAGGGAGGCAGCGAGGAGGCCCTCCGCGAGGCGACGGGTGGGGCGAAGCAAGGTGTGGCGCATCAGAGCGTTCTCCTGGTGACGACGTGGCCGGGTATCCCGACTCACCCAGGGACGCCGCGGGGTATGTGCCCCACATCCCGAGGTGACCGTGTCCCTACTGCTGATCGCCCTGGCCTTCGCCGCCGAGCCGCCCACGACCCTCCCGCGAGCCGACAACCCCGACGTGGCCACGAGCCCCCCGGCATCGCTGGAGATGGGCGAGCTCGAGGTGGAGGCGATGCAGCCGGCGGAGATCCTCCTCGACGGCGTGAAGCTCGGCCAGCTCTGGTTCCCTGGAGAGGTCGGGTTCGCGGTGCCTGCCGGCGACCACCTCCTCCGGGTGTACATGCAGGGCAAGCCCAGCGACCTCGCCATCCGCGTGCCGGCCAACGGCGAGGTCCGGGTCCTGGCGGGCCGCACCGGTCTGTCCGCCACCCACGACACCGACGACGACGCCGTGGCCGCCTCGGTCCAGGTGGAGTTCCGGGTCATGGACGCACGGGGTGCCTCGCTGCGCCTCGGCGACCAGCGCCACAAGGTACAGGCCGGCTCGCCCCTCTCCCTCGAGCTCGACACCGGACCCCACGTGCTGTCCGTGCGTTCCTCGGACGGCACGGTGATCTGGGCCTCCGGCGTCCTCACGGTGTCGGGGGCTGCCCCGGTCGTGGTCCACGTCACGGAGGGACGCCTCCCCGAGGTCTCCGGGGGCGCCCGCTTCCACACCGGCAACGAGGGGTAGTGGAGCCGCTGCAGCCGGCACCGATGGTGGCTGCCGCCCGCGTGCGGCCGACGGCATCCCTGCGCCTTCGCATCGTCGCCGCCGTGCTGCTGGTGGCCCTGGTGTTGTCGGGAGCCCTCCTCCTCCAGGCCGGGCAGCACCGCGAGATCGCCCGCTCCCAGGCCCTGCTCACCGAGGGCTACCTGCCGCTGACCCTCGAGGTCGACCAGCTCCGCGCCGACCAGCAGCGCATCACGACCGACCTCGGGCGCTTGCTGCGACAGGAGCGGCGGCCCGGCCGAGGCATCGACTCCTCGGCGGCCATCCACTCCGAGCGACTGCGGGAGACGGCCCAGGAGGCCCTCGTGCACGGACGGCAGGCGCTGATGATGGCCACCGACCCCCAGGACCGCGCCTTCCTCACCAAGGCCGAGAGCAGCCTGCGAGCCATCGAGGCCCTCGCCGAGCGCTACCAGAAGCGAGCCGCCGAGGTGCAGGCCGAGCTCGAGTCCGGTGCCCAGTCCACCCCCGAGCTGGAGACCCAGCTCAGGGCCGACGACCAGGCCCTCGAGGTCGAGATCGACACGCTCTCCCAGCTCCTGGAGACCCGGGTGGAGAAGCTGGGGCGCTCCATCGACGAGCAGCGCCAGCGGTCCACCGAGATCGCCGTCGCCCTCGCCGTCGCTGGCGTCGGCCTCGCGATGGGCCTCATCGTGGCCGTGCTCGCTGCGCTCCGCCCCCTGGAGAGGCTCACCCAGCAAGCCCAGCGCCTGGCGGCGGGGGACTACGCCAGCCGCATCGAGGGGCTCGGCGACAACGAGATCGGGGTGCTGGGGACCGAGTTCAACGCCCTCGCCGAGGCACTCCAGCAGCGGGACCGCCGCCTGGTGGAGCGGGCCGAGGAGCTCAACCGCCTGAGCCGCTACCTCCGCAGCGTCCTGGAGCGCCTCGAAGACCCCCTCGTCGTGGTCGAGGACGGTCAGGTCACCCTGGCGAACCCGGCCGCCGAGGAGCGCCTCCACGTGGAGACCGAGGCCCCGGTCCAGGGCCTGCTCGCGGAGCTCGATCCGAGTCCCGGCTACCTGGAGGTACAGCACCAGGGCGTGCGCTTCGCCGTGCGGACCAGCACCTTCGGCGACCACGGTCGGGTCGTCCTCGCCACCGACGTGACGGAGCAACGACGCGCGGAGGAAGCCCTGGCACGGTCGGAGCGGCTCGCCCTCGTCGGTCAGATGCTCGCGCAGATCACCCACGAGGTCCGCAATCCCCTGAACGCCATGTCCCTCAACGTCGAGATGCTCACCGACGAGCTCGGCGACCTCGACCCGGCCCACGACACGGAGGCATGGGACCTCCTCGGCACCGTGTCCGGCGAGATCGACCGCCTCACGCGGGTGACCGCCCACTACCTGCAGCTCGCGCGACGCCCGCCGGCAGAGCTCGCCCCCACGTCGCTGCCGGACCTCGTCCACGACGTGCATCGCCTGATCGACGCCGAGCTCGACCAGCAGGGGGTACGCATCGAGCTGGACCTGAGGGACCCGGGGCCCCAGCTGGCCGACGGCAACCAGCTCCGGCAGGCTCTCCTCAACGTCATCCGCAACGCCACCGAGGCCGGGGCCACCCACCTCCGACTCAGCCTCCGTGCAGAGCGAGAGGACGCAGGGGACACCGTGGTGCTGTCCCTCACCGACGACGGCCCGGGCATGGACCCGGAGCAGATGGAGAAGGCCTTCGACCCCTTCTTCAGCACCAAGGCTCAGGGCACCGGGCTGGGACTCGCCATCACACGACAGATCCTGGAAGATCATGACGGCCGCATCGAGGTACGGTCCGTCGACCCAACAGGCACCTGCCTCGACCTGCGCCTTCCCCGTCGCGATGCCCTGGCACCCTCGGCCAGCGCCACCGGATGACGGGCCCCCTCGGAGCTCCGCATGAACCAGTCCGCCCCTCGGAACGACGACTCGCCCCATCGGGTGCTCGTGGTCGACGACGACGAAGCCAACCGCGTCACCCTCGAGCGCATCCTCTCCCGGGAGGGCCTGGCGGTGGTGCACGCGGCCACGGGGCGCGAGGGGCTCGAGCAGCTGAGGGAGACGCCCGTCGATCTCATCCTCACCGACCTGAAGATGCCCGGGATGAGCGGCATCGACCTGCTGAAGGCCAGCAAGCACCTCGAGCCCGACCTGGAGGTGGTGGTCATGACCGCCTACGGCACCGTGGAGACCGCGGTGGAGGCGATGAAGGAGGGGGCCTACGACTTCGTCAGCAAGCCCCTCCGACGCATCGAGCTGGTCAACACCGTGCGGAAGGCCCTCGAGCGACGGTCGCTGTCGGTGGAGAACCGCCACCTGCGGGAGCGCCTCGCGGCCATCGGCGAGGGGCAGATGATCGGCCGCTCCCAGGTGATGCGGAGCCTCCTCGACGAGGTGGAGCAGGTAGCGCCCTCCGACGCCACCGTGCTGCTCACGGGCCAGTCCGGTACCGGCAAGAGCCGCCTCGCCTCGCTCCTTCATCGGATGAGTCGTCGCCGCGACGGACGCTTCGTGACGGTGAACTGCGCCGCCATCCCCGAGACCCTCCTGGAGAGCGAGCTGTTCGGCTACGAGAAGGGCGCCTTCACCGGAGCCACCAACCGCAAGGAGGGGCGCTTCGACCTCGCCCGCGGGGGCACGCTGTTCCTCGACGAGGTCACCGAGATGAAGCCCGCCGTGCAAGTGCGCCTGCTGCGGGTCCTCCAGGACGGCGCCTACGAGCGGGTCGGCGGCACCGAGACCCTCACCGCCGACGTGCGGGTGATCGCCGCCTCCAACCGCGACATCCAGAAGGAGGTCGCCAAGGGGACCTTCCGGGAGGACCTCTTCTACCGGCTCAACGTCATCCCGATGCCCGTCCCCTCGCTCGCCGACCGCCCCGAAGACGTTCCGCTCCTCGCCCAGCACTTCCTCGTTCGCTACAGCGACAAGAACCGAAAGGACTTCCAGGGAATCACCAGCGCCGCGATGGACGCCCTGCAGGCCTACAGGTGGCCCGGCAACGTCCGGGAGCTGGAGAACGCCATGGAGCGCGCCGTGGTGCTGTGTCGCAACGAACGCATCGGCATCGAGGACCTGCCACCCGCCGTTCGCGACGCCCGGGTCACCTCCAGCCAGCAGCTCTGCTTCGACGTGGGCACGCCCCTCAAGACCGTGGAGCGCCGCATGATCGAGGAGACCCTCAAGCTGTGCAACGGGGACAAGGCCCTCGCGGCGTCGTTGATGGGCATCACGGCCCGCACGATCTACCGGCGGGAGGCCGAGTGGAAGGACGAGAGCTGACCCCCTCATCGAGCGGGCTGCTGCCAGGTGAGACGACCGGTCCAGCCCTCCCCGCCGACCAGCCGTAGCTGCAGGTCGGAGCCGTCCATCGACAGCGTCTGCTCCGCGGCGTCGTAGGGCCCCTCCACCCGCCGTGGCAGCGCGCCGACGACCCACACCAGAGCGTCGTCGCCCCGACGCATCAACACCCCGTCCACCTCCGGGGTCTGAAAGCTGATCACCTGCAGACCGAGCCATCCCAACATGGGTCCCTCCCCTCTTCGCCCCGACCGGAGAGCAAGGGGGATGCCAAGGCGCTGGACGCTGCACTGGAGCGGGTCGAGCCGGATCCGACGAACGTCAGGGTGCCACCGAGCCCCCTCCCGATCCGACGGACGTCCAGACCCCGCATCGGAAGCGGAGCATCGGGCTCGTCACCGTGGGTCGGCCCCGTCGACGAAGCGATACATCAGCACGTCGTCTCGGTAGTGGCCGTCGGGGTCCTTGTACTCCCGGGGCCGCCTCCCCTCCTCGACGAAGCCCAGGCGGCGGTACAGGGAGATGGCGGCGTCGTTGTCGGCGAAGACGTTGAGCGAGAGCTTCTCGACGCCCTCCTCGCCCTCCGCCCACGCGATGCAGGCCTCCATGAGCCGTCGACCGAGGCCACGGCCGCGATGGGCCCGGTCGACCATCACCTCGAGCTTGGCGGCATGGCGCATCCTCGTGAGGGAGCCGACCCTGGCCACCAGGAAGCCCGCCACCCGCATGGAGGGCCCCGGGGTGTCCGCGTCTTCCCGCACCCGGGCCACGAGGTAGACCCCCGTGGAGCCCGTGCAAGCGCCGATCAAGCCCTCTTCGTGGCCGACGGTGGTCGAGAGCTCGGCGGGGAGCGTGATGAAGCCACCGCCCTCCTCCAGCACCCGCCGCCGCAGGGCCAGTGCATCGAGGGCATCGCCCACCCGGGCGGGCCGGATGGTCAGTCCCAGTCGCCCTTCTCCTTGATCTCGGTGACCACGTCGTCATCGATGATCAGCTCGACCTGGTAGCGGTCGACGGCCTTGTAGTCCGCCTTGCGACCCAGGGGCGTCGCGTAGCCGTCCTTGTCGACCTCGAAGCGGTAGACGAGGCGCTCGGAGCGGGTGGCCCGTCGGCCCGTGAGGCGGTTCTTGATGTAGGGGGCGCCCCAGGCCATGTACAAGGCCTCACGGTCGAAGCCGACCCGCACGTCCCCGTTCACGATGGCCTGCCGCTCGGCCTCGTCGTACTGGTAGTACTTCTCCCAGAGCCCCTGCTCCTTGAGCCAGGCGTTCCGCTCTTCGGGGGTCTTGCCCTTGTAGAAGGCCTTCACCTGGTCCTTGTCCATGAACACCTGCAGGGCACGGAAGTGGTCCTGCTCGGCGGGCTCCAGCTTCTCGAACTTCCCTGCGGTGAGCAGGACCAGCGAGGCGAGCATCAGGGCAACGTGGCGACGCATGTCTCCTCCTTCGGCGCCTGCCTAACCCGCGGACTCGTCCAGATGGTCCACGGCGAGCTGGAGCGGCGTCAGATCCACGGCCCTCACCCGGTCTCCGCGGGCGAGGAGGTCCATCACCCGCGCGGCGACCCGCTGATCGTGCTGCTGCCTGTCGGCGGAGCGCTTGCGCTGGGACGCGAGGGGCAGACGCATGCGCTGGACGGCCCCGAGGGCGTCGCGATGGCGCCGGAGGAAGTCCCAGTACATCGACGTGATCGGGCAGCTCTTCTTGGGGTCGAAGGCGCAGCCGGCGCAGTAGTCGGACATCTTGTCCAGGTATTTGGACCCGCTCACGTACGGCTTGGTGGTCATCAGCGGACCGAGGCTGAAGGTCCCCATGCCGAGCACGTTCGGCTCCACGACCCAGTCGAAGGCGTCGACGTAGGCCACCCAGAACCAGTCGGACAGCTCCTGGGCGTCCACGTCCATCAACAGGGCGAGGTTCGACAGGACCATCAGTCGCTGGATGTGGTGGGAGTAGCCTGTGTCCCAGACGTCGCGCACCGTGGTGTCGAGGCAGCTCAGCCCGGACGGAGCACTCCCCCAGTAGGTCTGCGGAAGGGGCCGGTCCGCACCGAGGTGATCTCGCTCGTAGCCGTCGGGCAGTGCCCGGAACCCGTCGGTGAGCCGGTGGACGTGCCGCACGAACTCCCGCCAGCCCAGCACCTGGCGGACGAAGCCCTCCCGGGCGTTCAGGGGATGGTCGGAGCACGCGACGTCCTCCACGACCCGACGGGCCGAGAGACGCTGCAGGTTCAGCAGCGGGGAGATCCGGGTGTGGAACAGCGTGCGGGACGCCGTGGTCATCGCGTCTTCGTAGGTGCCGAAGTGGGGAAGCGCGTGGGTCAGGGCCCAGGACCACCAGCGCTGGGCGTCCTCGGCCGTCGCGACGACCGCTCGGGGATCGAGCCGGCCCGGATGGTCCCCGAAGTGCTCCTCCACCGCCGCGGCCGCCTCCTCCGTGATCTCGTCGACGGGGGGCTCGGGGGCGACGGGCAGCGGCACGGCCCCGTCCCAGGCCTCTCGGTTGGCGGTGTCGTGGCTGTACTTCCCCCCCTCGGGCTTGCCGTCCACCATCAGCCAGCCGGTGCGCTGGCGCACCCGCCGGTAGAAGCGATCCATGCGCCAGGGCAGACGCTCCGGCTCCAGGTCGTCCACCGAGGTGAGCCAGCCCTCGTGGGGCACGACCTCCAGGAGGCCTTCGTCCACCAGGGGCGCGAGCTCGTGGCGTAGCTCCCGCTCTGCGGCCTCCATCATCTGCAGGGGGCCCCGAACGGCGACGACGTCTCGGAGGACCTCACCATAGGGGCGAACATCGAAGCGGTAGTCCACGGCCACACCACGCTCCGCCTGCTCCAGGGCGAAGTGGCGCTGGTTCGTCAGGATCCACAAGAGCTTCTGCTTGTGGTACCGCCGACGTCCAGGCTTGTGGCGCGTCTCGACCAGCACGATGCCCAGCCGCTCCGGCTCCGACGAGAGGGGGCCGAACGCGTCGGTCAGCTGGTCATAGGGGACGTAGACCCAGCGACGACCCGACGAGTCGGCGGGCTGGGCAGCGGCGAGGCGGCGGATGAACAGGGCCATTGGTTGGCCGTATGGAATCGGAGCGCCGTCTGGTCCGTCCTGGCGCTCGAGATCCGCGCCACACCCCGAAGGAGCTAGCTACTGACGCCGCAGCAACATGTCGCCTTTGACCTTGGCCAGGGAGACCCCGATGGCCAGCTTGCCGTCGATGGAGTCTCCGTCCATCTTCCCCTTGATGAACTCGGTCTTCAGGAAGGTGTCGAGCCCCTCGACGTCGACCGGGAGGAGCTCGAACTCGATCTTCCTCCGCTTCTGGTCGCCCTGCACGGTGATGTCGGTGGGCTTCCCGCCGATGAGGAGGATGCCTTCGCCGAACAGGTTCTTGCCCTCGTCGCGCTGCAGATCGATGTCGAGCTCGTAGCTGGTCCGCTCACCGAGGATGCTGGTCTGGGCGGTGCCCGTCCACGTACCGGTGGGGTCTTCCGCCTTGCATGCCCCGAGGGAGGCGGCCAGCAGGACGGTGCTGAAGATGCGGGTCATGGGGACTCCGGGGGTCGATTCAGATGGGGACGAGGCCGAGAGCAAAGGCAGCCCCGGCAGCGACGGCGCCGAGAACACAGCCTCCCCCAAGGAATACCACCGCCAGGCCCGCAGCGACGAGGACCATGGGTGGGCCACCCGCTTCTTTCTCGACGGGCTCGGCCGGGGCAGCCGACGGGATCTGCACGTTCTCCCGCACGCCCTCGACCTCTCCCTCGGGCTTGGTGCCGGTGAATTCGTCGTTGTCGTCGAACCACTCGGCGCTGAACAGCGTGTCCGCCCCACCCTTCCTGCGGGCCACCTTGGGCATGTTCGTCTCGTCGGCCATCCTCGCTCCTCGCGCCAGCATGCCATGGTCCGCCCCGAACTGCTCACCGAGCGATCGGCCCGGACCCTCAGGAACCCGATGGTCGTCCGGGAACCACGACCCCACCGTCTGCGACCCAGCCTCGCCGACCGCGACCGTCCTCGACCAACAGGAAGCCTCCGTAGCGGCGCTCGACCCGAACCTCGGACCCAACCG
>Ga0213839_1000462_pt1 | contig 50901 bp, 35 predicted proteins | sample SWPATP21_FD_160075 | JGI IMG/M metagenome (GOLD analysis project Ga0213839, IMG submission 160075) | Coastal seawater microbial communities from Marineland, Florida, United States - SWPA TP2 #1 | ecosystem: Environmental > Aquatic > Marine > Coastal | place: USA: Florida | collected 2016-08-14
TAGCCGTTGGCGGCAGGGTCGTAGAACACGTTGCTGAAGTTCTGCAGCGGGACCTGGTCCTGCGGATCCGGGACCGTGCCGCCCCAGACCACCGGGTCCGACCAGTTGCCGATCCGCCGGGCGAACGGATAGGTGCCGCCGCCGCCGTCGCAGTCGTTGTCGATCCCGTCGCCGCAGACCTCGGTGGCGCTCGGGTTCACCGCCGCGTTGGCGTCGTTGCAGTCGTTCGCCGAGCCTCCGCAGCTGCCCACCGCGCTGAACCCGTCGCCGTCCGCGTCGACGGTCAGGCCCTCGTCCACCGAGGCGTCGCAGTCGTTGTCGGCGCCGTCGCAGAGCTCGGGGTTGCCGGGGTAGTTGTTGCTGTCCGCGTCGTCGCAGTCATCCGCCGGACCCGCGCAGGAGCCGGGGACGTAGTGGCCGTCGCCGTCCGCGTCGGTCGAGAGCCCCTCGTCGGCCTGCGAGTCGCAGTTGTTGTCGACGCCGTCGCAGACCTCGGCGGCGCCCGGGTTCACGGTGTCGTCCGCGTCGTCGCAGTCGGTCGCCGGACCGGCGCACGAGCCGATGGCGTAGAAGCCATCCCCGTCGAGGTCCGTGCTCAGCCCCTCGTCGACGACCGCGTCGCAGTCGTTGTCCACGCCGTCGCAGAGCTCCGGCGCGCCGGGGGAGACGGTGAAGTCCGCGTCGTCGCAGTCGCCGTCGCAGGCGGCGAAGCCGTCCGCGTCGAGGTCCTCTTCGCCGGCCACCGAGCCGTCACAGTCGTTGTCGACGCCGTCACAGAGCTCGACCGCGCCGGGGAAGATGGTCGCGTCCGCGTCGTCGCAGTCACCATCGCAGGTGGCGAACCCGTCGCCGTCGAGGTCGAAGCCGTCGTCGACGATGGAGTTGCAGTCGTTGTCGAGGCCGTCACAGGTCTCGGTGGCGCCGGGGTTGATGCTCGGATTTGCGGGCGCACAGTCGATGCAGTTGGGGAAGCCGTCGAAGTCGGCGTCGGTGTCGGGGACGAAGCAGCCGCAGGTGCCGGGGTCGACCTTGTCCGGGTCCGTGGGGCAGCCGTCCAGCGGGTCGGGGGTGCCGTCGCCGTCGCTGTCGCCCTCGCACACGTCGCCGGTGCCGTCGTTGTCCGCGTCCTCCTGGCCCGGGTTCGGGTCGAAGGGGCAGTTGTCGGTGCAGATCACGCCGTCGCCGTCGGGGTCACCCTCGGGGACGAAGCAGCCACAGGCGCCGGCGATGTCCTTGCTGGGGTCCGTGGGGCACTCATCACAGGCGTCGCCCGCGCCGTCGCCGTCGCTGTCCGTCTGCGACGGGTTCGGGTCGTCCGGGCAGTTGTCGATGGCGTCGTCGATGAGGTCGCCGTCCAGATCGACGAACCCGGAGGCGAAGCCCGAGAAGTAGCCGGCCGCGCCGCGGACGCCGTCCACGTTGAAGAGCGCGACCGCGACGGCGCCGTCGGACTCGATGGCGGCGGTCCCACTGACGGTCCCGGTCTTGTAGACGACCCAGTCGGACGTCCCCGGGACCGCCTGCGCGGTGGCGGGGATGGGGCTGCCGTTCAGGTGCACGTAGGTCGCGGCCGAGCGGGCGACGACCCCGATCCGGGCCGTTCCGAGGAGCTCGACACTGGGGATGTTGTTGATCTCGTTCTCGGCGTCCGCGCCGAGGGGCGGGATCACGATGAAGCCCGTCGTGGCCAGGTTGTCCGAGCCGCCGATGCCCTGATAGACCAGCCCGGGCTGGCTCAGGGAGATGAGCAGCGCGTCCCCCACGTACTCGCCGTTGATCCACATCCAGTCGCCGGCCTGGAGCGGGGCGCTGTTGTACGGCGTGGTGCTGCCGTTGATGTAGATGTCGGTGTTGTCCTGGGTGGCGACGACGATGGGCGTCTCGATGGTGTTCGTGTTGAGCGCGTTGCCCTTCACCAGCACGTGATCGGTGCCCGCCGCGTCCACGGGGACGAGCTGGTCGACGCCGATGTCCTGGCCGGCCGACGCGGACGGGCCCTGGAGCCAGCAGCCCGAGTGCACCGCGACGACCTTGTCCGAGGTGACGCGGGTGCCGTTCATCAGGTTCGCGTCGACGTTGGAGACGTCGGCTCGGGTGCCGACGACGTAGGTCTCGAGGGCGTCGAGGGTGACCGTGATCGAGGTCGCGCCGCCCGTTCCGTAGAACTCGAAGCCGGGGTCGATGTCGTCGATCGTGATGGTCGTGTTGTTCTCCGTCGCCATGACGGAGATGAAGTTGCCGCGGTTAGGGCCGTTGTTGTCGGTGGAGCGGGGGGTCGCGGCGCGGAACTCGGTGCCCAGGGCCTTGCGCCCCTTCGCCGTCGCGATCATCCCGTGGCTGCCCTGGAGGTTCCGGATGCTCGCGTAGATGGGAGCGTCCGAGTTGATGATCAGGCCCTCGAGGTTGACCTGGTTCAGCTGGCTCAGATCCTCCACCACGTTCTGGGCGCCGGTGCTGGTGCCGAGGCTCAGGACCACCGGGCTGGCGTTGGAGACCGTCCCGGTGGCTACGACGAGCCCCGAGGCGTTTTCGACCGTGTAGTTCACCGCGCTCAGCTCGGGGGTGCTCAACGCGAGGTACATGGACCCCGTGTGGTTGATCCGAGACGCCCAGTTCGCAGGCAGCCAGTGGGTGGTGTCCAGCTGAGCGAGGGCGCTGCCCGGCACCGCGAAGAGCGCGAGGGTGGCGAGCGTCAGCAGACAGCGACGGATGGTCGAGATGGGATGGGTCACGGGCTCCTCCTCAGCGCCGATCGGTGGGTCCCCCAGCGGGGGAGGAAACAAGACCATGGGGGACAGAGGAGATCTGGTGAGAACGGCCGAATGTCCGATCTCGACTAGAGATTGTCCGGAATGGACAAGCCGTGGACGTCGAGCCCGCGGCCTCTCTGGACCCCTGAAGCACAGAGCCCCCCGGAGCATGCGCTCCAGGGGGCTCCGGTCCTCCTCCGGTGCCCCTCGCGGGGCCCGATCCGTGCGGACGGTTCGCCATGTCGGGGTCGGCTCCCCGTCTGCACCCAGACACGCTATCCCGGGGCGGAGGCTCTCCTTGTCTCACCGATGTCTCATCTGCCCCGTTCTTGAGTGAATCCAGCTAGATGGGGCGCAGGTGCCCGGTCCCCTCCTCCGCGTGTGAGGTTCAGGAAGGGTCTCGGCGTCCCCTCCTTGGGTACGCTTGGGCCGCGCACGAAGGAGACGAGCGTGACAGGCAACGAGAAACAGAGCCCCACCCGGGCTGCGCAGCTCATGCTGCGAGGAGCCCGGAGTCGCCCCCTCGCGGCGATCGGGGAGCGGCCGCTGCTCATCGGTCGACACTCGGCGGCCGACATCGTCGTGCGCGATCCCAGCATCTCCCGGCACCACGCCCTCGTCTGGCGGGGGGAGTCGGGGGTGCTCGTGCGGGATCTGGGGAGCGCCCTGGGTACGCGGGTGGGCTCCCGGGTCCTCGGCGCCGGCGACGCGCGCGAAGTGGCCGAGGGCGAGGACATCGTGCTGGCAATGGACGTGCGCCTCTTCTGGGTCGAGGGAGGCGCCGCCGCCGGTCGCCCCCGGCCCATGGCCGTCATCGAGGGGGAGGACCGCTCGAGCGACGAGCTCGCGAAGACCCGCCCCGCGATGCGGCTCCCGACGAAGAGTCCCCGCGGAGGGACATGGCTCGTGCCGACGGGCAGCCACCCGAACGCGAAGGGGATGCCCACGATCACGGTGTGCTCCGGCGACCTCGGCCCGGCGTCCGCGCGGGTGGAGGACCAGGAAGGCAACGGGGTGTGGATCCGGGGGGAGTCGCGCCTGGTCCTGCTCTACATGCTCATCCAGAGGGCCATGGCGGCCCAGAAGGACGAGGTGGAGAGCGCCTGGGTCGAAGACGAGGACCTCGCGGTGGGCCTCTGGGGACGGGCGGCGCGGACCGGCAAGAGCCGAGCCTCGAGGCTGAACACCGTGGTGTCGAGGATCCGGGGGCAGCTGCGGGACACGGGCCTGCCGGACGCGTTCCTCCAGAAGGAGTCGGGTCGGACCCGGATCAAGCCGGACGACGTCCTCATCGTCATGCAGAAGAAGAAGCCCGTCACGACCTGACGGGGGGCGCCCGCGCGGCGACTACCTGGCGTTCTCGTCCAGGTACTCGTCTCCGCGGCGGAAGATCGACGCGATCCCGTTCCGAGCGGTGAGCTCCTGGGTCTCGTCCGCCAGCGCCGGCCCCTCGAGATGCCACCACAGGCTCAACGTGCGCAGGGTGCCCCCGTCGAACGGGATCCAGACGTCCACGGAGTACTGGCCGAACAGGGTGTTCTCGCCTTCGACGCCAACCGCGACCTCTTCGGTCCACGAGCGCGCGACGAGCGCCCAGCTCGGCGCTCCTTCGTTCACCACTGGCTGGCCCTCGGGGACGGTCGACGGGTCCGGCAGGGCCACATCCACCCAGCGCAGATCCTTCCGCAGGCCGTAGGGGAGCTCGAGGATGAGGTTCTCCCGCAGGATCTCGTTGTCCGTGCGGAGCCAGTCGCACGCGCGGGTGGCCCAGCAGTCGGCCCCGTCCAGGAAGACGCGGTCGTACTGGTTCGGGGAGTTGGGTTCGACGGGCGTCTGGTCCGCGAGGAGCTGGATCTCGGTGTGATCGTCCGGCAGGTACGCCGACCGCGCGGCCACCGTGATGGCGAGGCCCACCTCGATGTCGGTGCCCGCTGGGGTGGTGATGTCCGCGGCGTCGGCTGCCTCGAGGCGTTCGGGGACCAGGGCGCGGTCCGCCGAGTCGGTCGAGTCCAGGTCGAGCTCGCTGGTCACGCCGTCCCGGAGTGCGCGCAGGGCGAACGCGAGCTCCGCGGGCTCCTCCGCCTCGATGCTGCGGAAGAGGAACCGCGTGGCGTCGCTGAACTCGGGGTCGGCTTGCGGCGGGGGCGTGCAGCCAGCGACGAGGAGGCACAAGGCGAGGGCGCGAACCATGGATCCGGTTGTAGCAGCTACTGGAGCGGAGCCATGAAGCCGTCGTTCGCGTCGAGGTGATCCAGGCAGTGGTTGAGCTGCCCCGTCGGGACGAGGCGTCGGCAGACCCGCGCCGCGTGGTCCCGGGTGCGGGCCACCATCCCGGCGTAAATCCCCACGCCCGCGGCGGCGTCCTTGCGGGACGGGGTCGGCATCGCCTCGATCCACGCGGGCAGCACCCCTGGCCGGTCCCCGAAGTCCTGGGCGAGCCCCCACCCGACGCCCCGAAGGCACCAGGCGCGCTCGACATCCCCCAGCGCCCGGCACTGCTCCTCCGCCCACCCGGGGTGGCGCCAGGATCGGTGGGTGTGCCCCCAGCCGTGGCCCAGCCAGCACCAGGGCGTCAGCGCCTCGGTGGTCGCCGACTCGAGCGGCGCGCAGACGGCGCGGGCCTCGGCGGGAGGGCGCCCGTAGCCAAAGGCCATGGCGACGCCGCGCCGGCAGTCGGCGTCGAGGGGAGGGGAGAGGGGGGCACAGGAGCGCGACGCGGACTCCGGCGAAGTGACGAAGTGGGGCCCACGGAAGAACCCGCTCACGTACCGCGACTCGAGGCGGAAGACCGTGCGGACCGACGGGCGCGCGCCTTCGCCCCAGGCGACCGCCGCGGCGCGGAGGGTGGTGAAGGCGCTGGCGAGGAGGAGGAGGCCGACGAGGGCGGCGAGGGCGGGTCGGGCGCGCGGACCGGCGCGATGGAGCGCGGCGCCCACGGAGAAGGCGAGGCCCTGCGTGAGCCCGACGATGTGTCGTGCGTCACGCTCGAAGGGGACCTCGTCGCCCGGGTGGAACACGAACCAGCCGGTGACGAGGCCGACGAGGAGGACCGAGGGGGGGACGAGGAGCCAGGCGCCGCCCGGGCGCGGGGCGGAGCCGGGCCCGGGTGACGCCACGGGAAGACAGGCGAAGAGCCAGGCTGCGCCCGCTGCCGCAGCCCAGAGCGCGCCTCCGCCAGGCAGGCCGTGGAGCCCGAAGTGCAGTCCGTAGGGGAGCTGCACGAACACCATCGACGCGAGCTCGACGATGGGGTTGCGGCCCCCGCCGAGGGAGAGGACGAACGGCTTCGTCGCCTTCAGGGTCGCTCCGGCGGGGGCGAGGCCGTCCCAGGGCTGGTGGAGCAACACCTTGTAGAGGAGGGGGGAAGCGGCGATGAGGCCGCCCAGGGCGAGGGCGGCGAGGGCGAGGCGGTCTCCGCGGCGCCAGCGGGTGACGGCCCACGCGAGGCTGAGGGGGGCGGCCACCGCGATCGCGCCGAGCGACCAGGCGACGGATGAGCCCAGGACCGCGACGCCCAGGACCTGGCGGGGAAGGGAGCGGGCGCGCAGCAGCAGCCAGAGCCCCAGGGGCGCGGTCAGCAGCGGCAGCACGTGGTAGGCGCCGTAGTGCTGGTGGACCCAGGTGTTCGGCGGGGGGAGGGCGACCAGAGCGGCGACGGCGAAGGCAGGCCAACGGCCCATCGTCTCCCGCGCGCAGGCCCAGGACGCGGCGGAGGCCCCGAGGGCCACGACGAGGGTGGCGAGGACCTGGACGAGCCCCACGCGGCCAAGGGCGGCGAGAGGCGGGAGCTCGAGCCCCGCCCACAGGAGCGGGCCGGCGGCGATGCCGTCGTACCCGTCGAAGGGAGAGCCGCCCGCGCCGAGCAGATCCGCGGCGATCTCCACGGGGAACGAAGAGAGGGCGGTCCAGGCGTGGCGGGAGCCGAGGAGCGGCAGGCTCAGGAACAGGACCGTCTGGACCGCGAGGAGCCCGGCGAGAGCGGTGAGTTCCTCCCGGGCAGGCGCCGCGGGGGCATGCGCGTCGACGGTCACCGCGGGAGCCTATCCCATGGCTCGGGCACTCCCGTCCCCTTGCGAGGAAGGGCCGTCCTGCCGGAGACTGACATCCGGCCCATTCTGGCCGAGGAGGATCCTCATGCGTCCGCTGCTGCTCTCGCTCTCCGCCATCGCCCTCATCGTGGGCTCCATCGCCGGCTGCCCCTCGTCTCCCGACCCCGGGGACGCCGCGCCCACCTGGGACTACGTGAGCGGTGTGCTCGCGACGAACTGCTCGCCGTGTCATACGTCCGGGGCCGGGTTCCCGTCCGCGGACCCGATGAACGGGCTCGGGGAGGCGGACACCGCCTACGACCAGATCGTCGACCACCCGGCCGCCGAGGCCCCCGGGCTCGACCGCATCGAGCCGGGCGACTCGGCGAACAGCTACCTCATCCACAAGCTGCGGGGCACGCACGTCGACGCGGGCGGCTCCGGGGACCGGATGCCTGACGGCGGCCCGTTCTTCGAGGACGAGGTCATCGACGCCATCGCCGAGTGGGTCGACGCGGGCGCGCTCCAGAACGGTGGTGACGACGACGACGCCGCGGACGACGACGACGCCGCGGACGATGACGACGCGGTGGACGACGACGACGCGGCGGACGACGACGACTCGGCGTCGGGGACGTCCTTCTCCTCGGTCTACAGCACGATCATCGAGTCGGGCTGCTCCTGCCACGCGGGCGCGTCCCACTCCACGGGCTTCGCGTTCAACGGCGACGAGCAGACCGCGTACGACGTCCTCGTGGACGTGCCGTCGGCGCAGGCGGCGGGGCTCGACCGCATCGAGCCCGGCTCCCCGGTCGACTCGTACCTCTGGAACAAGGTGAACGGGACCCAGAACAGCGTGGGGGGGAGCGGGGGCCAGATGCCTCTCGCCGGCTGCTGCCTCGACCAGACGCAGCTCGACACGCTCGAGACCTGGATCAACGACGGCGCGCTGCGCTAGGAGCGCGGAACACCAACGGTTCGCAGAGGGCTCGCCGCGACCGCGCGGCGGGCCCTCTCCGCTTGGGCCTCAGCCCAGCTGCTGCCCGAGCCAGCTCGGGTCGTCGGTGTGGCTCTCCGTCCTCTTGCCCTTCACGTACTCGTCGAAGCGGGCCCGGATGCCGGGGATCGTGGACTGCTGGACGCTCTCGCGGGCGAGCAGCGCCTCGGTCCAGGCCGTGACCTTCGGGTAGCCCTCGAAGATGGCGAGCTGCGGCGCGATCTCGTTCGCCCACCACAGGCGCTGGAGGAACGAGGCCGCAGCGGCGTCCACGAGGCTGAAGTCGTCGCCATCGAACAGCGGCCCGGCGATGCGCGGCTCGAGGGTGTCGAAGACCTTGCGGGCCTTCGCGACCGCGCCCCGCGCGGCGTCCTCGGTCGGCGCGACCATCACGAGGTAGCTGGGGCCGCCGAGCTGGCCGGTCACCTCGATCCAGGCGCGGTGGACCGCCTTCGTCAGCGGGTCCGCCGGGTGGATCTGGGGCCCGTGCACCTCGTCGAGGTACTCGTTGATCACCGCCGACTCGAAGACGGCGACGTCCCCGACCTTCAGGACCGGGACCTTCCCCATGGGGCTGATCTCCAGGAACCAGTCGGGCTTCGCGGCGAGATCGATGTAGGTGATGTCGTAGTCCACGCCCTTCTCCTGCAGCGTGATGGCGGAGCGCTGGACGAAGGGGCAGAGATCGAAGGAGATGAGGTGGGGCTTGGTCACGGGGGCTCCAGATGGGTGCGGGGAAGCGCGCTGCGCGCCTCGGGCGCGGGGGCGAGTTGGAGACGGAGGCTAGAGCCGAGGAAGGCGACCCGCGTCCGCCGATCGGGCAGGTGCGAGGGTCCGGTCCGGCGGCGCGCGCAGGATCGTGGGTCGCGCCGACAGGTACGCTGCACAGATGCCCGGACCTTGCGCTGACGCCCTCGCTTCCCTCATCACCCTCGACGCCCTCGACCAGGAGCTGCTCGCGCTGCGCGCGGAGTCGGAGACGGTCCCGGCGGGGCTGACGGAGCGGGGGGCCGAGATCCAGGCGGCGAGCGAAGCGCGGGACGCACTGTCGGCGGCGCTCGCGGGGAAGCGGACCGCCCAGCGCGAGGCCGAGCGGGAGCTCGAGGACGTGGAGCGCCGCATCGGCCGCGCCCACAAGCGCATGGAGAACCTCTTCACCAACGAGCAGATCGCCGCGACGCAGCGGGAGATCGCTCAGCTCGGGGACCGCCAGGACGCGCTGGAGGGGACCATCCTCGAGCTCATGGAGGAGGTGGACGACCTCGAAGGGCGGGAGGGGAGCGCCAACGAGGCGATCGAGTCCGCGCAGGGCGCGCTGGACGCGGACGCGGCAGCGTGGGAGGCGCGCCGCGCGGTCGTGACGGCGCGGGTCGGCGTGTTGGAGTCGGAGATCGGCACCCTGAAGCCCACGATCGACGCCGAGGCAATGAAGGCCTACGTCATCGGGTTCGAGAACCGGCGCAATCGCCACCACCGCGGCGTCACCTGGACCGAGGGGGTCATGTGCATCCAGTGCCGCACGGAGGCGCCGGCCCGCTGGGTGAACGAGGCGATGAACGGCGACGGCATCCACCGTTGCCTGGGATGCAAGCGGGTGCTCGTGGGGGCGGCTCCGTCCGTGGACGAGGACGCCGAAGAGTAGGGGCGGCTCCGCTCAGCGCCGAGCGCGCCGGACCGGAGGGCTGCTTCAGCCGTCCATGAACGCCGCGAGGCGCTTGCGCCGCGACGGGTGGCGCAGCTTGCGCAGCGCCTGGGCCTCGATCTGACGGACGCGCTCGCGGGTCACCTCGAAGTCGCGGCCGACCTCCTCGAGGGTGTGGTCCGTGTTCTCGCCGATGCCGAAGCGGAGGCGGAGGACGCGCTCCTCGCGCGGGGTCAGCGTCGCCAGGACGCGCTCCGTCGTGTCCGACAGGTTCGTCGCCACGCAGGCGTCCGCCGGGCTCTCCGCCTTCTTGTCCTCGATGAAGTCGCCGAGGTGGCTGTCCGCGTCCTCGCCGATCGGCGTCTCCAGGGAGATGGGCTGCTTGCTCATCTCCTGGATCTTGTGGACCTTCTCCTCGGGCATGTCGAGGCGCTCGGCGAGCTCCTCGGGCGTCGGGTCACGGCCCAGCTCCTGGGTCATCTCCCGCGAGGTGCGCACCAGCTTGTTGATCGTCTCGATCATGTGCACCGGGATGCGGATGGTGCGGGCCTGGTCCGCGATGGCGCGGGTCACCGCCTGACGGATCCACCAGGTGGCGTAGGTGCTGAATTTGTAGCCGCGGCGGTACTCGAACTTGTCCACCGCGCGCATGAGGCCGATGTTGCCCTCCTGCACGAGGTCGAGCAGGGCGAGGCCCCGGTTCGTGTACTTCTTCGCGATGGAGACGACGAGTCGCAGGTTCGCCTCGATGAGCTCCTTCTTCGCCTGACCCGTGGCCGCCTCACCGCCGCGGATGCGGCGCCAGATCACGTCGAGCCGGACGTCGTCCACGCCGATGGCGTCGAGGACCGTGGCCATGCGCTCGTCGCACGCTGCGACGGAGTCCGCGACGACCTTGACGTCCTCGAGGAAGGCCGCGTCGCCGCCCTTCGCCTGCATGGCGACGAGGTCCTCCCGCAGGTCGTCGAGGGTGCGCTTCTGGCGACGCGCGATGCCGTGGAGCTCGCGCTGGGCCGCGAAGTAGTCCTCGACCAGCTGGCGGAGCACGTCGACCACGCTGATGAAGACCTTGCGGTCCAGCCCGAAGTCCGTGAGGACGGAGTGGCTGCGCTCGTGCAGGTCATCGTAGGCGGCGAGGTGGGCCTCGAGGTCCTCGTGGGCCTCGGGGCGCGGGATGGCCTCCAGAGCGTCGAACTCGGCCTCGAGGGCGTCGAGCTTGTCGATCAGCTTCGTGGCCTTCGCGATCTTCGGGTGCTCGGGCGGCAGCGGCGTGGTGCGCGGCGGCTTCGGCGGGTTCTTCGCGTCCGCGGGCGTCTTCTTGCGGTGCTTCCGCGACGGCTTCGGCGGGGCCGCGAGGATGTCGATCAGGGTCTTGCGGCCGAGCGCCGTCGCCAAGGTGGCGCGCCGGGTGCGGACCTCACCGATCTCGATGCGGCGGGCGATGGCGATCTCCCCGTCCCGGGAGAGGAGGGAGACGGTGCCCATCTTGCGGAGGTACGCCCGGACCGGGTCGGTGGAGCGGTAGGTCTCCTCCCGGGTGTCCTTGCGGTCGAACATCGCCTCCGTGCGGGAGGCGAACATCTTCTCCCGCTGGCGGGCGATGGCCGCACCGCTGTCCGAGCTGACACCTCCCGCCGACATGACCGAGAGCGCGTCACGGAGCTGATCCGGGGTCAGACCCTTGCGGGCTGCCTGGGTACTCAGGTCGTCGTCGTAGAGAGATGGGCTTTGCGGGGTGTCGTTCTTCTTCGCGGTCGTCCGTCGTGCCAACTTCACAGCCCCTCGCTGAAGTTCTCTGCTGCTTCTTCGCGTTGCGCGCGGTCCGTCCCCTCATCGACCCACGTGCGCCACGGCGCCCCGTCATTCTGCACTTCCTGACACCCTCTGTCCTGTTTCTTGACAAAACTGGATGCGCCTGAGGCGCGTTGCGCGCCGGGCTTGGACGCAGTCCATCGTTTGGGACAATAGGGACGAAGGGGTCGTAGAGGACGGAACCAGGCGGCCCGCCGCCGGCGCCTCGGTGAGGGCGGCGCCCCCTTCGCGGATTCAGCCGCGCCGCAGGTGCTGGTCGAGCTCCTCCCGCTCGCGCTGGAGCAGGAGCGACTCCTGGGTGAGGTGCAGGATCTCGGGGCCGGGAGCCGAGGCGCGCTGCATCGCGTCGAGCTCGCGCTTCACCTGGACGTACCGACGGGCGACGTACTCGCGGCGCAGCCGGAGGAGGCACTCCTGGGTGGACGCCTCGAGGAGCTCCGGGCCGTACCAGGACTCGGGGTCTGCGAGGGCCGCGCCGACCGCCTCGCGGATGGCCGGCAGCTCGATCTCCGCGAGGAGATCCCGGGCGGTGGGCTGGCGCTCCTCGTCGACCGCGGCCAGGAAGCGGTGGAGGACCGTGTGCACCGAGGGCTGCTCGATCCAGGCCTCGACCCCGTAGTCGGCGATCGCCCGGGCGACGTTCGTCTGGTCCTGCACGAGGAGGCGAAGGAGCTCGAGCTGGGGGGGCGTCGGCGGCGGCTCCCGCCGCGGGACCGCCCGGAGGCGGGGGGCCGAGCGCGACGGCGACGGGGGAGCGCCGGCGGGGGCGTCGAAGTCGATGTCGCCGAGCTCGTCCATGGGGGGCGCTTCGTCGTCGTCGGGGGGGATCCAGTCGTCGAAGTCGTCGGGGCCTCCGCCGGGGCCCTGGCGGGACGGAGGGCGGGCGGGTCCCCGCGGAGGGCCGCCCGGGCCGTTCCGCGGAGAGCGTGGCGGTCCGCCCGGGCCACGGGGACCCGCGGACGGGGCCGCCGGAGGACGCGCCGTCAGCTCCACCGAGCTGCGGCGGGGCTGGCTCGCGATGCGCTTCGCGGCCTGCTTCACCACCCGCTTGATGGAGCGCGGGTCGGTGTGGATGCCCACGGCCTGGATCACGCGCCGCTCGTAGTGCTCGTAGCGCGTGTTGCCCATGCCGAGCCGGGCGAGCATGGGGGCCACCTTCTCCAGAGCCCCGTCGGCGTCGATGGAGCGGGCGATGAGCTCCTCGGCGACGGTGTCGATGAAGAAGTCGAGCAGGGGGGTGGCGTCGCTGAGGAGCTGGCGCATGGCGTCGGCGCCGTGCTCCTTGACGTAGTCGTCCGGGTCCTTGCCGCCCGGGACCTCGAGGCGCAGCGGCCACAGCCCTTGATCGAGGCACATCTCCATGACGCGGACCGCGGCGCGGCGGCCGGCCTCGTCCGCGTCGAAGAGCATGGTCACGTTGGCGGTGTGGCGGCGGATCCCGGCGAGCTGCCGGTCGGTCAGGGCGGTGCCGCAGGGGGCGACGGCGTAGTCGATGCCGGCCTTGGCCAGGGCGAGGACGTCGAAGTAGCCCTCCACGACGAGGACGTTGTCCGCCTTGTGGATGCCGCGGCGGTTCTCCTGGAGGCCGTACAGAGCCCCCGACTTGTTGTAGACGGGCGTCTCGGAGCTGTTGATGTACTTCGCCTTGTCGTCGCCGAGGGTGCGACCGCCGAAGGCGACGACCTTCCTGCCCGAGCCGAGGATGGGGAACATGAGGCGGTTGCGGAAGAAGTCGTAGGGCTCGCGGCCGCGGTCGGAGCGCTTCAGCAGCGAGGCTTCGACGCCGACCTGGGGCGAGAGGCGGCGGCGCTGGAGCTCGATGCGCAGGCCGTCCCAGCTCTCCGGGGCGAAGCCGATGCGCCAGGTCTTCGCGAACTCCATGTCGTAGCCGCGGTCCTGGAGGTACTCGCGGGCGAACGTTCCGTCTTCGCCGGCGAGCATGGACTGGAACCAGCGGCAGGCGGCTTCGTTCGCCTCGAGGAGGCGCTCCCGCTTCTTCGCGGCCTCGATCTGGCGGGGGGTGAGCTCTTCTTGAGGGACGGCCATGCCGGCGCGGTCGGCGAGCTCCTTGACGGCGTCGAGGAAGCCGAGGCCCTCGATCTCCTGCATCCAGTCGAGGGCGTCGCCGGACTTGCCGCAGCCGAAGCAGTGGAAGTTCTTGCGGTCCTCGTTCACGTGGAATGAGGGGGTCTTCTCGTTGTGGAACGGGCAGAGGCCCAGGTGCGCCGAGCCGCGCTTCTTCAGGCGGACGGTCTGGGAGACGAGCGAGACGATCGACGTCCGGTCGACGACTTCGCGCACGAACTCGCGGGGGATCTTCGCCATGGGCTCCGAGGGGCGCGGCGGCGCCGAGCGGAGAGTAGTGGATCGGGCGCGGGGGGGAAGGGGGAGAAGGCCTCGGGTCTCCGGAACGCGAAAGCCCCCGGCAGCGGGGCTGCCGGGGGCTTCGGAACTGGTTGGGCCAGGCTACTCAGGGCGCCGAGAGGGGCGTCCTTCGTGGCACTAGCGGCCGCGCTGGGCGCGGCGGAGCTTCTTCAGGAGGCGCTTGCGGGCAGCGAGGGCCTTCTTCTTCTTGCGAACGGAGGGCTTCTCGTAGTGCGTGCGGCGCCGGACCTCCTTGAGGATGCCGGCTCGCTCCACCTGACGGCGGAAGCGGCGAAGGGCGCGCTCGAACGGCTCGCCTTCACGGACTCGAACTCCCACGGGCTGTCACCTCCTTCGGGCGCAAGCTGCGCGCGCGGGTCGCATCAGCGACGTCGCGCACTCTCGTAGAACCGCGGCGCGTCGCCGGGCCGAGAGCCGCGGCACCCTAAGGGATGGGCGTGGGGGGTGCAAGCGCCACGCCCCCCGAAGACTCAGGCGGCGTCGTCCTCGCCGAGGCGGTGGCCGGGCAGCGCGCAGACGTCGTCCTTGCAGGCCGAGCTCCGTCCGCTGATCCCGAAGCGGCGGATGGCGATCTGCTTGTAGGACCAGTCGGCCGCGTGCCGGATGCCCGGGACGTAGTAGAGCCAGGCGAGGAAGAACCAGGGGCGGCGGAGGAGGGCGCGGGCGGCGGCCTCGGCTCCGGGGAACACCCGACCCTCGGCCGTGACGAGCTGCATGCCCTGCTCGCAGGCGTCCTCCGTGACCCCGGGGAAGCGCTCGAGCACCCCGGGCTCCCGGAAGCTGACGTAGTCGAGCGAGGCGTCCCGGAGGAGGAAGCGCAGGCGGTCGGTGCTCCGGCGGCAGAAGACGCACTCGCCGTCGTAGAGGAGCACGGCCCGGTCGGGCGCGGTGGTGGTCAGGGCCATCGAAAGGATCGTAGGGCCGCGACGGGGAAGGGCAACCGGGGATCGCCCGGGGGGCCCTACAGGCTCTCCAGCCCCGGCTCCTCCTGGGCGACGCGGCGCACGTTCGCGCCCAGCTTCGCGAGCTTCTTCTCGATGTGCTCGTAGCCGCGGTCCAGGTGGTAGATGCGCCGGACCTCGGTCATCCCCGTGGCCGACAGCCCGGCGATCACCAGCGCCACCGACGCCCGCAGGTCCGTGGCCATCACCGAGGCCCCGTGGAGCTTGTCGACTCCGCGCACGAACGCGGTCCGGCCCTTCACCTTGATGTCCGCCCCCATGCGCGCCAGCTCCGGCACGTGCATGAAGCGGTTCTCGAAGATGGTCTCGGTGATGGTCGCGCTGCCCTGGGCGAGCGTCATGAGCGACATGTACTGCGCCTGGAGATCCGTGGGGAAGCCGGGGTAGGGCTGGGTCTCCACGTCCACCGGGTGGAGCTCGCCGTGGTGCCGGACCCGCAGGCCGTCCCCCTCCCGGCGCACCTCGACGCCCGCGCGCCCGAGCTTGCCGATCAGCGAGTCCAGGTGCTCGAGCTCCGCGCCCTGGAGCAGCACGTCTCCCTGGGTGATGGCCGCCGCGGCGATGTAGGTCCCCGCCTCGATGCGGTCGGGGAGCACGCGGTGGTCCATGGGGCCGAGGCGGTCGACGCCTTCGATGGTGATGACGCTCGTGCCCTCACCCTCGATCTGCGCGCCCATGGAGCGCAGCGCCCGGGCCAGGTCGATGATCTCCGGCTCCCGCGCCGCGTTCTCGAGGACGGTCGTCCCCTTCGCGAGCGTGGCCGCCATCATCAGGTTCTCCGTGCCGCCGACGGTCACCACGTCGAACACGTAGCGCGCCCCCTGCAGGCCACCCTCGGGGGCCTCGGCGCGGACGTAGCCCTTGTCCAGCATGATCTCCGCGCCCATCGCCTCGAGGCCGCGCAGGTGCTGGTCGATGGGGCGGGCGCCGATCGCGCACCCTCCAGGGAGGGAGACGCGGGCGAAGCCGTTGCGGGCGAGGAGCGGGCCGAGGCACAGCACCGACGCGCGCATGCGGCGGACGAGCTCGTAGGGCGCCTTCGCCGAGTTCATCATCGCGGCGTCCAGCGCCATCACGTCGCCGTCCTGCTCGATCTGCACGCCCATGTTCTGGAGCAGGAGCCGGGTGGTGACGATGTCCTGGAGCGCCGGGAGGTTCCGGATCTCGCTCTTTCCGGCGTGGAGCAGGGCCCCGAACAGGATGGGGAGGGCGGCGTTCTTCGCCCCCGAGATCCGCACGGTCCCCTCGAGCTTCGCGCCCCCTTCGATCTGCAGCTTGTCCATCTCAGCACTCCGCGTGGGGCGGTGATCCGAAGACCCCCGAGACCCCGTTCTGCTTCCTCAGCTCACTCCCAGATGACCTTCTTGCCCGCGGCGTACCAGTCGTCGAGCTTGCTGGCGTACAGGTCCTCGATGGACCCGCGCCGGATCTTCATGGTCGGCGTGAGCTGGCCGCCCTCGATCGTCCACGGGTCCTTCGCCACGACGATGAATCCGAGGCGCTCGTACTCCTCGATCTTGCCGTTCGTGCTCGCGAGGAGCTTCTCCATGGCCGCGGTGATCTCCTCCTTGACGCCGGGCTGGCTCAGCTTCGGCCGCAGCTCCTCGGCCACCTGCACCACCGCGTGCGTCATGGGGTGCCCCGAGCCCGCCACCAGCGACAGCTCGATGCGCTCGTCGTTGTTCAAGTGGTTCTCGATGGGCGCCGGCGCCACGTACTTGCCCTTGCTCGTCTTGAAGAGCTCCTTGACGCGCCCGGTGATCTTGAGGCGCCCGTCGCTGTCGATCTCGCCCCGGTCGCCGGTGCGCAGCCAGCCGTCCTCCGTGAACACCTCAGCGGTCTTCTCGGCGTCCTTGTAGTACCCGACCATCGTCCCGGGGCTCTTCACGAGGATCTCGCCCTCGTCGGACAGCTTGCAGTGCACGTCGTCGTACGTGTGGCCGATGTACCCGGGCCGCCCGCGGCCGGGCTTCGTGATGTGCGAGTAGTTGAAGTTCTCGGACATCCCGTACCCCTCGAGCAGCTCGAGGCCGAGGTTGCGGTACCAGGCGAGCAGCTCCGCGGGGATCGGCGCCGAGCCGGAGCCGGCGAAGCGGACGTTGTCGAGGCCGAGGTTCCCCAGGACCTTCTTCTTGATGATCCCCTTCACGATCGGGACCTTGAGGAGGAAGTCGAGGCGCTTCTTCGGGAGCTTGCTGAACACGCCGAGCTGGAACTTGAGCCAGAGGCGCGGGACCGACACGAAGATGGTGGGCCGGGCGCGGCCGAGGTCCTGCACGAAGGTGGGCAGGGACTCGGCGAAGAAGATCGTGTGGCCCGAGTGGAGCGACAGGCACTCGGACAGCCAGCGGTCCATCCCGTGGGCCAGGGGGAGGTAGGAGAGCGCGCGGTCCTCCTTGGTGATCTGGAGCATCTTCACGAGGCCGAGGGTCGGCTCGGTGATCGTGCGGAAGTTGTGGAGCACGCCCTTCGGCTGCCCGGTGCTCCCCGACGTGTAGATGATGAGGGACTCGTCGTCCGGTGACGGGTTGCGGCGCTCGGCCACGGGCTCCGTCTTGCTCGTGATGCTGTCCCACGACGGGCAGTCCAGGCCCTTGGGCGACAGGGGGAAGCTGATCCAGGGGACGTCGGAGGTCAGGCCCTTCTGGATCTCGGCCCACGGCTCGACGTCGAGCTTGCCGATGAAGGCCAGCTTCGCCTCGGAGTGGCCCATGATGTACTCGACCGTGTCCGCGGCGAGCGTCGGGTAGAGCGCGACGGTGACGTGCCCCGCCATCCAGATGGCGAGCTCCGCCATGAAGAAGTGCGCGCAGTTCTTGCTGATGATCGCGATCTTGCTCTGAGGCTCGAAGCCGAGGCTGGCGATGTGCGCCGCCATGCGGGCCGCCTGGTCGTAGACCTCCGCGAACGTGTACTCCGTCACCTGCCCGCCGTCGTAGGGCTGGACGAGGTAGCGGTCGCCGCCGCGGGTATCCACGTGGTGGTAGAAGCGGTTGAGCAGCAGATCGGACGAGGCGAGCTCGGGCATCGGGAGGGCTCCGGGGTTGGCGGGCTGGGCGCGCGACGTGAACGCGGTCAGCGCGCAGCGGCGCCCACACTACCGAGTTCTCGCCGGTCGGGGCTGACAAGTCGGAGGGATCCGCAGGCGATGCAGCGGGATCGGGTCATGGCCGCGCTGGCCGCGCTCTTCGGGGTCGTGGTCGCGCTCGCGGGGGCCGAGGCGGGCCTCCGGCTCCTCGACGGGGCGCCGACCGTGCCGGAGCCCGCCTTCACGGTGGAGCCCGCCGACTGGCTCGCGGCCAACCCCGACTTCGGCTGGTCTCTCCGTCCGGGAGCCGCCCGCCTCACCTTCTCCGATGGGTACTCCGTGACCGCCACCCACGACGCGCGGGGACAGCGACGCACCCCGCCGGGGCGCGGGGAGGTGGTGGAGCTGCACGGCGGCTCCTTCGCGTACGGCCTGGGGCTGGCCGACGAGGACACGCTCGGATGGAGGCTGCAGGAGCTGCTGCCGGACCACGACGTCCGGGTCCGCGCCGTCCCCGGGCACTCACCGCTGCAGGCCTGGTTGGCCCTTCAGGACCACGCGCGCGAGGGGACGGTGCCCGCTGGGATGGTGGTCACCTACGCGGAGTTCCACGACGAGCGGGTGACGATGAACCGGAGCTGGCGTCGAGCGCTCCAGGGCACCGGGTTCGCGGATGACGGCCTGATGCCCGCGGTCCGCACCCGGCGCGGGGTTCCCTACGTGGACCTCGTGGACCCTCGGTTCCAGCCCATGCGGGGGGCGCGCTCATCCGCGGTCCTCGCGCGGGTGTGCCTGACGGGGGACCTCCTCGACGAGCAGCGCGTCCGCTCCTGGCGGGTCACGGGGAACCTGCTCATCCAGCTCGACCGCCTGGCGCGGCAGCACGGCACCTGGGTGCTGGTCGTGGGGCTCTCGGACGACGGGACCACGCGCTTGACCCTGAGGAAGCTGGAAGCGGCGGGGGTGCGGACGCTGGACGCCGGGCTCGACTGGACCGATCGGGTGCACCAGCTCTGGCCCCACGATCACCACCCCAACGCGGCGGCGGCGGACCACTGGGCGCGGGCCGTGGCCGAGGCGGTGAAGGGGGAGTAGGAGCCGCGCTGGGGTCCGCGCGCCCCGTGGTGTACTGGCTCCATGCCGTTCATCCCTCCGTCTCGTCGCCGCTTCCTCCAGCTCTCCACCGCGGCCGTGGCGGCCGCGTCCCTCCCCAGGGCGGTCCAGGCGGCGGACGCCGTCGATGTGGTCGTGATCGGCGCGGGGATCTCCGGGCTCGTGGCCGCGCGGCGGCTGGTGGCGAAGGGGCGCTCGGTGGTGGTCCTGGAGGCGCGGGATCGGGTCGGAGGGCGGACCTGGAACCAGCCGCTCGGGGACGGGGCGTTTGCGGAGGCAGGAGGCCAGTGGGTCGGTGCCGGCCAGGACGCGGTGCTCGGTCTCGGCAAGGAGCTGAAGCTCACCACCTTCGACCACGGGCACGCCGGCGACGCGGTGGTCAGCCTCGGCGGGGAGCGGATGCAGCTGCCGTCACTGACGGACTCGTCTCCCGGCACGGAGGCCCTGGTGCGGCAGATCGACGAGGCGGCGGCGCGCATCACGCGGGCGAGCCCCTGGACCTCTCCCGACGCCGCGGAGCTCGACGCGCAGACCGTGGCGCAGTTTCTGCGGCAGTCGGGCGCGGGCAGCGAGGCGCAGGAGGCCATTGGCGGCGTGATCTCGGGGGCGCTCAGCGCGGAGCCCTCCGACCTCTCGCTGCTCTACTTCCTCTTCTACGTCCGGTCGGCGGGCGGGTTCAAGGCGCTTCAGGTCGACGCCCAGACCCTCCGCTTCAAGGAGGGCGCCCAGGCGCTGTCCCTGCGCATGGCGAAGGCCCTCGGCGACCGGGTGCGCCTCGGCGTGCCGGTCACGGAGGTGAGCTGGACGGCCGACGGGGTCGAGGTGCAGGCGGGCGGACAGGCCCACCGTGGCCGCCGTCTCATCGTCGCGATGATGCCGCGGCAGGTGGAGAGCATCCGGTTCTCCCCCGGGTTGCCCGCGGCGCGGGTCGCCCTGCAGCAGGCGTGGGTCGCCACGTCGGGGTGCAAGGTGTCGGCGCGCTACGACCGACCCTTCTGGCGGGACGGCGGCCTGAGCGGGGAGTCCTTCGGCGATCAGGTCGTGGCCGCCACCTTCGACAACACGAACCCGGGCGGTCCCGGCGTACTCATGGGGTTCGCGGACGCGTCGGGCGGCCTCCCCACACCCCAGGACTTGGCGTCGGCGCTGGCGGCGTACTTCGGGCCGGAGGCGGGGTCGCCGACGTCGGTGGTGGCCAAGGACTGGGCCACGGACCGGTGGGCCGGGGGCTGTGTGTCGCCGCTCCCGCCCGGGGTGTTGACGGAGCATGGCCCGGCGCTGCGGACCCCCGTGGGGCCGATCCACTGGGCGGGGACCGAGACGTCCGAGGTCTGGACGGGCTACATGGACGGCGCGGTGCGCGCGGGGGACCGGGCGGCGAAGGAGGCGCTGGCGGCGCTCTAGCCGAAGCGCCTGGCTCTTTTAGAAGTCGAAGCCCACCCGGAGCCGCACGTCCCGCCCCGGCTCGTTGCTGTAGTAGCGCAGCAGGCTCAGCGTCTCGCGGTAGCGCGCGTTGGCGATGTTCGTGAACTCGAGGTGAAACGAGACGTCCACGCCGGGCAGGGGGAGCGAGGCTCCGAGCGCGGCGCCGATGAGCGCGTAGGCGTCCGGCGCGGGGGCGAGATCCGCGGTGCGGTCGAGCCGGTTGGCGACCGTCCCCACGAGCAGCACGTTCGCTTCCACGAGGACGTCCTCGAAGGGTCCGAGCTTCTTCGGCTGGAGACGGCCGGCGATGCGGAGCCGGTCCGGCGGGACCCCCACGAGGTGGCTGCCGTCGGCCAGGTTCTGCCCGCGCACGACCGAGCCCGACACGTCGAGGCTCACCACGGACTCGGGCCCGAGCTCGAAGTGGCCGTCCACTCCGTAGAACAAGGCCTGCAGGCTGCGGTAGCTGTAGCGGGGGAACGCGCCCCGGATGGTGACGTCCACGTGCGGCTGGCCGAGGGCGTTCAGCTCCGGGGCGAAGTAGATGTAGTCGACGATCCTGGTGAGGTGACCGGACAGCTCGACGTGCAGCCAGGGCTGGGAGAAGCCGACCGTCGGAGCGACGCCGAGGGCGGTCTCCACCCCCAGGTCGGGCGAGCCGAGGGCGTAGACCGGGAACGTCGGCGAGCTGCCGTTCATGTAGAGCTCGTCGGTGTTGGGGAACCGGGACGCGGTCGACAGGTCGAGCTTGAGATCGAGGACGCCCGGGACCGCGTGGAGCACCCCGCCCACGGCCACGGCGCCCCCATCGAAGCCGGTGGGGCAGCGGGTTCGGCCGTCGCCCGGCTCGCAGTCGTCCGGGTCGAGGGTGCCGCGGGCGATGTGGCGCTCGTAGGGGTTGCGGTTGAAGAAGGCGGTGCGGCCGAGGCGGTCGTACCGGGCGCCCGCCTCGATCACCCCGCGGGGGAAGGTCAGGCGCTCGAGGGCGTACACGCCGACGCCGAGGGAGCGGTGGTTGGGGAGCAGGGTCAGGCCGCTGTAGACGTGCTCCTGGAACAGCCCCGAGACACCGACCCGGCCGGAGCCGGTGGCGACGCCGAGGCGAGCCGGCGGCTGCTCCCAGGTCACGTCCAGCGTGTGGGTGCGCAGCCGGAAGTCGTACTGCGGACCCTCGATGGAGCGGCGGGCGGACTCGAACTCCCGCCGGTGGTTGCGCTGGAACGAGTAGCGGGCCTCGATCGAGCCGGCGGGACCGAGCCGCGCGCGGACCTCGGCCGTGGCCTGGTCGTGGGCGACCGCCTGGTAGGGCCGCTCCCACTGCCAGTCCCTGGTCCACTGGGAGCCGACGGGGGGCGCGTCGCTCTCGATCTGGGTCTGGAGCGCGGACGGGGTGGAATTGGCGACGCCGTAGTAGATGCCGGCCCGCAGGTCGTAATGCCGGTAGCGCAGCGTCACCTTGAACGCAGGCGTGCGGTACTGGGCGGCGGCGCGGACGTTCCACTGCTGGTTGGCGGTGTTGCCGAGGACGTGGTCCGGCGTGCTCTGGGGACCTCCCCGGGAGTAGTTGCCTTCCACGCGGAAGCTGAGGCCCGGGACCGCCGCGGGCATCCCCTCGATCCGCCCGCCGCCGTACAGGGAGGGGCCGTTGGCGCTGCCCACGAGGTCCACGCTGCCGCCGAGGCCGGGCTCGTAGGGCATCGCGCGCGGCTCGACGATGATGACGCCGCCCACTGCGTCGGGTCCGTGGATGACCCCGGCGGGGCCCTTCAGGACGCGGATCGTGCCCGCGCCCGAGGGGTCGATCTCCGGCGCATGGTCCACGCCCCACTTCTGGTTCTCGTGGCGGACGCCTCCCTCGATGAGCAGCAGGCGCCGCTCTGGCTGGCCCCGGATGACGGGCTTGCCCACCGACGCGGTGCCTCGCGCCATCACCACCCCGGGCACCTCCTCCAGCGTCTCGGCGAGGTCCTGTCCCCGGTTGCGGCGCAGGGCTTCTTCGTCGAGGGCGGTGACGGTCTTCGGGTCGTCCTCGGGCTGCTCGCGCTCGGCCACCACGTCGACCGTCTCGGAGACGCTCGGCGGGTGGGGGGCGAAGGAGTAGGTGAGCCGTGCCGTGCTGGCGATGGGGACGCCGTCGGCGTCCCGGGCGGGGTCGAAGCGGAGAGCGCGGGCCGCGTCGGTGGCGGCTTCGGCGAGGAGCGGGTGGCCCTCGACCACCGTGACCGCGGTGACGGTGCCCTCGGTGTCCACTGCGACGTCGAGGACGACGGTGCCGTGCAGCCCGCGCTGGAGTGCTTCGGATGGGTACTCGGCCGCGACCTCCCCGAGGGGGACGGGGTCGGTCGGCTCAGCGGCCCAGGCTCCGACAGGGCAGAGCAGGAGGGCGAGGAAGAGCGCTGGATAGACGGATCTCTGCGCTCCCGCGCGCCGGGAACGCCGGAGGGCGCGCCGACGCTGCCGGGCGTCGACGCTGGCTGAGCTCGCGCTAGAGAACCTCAAGGTCGAAGTCGACCTCGACGTCAGACTCGCCGGGGAGCGAGTCGAGTCCGTTCGCGGCGAGGTCCTCGGCGAGGGTGCCGGTCTTGACCGAGTTGCCGTCCTCGAAGGGGAGGTGGCGCAGGACGACCGTCATCACGCCGGTGCCGGGGGCGTCCGTGGTGATGGTGTTGGCGAGCCCGACGGGGTTCCCGTCCGCGTCCATGTCGTCGTAGGCGTGGGTGACCACCGCCGAGGCGCCGTCGCCGGCGGGGCCCGCGACCCCGGAGCCCACGAAGAAGACCTGGTGCTCGGCGTCCTCCTCCGAGATCTCCACGGTGATGTCCTCGGCAGGCTCCTCGAGCTCGTTGAGGAAGCTGACGTCGAGCTCGTAGTCCTCGGTGTCGAGGAGCTCAATGCCGTCGATCACCGGGCTGCCGTCGTTCTCGGGATCGGCCCAGGTGGCCTCGACGACATCGCCCGAGCCCTGAGCGGTGAAGGTGAGCACGACCGTGGTGATGACCTCGTGATCGTGGTCGTGGTCGTGGTCGTCGACGGGGGGGCAGCCGGCGAGCAGGGGAAGGATGGCGAGCGGGACGAGAAGGGCGCGGTGCATCGGGAGTGCCTCCGGGTGAGGGTCGATTTCCTATCGCGAGTCGATTGCAGGAGCAAGGAAACTCTGACTTTGAAGCAAGATTCCCGCAAGTGCAATCTGGTTGCTATAGGCATTCGACGGCCGGAATGACTGGTCGCCCACGCTTCGGAGAGAGCAATGCGCACGTTTCGACTTCTGACCCTGATCCTCAGCTTCTCGGCCTTCGGTCTCCTCCCGGGCTGCCCGTCCCACGACGGCAGCGGCGCCGAGGGCGACCCCTGCCACGACGACGATGAGTGCAACGACGGCCTCCACTGTCACATCGAGACCGGTGAGGACGAGGGCGTCTGCGAGGCCGACGAAGAGGCCTGAGGTCTGTGAGTGCCGCTCCCGATGGGCCTCGGCCCGTCGGGGGCGGGCTGCTCGACCGAGTCTGGGCGGCTGGGACTCGGGGGTCCTGGGGGGCGCTCAGGCCGCGCGGCAGGTCGCGCAGGTCCCCATCACGCGGACGTGGAACTCGGCGCCCGTCAGGGCCTCCGGCAGCTCTCCGTCCCGCGCGCGGATCGACAGGGGCGGCAGGCAGCGCACCTCACCGCAGCTCTCACACAGGAAGTGTGGGTGATCGTCCGTTACGGCACGGCAGTCGTCGATGAGTTCGTAGCGCCAGACCCGGTCGCCGAGGTCCATGCGTCGGAGCAGCCCGTTCTCCGCGAGGTCCGACAGGATCCGCCAGATCGAGGCTTTGTCGTGGACGCCCTCGGGCAGCTGCTCCATCACGCCCTCGTGACTGAGCGGGCCGCGCTGCTCGTGGAGTACCTCGAGCACACCGATCCGGGCCGCTGTCGCGCGGAGACCACGCTCCCGCAGCAGGTGGCGCACTTCCTTTCGCACCGCTTCGATCGAGTTGCCCAGGGGGACCTCCAATACAGTGGACCCTAGCAGCAGCCAGGATGTTCCCAGATGCATTGTAGTCGCTATAGCAACTCACTGAGATGGTCAGGCGCGGCCGCCGCCCTGCTCTTGTTCGGGTGCGCCGAGTCCGAGGAGGTCCCGGCACGCGCGCCCACGGCCGGGGATGTCCTCGTCTCCGAGCTGTACACGACGGGGGCAGTCCCAGCGGGGGGAACGGACCACTACTTCTCGGACCAGTTCATCGAGCTGGTGAACGCGGCCTCGGATCCGCTGGACCTCTCCGGAATCAGGATCGCCGACGTGCACGGAGCCGCCGGGGAGATCAACCCCGGAATGTCCCCCGACAGCTTCCGCGAGAGCCACCCGGACGACGTCGTCATGTCGTCCGTCTGGCGCCTGCCGCCTGGCGTCCGGCTCGAGCCTGGCGAGCACCTGGTCATCGCCCACGACGGCGTGAACCACCGACCCTTCTCCGAACTCGATCTCTCTGGCGCGGCATTCGAGGCTTACGTCGAGGAGTCGGGCGGCGACGACGATCATCCCACGGTGGACAACCTCGAAGTGGTGGCCTTCAACGGTGGGTTCGACTGGCTGATGACCGTGTTCGGTCCCAGCGTGGTCGTCCTGGATGCCGACACACCGCTTGGTGAGGAGGAGGGCCCCTTCGGCCCGCTGCCCACGGCGCCGGTGGAGGCGGTGCTCGACGGGGTGGACACCTTGATGGACGCGGACTCCGAGGCATTCAAGCGACTCCCCGACGCTGTGGATCGAGGCTTCGCGTGGGCGGACGGTCCGTACACCGGCACTTCGCTGCATCGCCGCCAGTCGGGGGCCGCCTGGTCCGACACGGACGACTCGTCCGAGGACTTCGAGCTGGGAGCACCTGATCCCTGGCGTCCGTCCGGGGAGAGCGCTGGCGTCTTTGGTGATCCGTGGGTGGAGCTCGGCACCGGGGCGGCCAGCTGGCGGGCGCTCGACGAGCAGGGCCCGGTCGAGCTGGTCGCTGGGACGCAGGGAGGCTGGCATCTGGACGCAGCGCTCTGGTTCGGCGGCTTCGGCCCAGACGGTGTTGTGCTGGTCTACGAGGCCCTCGATGCCGCTGCGGAACGCGTGAGCTTCGTCACCCAGGCGGAGCTCGGCGCGCAGAGCGTGCTCGAGGCGGACGAGGGCTGGCATCGGGTCGGAGATCGCGTGGTGCTCGACATCGGCGATGCGACCGACGTGGTGGGCGAGGATCTGCTCCTGCGGGTCACAGCCGCCCTCGGAGACCAGACGTGGTCGGACGAGCGGTGGATCAGGGTGGTGGACGAGGAGTAGACGCCCCCGGTCAGGCCACCGCGCCCGCGCGGACGATCCGGTCCGCGGCGCGCCTCGCCCCGGCGATGTTCCGTGATACGGGACCCACCTGCAGCTCGGCGAGAGGGCCGGAGACGAAGACGCGAGGGTGCCAACGGAGGTGCCGATCCAGGATCGGGTATCCGCAGGAGGCGCACGGCAGGTCCGCGGACTCGACGAGGGAGTCGACCAGCGCTCCTCCCGGCCGAGCGCTCTCGAAGCCGGTGGCGAGGAGCACGGCATCCAACGTGATCTGGTCCTCACCCACGTCGAGGGACACCGGCGGCCCACCCCAACAGGCGATCTGCCCTTCATGGCGCTGAATCGACCCCTCGGACACCGCCGCCTTCAGGATGCGGAGGATGTCGGGCGGCATGGACCCCGCGTTTCGGGCCTTGTCGATCATGACCCTGCGTACGTCCGGGTCCTGCGTCTCGACGAAGTCCCGCATCCGCTTCGGGCCGAGCCAGCCAGGGTCGCTGTCGAACTGGTGCGGGCGCGGTCGGTGGCGGGCCAGCAGGTGGACCTGGCGTCCGCCCGACGCGAGCCGCAACGCAGCCTGGGCCGCAGTGATGCCCCCTCCCACCACGGCGACCCTGGCGGGCCACTCGTCGGGGTCGAAGACGAAGCCGGGCTCGAACACGTGCTGCACCTGGCCCCCCTGCCCTCGGAGGGCTTCGGCCCACAGGGGCCAGCGAGGCCGGTCGGCCGCCCCAAGGGCGAGGACCACTCGATGGGCTCGGAGCGAGCTGCCGCCGCGCAGAGCCAGGTCCACTCCGTCGCAGGAGACGTCGAGCCGGGTCACGGCCCCGCGGACGTGGCGGTCAGCGAGGCCGAACCGGGCGATGACGTCGCGGCTGTGATCCTCGAAGAGGGCGGTGCTGGGGCGGTCGTACGGGGCCGCGAAGAGACCCTTCGCCGACTTGCGACCGCGACCCGTGGCGTCGGCGAACCGGTGGATCGACCAGGGGTTGAGGTCGAGGTTGTGGACGGCGGGCGAGCGCAGGAACTGCATGCCTGTGTTGGACGTGCAGCGGAACCAGGAGTGCAGCAGCTCCGGGCCGGGATCGACGATGCGCAAGTTCTCGAGAGCGACGCCGCGGTCGAGGAGGCGCACCGCGATGTGCACTCCGTGGATGCCGCCTCCGACGATCGCCCAGGTGACGCCGGGCGCGTCGCTCGTGGCTGCGCGCCCGGAGGCGTTCACGCCTCCCCCTGAAGCCAGGGGTACGGGTGGGCGAGCGTCTCCCACTGCGCGGGGTCGTCGAGCTCGGCCCCGTCCATGAGGCAGCGGTCGAAGGCTGCCCGCAGGGCGGCCTCGTCCATGTCGACCCCGATGATCACGAGCTCCTGGCGACGGTCGCCGTAGGTCCCGTCCCAGATCTCCTTCAGATGCTCGGTGAACTCCTCGTCGTCGGGCCGCTCCTCGTGGGGGACGGCGGCCCACCAGATCCCGGCCACTCCGGTCTCGCGGGTCCCGCCGGCGAGCTGGAAGGTCGCCGTGTGGTTCGGCCGCGAGGCGACCCAGAACCAGCCCTTGGCGCGGAGCACGCCCGGCCACTCCTGGTGGAGCCAGGCGTTGAAGCGCTCGGGGTGGAACGGCCGGCGCGCTCGGTAGACGAAGCTGCCGATCCCGTACTCCTCGGTCTCGGGGGTGTGGGTGCCCATCAGCTCCTGGACCCACGCGGGGCGGCGCTCCGCCTCCTCCATGTCGAAGAGCTCGGTGCCGAGGACCTCGTTCAGGGGCACTTGACCCCGCTGGGCGCGGATGAGCTTGGCGCCGGCGTTGATGGCGCGGATGTTGGCCTCGGTCCGCAGGAGCTGCTCCTCGGTGACCAGGTCCGTCTTGTTGAGGACGATGACGTCGGCGAACTCCACCTGCTCCGTCAGCAGCATGGGCAGCGTGCGCTCGTCCTCCTCGGAGATGGCGAGGTCCAGTTCCTTCGGATCCTCGTCCCCGCGGAAGGCCTCGCCGAAGGCGTTCGCGTCGACCACGAGCTGCTCTTCGGTGCGGGACAAGGCGGCGTCCCCGCCCTTCACCAGCGCCGCGTCGATGTTCACCTCGCTCATGTCGTTCACGATCACGGCGACGCGGAGCCCTTCGCGGTTCGCGAGGACGTGGTTGAGGAGCGTGGTCTTTCCGGCTCCGAGGAACCCGGAGAGGACGGTGACGGGCAGCTGATCAGGCATCTCGACCCCCAAGCGGTCGGAAAGGTATAGCTCGAATATCGCTAAAGCAAGTTGATTGCTTTTGCGATGCGTGCGTCGTCTCGAACCCTGCGAAGCTCCTGCTCGGAGCCCTGCGCCGTCGGTCGTTTCGATAGCCTGGGCGCCGTGCGTGCCCTCTTCCGCTACGGCTTCTTCCCCGTCGTCTTCTTCGGCGCCCTCGCGGTGGGAGTGGTGCTCATGGACCGTGGCTGGTCCCCGATGCTCGCCACCGGCGCCGTCACGTTCTCCTGCGCGCTGATCATCGGCCTGTCCGAGAAGGTCCAGCCCCGCTACGCGTCCTGGGCCGAGCCCCAGCGGGACGACTGGAAGGCGGACCTCGCCCACACCTTCCTGTCGACGCTCCTGCCGCCGGAGATCATCCGGGCCGTCAGCGTCGGCGCCCTCACCGGCGGCGCCGTCCTGCTCGCGTCCGTCGTCGGGGCTCCCCTGTGGCCTTCGTCATGGCCCGTCCTCGCCCAGCTCGTCGTCGCGATGCTCGTCAGCGAGCTCGGCAGCTACTGGGCCCACCGCCTCATGCACGAGAACGCCACGCTCTGGCGCCTCCACGCCGTCCACCACAGCGCCGAGCGGCTCTACTGGCTCAACGCCGGCCGCTTCCATCCGCTGGACACCGCCATCCAGTACGTGGGGCAGACGTTCCCTCTCATCCTGCTCGGCGCCTCGCCCGAGGTCCTCGCTCTCTTCAGCCTCTGGACTGCCGTCCACGGCATGTTCCAGCACGCCAACCTCGACATTCGCCTGGGGCCCCTGAACTGGGTGTTCTCCATGGCGGAGCTGCACCGCTGGCACCACAGCACCCTCGTCGCGGAGGGCAACACGAACTACGGCGCGAACATCTGCTTCTGGGACATCGTCTTCGGCACGCGCTTCCTGCCGAAGGACCGCGAGCCGCCCGAGGAGATCGGCATCGCGGCCCTGCCCGCGTTCCCCAGCGGCTACCTGGCGCACCTCGCCTCGCCGTTCCGCTGGGAGGGCGTGGTGGAGGAGAGCCGCCCTTCGACGCCTACTCCGCCTTCGTGACCTTCGCCTCGTCCCGGACCATCTCCTCGTAGGGGTCCAGGGCGACGGACTTCACCCCGCCCTTCGGCGCCGCGAGCTCTACCGTCAGCTCCGCCCGGTCCGTGGCCACCTGATAGACGACGTCGTGGGCGGGGCCCTTCTTGCTCCGCAGCAGCACCGGGACGATGAGCCGCAGGGGCTCCGGCGTGTTCGACTGGGTGAGGGTCACGGCCACCGTGTTGCCCGTCTGGCGCCAGCTGGCCGCCAGATCCGGTACCCCCGGGTGGTGGAGCCACTGCTCGAAGAACCAGCGGGCGTCGGGCCCCACCAGGTGCTCCGCCACGAGGATGACGTCCTCCGTCGACACGGCCTGCCGCTGCCTCCCCAGGTCCACCAGGGTCCGCATCCAGGCGAGGAACGCCTCGTCGCCCACCATCTTGCGGAACATGTGCAGCACGAGGGGACCGCGGGAGTAGACCAGCGCGGTGTACATCCGGCCGTTGCGCCGCCCGAGGGTGATGGCGCCCCGCCGCCCCGAGAACACGCTCCGCTGCCGCCAGTACTGGTGGTGCCCCGCCGCCTCGCCGTTCGTCCGCAGCATGTACATGTACGCGCTGTAGTCAGCGAAGGACTCGCTGATCCACTGGTCGCGGTAGCCCGTCCACCCCACCACGTGGCCCCAGTACTGGTGGGCGAGTTCGTGGGCGAGGATGTAGGAGTCCAGGTCCTCGATGAAGTCGCCGGGGGACTGCTTCACCGTCGAGCGGTTCGAGCCGTCGAAGCTGGCGCTCATCTCCACGAGCCCGTCCGGTGCCTGCCAGAAGAAGCGGAAGTTGCGTCCCTGGGCGATGTCGATCTCCTTGTGGGGGAGGGGGCCGAACAGGTCCGCGTAGACGCCGAGGATGTGGTCGGCGAGGTCCAGAGCGGGCTGGATCTGGGCGGTCTGTTCCCGGCTGAACCAGGCCCGGAGCAGCTGCCCATCGCGCTGCTTCTCCGCCGTCTCCCACCAGCCCATGTTCATGGCCGGGAAGTTCACCGGGGTCTTCGCCTCGTGCACCTCGCAGCGCCGGCCGTCGGCCACCTCGGAGGAGACCGTGACCCCCGTCCCCGCGATCGATGGGCCGTCCGGCAGGCAGACCGTGGCGCGCCAGTCCATGTGCGGCCGCCCGGGCCCCGAGGGGTACCAGTTCCAGTTCGCGAACAGGCCGAAGTGGTAGAGGCTCTCCTTCTTCACCCCCGAGCCCGCGTAGGTCACCGAGACCTTGCTCTGGGTCCCCGACGCCACGGGCTCGGCGAGCCACACCAGCAGCCTCCCCTGGCGGTGGAGGAACGGCAGCGAGCGGCCGGCGCCGTCGGTGACGGCGGAGACGAGCAGCGGGGTGCGGGCGCCGGGCTCGGGGGCGTCCTTCTGGGTCCCACCGTCGAGGCTGAACAGCAGGGCTTGTGTCGTGCGGTCCTCCGGCTGGACCGTGAGCTCGGCGGTCGCCTGCAGCCGGGTGAACGAGTCAGCGGGGACGATGTCGAGGTCCATCGTCAGATCGGTGGCGGTGACGCGCACCGACGGCGGCGGGACGGCTCCCGGGGCCGCGTCCAGGGGGTGGGAGTTGAGCAGCTGGCCGTGCTTGCCGAACCCGAAGCGCCGGGCAGCGAAGAGGAGGAAGCCCTCGTGCTCGGCCATCAGGCCCCAGGGGACATGGGCGGTGGAGATGATGTTGTAGGGCTTGCGGGGCTCGTCGTCGTCGATGGCCACCGGCGCGCCGAACTCGCCGCCTGCGATGAGCACGTCGTAGGTGGGCGTCTGGCTGCGGGTGGCGCCGAGCGTCCGGGCGAGGGAGCTCAGGGGGACCGACGACCGCAGGATGAAGTCGTCGAGGAGGATCTGGTGCTCCTCGGTGACGGTCGGGGCGGCGACGGTCTCTCCCTCGAGCCCCACCCGGTCGAGGAGCGCGTCGTCGTCGGTGTGGACGAACACGCTGTCGCACGGGGTCTCGTCCCACGCGTCGAGGCCCGTCCCCCGCTGGAAGCTCTCGTGCTCGATGCCGTCGGGGGGCCGATAGGAGACGTGGCAGGGGCCGCGGTAGACGAACCCGGCGACGATCCCGGTCGTCGTCTTGATCGGGCTCGCCGCCCCGTCCACGAGCTGGACTCGGAGGCGCCCGACCGGGACGACCTGGTCGACCACCGGGAACCACTCCGTCAGGGGTGCCTCGGCCTCGAACAGCGCCACGAAGCGGTCGTCGAGGGGACCGGTCAGGCCGAAGGGCCCGTCCGGGAGGCCGAAGGTGTCGTCGTCGGCGGTGTCGTCGGCGGCGGCCGGGGTGGCGAGGAGGAGCGCGAGGGCGAGGACGAGGAGTCGCATCTTGGAGACGGTACCGCTTGGCTCCTCGTCCTTGCGCGTTCGCACGATGGGGCATCTCCGCGCCCGCGCCGGACGGCGCCCTCTCCCGCGGACCGGCCGTCTGCTCCACTTGCCGGGAGGAGCTCGAGTCATGAGATCAACGGTCTTGTCCCCATCCTCTGCCGGCTGCCTCGTCGTCGCCGTCGCCCTCTCCGCCGCCGGGTGCACCCCCCGGGGGATCGAGTCGGAGGCCGGACTCTTCGTCTTCCAGGGAGACGAAGAGCTCGTTGACGATCCCCCACCGCTGGGCGGGGCGGGCTCCGGCGTCGCGTACCTCGGGGGCAGCCTGGTGTGCCCGGACATCGAACCGGCCGGGCAGCGCGTGGACGCGGGTCTCCTCACGCTCACGGTGGCGCCCGATCCCGAGTATCGAACCGAGTGTTTCACGGAGCAGGGCACGGGGATCGGGGAGCTGTACCTCGGGGACAGCGGGCGATGTGCGGCGCTTCACGAGGCGACCGGGGTGTTCCGGTGGGAGCTGCTCCCCCGAAGCTGCGGCTTCGAGGATCAGTTCGAGGTCGCGAACGACGGATTCGCCATCGAGGTGCACGCCTTCGCCGACGTCGACCCGCTGCTGGTCGGCTGGGCGGAGCTCCTCGCGGAGCGCTACTTGGAGCCGTATCCGGAGACCGAGTGGCCTGCGGACACCAAGCCCGTGCCCGCTGGCGACGTGGCGCTGTGGGCGGGGGCTCCGTTCGGGTTCCGCCTGGGCGTCCAGAGCCGCGCTCCGGTTCCCGAGCTGATCGGCTACCGCCTCGGGGAGGTCCTCGAGCCGGGTGAGGTTGCTGGCGCCGGGCAGGTGGACGTGCGCCTCGACGTGCTCGAAGGCCCTGGCGGGACCGCTCGGGTCGTGGGGTCCCGCGTCTACGTCGAGCTGCAGGAAGGAACCCGAGCCGAGCTCATCGCCGCCCACGGGGCCGAGGAGGCAGTCGTGGCTCGGCTCCACGGAGTCGGTCGGGATGACATCGCCGAGCTCGACATTCAGGCGGCGTGGGATCCGACTCATCTGCGGCCCGGCTTCGCCCGGGCCATCGTCCGGTCGACCGAAGGCCATCTCGTCTACGGAGCCCCGGTCGGTTGGTATGCCTGGGGTGCGCTCGAGGTGTCGGAGGAGGAGCAGTTCCTCGGAGAGTGGCCGGACTATGCGGAGTTCAGTCGTGCCTCGACGGACGACCCCGAGCCTCCCTTCGTAGCAGAGGCCCACATCACCGCCGGACTCGCCGGGCACCTGGCGACCAAGGACGTGAGCTGGGAGGTTCGGGCCCCGCCTGCCGGCCCTGCCGCCCCCCCGGCTCCTCCCGCCGCTGGGGGTGGCTGCTCCCAGGCGGCCTCATCGTGGCCGGTGAACGCCCTCGCGCTGTTCGGGTTCGCGATCGTCGTCGGTCGGCGCCGAGCCCGCTAGGAGCCGCTCCAGGCTCCTAAGGCGGATGGTCCAACTCGCCCTCGTCCGTCCACCCGTCATCGATCGCGGCGAGGTGCCCCGGGTTCTCCAGGTGCCAGCGCACCTTGCGGACCACGCCGCGCAGGAAGTGGACCTCCACGTCCGTCAGGTCCCCGCGGGTGAGCGCCTGGCGGAGGAGCACCATCGTCTGGTCGCGGGGGCGGCGGCGGAAGAAGTCGATGCGGGCGAGGAGATCGCCGGTCTGCTGGGCGAGGCCGGTGATCTGCTCGGCCCCGGCGCGGGACCGACGGCCGCTGCGCTTCGTGGGCCGGCGTCGCAGGCTCTCCGCCGCCTTGCCCCACTCCCAGCCGAGCAGCAGCACGGCCTGGGCGAGGTTGAGGCTGCTCACCTCGCCGCCGGTGGGGATGTTGCACAGGTGGGTGGCCAGGGCGAGGTCGTCGGTGGACAGGCCGTGGTCCTCGGGGCCGAAGAGGATGGCGACCTCGTCGCCCTCGCCGATGCGATCCGCGAGCAGCGTCGCCGACTCCCCGGGGCCGAGGACCGTCCAGGCCCGCCAGCGCCGGGGGCGGGCGGTGCAGGCGACGACGGTGGTGCAGCCGGCGACCGCCTCGGCCACGGTCGCGTGCACCTGCGCCCCCTCGAGGATGGCCCGACCCGAAGCGGCCATGGCCCACGCGTCGAGGCTCTCGGGGGTGACCCACTCGTCCTCCTGCTCGGGGGCGACCAGGCGCAGGTCGGTGAGCCCCATGTTCCCCATCGCCCGCGCCGACGCGCCGATGTTCCCGGCGTACTTCGGGCGTACGAGGACGACGCGGGGAGCGGGGTGATCAGACATGAGGCGGGTCAGCGGGACGCGCGGGGGCGGCCGAGCGGCAGGGTTCCTAGCCGAACCAGTTCCAGGGGAGGAGGCGTGCCAGGCAGCCCTTCTTCTCCTCGGCGGCCGGGGGCTGGGCGCCCTCGGTGGTCGCCGGGGGCTGGGCGTCGCTGCCCTCGGGGGCGCGGTCGCTCGGGGCGATGGCGCTGTCGGGCAACGGCGCGGGGGCCTCGTCCATCTGCTCGGTCGGCGCCGTCATCGTCGCGCCTGCCGTCTCGGAGGCTGGGGCCGGAGCCGGAGGCGGCGCCTTCACCGTCACGCCGCGCTTCTCGGCGGGAGCCGGGGCCGGCGCGGGCGCGGGGGCCGGGGGAGCTTGGGGCACCGCCGCCGCGGGCTTGCTCGCCTGCTGCCGCTGCGCCATCGCCTTCTTCTGGGCCTCGAGGGGGTCGGGCCCACCGATGCTGCCGCCACGCGTGTCCGTGTTCAGCGCAAGGCTCGCGGCGATGGTCTTGTTCTTGAGCTTCAGGTGCACATCGACGGGCGCCTGGGTCTCCTTGTCCTTCGCGGTCAGGGACAGGATCCCCTCGCTGTCGATGTTCAGCCAGACGTCGACCTTCACCTTGCCGCGAGGCATCTGCCGGATCCCGGAGAACACGAAGGTCCCCAGCAGCTCGTTCTCGACCGCCAGGTCGGACTCGCCCTGGTAGATCTTGAGCATGATCGTCTTCTGGTTGTCCTTGCTGTTGGTCAGCGTCAACCGGCGGACGTGGGGGATGGGGCAGTTCTTGGGGAAGAGCGGCAGGAAGCTGCGGTCCACCTTCGCGATGCCGATGGGCATCGGGAGCACGTCGAGCAGCGTCACCTTCGCGCTGCTGGAGACCGTGAGCGAGTGGGCCATGATGGCCGCGCCCACGGCGACCGCCTCGTCCGGGTGGACGCCCTTGCACGGGTCGCGGTCGAAGTACTCGCGGACGCTCTGCTGGACGAGCGGCATGCGGCTCTGACCGCCGACGAGCAGGACCTCGTCGATGTCCGAGGGGGACATCTTCGCTTCCTCGAAGATGCGCTCGCAGGTGGTGACCGTCCGGCCGACCAGCTCCCCGCAGATGCCCTCGAGCTGCTCGCGGGTCATCTTCTCGTCGAGGTTGAGGATGCCCTTCGGGCCGCGCGCGATGAACGGGACCTCGAGCGCCGTCTCCTTGGTGGACGACAGGTTGATCTTCGCGCGCTCGCACGCCTCCCGGAGGCGCTGGATGGCGACCCGGTCCGTCGTCAGATCGACGCCCGTGTCGGCCATGAACTTCTCCATGACCGAGCTCATCACGGCGTCGTCGAAGTCGATGCCGCCGAGGAACGTGTCCCCGCCGGTGGCGACCACCTCGAAGACCTTGTCGCGGATCTCGATGATGGAGATGTCGAACGTGCCGCCGCCGAGGTCGTACACCGCGAGGCGCTGGCGCAGGTTCTTGCCGAGGCCGTAGGCGAGGGCCGCCGCGGTGGGCTCGTTGAGGATGCGCAGGACGTTCAGGTCCGCGAGCTTGCCGGCGGCTCGCACCGCCTGACGCTGCTTGTCGTTGAAGTAGGCCGGCACGGTGATGACCGTGTTCGTGACCTCCTCCTTGAGGTAGCCCTCGGCCACCTCCTTGATCTTCTTGAGGATCTCCGCACTCACCTGGCGCAGGTCGAAGACCTGGTCCTTGACCTGGATCAGGACCTCACCGTCGTCCCCCTCGGCCATGTCGTAGGTGAAGAGCTGACGGATCTTCTCCACCTGCTCGCTGCGGAACGTGCGGCCGATGAGCCGCTTCGGGGCGAAGACGGTGTCCTGGGGGTTGAGCGCGGCCTGCTTCTTCGCGTCGTGCCCGACGAGCATGCGCCCGCCCTCGTCGATCGCGAACAGCGACGGGATCGTGTAGCTCCCGCCGCGGTACATGATGATCTTCGGCTGGTTGTTCTCGATGACCGCAGCACAGCTGTTCGTGGTCCCGAGGTCGATCCCGATCGCTCGTCCCATACGTGTCTGCTCACTCCCGGGGGATCGAGGGTCAACCGCACTTCGTCAGCGTGACGGACGGGCGACCCCGAGTCCCAAGTATCCGTGCGGAGCCGGATCCGTGTCAACCAGCCCACCCGGGTCAGAGGGGCCGATCCTTCGCCTGCCGAACAATGGGACAGATGGGCCGGGGAGCGCCCCCGCCCCCCGTCACACGCTCTCGGTCCCCACCTCGTCCTCGTCCTCGTTCACGAGGATCTGCACCTCGTCGATGGCCCGGGACGTCGCCGTCACCACCGTGAACAGCGCCTTGTCCGTCTGGGTGCTCTCGCCGGCCACCGGGATGTGCCCCAGCCGCTCGAGCAGGAAGCCCGCGAGCGTCTCGTAGTCGCCCTCGGGGATGCGCACGTCGAGCTCCTCGTTCAGGTGGTCCACCTCGGTCCGCGCGGAGACCAGGAACTCCCGCTCGCCGCGCTTGCGGATGTCGATGGACAGCTCGTCGTGCTCGTCCTCGATCTCGCCCACGATCTCCTCGAGGATGTCCTCGACCGTGACGAGCCCCTCCGCGCCCCCGTACTCGTCGACGACGATGGCCATCCCGGGCGGTTGGCGCTGCAGACGCGGCAGCAGCTGGTCCACCTTGCTCGACTCGGGGACGTAGGGCACCGGCCGCATCAGGGCCTTGAGCGGGACCGTCAGGTCGTTCACTCCGAGCAGGTCGCTCGCGCGCAACACCCCGACGATGTCGTCGATCCGCTCGTGGAACACGGGCAGGCGCGAGTACCCCGTGTCCACGAACATGGCCAGCGCCGCCTCGAGCGTCTCGCTCTCCTCGATGGCGCTGACCTCGATCAGCGGCTTCATCGCTTCGCGCACCGTGACCTCGGGGAAGTCGAAGATGCGGTGGATCATCTCCCGCTCGTCCTCCTCCACGTCCGCGTGCTCGGAGCGGTCCAGCAAGAGCCGCAACTCGTCGCGGCTCACCGACAGCGTGTCGCCCTCGTCCACGCCCAGCGCGCGCAGCAGCCCCTTCATCGCTCCCCGCACCACCCACACCAGCGGCGAGAAGAGCTTGCTCAGGAAGGTCAGGGGGTGGATGACGATGGGCGCGAGCTCGGAGCTGTAGCGCTGGTAGACCGACTTCGGCACGAGCTCACCGAACAGCAGGATGAGCGGCGTCACCAGGGCGACCGTGTAGAGCCCGCCTTCGAGCTGCCAGTACTCCTTGAGGAGCAGCGCCGTGACCGTGGTGCCCGTGACCGTCGACACGTTCGTGCCGATGAGGGTGGTCGTGAGGATGGGCTCCGGCTCCTTGAGGAAGGCGGCGAGGAGCTTGCCCGCGGCCCGGCCCTCGTCGCTCAGCTTGCGGACCTTGAGCTTGTCCGCGCTCACGAGCGCGATCTCCGACCCGGAGAAGAACCCCTCGGAGACGATGCAGAGCACCACGATGAGGATGCCGACGGTGAGGCTCACGACGGGTCTCCGTCGACCGGCGGCGTGGTCATGGTGGTGGCCACGTGCAGTCCGAGGTCCCGCGCGCGTGAGCGGGCGCCGGCGGCACGGTCCCGGCGGGTCGCGGTGACGCCGGTCAGGCGGGTGCCCTCGAGGCCGGAGACGTGGAACGTCCAGTTGGCGTCGCTCACCTGGTCGCCCTTGGCGGGGAGCTTGCCGAACAGGTGGAAGATGTAGCCGGCGACCGTGGTGTACGTGTCCCCGCTGGGCAGGTGCGGACTCAGGCGCCGGTTGAAGTCGACGATGTTCATGCGGGCGGGGACGCGGTAGACCCCCTCCGCGAGGTGCTCCAGGCCGAGGGCCGCCGCCTTGTCGTCCGCGCCGTCCTTGCGGATGGGCTCGAAGAGCGTGCCGAGCACGTCCTGCATGGTCACGACGCCCTGCACCGAGCCGTACTCGTCGAGGACGATGGCGATGTGGGCCCGCTTGCTCTGGAACTCCCGGAGCAGCTCACCGGCGGGCTTGCCCGGGGGCACGAAGTAGGGCTCCTGGAGCAGCCGCTCGATGCCGCGCGGGCTGATCTTCTCCCCCCGCGCCCGGAACTGGAGGAGGTCCTTGACCAGCAGGATGCCCTTCACGTGGTCCAGATCACCGGCGTAGACCGGCAGGCGCGAGTAGCCGGCGGTGCGGGCGCTGTCGAGGACGTCGGCGTCGCTGGCGTTCAGGGACAGGGCGCGGACCTCGGGGCGCGCGGTCATGAGCTTGCGGACGGGCATGTCCGTCAGGTCGAAGACGCGGTGGATGAGGGCCGCTTCCCGGGGGTGCAGGGCCCCTTCCTGGGCTCCCTGGCGCACGAGCGCCCGGAACTGGGCCTCCTCGAGGGCCTCGGCGAGGCTGTCGTCGTCGGTGAGGAGCCGACCGAGGCGGCGCCCGGAGATCAGGTGGAGGGTGCCGAGGACCAGGCGGGCCGCGCCCTCGAAGAGCATCCGCAGGGGGCCGAACGCCGTCGCGAACATCGTCAGCGGCAGGGCGACGACGCGGGCCCAGCGGATGCCGAGGCGCACCGCGAGGGCCTTCGGAGCCACCTCGCCGAAGAGCAGGAGCAGCGGGGTCGCGAACACGATGTTCAGCCACCAGAGATCCGCGGCGCCCTCGCCGAGGTTCGCCGCGAGTCCGAACACCAGCGCGGCCATCACCGACGACAGGCTGATGTTCACGATCTCGTTGCCGAGCAGCAGCGTCGCCAGCAGCCGACGGGGCTGGGCGAGCAGCGCACGGACCGCCGCGCCCGAGCGGGTGGGGGCGTCGTCGAGCTTCTCGAGCGTGATGGAGTCGAGGGAGAAGAGCGCCGACTCCGACCCGGAGAAGAAGGCGGAGCAGCACAGCAGCGCGACGACGATCAGGACGGACGGAAGCAGCTGGACGTCGGTCGGCGCGGCGAGCCACGCGAGCGCGATCATCGTGGGGGCCTGGTGGGTCACGTCCCGTGCTCCCAGCCGCGGCCGGACGCGGGGACCGGGGATCCGTCGGTCCACAGCAGGCGAGGAGGGCCCGCTTCGACGGCGCCGAGGACCCGCCAGTCCGGGGGAGGGGAGGGGAAGGTGGCGAGGAGCTCGTAGTCCTCGCCGCCGCTCAGGGCGATGGTCGGATCGGGGGCGTCGGCGACGCAGGCGTCCCGGTCGAGGGTCAGGGTCACGCCCGAAGCGCGCGCGATCCAGGCGGCGTCGGCGAGGAGGCCGTCGGAGATGTCGATGGCGGCCGTGGCCGTGACGAGATCATCGAGGAGATCGAGGCGGGGCCTGGGCCGTCGGTGGGCGGCGAGTGCACGGGGCGGTGGCTCGGAGCCTTCGAGGAGCTCCTGCACGGCGAAGCCGGCCCAGCCGGTGATGCCCGAGCAACAGACGACGTCGCCGGGACGGGCGCCTCGGCGAAGCAGGGGAGAGCCGAGGCCTTCGCCCATCACCGTCACCGCGAGCTGGACCGGGCCATCGCTCGCCACGACGTCGCCGCCGATGACGGGGCAGGAGAAGGTCGCCGCGCAGGCGTGGACGCCGGCCATGAGCGCGTCCGCGGTGCCGCCGGCGACGAGCGCGTCGGACGGAACCGTGAGCGAGATCAAAGCGCCGCGGGGGCGGGCGCGGGAGGCGGCGAGGTCCGACAGCGCGGCCGCCAGGGCCTTCCAGCCCACGTCCTCGGGTGACGACCAGTCGAAGCGGAAGTGGACGCCCTCGACCACCGTGTCCACGGACACGGCGAGGGAGCCGAGCCAGGCGCAGTCGTCCCCGGGGCCGACGTCCACGTCGGAGAGTGGGGCCCGCGTCCAGCGGGCGATGGCGCCGTGTTCACCTCCCGACGAAGGAGGCTCCTTGGGCGAGGGCTCGGACCCGGGTCTCAATCACCCTCCTGGGTCGCGTCTCCGGAGGTAGGCCACACCTGGACGATCTTGCCCTTGCGCACCTGGAGCGTCAGCATCTCGTGCTGCATGGCGCCGCCGGGCTCGAAGCCGCGGGCGCCGGTGACCGTCACCATGGGGGTGGCCAGGGAGAGGCGCTGGAGCAGCGACCGCCGGGACGTCACGCCCTCGGACAGCAGCTGGCAGAGGAACAGGGTCGCGTCGTAGGCGCTCGCCTCGAGGAGCGTCGGGTCCGACTCGTAGGCCGCCCGATAGGCGCCCGCGAACTCCGAGACCGCGGCGCGGTCCCCGCCGAGGAAGAACCCGTCGACCATGACGGTGCCCTCGATGTACTTGCCGCCCCGCTCCACGAGCCCGGGGTGGTTCAGGGCCGAGCCGCCGAGCAGCACCACGGACGGCACCTTCTCGATGTGCCCGCCGAGGTTGATCTCCTCGAACAGGAAGCCCGGAGCGAGCATGGAGACGCGGTTGTAGCTGTCCGGGACGAAGACGGCCTGGAAGTCGATGCCCGGCTCGAGCTCCTTCGCGCCGTCGACGGCGAGGTGGGGCTTGCTGCGGTCCATGTAGGGGAGCTGCAGGTCGCCCTCGCCGGGGGACTTGCCCTCCCAATACGTGCCCTTGAGGCGCCGCCCGGTCTCCCGGAAGTCGGTCTCCTGGGCGGGGTACGACTCGACGGCGACCACGGTGCCCCCGGCGTCCTCCACCTCTTCCCAGAACCGGCGCGCCAGGTCCCCGGCGCTCTCCTTGCTCGGGTAGGCGATGGCGAACGAGGTCAGCCCCATGCGGCGGATCGCGTGGTCCACGAGGGCGCGCACCTGGGTCTGGGGGTGCATCCAGGCGTTGAAGGCGTACGGGTCCTCGGTCTCGAAGCCGGGGCGCTGGGTGAGCATGACCGTGGGGATGGCGAGCTCGGTGGTCAGCGGCGCGAGCGACTCGGCCTCGGCGGAGATCATGGGACCGAGCACCGCGATCGCGCGATCTTCGGACACGAGGCGTCGGATGCCCGCCTCGGCGGCGGCGGGGTCCCCCGTGGTGTCGACGATGCGCAGGTCCACCTCCGGGTAGCCGAGCTCCTGCGCCTTGGTCAGGGCCATCTCCACCCCGCGGCGCACGAGGCTGCCGGGGGCGGCGTACTTGCCGGACTCGGGGATGAGGAGGCCGATGACGCCGGGGTCGCTGTCCTCTTCCTCCGACGCGTACTCGCTGGCTCCGGGGATCCAGGCGACCAGGGGGTGCTCGGGGAAGCGCGCGGCCCAGGCCCGGCGGGCGCTCTCGGACTCCAGGGAGTCGGTGCGGTCGCCGGCGGCGTCCAGGGCCAGGGCGGCGATGAGTCCCTTGACCATGGGGTCCTCGAAGGACTTCTCCAGGCGGGACCAGGAGTCCGTGGACCAGGTGCGGCCCTTCGCCTTCACGTCCCGGCGGGCGGCGTCGATGGCGGACTCGGCGCCGTCGAGGTCCTCGTCCGTGTCGAAGAGGCCGCGCGAGAGCATGGTCCCGTGCACCTTCAGGGCGTCCCGCCACCGGCCGTCGAAGAGGTGCTGGGCCACGAGCTCCCGACCCGCGTCCGCCGCCACCTCCTTGTTCTCGGCGTTGGCGACGACGTTGGCGAGCTGCGCCGTGCCGCCCGCCACATCGCCGCCCTTGATGACGGCGACGGCCACGCGGTAGCGGACACGGTCGAGGCCGCTGCGGCCGCCGAGGCTCATGTAGGCCTCGAGGTGGGTGCGGGCGAGGTCCCAGCTCCCGAGCTCGAAGGCGGCGTTGCCGGCGAGCTTGTGGGCTTGGGCGATGTCGTCGGAGCCGGGGTACTCCTCGACGAACTCCCGCGCGCGGCGCAGGAGCTCCTTCGCGTCGTCGGACTGGGCCGTCTTCTCGAGGATCTTCCACGCGCGCCGCTCCGCCTTGGAGGAGGCGCCAGGAGCCACGAGGAGGGAGAGGATGATCAGCAGCAGGATGGGGAGGCGTTGCCCTCGGTTCACGATGCGCGCTCCTCGCTCTCGGATCGCCGACTCGCCAGCAGCTCCTTGTACGCCTCGCGCATGGGCGAGGGGTTCTCGAGGAGCTCCCGATCCAGGGCGAGCAGGCGATCCTGCTGCTCGCTCGTCAACTCGGCGGGCAGGTCGAGCACGACCTTGGCGTAGAGATCACCACGCCCGCCACCCTTCACCCTGGGTAGACCGCGTCCCTTCAAAGTCAGGACCGCTCCGGGCTGACATCCCGGGGGCAATCGCACGACTGCGGGGTCGATCAGGGTGGGGACGTCGAGCTCCGCGCCGAGGACCAGCTGGCCGAACGTGACGGGGACATCGCAGAAGACGTCGGAGCCGCGCCGTCGGAAGAAGGGGTGGTCCTTCACGTTGACGACGACGAAGAGATCGCCCGTCGACCGGTTCCCGGCGATGCCCTTGCCCGCGACCTTGAGCTTCTGGCCGGTGTCGATGCCGGCGGGCACCTTGACCGCGAGCTTCTCCGTCACCTTGTCGCCGCTGCCGGTCTGGCGGGTGAACTCCACCTGACGGGTGGTGCCCGTGGCGACCTCTTCGAGGGAGATGGTGATCGTGTAGCGGAGGTCCCGGGGGGACGGCCCCTTCTTCTTGCGGCCGAACAGGTCGCGGAACATGCCGCCGAGCACCTCGCCGAGGTCGACGTCCTCGGCGGTCCCGAAGGGTCCCTGGCTGCGCCCGTCGGAGAACACGCGCCCGAAGCGGTCGTACTGCACGCGCTTCACCGGGTCCGAGAGGACCTGATAGGCGTAGGCGACCTCCTTGAACCGCTGGAGCGCGTCCGGGTCGTCCGGGTTGCGATCCGGGTGCCACCGCATCGCCTGGCGGCGGTAGGCCTTCTTCAGCTCCTCGTCGGTCGCGGAGCGCTCGCAGTCGAGGATGTCGTAGAGATCGGGCTGCACGTGCGGGGACCATAGGCCACGCGCGCGCGAGGAACCACGGGTCGGGTGTGCAGCGAGGAGGGTCGGGCGCAGCGAAGCCCGGGAGGCGCCGGATTCGGCGAAGCCATCGAGCTGTGAGCGGCCGACTCGCAAGCCCCGCAGGGCCGCGCAGCACGCCGCAGGCGTGCGAACGCAAGCGGAGCGCGCAGCCGTCCCCGGAGGGGCGGCGTAGTCGTGGGTGGTGTAGGCCGCGCTCGTTGGCTGGAGGCGAACAGAGGAGCCGTATGGGCGCAGCCCAGGAGGCGAGGAATTCGGCGAAGCCATCGAGCTGTGAGCGGCCGACCTCGCAAGGCCCCTCAGGGCCGCGCAGCACGCCAACGGCGTGCGAAGCCCAACTAGATGTCGTCGCCGAAGTCGTCGAAGTCGTCGTCGAGGTCGTCACCGCCCGGGAAGGAGTCGTCCCCGGCGTAGTTGCCGTCCTCGTCGAGCATGTCGTCGGCCATGTCGTCCGCCTCGCCCAGCGCGCCGGCGTACAGCGCCTCCGCGATCACGGTCGCGGCCTCCGCGAGGGTGGCGTGGGCCTGCTTGATGAGCTCGATCGACGTCCCCGCGACCACGTCGCGTGACTTGGTGATGGCCTCGCGGATCCGCATCAGATCCTCGAAGGGGATGGCGTCGCCGTACTCGTCGAGGCTCCGTTCCGTGGTGTAGAGCAGCCCGTCCAGCTCGTTGCGGGCCTCGGCCAGCTCCTTGCGGATGGTGTCCTCTTCGCGGTGCGACTCGGCGTCGCGGACCATCTTCTTGATGGCGTCCTCGGTCAGGCCCGACGACGACGTGACGCGCACCGCCTGCTTGCGGCCCGTGCCCAGATCCTTCGCCGTGACGTTGAGGATCCCGTTCGCGTCGAGCTCGAAGGTGACCTCGATCTGCGGCATCCCGCGGGGCGCCGGCGGGATCCCCGTCAGCTCGAACCGCGCGAGGCTCTTGTTGTCGTCGATCATGTCGCGCTCACCCTGGGCGACGTGCACGTTCACCATCGGCTGGTTGTCCAGAGCCGTGGTGTAGATCTCCTTCTTCTTGCAGGGGATCGTCGTGTTGCGCGGGATGAGGCGGTGGAAGACGCCGCCCGCGGTCTCGATGCCGAGGCTGAGCGGGGTGACGTCCAGCAGCAGGATGTCCTTCGTGTCGCCCGAGAGCACCGAGCCCTGGATCGACGCCCCCACCGCGACCACCTCGTCCGGGTTGACCGACGTGTTCGGGGGCTTGCCGAAGATCTCCTCCACCGCCTGGCGCACCCGCGGCATGCGGGTCATTCCGCCGACGAGGAGCACGTCGTCGATGCTGGCGAGGTCGAGCCCCGCGTCCTCGATGGCCCGCTCGCACGGCTCGGCCAGGCGCTTGATGAGGTCGCTGACCATCGCCTCGTACTGGCCCCGCGTCAGGTCCACGCGGAGGTGGCGGGGGCCCGACTCGTCCACCGTGATGAACGGCAGGTTCACCGTCGTCTCCAGCGCGCTCGAGAGCTCGTGCTTGGCCTTCTCCGCCGCCTCCTTGAGGCGCTGGAGCGCCATGGAGTCCTCCCGGAGATCGATGCCCGTCTCCCCTTGGAAGTGGTCGAGGCAGTGGTCGATGAGGCGCTGGTCGAAGTCCTCACCGCCGAGGAACGTGTCCCCCGCGGTGGACTTCACCTCGAAGACGCCGTCGGCCATCTCGAGGATCGAGACATCGAAGGTGCCGCCGCCGAGGTCGAACACCGCGACCCGGCCGTCGTTGCCCGTGTCCGTGCCGTAGGCGAGGGCCGCGGCCGTGGGCTCGTTGATGATCCGCAGGACCTCCAGACCGGCGATGCGCCCGGCGTCCTTCGTGGCCTGCCGCTGGGAGTCGTTGAAGTAGGCGGGGACCGTGATCACCGCGCGGTCCACCGACTCGCCCAGGAAGTCCTCCGCGATCTTCTTGATCGCCTCGAGGACCATGGCCGAGACCTGCGGCGGGGCGTACTGCTCCCCCACGGCGGACACCCACGCGTCCCCGTTCTCCGCCTCGACGATGCGGTACGGCGCCGACTTCTTCGCCCGCTGGACCTCCGCGTCCTCGAACCGGCGCCCGATGAGCCGCTTGATCGCGAACAGGGTGTTGTCCGGGTTGGTGACCGCCTGGCGCTTCGCGATCTGGCCCACGAGGCGGTCTCCGTCCTCGGTGAACGCGACGACGGAGGGCGTCGTGCGGCTGCCCTCGGGGTTCGGAACGACGACCGGGTCGCCGCTGTCCAGGACCGACACGCAGGAGTTCGTCGTCCCCAGGTCGATTCCGATGATCTTGCCCGCCATGTGCGCCTACTCCTCGTCAGACTTCTTGCCGCGCTTGCGGCTTCGCTTCTTCTTCGGCTTCGCCGGTCCCTCGGTGTCCTCCGCCGGGGGGGGCGCTTCGCTCTCTTCGTTCGCTTCGTCCGGGCTCGCCGCGGCGCCGTCCTCCGCGGCTCCCCCCGCCGCGTCCCCCTCGCCCTCGACCTCCGCGCTCGCCGTCGCATCGACGGAGTCCTCCGCCCCGGCCTCCGTGGCGGGCTCCTCCGTCGCCGGCTCCGTCGCGGGCTCCTCGTCGCCCCCCTCGGGCCCGCGGGAGACCGTCACCATCGCCGCCCGCAGCAGTCGCTCGTTCAGGGTGAACCCCGTGAGCATCGACTGGCAGATGCGGCCCTCGGCGATCGAGTCGCTGAACTCCTGGCCCACCGCCTCGTGCCACTGGGGGTCGAACACGTCCCCCGGCGCGCTCGCGACCTCCTCGACCCCGCAGCGCCGCAGCGCGTTGGAGAACTGACCCAACGTCATCCGCACCCCTTCGGCGAGGGGACCGGCGGCATCCGCGCCCGCGTGGGCGAGGGCACGGTGCAGGTTGTCGAAGACGACGAGGAACTCCTTGAGGACCTTCTCCGCCCCGAACTTCTTGAGGTCGTCCTTCTCCCGGTCGGTGCGGCGACGGAAGTTCTCGAACTCGCGGCGGGAGGCAGCGGCCTGGCGCGTCGCGACGACGACCTGCTGCTCGAGGGCCTCGATGCGATCCGTCTTCGTCCGGACCTCCATCCCGTGGTGGCGCGCCTTGCCCTCCAGATCGTGGATCCGGCTGCGCAGGCGGGCCAACTCCGAGTCGCGGGGGTCGTCGAGGGCGATGGGGCCGTCGTCCCCGACGGCGAGCACCTCGCGGCGGCTGGGCCGGATCTCCTCGTCCTCGAGATCGGCGAGCAGGTCATCGATCTCCGACGTCCCGAGTCCGGGGAAGGAGTCCGCGCCGTCAGCTTCGCCGATCCCGGGCAGCTCCATCCCGAGGGAGTCGAGGTCTCCGGTGGCGAGGCTGTCGAGCTCGCCGGTGAGGGCTCCGATCTGCGCGGAGCCCAGCGACTGGGTCTCCCCGGCGCCGACCGCCTCGATCTCCTCGCTGGTCTCTCCGAAGAGCTTGCGGAGCGACGCGTCGAGGTCCTCCTCGTCGTCGTCGTCGCCCTCGGCCAGGATCGAGGCGAGCTCACGGTCCAGGGCCTCGAACTCCCCGGTCTCGTCCCCCAAGGCGGGCATCACGTCGAAGGCGCTGTCGAGCTCGGCTTCGAGATCGCTCAGGTCGAAGAGGTCCTCCTCGATGGGCGGCGGCTGCTTGGGCGTCCCCTTCGCGCGCTTGGGCTGCGAGGTCCCGTTGGGCTTGCTGGGGCCTTGATCGGCGAGGGCGGAGGCGAACAGCGCCTCGAGCTCCTCCTCCGGGAACCCGAGATCGTCATCCGTGGAGGGCACGGATGCAGACCGAGAGGGTCCCCTCGAGGATCGCTTCTTCGTTCCCACGTCTGACTGTCCCCGAGGAGGCGATGCCTCCGGCTTGGCGGCCGTCCCCCGACCTAACAGCTATCCACGGTATCGAAACCCCAAAAAGTGTCAAGGGACCCGACAATCCGCGATATCGCATAATCAGCAATGATTACGCCGTTGTCCGTGAGGGCCAGCCGGTCTCCGTCTTCACAAATCGCTCCGGATTCCACCAGACGCCGGATCTCTCCCGCCGCTCCCGCCAGCGGTCGTGGTCCGAATCGGTCCTCGAAGGCGCCACGATCGAGCCCCGCTCGCTGGCGCAGACCGAGGTAGGCCGCCTCGATGATCGCAGCCTCGCGGTCGAGGTCCTCCGCCTCGTCCTCGGGTGTCCCTCCCTCCCGAACCGCCGCGACGTACCGCGCGGGGCTCCGCACGGACCACCAGCGTTTGCCGTGGCCGTGGGCGCCGCCGAACGGCAGGAATCCGTGGGCGCCGACCCCGATGCCCAGGTAAGGCCGGCGGTTCCAGTAGCTGGCGTTGTGTCGAGAGGTGTGGCCGGGCCGCGCGAAGTTCGAGATCTCGTAGTGCGCGAGGCCTGCCTCCGCGCAGCGGCCGAGCGCCGCGCGCATCATCTCGGCCTGGGTGTCTTCGGCGGGCAGGGGGAGATCTCCCGCCTTCGCGCGGGTGGCGTAAGGGGTCCCGGGCTCCACCGTCAGGTTGTAGAGGGAGAGGTGCTCGGGCCGATGGGCGAGGGCGGCGTCGAGGTCGGCGTGCCAGTCGGCGGGGTCCTGGCCGGGGTAGCCGAACATCAGGTCGAGATCGAGGCTCCCGACGCCGGCTTGGCGGGCGTGCGCCACCGCCTCGTGGGCCGCGTCGACGCCGTGGGGACGCCCCAACGTCGCGAGGTGTTCCTGGGAGAACGACTGCACCCCGATGGTGACCCGGTTCACGCCCGCGGCGACGAGCCCCTCGAACACCTCCGCGCTCGTGGTCCCGGGCTCGGTCTCGACGGTGATCTCCGCGCCGTCGGCGACGTCGAAGTGGAGCCGGACCGCGTCCAGCAGCCGCGTGAGGCGATCCACCGGCAGGGCGGTCGGCGTGCCGCCCCCGAGGTAGATGGAGCGCACCGGCAGACGTCCGTCGGCCCCTCGCGAGACCCCCGCGGCGCGCGCGTCCGTGCCGCCGGCCTCCCGCTCCAGCTGCGTGACCATCGCCTCCACGTAGTCGTCGCGGATGTGCTCGCGCCCCGTGTAGACGACGAAGGCGCAGTACGGGCACTTGACCCGGCAGAACGGGACATGCAGGTAGACGCCGAGGCCGGGTGGGCTCCCCTCCCTCGTTTCGTCGGTGACGCTGGTGCCCGGGTCGCGCACGGACACAGGGTAGAGCGATCGGAACAAAGGGGTGCCGCCACGGTCCATGGTGAGAACGACCGATCGACCGCGCCTACCCTGCCTCGACACCCCCTCGCCGAGCCGTCTGCCCGATGCCCCCGACCCTCCGTCCGCTGCTCCTGATCGTCCTCTCGCTGGCCCTGACGGGCTGCGCGACGAAGAAGAAGGCGGTCAGCACCCTCAGCTGGCTCCGAGGCAAGCCCGTCCTGGTGGTCTCGGAGGGTCTCGACGCGCCGCAAGAGCGGGAGCAGGCGATCACGCGGGCGCTGTCGACGGCTCCGGTCCGCGCCTGGCCCTCGGATGCGGACGGGTCGCTGCAGTCCACCCTGGATGACGCCGCCGAGCGGCTCGCCGCGGCTCGGGAGGAGGCCGAGGAGCGCCGGATCCCCTGGCTCGTGGTGGCGGAGGCGGACCGGCTCCGCGTGGAGAACGCCCGCGGCGGCGAAGTCCGGTGGGCATCGGAGCCGCGACCGGGATTGGGGCCCGGGGCCGTCAGCGAGGTCATCACCGGGGCGGTGGGTCCACCGGAGGAGCCCGCGGAGGGGCTGGCGTCCGAGCCCGCTCGCCTGTGCCCCCACCCCCGCCTCGCCACGCTCCGGGACCTCGCGGTCCAGGGGGAGTGGGAGACCCACCGAGCCCAGGTCGACGAGCTCGCCCAGGCCTTTCCGGCCGACCCGGCGCTCATGGTCCACGGCGCCCTCGCGCAGCTGCTGACGGAAGACCCCGACGCCCGGGCCGAGGCCGCGCTCCGTCGCGCGGTGCAGGCGAACCCGGACGGCGAGAGTGAGCTGCTCGCCCTCGCGCTCCTCGCCGAGGACGCATCCCGCACCGGGTTCGCTCTGCGCGCCCGGGCCGTGCTCGTGCGCCTGTACCCGGAGCGCATCGACTACCGCCCCGAGCTGGCGGACCTGCACGGTGAGCTCGACGCCCCGGAGGAGGCCCTCGGCGTGCTTCGCGGTGGGCTGGCCTTCGTCGACGTGGACGCCGTGGAGGAGCTCGCGCGGGGGACGGCCCCGCACGATGCCCCGTCTGCGCTGCCGTACGCGGACCTGCGGTTCCACCTCGGCTGGTACCTCGCGCAGGTGGGGGACCCCGAGCCCGCCCTCCTCGCCTACGAGCAAGCGTTGCGGGTCTACGAGGTCATGGGGCGGCCGAAGGAGCACTCGGACGCGGTGAACAACGCGGGCGTGGTCCTCGTGGAGGCTGGCAGGCCGGCCATCGCGGTCCCGCTGTTCCGCAAGGCGCGACGGCTGCGGACCGACCAGGGGAGGCAGCGTCGGGCGGCGAACTCGGCCCACAACCTGGCGCGGGCGCTGGCCGACAGCCGGCGCATCTCCGAGGCCCTGGACGCCTACGAGGACGCGGCCGCCGCCTACGAGGAGCTGGGGGATCCCCTGGCCGCGGTCGAGTCGCTGTACGAGACGCTCGAGCACTACGCGAAGGCCGGCGACAGCGACGCCCTGGAGCGCCGCTCCGACGAGCTGCTCGCGCGGCTCGAGGAGGCCGTGGGGGATGGGCCGGGGACGGCGTCGCTGCGGGGACTGATCTGGTTCGAGAGGGGCCGGGGGCGGATGGTGCTGCGGGACCCCGAGGGCGCGCTGGAGGCGTACACCGTGGCTCTGGACGTGTACCGGCGCCAGGGCGCGCGCCTCGACGAGGCCCAGACGCTGTACTCCATGGCAGTGCCGAACATGGCGCTCCTGCGGCTCGAGGACGCGTACGGCAACCTGGTCGAGGCGCTGGAGCTCGCGGTGGAGCTGAACGACAGCGCCTCGATCATCGACATCCGGGAGCAGGTGCTCGAGGTCGCGGACCTCATCCGAGGCGCGGGCCGGACCCCGCCGCCGCTGCCGGACACGGTCGTCCCCTACATGGAGTGACGTTCACGGTCTGACCTGGGGGGCGTCACCGACAGCGCCCCCCGCCACCGGTATCCTCTCGCCCGCATGCACCGCCTGGACCTCCTCAGTCCCCGCGACCTGCCGGTCACGATCGAGCGCTACACGCTGACGGGGCTGCTCGGCGAGGGCGGGATGGCGCGCGTGTTCCGCGCCCAGATGGACGGCGCGCTGGGGTTCAAGAAGCCCGCGGCGGTCAAGGTCGTCCTGCCCGCGCAGGGGGAGCGGGGGGAGTCCCTGCGGCAGCAGCTGATCCAGGAGGCGCGCCTCGGGGGGCTGCTCAACCACCCGAACGTCGTGCAGACCTTCGACTGCGGCGAGCTCGAGGGCTTCCCCTTCATCGCGATGGAGCTGGTGGAGGGCGCGGGCCTCGACGACCTGCTGGAGGAGACGGGGCCGCTGCCGCCCGCCGCGTTGCTCGACGCGGCCATCGGGATCGCCCGGGGGCTCCACCACGCCCACACGGCGCAGCACGAGGGGGAGTCGCTCGGGATCATCCACCGGGACGTGAAGCCGTCGAACGTGCTCATTCGCGAGGACGGCGTCGTCAAGGTGATGGACTTCGGCATCGCCAAGGTCGCGATGGTGGACGCGCTGTCCACGGCGACCGGCATGACGAAGGGCACGCCGTCCTACATGTCGCCCGAGCAGCTCGCGGCGGAGCCCCTGGACGCCCGGACCGACCTCTTCGCCTTCGGCGCGCTGCTCCACTACATGCGGACGGGGAAGACCCTGTTCGTGGGGGGCTCGCTGACCGAGGTGATGCTGCGGATCATCCAGGTCGACGACACCGTGAAGAAGCACGGGGTCCTCGAAGAGGCGGACCGGTACCTGCCGGGGCTCGGCGCGGTGATGGGGCGGCTGCTGGTCAAGGACCCGGACGCGCGGTTCTCGGACGCGGCGGCTCTGGAGCGGGAGCTGGTGGCGCTGCGCAAGCGCGTCCCCGGCGACCACGCGATCCTCGCCTCGCTCGTGGCCGAGTCCTTCGGGGCGAAGCTGGACGCGGCGCGGCAGGAGGCGCGCTCGTCCCTGTCGAACGCGCCGGTCGTCCAACGCCGGGAGGCGGTCCAGCAGCTGACGGGGGACAGCCCCCCGGTGCAGGGGGACATCGCCCCGGAGGACACGATCGACGCCGCGCCTCCCATCGAGGAGCCGGGGCCGACCCGCGCGTTCCCCGCGGCGGCAGGTCAGGCGAGCGCTGTGGCGGACACGGTGGCCGCTCCGGCCCAGGTGGGTCCGACGGTCGCGATGATGCGGGGGACGGACGGGCAGTGGGCGCGCAGCGAAGGGGCCGCGGGGGCGCCACCGGCGGGGGAGGAGACCCGGCCGACGATGGAGGCGCGCCAGGCGAGGGCGGTGCTGCCTCCCGGCGAGCCGAAGGCAGTGCCGCGGCCGGCGAAGCGACGCAAGCGCAAGCCCCCGAAGCGGGGGAAGGGACAGGGGGCGCTGTTCGCCCTGGGGATCATCGCCGGAAGCTTGATCGCGGTGCTCGTCGTGGGGCTGATGCTCCGGGGCGGGGAGGACCCGCCGAGCGACGACCCGGGTCAGGTGGCGCAGGGCGATCCGGACGTGACGCCGGGCGAGGCGACCCCGGAGGCGCCGACGCCCGAGGCGGTGACGCCGAAGCCCGAGCCGCGGACGCCTCGTCCGGCGCCGGTGCCTCGCCCGGAGCCGGCGACGCCGAAGCCCGAGCCGGCGACGCCGAAGCCCGAGCCGGCGACGCCGAAGCCCGAGCCGGCGACGCCGAAGCCCGAGCCGGCGACGCCCGCCGAGCCGGCGAC
>Ga0213839_1000463_pt1 | contig 50884 bp, 35 predicted proteins | sample SWPATP21_FD_160075 | JGI IMG/M metagenome (GOLD analysis project Ga0213839, IMG submission 160075) | Coastal seawater microbial communities from Marineland, Florida, United States - SWPA TP2 #1 | ecosystem: Environmental > Aquatic > Marine > Coastal | place: USA: Florida | collected 2016-08-14
ACGGGTGGTGGTTCGTGGCGAAGGTCGACCCGTCCGTGGCGGCCTCAGGCTGAGAGCAGCGGCGGCAGCAGCTCCCGGGCGAGCTCGGCGACCGCCGCGACCCGTCGGACGCGCTGAGCGCCCACCCTGTGGACCAGCAGGACCGGACTCGGGGGGGAGGTCCAGCGGGGAAGGACGCGGACCAGCCGTCCGGCCTCGAGGGCATCGGCGGCGACGAAGTCCGGAACCGAGGCGACGCCGTGCCCGTCGGCGGCCAGCTCGGTGAGGATGCGAAAGCTCCGGACCGCGATGGGGCCGTGGATGGCGACCGAGGCCCGCTCTCCGTCATCGCGAACCAGAGCCCGGCGACTGCGGGGGTCTCGGTCGCAGAACACCAGGCTGGGCACGTCGGTCAGCTCGAGGGGGTGGTGGACGGGATGGGCCGCCACGAACGAGGGGCTGGCCACGAGGACACGATGAAATCGCCCCAACGTGCGCGCCACCAGGGCCTCGTCGCCCACGCCGCCCACCCGAAAGGCCAGATCGAAGGCAGGGCTCTGGAGGTCCTCGGTGGTGTAGGTCGAGGTCATGGCCAGCTCGATGCCGGGGTGCCGCTCGGCCAGGGCCGGGAGCAGCACCCTGGCCACCACGGCGCCGAACTCCGGCGTCGCGGCGATGCGGACCAGGCCCGTGGGCTCGCTTCGCTCCAGCAGCGCATCCGCGAGCAGCCCCTCCCCGTCCGCCAGGATGGAGTCGATGCGGGGGAGCAGCCGGGCCCCTGCGCGGGTGGCGGCCACCCGCCGGGAGGAGCGCTCGAACAGCCGGACCCCCAGCTGCTCCTCGACCCGCGCGACGTGCTTGCTCACCGCCGACTTGGACAGCCCGAGGGCCTCGGCCGCCGCCGTGAAGCCGCCCAGCCGGCCGACCTCCAGGACGCAGCGCAGCTGGAGGAAGCCGAGGGCGCCCAACGTTCTCGTCTTGGAAACCATGGGTCCACAATACCCCTATGGTTTCAGAAGCGCACACAACCTACCTGTGCCTTCACAGGAGGTGTCCCATGACCCACAAGATCCTCGTCACCGGAGCGAGCTCCGGCTTCGGAACGCTCATCGTCCACGCTCTGCTCGCGGAGGGCCACGCGGTGGCCGGCTCCATGCGGGACCCCGATGGTCGCAACGCCGCAGTGGCGAAGGCCCTGCGGGATGCGGGCGCCTCGGTCGTGGCCATCGACGTCACCGACGACGCCTCGGTCGACGCCGGGGTCCAGGCCGCCGTGGAGGCCCTGGGCGGGCTCACCGTGCTCGTCAACAACGCAGGTATCGGCGTCAGCGGCCTCATCGAGGCCTTCACGCCCCAGGACTTCCAGCGGGTGTTCGACGTCAACGTCTTCGGCGTGCAGCGGATGAACCGGGCCGTCGCGCCCCTCTTCCGCGAGCAGGGTCACGGCCTGCTGCTGCACATCTCGAGCCTGCTGGGCCGCATCGCGGTGCCGTTCTACGGTCCCTACAACGCCACCAAGTGGGCCGTGGAGGCCATCGCCGAGGGCTACCGCGTGGAGCTGTCGGCCTTCGGGGTGGAGGTCGCCCTCATCGAGCCCGGCGGGTACCCCACCGCCTTCATGGACCGGCTTCTCCGCCCCAGCGACGCTGCCCGCACCGCCTCGTACGGTCCCATGGCCGACGCCCCGGAGCAGACCCTGAAGGGCTTCCACGAGATGCTGGTGGCGAACCCCGCCCAGGATCCCGCCAACGTGGCGAGGGCCGTGGTGGCGCGGGTCGGTGCGCCTGCGGGTGAGGGGCCGCTGCGGACCGTGGTGGACAGTCTCGGGATGGGGGTCGGCGTGGAGGCGCTGAACCAGGGACTGGAGCAGGTCACCGAGGCGGTCTACGGGAACATGGGTATCGCCCACATGCTGACGCCGACGACGTGAGGAAGCGTGGGCCGCCCCTCCGGCGACCCCTTGTCGTCGCCAGGCAGGAGTGAGGCACCTGGCTCGTTGACCCGTCTCCTCTGGCATGGGGCCGCAAGCCGGCGGTCCCGACACCGCTCGGAGGTCTCATGTCTCGTTCGCTCCTTCTCTGCCTCGCCGCCTTCCCCAGCCAGGCGCTCGCGCAATCCTACTCCAACCCCCTGGACTTCATCGGCGTGGGGCACAACGCCTGCATGGCAGCCTTCGGCAACGACATCGGCGGCTGGAACCAGGCCAACGCAACCTCCTACACGGACGACGAGGCCATCCACGACTTCGCCGTCGACTGCGCGCAGGCCCAGCTCAGCCAGCCCTCCGACCCCGCCCTCGTCGACAGCGTCCTCCAGGGCACCACCTACGCCAACCTGACCTGCGCCATCGACGGCTCGGCGCCCTTCCAGGACCCGAACCTGGAGTCGGCTCGCGGTCAGCTCGACGCCCTCCTGGCCTACCACGTGGACCAGCTGGCGACGACGCCGCGCAGCATCGTGCTGGACAACCTGGCCGCGGATCTCACCCAGCTGGACGCGGCGGTGGCGCCGACCCTGCAGGGGGCGTCCCTGGGCGCCTGGCACGCAGGGGCTGCCACTGCGTCCGCCAGCTTCGACTACTGGACGGACCCTGCAGGGGGGGCTTCCTCGACGCAGTCCACGAGCAGTGGAGCCGGTGTGCTCGCCGTCATCGCCGACGACATGCTGGGCGCCGCCAAGGGCTACGAGGAGGGCCACAGGTACGGCGAGATGGTCACCGACGACGAGATTCTCCAGGATCGGTACGCCGAGTGGGGCGCCTTCATCGCCGGCGCCGAGGCATCGCTCAAGGCCGGCAAGGAGCACCACGACATCGACGTGGTGACGGGCTCCCCCGAAGGCGAGGACGGCCCGGGCGGCTGCATCCTCCGCTGACGGTCGGCGGCCGTCATGCGGCGAGGGACGGGCTAAAGAGGGCCCATGTCGCCCTCGGCCGATCCGACGGTCCCGCCGGCCCCACAGGTGGCGGAGCGCACCCGTCGCCTGCGGAAGCTCGCACCGGCCCTCGGCGCGACGATGCACGCCGTGCAGGCCGTGGTGTTCTACGCCGTGGGGCTCCCGTGGCCGGCCCTCGCCTCGGTGGGATCGGTGATCTGGTTCGGGGGCTGCGCTGCGCTCCTGGCCCGCGGCCGGCCGCGCCTCGCGATGGTCGGCGCGTGGGTGGAGGTGGCCGCGCACTCGGCCGGCCTGACCCTGTTCCTCGGGGTCGACGCTGGCTACCTGATGTACTGGGTGCTGCTGGCATCGGCGCCCTTCCTGGTCTTTCGGCCCAGGGAGCCCGAGCGATGGGTCCTCCCCGGCGCCGCCCTCCTCGGGGGCCCCGTGCTGCTGGCGCTGTTCACCACCACGCCCCCCGTCCATCCCATCGAGCCCTGGCTGCGGAACGGCCTGGCCTGGATGAACCTCGTGGGCAGCGGGGTCGGGCTGGTGAGCGTCGTCGCCTACTTCGCACGGGAGACCGACCGCGCCGAGGCCGCCCTGGCCCGGGAGCAGGCCCGCTCCGAGGCCCTGCTCCACAGCACGCTGCCCGCCCCCATCGTGGCGCGGCTGAAGGAGCAGCCGGGCCGCATCGCGGATCAGGTCGACGAGGCCTGCGTGCTCTTCGCCGACATCGTGGGGTTCACGCCGCTCGCGGCCACCCTCCCCGGCGAGGAGCTGGTCGACCTCCTCGATGTCGTGTTCTCCCGGTTCGACCGACTGGCCGCCGCCGAGGGGCTGGAGAAGATCAAGACCATCGGCGACGCCTACATGGTCGTCGCGGGCCTGCCCCTGCCCCACGAGGAGCCTGTGCCGGCCATGGCCCGGGTGGCGATCCGGATGCGGGAGACCGTGCGGGAGGTCGCGGAGACCCGTGGGGTCGCCCTCGACGTGCGCATCGGGTTCCACGTGGGCCCTGTCGTGGCCGGGGTGATCGGCGAGCAGCGGCTGAGCTACGACCTGTGGGGGGACACCGTGAACCTGGCGAGCCGCATGGAGTCCCACGGGGAGCCCGGGCGCATCCAGGTGACCGAGGCGGTGGTGGCCCGGCTCGGCGAGGGCTTCCAGCTGGTGGAGCGGGGTCCGGTGGCGGTCAAGGGCAAGGGGGAGGTCCGCACCTGGCTCCTGGAGCCAGGCTGACGGTGTCAGACGGTGTCAGAGCAAACGGGCTGCACCAGCGGTGACGGGCTGTCGAAGCCAGGCGGACGGTGAGGCATGTCGGCGATGTGGCCGCGTCCGGGGAGGCATGTCGCCTCGGTGGCCGCGCCATGGGGGGCATGTCGCGGAAGTGGCCGCGTCAGCGGAGGCATGTCGCCTCGTTGGCCGCCCGAGGGGCCGCAGCCGGCCATCCTGGCCGGATGCTTCCGAGCAGGCGGCCATTCTCGCCACTTGCTCCCCGACCGGCGGCCATCCAGGGGAGATGCTCCCCCGTACGCGGCCATTCTCGCCACTTGCTCCCCGACTGGCGGCCATCCAGGGGAGATGCTCCCCCGGACGCGGCCATTCTCGCCACTTGCCCCCATCCAGCCCTTTGGCTCTGACACCGGACCCCATCCAGCCCTTTTGCTCTGACACCGGACCCCCGGACCTCCCAGCCTACGGCCCCCACCCCAGCGCGAAGCCCGCGGCCACCGCCAGGGCGATGCCCACGATGACCGCCGCCACGTGGCTCCACACGAGGTGCGCCGGCAGCTTGTCGTCCGTGTCGACGACCTCCGCCTCCACCTGGGCCACGGCCGGTGCCTGCCCGGTCTCCTGGGCCCGCGCCTGGGCCATGATCACGAGCTCCTCGACGCTGGGGCCACCGAGCAGGCGCCCCAGGGGCACGTCGATGCCGTCGTCCTGCAGAGCCCGCTTGAGCTCGGTCGCCATCAGGCTGTCGAAGCCCAGCTCCATCAACGGCGTGTCGAGGGCGAGGGGCCGGTCGTCGGCGAGGCGGAGCACGGCCCTGGCCCGCAGGGCGATCTGGTCCTGTAGACCCGACGCACTCCAGCTCCGCACCACCGGCGCCGGCGTGCCCGTCGGCACCGCAGCGAGGGGCTCGGTCGCCGAGGTCAGCGGCCGGAAGGTCGACAGCAGCGGTCGGGGCCCCTGCGCCTCCACGGCCGCCAGGAAGCGAGGCCAGTCGACCCGCGCCACCACGCCATGGGTGTGGCCGCCCTCCATCAACGCCCCCAGCACGGCCAGCGCCCGATCCGGCGGCAGCAGGTGCTGCCCCGCCCGCTCGAGCCGACGGGCCCGGTCGGCGTCCACCATGCCGCCCCCACCCCACGGGCCCCAGGCCACGGACAGCCCGGTCCGCCCCTTGGCACGACGCTGGGCAGCCAGGCCGTCGAGCCAGGCGTTGGCGGCACTGTAGGCGGCGAGCTCGACGCTCCCCCACACGGCGGCGATGCTGCTGAACAGCACGAAGCCCTGGAGCTCTCGCTCCCCCAGGACCCGGTCGAGGACCCGAGCCCCCTCCACCTTCCCGTGGAGCGTGTGACGGAAGGTCTCGGGGTCGATGGCCGACGCCGCCTGGGGCAGCGTGATGCCCGCGGCATGAACCACCCCATCCGGCGGCGCCGACAGGAGGAGACGCTCCATGCCCTCGGCGTCCGCGACGTCGACCGCCACAGCATGCACGGTGGCACCGAGGGCCTCGAGCTCCACGATGGCGGCGATCCGGCGGGCGGCCTCGGGATCCCCCACCGCCTCCGCACTTCCACGCTCGGGAAGGGCCTTGCGCGACGTGAGGACCAGCTCCTCGGCGCCGTGCTCGACGAGCCAGCGCGCCACCCGCAGCCCCAGGGAGCCGAGGCCCCCGGTGACCCACCAGGTGCCCGACACCGGCGCCACCTTGGCCCGCACCCGTCGACGGGCGAGCCGCGCGACCCGAACCAGGTCGCCGTCGACCCCGAGGGCGTCCTCCTGATCGGCCTGGAGGGCGAGCAGCAGGGCGTCCACATCGGCCTCCGCACCCACGTCGACCCAGGTGGGACGGGCCTCCCGCGCCTCCAGCTGCAGGCTGCGCAGCAGGCCGCCGATAGCGAAGGCGGCCGGATCCGGCGGGTGACCGTCGCCTCCGTCTCGCCCACCGCGGGTCAGCACGATGCGCCGCGCCCGACCGGGTCGCAGCACGCCGTCGACCACGTCGAGGAGCAGGTCGTCCAGGGCCCCGCCGGCGAGCGACCTCAGGTCGAGGAGCCAGTCGGCGTCGACGTCGCTGGGGTCGTCGAGGGGCTGCACGTCGACCCCGCGGTGCCGCAGTTCGTCGACGATGCCCAGGGGGTCCCCGCCGAGGGTCAGCACCTTGCGGGGGAGCTCGGATCCCTCGATCTCGAGGGCCTCCCACACGACGCCGTAGGTCCAGTCGTCGGTGGGTGCGGTCGGTTCTTCGAGCCAGAAGCGGCGCCGGTCGAAGGGGTATGGGGGCAGCACCACCCGCGCCCCATCGCAGACCCGCCGGGGCCGACAGCCCGCCGTGAACGCGCGGCCGACGGCCTCGAGCAGCTCCCGGTGGCCATCCGTGCCCCGACGCTGGCTCCCCACGCCCGGCAGGTCCAGCACCCGCAGCGCCAGACCGAGGAGCACCGGGTGGGGCCCGACGTCGATGAGGTAGTCGACCCCGAGGTTCCCGAGGGCCTGCAGCCCTTCGTGGGCCCGGACCGGTTCCCGGGCATGTCGACGCCAGAAGGCCGGCTCGGCGAGCTCCGCCCCCGCCACGTCGCCAGTCAGCAGCGACACGAGCCGCCGCTGGGGCGCCTGCAGGGTCGCCTCCCCCACCCGCGCCGACCAGGCGTCGAGCATTCCGTCCATCGACGCCGTGTGGAAGGCATGGCTGGTGAACAGCGCCCTGTGCTCCACCTCGTCGGGGAGGGACGCCAGGAAGGTCTGGACGACACCTTCGGGCCCACCCACCACGGTCTCGGCGGCGTGGTTGAGGGCGGTGATCTCGACCCCTGGGATCAGGTGGGCCTCGACGACGGCCGGGCCGGCCTTGACCGCGACCATGCAGCCCTCGGGCTGCTCGGCCATCAGGTGGCCCCGCGCAACCGCGAGCCGCAGGCCGTCCTCCAGGCTCATGACCTCGGCGACGACGGCGGCGACGAGCTCCCCCAGGCTGTGGCCCACGACGGCGACGGGCTCCACGCCCCAGGCGAGCCACTGGCGGGCCACGGCCACCTCCGCGGCCATCACCAGTGGCTGGGCCACGGCGGTGTTCCGCAGCGCCTCCTCGTCGGCGCACAGCTCCGCGAAGCTGCGGCCCAGCAGCGGCTGGAGCACCCGCTCCGCCTCGGTGAGGACCTCGCTCGCCACCGGCAGTGCCCGCAGCCCGTCGAACATGCCGGCGTGCTGGGCCCCCTGGCCGGGGAAGAGGAAGGCCACCCGGGGCGGACGGCCCGCGACCTTGCCCCCCGACGCCGCCACGCGCGCCAGGGCCTTGGCGGCCGCAGCGGCATCCTGGACCACCACGGCGTCCCGGACCGGAAGCGTCCGCTGGCGCGACAGGGTCGCCGCGACGTCGGAGAGGGGCTGCTCGGCGACGACCGTGCGGAGGTCGTCGGCCATCCGGCGCAGGCTCCGCTCGCTGGCCGCCGACAGGGTCAGCAGGACGGGCCCGCCGTGGGAGGTGTCCTGGGTCGGGTCCCGCGGCGGGGCCGCCTCGAGGATGAGGTGGGCGTTGGTCCCCGAGAGCCCGAACCCGCTCACGGCCGCCAGGCGGGCCTCCCCAGGCCAGTCGACGGAACGGGTGGGCACGACCGCCTCCCCGAGGTCGATGGCGTCGTTCAGCGCCTCGAAGCCGGCCTGGGGCGGGATGGTGTGGTGCTGGAGCGCCTGGACCGTCTTGATCAACGACACCGCGCCGGCGGCGAGCTCGGCGTGACCCACGTTGGCCTTGCTGGCGCCGAGGTAGAGGGGCACGCGCCGGTCCCCGTAGACCTGGAGGGCGGCCCGGATCTCGATGGGGTCCCCGAGGCGGGTGCCGGTGCCGTGGGTCTCGAGGAAGCCGACGTCCCGGGCGGCCACCCCCGCCACGGCCAGGGCATCCCTGAGGACGCGCTCCTGAGCCTCGCCGTTGGGGACCGTGAGGCCAGCGCTGGCGCCGTCGTGGTTGATGGCCGAGCCACGGAGCACCGCCAGCACGCGGTCGCCGTCCCGCAAGGCGTCGGACAGCCGCCGGAGCACGACGATGCCGCAGCCCTCGGATCGCACGTAGCCGTCGGCCCGCGCGTCGAAGACGTGGCAGGCGCCCGTGGGCGACAGGGCCCCGAGGCCACACAGGTAGGCCGTGTCGTCGGCCATGAGCTGCAGGGACACGCCGCCGGCCAGGGCCTTGTCGCACTGACCCTCCATGAGGGCGTGGGCCGCCATGTGAACCGCCACCAGGGAGCTGGAGCAGGTCGTGTTCAGCGCGACGGTGGGGCCGTGAAGCCCCAGGCAGTGGGCCACGCGGCCCGCCGCGAAGCTGGGGTCGTTGCCGGTCCCCGCCCACGGGTCCGGGTAGAGGGAGCTGCCGGGCTTCTGGAAGCGCCGCAGGTAGCCCCGCTCGCTGATGCCGACGAACACGCCGGTGCGGGAGCCGTGGAGCTCGTCGCCGGCCCGTCCCGCATCCTCGAGGGCGTGGTAGCACACCTCGAGGAGCAAGCGCTGCTGCGGGTCGAGGGAGGTCGCCTCCCGCGCGGAGATGCCGAAGAAGTCGGGGTCGAACTGGTCGATGCCCTCGATGAAGCCGCCGGCGTCCGTGTAGATGCGCCCGGGCTCGCCCTTCTCTCCACGCCACTGGTCGACGTCCCAGCGGTCCGGCGGGACCTCGCCGATCACCGAGCGTCCCTCGACGGTGACCTTCCACAGGTCGCTGGGGCTGTCGATGCCGGGGAAGCGACAGGCCATGCCGACGATGGCGATGGGGTCGTCCCGCTCGAGCTCCGCCTCGGGCGCCACCTCGTCGTCGGACTGGGCCCCGAGGTGCAGCTCCTCGAGGAGCCACGAGGTCAGCGCCGCGACGTCGGGATGATCGAAGGCCACGGTCGGCGGCACGTTCACGTCGACCTGGGCACCGATGCGGCGGGCCAGCTGAACCGCCATCAGGCTGTCCATGCCGGCGTCGACGAAGCCACGGTGGTCGGCGAGGGGCTCGTCGCGACCAAGGACCCGTCGGGCCGCAGCCTCGACGACGTCGCGGAGCATGCCGTGACGGTCCCGGGGCGGCGCGTGGCGGAGCTGGCGCACGAAGGGGGAGGCGCTCCCTGGCTCGTTGGCATGGACCACCACCCCGGGGAGCCCCGTGAGGTAGGGCGGCGGCTCGGGCCAGCGCTCGGCGAAGGTGGCCCAGTCGGCCGGGAAGACGGCGAGCACGCTGGGGGCATCGGCGACCAGGCAGGCCTGCATCGCCGCCAGGGCGGTGGGCACCGACATCGGGGCCGCACCCTCCCAGGCCTCGGCGTCGACCCCGCGGGCCATGCCGACCTCGGCCCACGGCCCCCAGGCCACGGCCGTGCCGGGCATGCCCCGGGCGCGACGGTACTGAGCCAGTCCGTCGAGCCAGGCGTTGGCGGAGCCGTAGGCCCCCTGGCCCGTCCGCCCGAACCAGCCGATGGCCGACGAGAACAGCACGAAGTGCGACAGGTCGTGGGTGAGCTGGTGCAGGTTCCAGGCCCCGAGGACCTTGGCCCGCCACGTCTGCTCCACGACCTCGGGCTGGAGCTTGCGGAGGAGCCCCTCCCCACGGACGCCGGCGCAGTGCACGATCCCCTCGAGGTGGGGGCTGGGGTGCTCCGCGATGTGCTGCAGCGCCGCCTCGACGTCCTCCAGCTCGGCCACGTCGGCCTTCAGGAAGGACCACCCCTCGGTGCCCAGGACCTCGACGGCCTCCTCGTCGGGCTCGGTCCGCCCCATCACGAAGACGTGCTCGGCTCCCTGGTCGAGGAGGCTGCGGACCACGTGACGTCCCACCGACCCCGCGCCGCCGGTCACCAGCCACGTGCCCTGGGTGTCTGGCGCCTCGTGGGCACTGTCGAAGGGCCGCATGCGAGGCACCAGGGCCTTGCCGGACCACAGTGCCGTCATCGGCTCGCCACAGGAGAGAGCGTCGAGGACCCCGGTGGCGTCGTCGTCGGGGTCGAGATCGACGATGCCGCCGTACACCTCGGGGTGCTCCAGCTCGGCGGTGGCGGCCAGTCCCCACACGGCGGTCTGGGGGGCCTCGACGGGCTCGTTCTCCCGCACAGCGACGGCCCCACGGGTCACCCACCACAAGCGAGGACGGGGGGCGGGCTGATCGAGGATCTGCCGCAGGGTCGCCAGGGCGGCTCGGCTGGGCCCCGTCTGGCCCTCGTGCTCGGGGTCGATGGGACTGAAGTCGACGACGTGGTCGAAGCCCTCGAGGGAGTCGCCGGGCTGGACCATCTGAAAGGAGATGTCTCGGGCCTCGAGGGACTCCACGAGGTCCTCGGCCAGGCCCGTGCGGCCGGTGATCACCGCGATGTGGCCCCCCGGGACGTGGGCGGGGGCCGGCGCGTCCTCCCAGGCCCGCTGCAGCAGGGGCAAGCGGACGGACGCGGCCCCCATGGCCTGCTGGGGGGCCTCGACCCAGTGACGGGTGCGCTGCCACGGCGTGGTGGGCAGGTCGATGGGTGGACGCTGGCCGTAGAGAAGCCCGACGTCGACCTGGAGGCCGTGGCTCCACAGGGTGCCGGCGGCCTCCAGCAGGACGGCGAGGGGGTCTCCCCCCTTGGGACCGTGGTCGGCGCTCGGGATGTAGACGCCCTCGTGCTGCAGGCCCGCCATCCCGCACAGGATGGGCCGGGGCCCGATCTCCAGGAAGGTGTCGGCCTGGTGCATCAGCGTGGACAGCGCATCGGCGAAGCGGACGGCGCCCCGGGCGTGCCGAACCCAGTGGTCGGCATCGAGGGTGGAGACGACCTTGCCATCGCCGCAGGCCACGAGGGGCAGGCGGGCCTTGTGGTGGGTCAGCTTGGACGCGACCTCGGCGAGGGGCGCGAGGATCGGCTGCATGAGGGGGCTGTGGAAGGCGTGGCTCACCCGGAGCGGCCGCAGGTCGACCCCGGTGGCTTCCAGGTCCTTCGCGATGGCCTCGACCTCTGAGGCGAGGCCCGCGAACACCACCTCCCGGGGACCGTTGACGGCGGCGATGCTGACGTTGTCGTGCTCGCCCACCAGGCCGGCGACCCGCTCCTCGTCGCACAGGGCGGCCACCATGGCTCCGGCCCCGGCACCGGTGCGAGGAAGCTCCGCCATCAGCCGACCCCGCTCCGCGGCGAGGTGCATGGCGTCGGGAAGGGAGAGGATGCCGGCGACCAGGGCGGCGCTGATCTCGCCGACGCTGTGGCCGACGACGGCCTCGGGCTGCACACCCAGGGTGCGCCAGCGCTCGGCGAGGGCCCACTGGTAGGCGACGAGGGCGGGCTGGGTGTAGCGGGTGTCGTGGATGCGCGCATCGTCGGTCAGGAGCACCTGGCGGAGCTCGTCGGCCCGAAGGGGGATCGACAGGGCGGCGACCTCGTGGATGGCGTCGTCGATGGACTCGCGGAAGACGGGGTCGTCCTTGTAGAGGGCCGCGGCCATGCCAAGGCGCTGGCTCCCCTGCCCGGTGAAGCCCCACACCAGGCGACGGGGACGACCGGCCTCGACGGTGACCGGCTCGAGGTCCGCCTCCCGCAGTCGACGGCGCAGCTCGCTGGGGTCGTTCCCCACGAGGAAGCAGCGCACCCTCCGGGCCGCTCGGCCATGGACGAGGGTGGCTGCGACGTCGGCGGGCTCCTCCTCTCGGAGCACCCGACGCACGCCGCGGACCGTCTGCTTCAGCGCAGCCGGCGTGTGGCCCGACAGCAACAGCAGCTGCTGGCGCGGGGACCGGGCGAGGGCGTCGGCGGCCTCCGGGGCGGCCTCGAGCACGACGTGGGCGTTGGTCCCGGAGATGCCGAAGGAGCTGACCGCCGCTCGGCGGGGCCCCTCACCCCAGGGCTCGGCCCGGCGGGGGATGTGGACGGGGAAGTCCAGGGGGAGGGCCGGGTTCAGCTCGTCGAGGTGCAGGGTCCCCGGGACCTGGCCCCGGTCGATGGACAGGGCCAGCTTGACCAGCCCCGCGACCCCCGCGGCGGTCTCGAGGTGGCCGATCTGGGTCTTGACGGAGCCCATGCGCAGGGGTCGGGTGCGCTCGTGGCCGTACACGGCACGGACGGCACCGACCTCGATGGGATCCCCGAGGGAGGTGCCGGTGCCGTGGGCCTCGAGGACGTCGACGCTGGCGGGGTCGACCCCTGCGTCGCGGAGGGCCCGACGGAGGACGTCCTGCTGAGCGGTGCCCGACGGCACGGTGAGGCCGCTGGCGTGACCATCGTGGCCGACCGCGCTGCCCCGGATGACGGCGTGGATGCGTCGCCCCTGGGCGAGGGCGTCGGAGAGGCGCTCGAGGACGAGGACGGCGCAGCCCTCCCCGCGGACGTAGCCGTCGGCTCCCCGGTCGAAGGTGCGGCAGCGGCCGGTCGGAGACAAGGCGCGGATCTGCGACAGGTAGACCATCGCCTCGGGGGAGAGCAGCGCGTTGACGCCGCCCACCAGCACCCGGTCGGCCTCGCCGTCCCGCAGCGCGCGGACGCCCAGGTGGGTGGCGACCAGCGAGGAGCTGCACGCGGTGTTGACCGCCATGGACGGGCCGCGGAGCCCGAGGGTGTGGGCGATGCGGCCGGCGGCGAAGCTGGACTCGTTCCCGGTGCCGGACCACGGGTAGCTGTCGGCGTCGTCGCCCTCGGGGTCCCGGAGGCGGTCCCAGTACTCGGAGCGCCCGATGCCCACGAACACGCCGGTGTGGGAGCCGTCGAGGCTGTCCGGAGCGATGCCCGAGCGCTCCAGGGCCTCCCAGCTGACCTCGAGGAGCATGCGCTGCTGCGGGTCGAGGGTGGCGGCCTCCCGAGGGGCGATGCCGAAGAAGTCGGGCTCGAAGGACTCCAGGCCGCCGACGAAGCCGCCGGTGCGGGCCACCGTGCGGCCCGGGGTGCCAGGCTCGGAGGCGTACCAGGCCTGGGCGTCCCAGCGCTCGATGGGTACCGGTCCGACGGCGTCGGCCCCGTCCATCAGCAGCTCCCAGTAGGCCTCCGGATCCGGGGCGCCCGGGAAGCGGCAGGACATGCCCACGATGGCGATGGGCTCGTCGGACCGAAGCTGGACAGCCGGCGCGTGGACGGTGGCGTCGCCGAGGCCCAGCTCCACCAGGATCCACTCCGACAGGTCGGTGACGTTGGGGTGGTCGAAGGCCGCCGTGGCGGGCAGCTGGGTGGCGAAGTGCCCGCGGAGCGCCTCCACCAGCTCGACGGCCATGACCGAGTCCAGGCCGAGCTCGAAGAAGCCCTGGTCGGGGTCGATCGGGGCGTCGACCTCGAGCCCGAGGACCTTCCGCAGGTGGGCCTCCACCGACTCCTGCACGGCCCGCACCCGGGCGTCGGCGGGGAGACGCTCCAGGTCCCGCTGGGCGGTGTCGGCGACGACGGGCGTGTGGACCGACTCGCTCCCCCGCATGCGGTCGAAGAGCGGACGGGGCCGGCGGGCGGTCACCAGGGGGAGGAAGCGGGCCCAGTCGACGTCGGCGAGGACGACCACCGGGGGCGTCCGGGCGCCGAGGAGGGGGGCGAGGCTCCCCAGGGCGGCGGCGGCGTCGAGGGGCCGAACGCCCATGCGGGCGAAGGTCTGGTTGTCCTCGTCGCTGACCATGCCGCCGACGGCCCAGGGCCCCATGGCGACGGCGGTCGCCGGCTGCCCCTCGGCGCGCCACTGCCGGGCCAGGGCAAACAGGGCGGCGTTGGCTGCGCTGTACCCGCCGAGGTCGGCGCTTCCCCACACCGCGGCGACGCTGGAGAGCAGCAGCAGGAAGTCGAGGGGCTGTCGGTCGAGGGCCCGTCGGAGGGCGAGGGCACCGTCGAGCTTGCTGTGGAAGGGCTCCACGAAGGTGTCGCGGTCGACGGTGGCGAGGGAGCCCTTCGCGGAGACTCCTGCAGCGTGGACCACGCCGCGAATCGGGCGCTGGATGGCCTTCAGGGCGGTGCGGAGAGCCACGGCGTCGGCCACGTCGGCCTGGACGACGCGGACCTTGACGCCGCGCTTCTCCAGCGCAGCGACGCCGGCCTGACGGGGGCCGTCGCCGTCGAGCCCGGAGCGGGAGACCAGGGCGAGGTGGCGGGCGCCCAGGTCGACGAGCAGGCCCGCGATGGCGAGACCGACCCCTCCGAGGCCGCCGGTGACGACGTAGGCAGCGTCGGCGGCCAGGGCGGGCGGCGGGGCGTCGACGGGGGGGAGCTCGGCCAGCCGGGCGACCCGGGCTCCGTTGGGGTCGATGCGGACGACGTCGTCGCCGGTGGAGGTGGCGAGGACATCGGCCAGGTGCTCCATGGCCGCCTCGTCGAGGTCCGGCTCCATGCGGAGCAGCCCCCCCCACTTGCTGCCGAGCTCGACGCCGGCGGTGGCGGACAGGCCGTCGAGGAGGAGGGCGTCGGCGTCCCCCATGGTGCCGCCGACCACGGCCCAGAGGCTGGTGAGGTGGGGCCGACGGAGGTGCTCGACGAGGCGCCAGGCGCCGTCGATGCCAGGCTCCAGGAAGACGACGGCGTGGTCTGCCTTGGGGGTCAGGCTGGGGACGCAGTGGGCGTCCGCGCCGCGGTCGTGGAGGATGGACTGGAGCGCACCGCCCACCGCACCGGGGTTGCCGACGATGTCCCAGCGGCCCGCGGCAGGACGGGCGAGGTCGGAGCCGTAGGTGACCCAGTCGATGCGGTGGAGCGGAACCCGGGCGCCTCGGAAGGCGTTGCGGGAGGGAAGGGGGTCGACCCAGTGGCGCTCTCGCTGGAAGGGGTACGGCGGCAGGGGGGCCCGCGGGACGTTGCGGTGCAGGGCGGGGGTCGCGGGACGGGCGCCGGCGAGCCACAGGGAGCCGAGGGCGTCGAGGAGGCGCTCCCGATCCGGGTGATCGGGATGAAGGGCCCCCACCCAGGAGGTGGTGGGCGCGGTGCGGGACCCCGCGGAGGTGAGGATGGCCCGGGGGCCGCACTCCACGAAGTGCTCGATGCCGTCGGCCACGGCGCGCTTCACGGCGTCGGCGAAGCGGACGGTGCCCCGGAGGTGCGTCCCCCAGAAGGCCGGCGTGGTGATCTCCTCGCCCACGAGCTGCCCGGTGACGGCGCTGTAGAGCGGGAGCTCGGGGACCCGGAGGGTCAGCCCGGCCACCACGTCCTCGAAGGGAGCGACCGCCGGGTCCATCAGCGGGGAGTGGAAGGCGTGGGAGACCGTGAGCTCCGTCGTCTTCAGGCCCCGGGCAGCGAAGCGCTCCTTGGCCTTCTGGACCGCGAGGCGCTCGCCGCTGATCACCGCCTCGTCCGGGGCGTTGATGGCGGCGATGTCGACGGGGAGCTCGAGGTCCCGGAGGACCTGACCGACCTCGGCGGCATCGGCCTGGACCGCGACCATCGCGCCGGTGCGGGGAAGGGCCTCCATCACCCGACCCCGGGCGGTCACCATGGCGACGGCGTCCGGCAGGTCGATGGCGCCCGCGACGCAGGCGGCGGTGATCTCGCCGATGCTGTGGCCCAGCACGCCGACAGGCTCGATGCCCCACGATCGCCACAGGGCCGCGAGGGCGTAGCCCATGGCGAACAGGGCGGGCTGGGTCCACTCGGTGTCGTGGATCCGGGTGCGGTCGTCGGGGGCGAAGATCGCCTGAAGCAGGGACGTCTCGCCGGTCCAGGCAGCCTCGACGGCGTCCATGGCGTCGCGGAAGACGGGCTCGGCGTCGTACAGGGTGCGGCCCATGCCGGGGCGCTGGCTCCCCTGCCCCGTGAAGGCGAACACGACGTCGGGGGCCCGCTTGCTCTTTCCCCTGCGCCAGGTCGGTGCGACCTCCGGGTCCTCCCCGAGCAGGGCGGCGGCCCGGTGTCGGTGCAGGCTGCGGCCGACGGTGGCAGCGGCCGCGACCTCGGCGGGGACGAAGCCGTCGTCGAGGCCCCGCTGGACCTGATCGATGCGGGCCTGCAGCGCGGCGGAGGAGTGGCCGCTGACCAGGACCAGGGCGGGGTGGCGGGTCTGGACGGGCGGCGGCGTCGGCGCGGCCTCGACGACGATGTGGGCGTTGGTGCCCGACAGGCCGAAGGAGCTGACGCCGGCTACCCGAGGGCCCTCCCAGAGGACCCGCTCGAGGGGGATCTGGAGGCGGCTGTCCTCGAGGCGAATGCGGGGGTTGAGGGTGCGGAGGTGCAGGTGGGGCGGCACGACACCGTCGCGAACCGCGCCGACAGCCTGGATCAGGCCCGCGACGCCGGCGGCGGCCTCGAGGTGGCCCATGCGGGTCTTGGTGGAGACGACCCGGCAGGGGGCGTCGCCCTCGCCGTAGACGGCCCGGAGGGCGGTGAGCTCGATGGGGTCGCCCAGCGGAGTGCCGGTGCCGTGGGCCTCGATCAGGCCGACGGTGCTGGCGGGGATGCCCGCATCGTCGAGGGCGGCGCGGATCACCGCCTCCTGGGCGCGGGCGGAGGGGGCGGTGAGTCCGTTGCTGCGCCCGTCCTGGTTGACGGCGGTGCCCCGGATGACGGCGAGGACGGTGTCGCCGTCGCGCTGGGCGTCGGAGAGGCGCTTGAGGACGACGAGGCCGCAGCCCTCGCCCCGGACGTAGCCGTCGGCGGAGGCGTCGAAGGCGCGGCACACACCCGACGGGGAGAGGGCCTGGAGCTCGGCGAAGTAGGTGTGGGGCTCCGGCGCGAGGAGCAGGTTCACCCCGCCGGCCAGGGCGGCGTCGATCTGGCCGAGGCGGAGGGCCTGGACGGCGAGGTGGACGGCGACCAGGGAGGAGCTGCAGGCGGTGTGGATGGAGAGGGCCGGCCCGGAGAGGCCCAGGGTGTAGGCAATGCGGCCCGAAGCGACCGAGGAGAGCGTGCCGGTGCCGGACCAGGCGTCGATGCGGTCGGAGCAGTCGGCGAGGAAGGTGCGACGGCCGTAGTCGGACAGGCCCATGCCGATGTAGGTGCCGATGGGCTGGCCCTGGAGGCCGTCGGGAGCGATGCCGGCGTGCTCGAAGGCCTCGACGGCGACCTCGAGGAGGAGCCGCTGGGACGGGTCCATGACCCGGGCCTCCCGGGGGGAGATGCCGAAGTAGCCCGCGTCGAAGGTGTCGACCGAGTCGAGGAAGCCGCCGGCGTCGGGCACCACGCGGCCGCTGACGGTGGGCCCGGGGGGGCTCCAGCGGTCGGCGGGGACGGGGCCGACGGCGTCGCGACCCTCGCGGGCACTGGACCAGGCGTCGATGGCGTCGTGCACACCGCCGGGGAGGCGGCAGCCGATGCCGATGAGGGCGATGGGTTCGGAGGCCATGGCTGGGCAGCCTACCGCAGCGGGGGGCCAGTCACCATGGGGGCCAGCGCCGGGTGCGGGCTGCGGACGCTTTCCCCCCGATTTTGCGGACGGCCCGACGTTTTCCCACCCTGTGGGCCAACGGTTCGGCGGGCCGGGCGGACCCGGTCGATGACCTCCACGGACCAACGCTGGGAATGGCCCATGACGGGCGGGCGCCGCGGCGCGGTGTTGGCAGAGAGGCCCCGAAGACGATCCGGCGTTGGCAACCGAGGCGGGAAGACGTCGTGGTGGGCGAAGATGGAACCTCCTCACGCCCGTGAGGTCCATGAATCACGTGCTTCTCGTCGCCCTGCTTGCCCACGCCGAGCCCCCGCTGCGCCTCGCCCTCGAGACCGAGGCGGGCCTGGAGCCACTGCCGTGGGTGATCGCCCACCCCGACGACCCCCTCCACGGAGAGGTGGAGCCAGCCCAGCGGGCCCCCAGAGGCCGTGGGCGCGGGCCGTCGGCGACCCTCGCCCCGGACCAGACGGAGCTGCGCATCCCCGTCACAGCGTCCGCACCGCACCGGGTCGACGTGTGGTGGATCGACATCGACGACGGCACCGACTGGGTGACCGAGGCGACGATGCTGCGCCGCGGGCACCCCGGCCTGGTACCGACCCCCGACAGGAGCTGGACCGTGCCCGTGGAGGACGGGGCCGTGCGGGTGGACCTCGCCGCGCTCGAGCCCCTGCGCACGCCCATCCTGCTGCGCGTGACGCCCGACCGCGAGGAGGCCCGAGTGGCCTGGGCGAACCTGGTGCAGCACGCCGCCGTCGCCGTCCACCAGGTCTACGCCACCGACGGCACCTGGTTCCTGGCCAGCGACCGGGGGACGGGACGTCCGCGGGAGGGGGTCACGATCCGAAGGGGGCCCGACACCACGACCACCGACGCCCAAGGCGTCGCGCACCTGCCGCCGGGCCGAGCGGGAGAGCAGGTGGTCATGGACGACGGCACCTGGCTGACCGCCATCGGCCACACCCCACGGGTGCGGCCGCCGCCTCCCCACCACCCCGGCTGGCGGATCGGGGTGGACCGCGACCACCTCACGGCCGGCGACGTCGTGCAGGTCGCCGGGTGGGTCCAGCCCCGCCCCGGCGAGACGGTGCGCTGGCAGTGGACCGTGAACCGGGACGTCATCCCCGGCGCCCCTATCGAGGTCGGCCCCACCGGCGCCTATGGCTTCGAGCTGACAGTGCCGGAGTTGGAGACGGGCATCGAGGGGCGGCTGTCGTTGATCGCCGACGGGCCCGAGGGCGAGCGGGAGCTGGCGACCCGGCGCCTGCGGATGGTGCACCCGTCCCGCCGACCCGTGGAGGGCCTGCGCATCGAGCCCCTCGACGAGCAGGTGGGCCCCGACGAGCCCCTCCGCTTCCGCGTCCACACCGGGTCGAGCGAGCCCACCGAGGTGGACCTGATCGCCACCTACGCACCCGCGGCATGGCCCATCGGAGGGAGCAGCGAGGCCCTCCACGTGGGCCCCTGGCCCGACCCCCTCCCGCCGATGGACAACGGCCAGCGCCTGAAGCGCACGGTCTCCGACGGGGAGGTGATCCAGCTTCGCGTCACGGAGGCGCCCCCCTACCCGGCCTGGGTCTCGCTGCGCCCCCGCGAGCACCAGGGCCCGACGGCCTCAGTGCGGGTGGCGACGGCGGACCTCGTCCTGGCCATCGAGCGACCGTTCTGGGGCTCTCGAACCCATGATCCCAAGCGCTTCTCCTTCTCGGTCCTCGACCTCGGCGGGAAGCCGGTCTCGGGGGTGCCCATCCACGTCGAGCTGGAGCGCCTCGACCGTGCCGACGCCCCCTACCCCCACCGACGTCCCGTCGAGGGCGGGGGCACGGTGCGCACCAAGCCCAGCGACTGGGGCGACACCACCCGCGCCCTCACCTTCCCCGAGCCAGGCCCCTACGCCATCGTCGCGACCGTCACCGACGCCAGGGGACGGACCCAGCGCACGGAGATCCGGGAGCACGTGACCGCCCATCCGCTGCACCAGGACGGCCCACTGCTCATCGACGCCCAACAGGTGTCCGTCCAGGCCGTCGAGCACCCGACCATGCCTCCCCTCGACCTGCCCCATCGACGGGTGGGCGACACCACGAAGGTGCCCGTCTGGTCCCACCCGCAGGCCTGGTTCGGCCTCGGCGACACCTCCTGGACCTGGACGTGGACTCGCCCCCCCGACGACCGAATCAGCGGCGAGCCCCTGGACCTGAGGGTCGACGTCCCCCTCGGGCCTGCCCGGGTCTGGCTCCACACGACCCTGGACGGAGAGACCATCGACCAGCGCACCCTCCAGGTGCCGTCGGTCCGCCAGGTGCGCCTCCCCGCCGAGGTCTTCGACGGACGCAGCGGGGGCGCGCTGGACGTACGGGCGGTGGCCATCGCGACCCACGCCCCCTTCGACGCCGAGGGCTGGCCCACCGTCGACGACCCGCGCCCCCACGCCGCCATCGGCCGGTGGCGAGGCGTCTACGACCCCCAGCGCTCCCTCGACGTCCACGTTCGCGGACTGCGAGCCAGCGAGTGCCAGCGCCCAGATGGATGCGCCACCCAGCGCCGCGTCGTCGTACGGGACGGCGACCTGGAGCCGAAAGCCGAGCTGATGCTCGCGGTGGACCTCGACCCGGGCCGCGGCGCCGGCGCTGACCCGCTCCCCGACTGGCTGGAACACCCCCGTCCCCCGGGAGGCATGGGGCATGGCACGCTGCCGTGGCCGTCCTCGTCGGCTCCCCGTCAGCCCGACCCGGCGGTCCGCGACCTTCCCTACGTGCGGGAGCTCCTGAGCGGCGGCTTCGGTGGCCGGCTGCCGTCGAAGCTCCCGGACGTCGACCGCCTCGACCCCGTGCTGCACTTCACCGGCGTCGTCCCCACCGACGCCGACGGAGGCCACACCTTCGACCTGCCCGAGGGGCGCGGACCGTTTCGCGTGTGGGTGTGGGCCCGCACCCCCGACGGGCGCACCGGCTACGTCGACACCCTGGTCGGGGGCACCTAGCGAAAGCGCCCCTCCCCCTCCGCCCGCTCCAGGTACCTCTCGGGGAAGCCCGGCCCCGGCTCCACCACCACCGAGCGCGGGTCGATAGGCCGGCCCGTGTGCCGGTCGACCACGACAGGGTCCACGGGCTCCCCGCTCGCCCGGTCCTTCAGCACGATGGGGGCACCGTCGGGGGCGAGCCAGTCGTCGCCGAAGCGGATCAAGGCCAGCACCACGTCGAACAGGGCCCGTCCCTTGTCGGTGAGCCGGTACTCGTGGCGCACCGGACGCTCCTGGTAGGGCACCCGGGCGAGCACGCCGTCGTCGACCAGGCGGCTCAGCCGCTGGGTCAGCACGTTGCGCCCGATCCCCAGGTTGGCCTGGAAGTCCTCGAAGCGACGCACGCCGTAGAAGGCGTCCCGGAGGATGAGCACCATCCAGGCATCGCCGAGCAGATCGACGGTTCGAGCGACGGAGCAGGGCCAGTGATCGAAGCGGGTACGTGCCATGACCTTCCTCTAGTCAGTTGCTTCAAGGAACGCACTGCGCTAGTCCGTTCCTTGAGAGAACTTACTGGAGGTCTCCATGCAGCTCGCCCTGATCCGCGGCTTTCACCACCTGGCCGGCACGGTCGCCCCCCACTGGACGGCGCGCCGCGCACGGGTCCTCTTCACCCACCCCCGCCGCGGCTCTCGGCGCCCCTGGGAAGAGGCGGTGCTCGCGAAGGCCGAGCGCGTCACCCTCGACGTGGGCTTCCGGGCCCTGCGCTGGCGACCCGAGGGGGAGCCCGTCGGTCGGGTGCTGTGCATGCACGGCTGGGAGGGGCGAGCCACCCAGTTCGGCACGCTGGCCGACGCCCTCGTCGACGCTGGCTACGAGGTGCTCGCCCTCGACGGTCCGGGGCACGGGGAGTCTCCGGAAGAGCAGGCGCACCCGGTGGCCTTCGCCCGGGCGTTGATGCTCGTGGACCAGGAGCTGGGCCCCTTCGACCACGTCGTCGGACACTCCATGGGCGCTGGCGCCCTGGTGGTGGCCCTCTCGTGGGGCCTCCGCGCCGAGCGGGCCGTGCTGCTGGCGTCCCCGTCATCCATCGAGGGGGTCCTCGGCCGCTTCGGCACGTTCATCGGCCTGCCGGACCGCTGCAAGGGCCTGCTGATGGACGAGATGGGGGCCCTGGTGGGCGTGCACCCGGAGGGCCTCCACATCGCCGCCATGGCCGACGGGCTGGTGCAGACGGCGCTGGTCCTCCACGACCCGGAGGACGTCGAGGTCCCGGTCGAAGACGGCCGCGCCATCGCCGAGCACTGGCCCAACGCCCGCTGGGAGGAGGTGCGCGGTGTCGGGCACCGGCGCATCCTCCGAGATGGTGCCACGGTCGAGCGGGTCGTGGCGTTCCTCAGGGCCTGATCACTGCACCTCCTCCACCGGATCGTAGGAGGGGTCCTGGGCCGACGAGAGCAAGGTGTACGTGATCACCACCTCGTCGAGGGGCTCGGGCACGAAGGTATGGAAGGCGATCGCGTTGCGGGACCCGTCGTAGATGTAGTCCCCCACGCCCTCGGGCCCCTGGACCATGGGGATCACGGTGACCTGCCCGCCGGCCGCCCTCTCCACGTGGACGTGGAGAGACTCCGGGATGGGGGCCTGGGTCAGGAAGTACTCCCGCTTGAAGCCACTGGCCTGCACGCCGAGCTCTTCGAGGAGCTCGTCGTAGGCGTCTGCGTGGATGTCCCAGGTGATGCCACCGATGGCTCGGGTCACGTCCATGTAGCGGTCGCCGGTGTCGAAGGGGTCACAGTCGCCCCCGCTCGACGGAAGGCACACCACCGACGAGAAGGTCCGGTCCTCCAGCACCTCCGCGAGGCCGTCGTACCAGTCGATGAACTCCGGCTTGGAGACGAGCTCGGGGTCCATGGTCTGGGACTGGTCGTCTTCGTCGGAGAAGGCCACGGTGTGGATGGCCGCCCCCGCCCTCAGGAAGCCGGCGTTGTCGGTCTCGGCTTTCAGCTCCAAGGCAGCGTAGGTCGCAGCGAGGCCCCGCTCGTCACCTGATCCGCCGGTGCCGAGGCTCACCAGGCCCACGAAGGTCTGGTGGGCCTGGTCGGCGCCCATGGTGTGGTCGATCCAGCGCACGCCAGCCGCCGAGGCGAGGCTGCCCTGGAGGGGGTCGCCCCGGGTGTCCATGTCGGTGCTGGTGACGCCGATGTGGTAGTCGAGCCCCGATCCGAGGAAGAACTCGAGGAAGTTGGGAAACGCTCGTCCCAGCTCGTCCTGCTCGTCCTGCATGGAGAGGGAGTTGTCGACCACGAAGAGGACGTCGACCTGGGGGGTGTTCACCTGGACGACCCGGTCCGTCACCGTGGGGTCGTCCAGCTCGCCAGGCTGGGAGTCCGGGTACGATTCCGTGTCGCTGTAGAGGCCGATGTCGGAGCGACAACCAAGGGCGCCGAACAGCAAGCACACGGGAAAAAGGCGCACGTAGGGAAGGGGCATCGCTGGTGCCTCGTTGTTGGGGTTGGGTACCGCGCCGGACGAGCGCGGCGGACACCCCCCCATGACCGCTCCCGCGAATCGCCGTCACTCGTCGGCTATCGACGAGCGCTCTCCACGCCGGATGTGCGCCGTCGGTCTGGACCCCTCAGGCGAACACGCCCATCGGGAGCCGCAGGTAGCGGAGGCCGTTGCTGTCGGGGTCTGGCAGCACACCCGCCTGGGCGTTGACCTGCAGCGACTGGAAGATGAGGTGCGGGGGACGAAGGGTCTTGTCACGGGCGGTGCGGAAGGCCACGAACGCCGACTTGGTGTCGGTCGCCTTGAGGTGCTTGTTGCTGACCTTCTGCTCGCCAATGGTCGTCTCGTACCGCAGCGCCCGCCCCCCAGGCTGGTAGTCGTGGCCCACGAACACCCGGGTCGCGTCGGGCATGGCGTACAGCCGCTGGATGGACTCGTAGAGGTCCTCGGCGGAGCCACCGGGGAAGTCGCAGCGGCCGGTGCCGAAGTCCGGCATGAACAACACGTCGCCGGTGAAGAGGGCGTCGTCGACCTTGTAGGTGTAGCAGGCCGGCGTGTGCCCGGGACTGTGGATGGGCTCGATGGTGAGGCTTCCCGCCTTCAGGGGCTCGCCGTCCGTCATCAGGGTGTCCCACTGGCGACCGTCGGTGGGGAAGCCCTCGTCGAAGTTGAAGATGCCCTTGAACGCATCCTGGACGACGGTGATCTGGCCGCCGATGGCCGTCTTGCCGCCGACGAGCTCCTTGAGCGCGTCCTGACCGGAGAGATGGTCGGCATGGGCGTGGGTGTCGATGATGTAGTGGACGTGGAGGCCCAGCTCCCTCACCGTGTCGGCGATCCGGCGGACCGAGACGTCCGAGACGCGGACGGCCGACGGGTCGAAGTCGAGCACAGGGTCGATGACCACGGCATCCTTGGTGTCTGCGTCGTACACCAGGTAGCTCAGGGTGCAGCTGGCCGGGTCGAAGAAGTGGGTGATGTTCATGGGGTGCCTCCCTGATGCCCCGTCGTTCGCGGTCCGCGGGGGCTGGCGGGTTGATAGAACATCGTGCACAGCACGTGCCAATGCATCCGTTGGGGATCAGGTCAGGCCGTGAGCCTTGAGCTTACGGTACAGGGTGGACCGGGACATTCCCAGAGCCGTGGCCATCGCGCCGCGCCGGCCACCGTGGGCCTCCCACGCGTCGAGGAGCAGCTGTCGCTCCCGGTCCTCGAGGGTCGTGATGGGGGTAGGCGGTTGGCCGCTGTACACCTCGTGACCCTCCCCCCGCAGCTCGGGAGAGAGCTCGTCGAGCTGGAGGACGGGCCCCTCGCCCAGGACGAAGGCCGCCTGCAGCACGTTCTCGAGCTCCCGGACGTTGCCGGGCCAGGCATGCGCACGCATCGCCTCCCAGGCCGGACGGGAGATCTCGCGGATCTGCCGGTCGCTCCGCTCGTTGAAGCGGTCGATGAACACCCACGTGAGGAGCTCGAGGTCCCCGGTGCGCTCCCGGAGGGGCGGCATGCGCAGCACCACGACCCGCAGGCGATACATCAGGTCTTCCCGAAACTGTCGCTTCTCCACGAGCTCGCGCAGCGAGGCGTTGGTGGCCGAGACGATACGGACGTCGACGGCCCGCTCGGTGGAGCCGCCGAGCGGGACGTAGCGCCGATCCTGGAGAACACGGAGCAGCCGCCCCTGGATCTCGAGGGGAATCTCGGCCACCTCGTCGAGGAACAGCGTGCCCCGGTCGGCCATGGCAAACAGCCCGTCCCGACTCCGCACGGCGCCGGTGAAGGCGCCCTTCACGTGGCCGAAGAGCTGACTCGCCAGCATCTCGGAGGTGAAGGTGGCGCAGTTCACGGCTTGAAAGGGATGCTTCGCGCGAGGGCCCGACTGGTGCAGCGCTCGGGCGGCGAGCTCCTTCCCCGTCCCGCTCTCTCCCCGCAGGAGCACCGTGATGTCGGAGCGAGCGGCCCGCTCGAGCTGGCGGAAGAGAGCGTACATCTCCGGGGCCTGGGTGAGCAGGCCGTGGAAGTCGCGGGGTGAGAGGTCAGGCCGTCGCACACGCATGACCCATCCTGACACGAACTCGGACCCGGGACCAGGAGGGTCGCCATCGCCCGACCCCTGCCTCGACGTCGGCGTGCCGCAGCTCCGGCGAGGCGCCGACCGAGACACGACCACAGGACACATCGTGACAATCGGTGTTCCGAGTATGGCACGGAAGCTGCTGTCCATCGATACGGCCCGGGCACGAACCCCTGGCGCCTGTCTGAGGTGACCCATGAACCTGTCCCCCGACTTCGACCCCGTGAGCGCCGCGGCCGGAGGGGTCCTGATCGGACTCGCCGCCTCCGCGATGATGCTCGGGCTCGGTCGCGTCGCCGGCATCAGCGGCATCTACGGCGGCCTGCTCCATCCCAAGGCCGGTGACGTCAGCTGGCGACTCGCCTTCCTGGGCGGCCTGCTGCTCACCGGCCTCGTGGCGAGCCTGTGCACCACCGACCTGATCGTCGCCACCGACACCCGCTCCCTCGCCACCACCGCTGCGGCCGGGCTGGTCGTGGGTGTCGGCGTCCGCATCGGCAACGGCTGCACCAGCGGCCACGGTGTGTGCGGGCTCGCCCGCTTCTCCCGGCGCTCCCTCGTCGCGACCGTGACCTTCCTCGCCACCGGCGTCGCGACCGCGACCATCATCCAGATGCTCTTCGGAGGCGTCGCGTGAAGACCACGCTCACTGCTCTCTTCGCAGGCATCCTGTTCGGCGTGGGCCTCGTCGTCTCCGGCATGACCCGAGCCGACAAGGTGATCGACTTCCTCGACGTGGCCCACCAGTGGGACCCGAGCCTGGCCTTCGTGATGGTCGGCGCCATCGGCGTACACATGGTGCTCCTCCGCGTCGTCCTTCAGCGTCCGTCACCGCTCTTCGCCACCTCCTTCGGCATCCCCACCCGAACCGACATCGACCCCCGGCTGGTGGGCGGTGCGGCCCTGTTCGGCATCGGCTGGGGCCTCGGCGGCTACTGCCCGGGCCCCGGGCTCGTCTCGTCGATGAGCGGCGCAGGCAACGCGGTGGCCTTCGCCCTGTCCCTCACGGTGGGCATGTACCTGGTCCGCCTGTGGGAGCTGCACCGCGCCGCGTCCCAGGACAAGCGGACGCCCAGACCACAGCGGAGCACCGTGGGGCGTACGTCCGGCCAGGCTTGAGGGGTCACACAGGCTCGGTCACCATCGAGCCCGGTGCCCGGCCGTTCACCGCCACCAGCCCCCGGTACATGACGACGTGGATCCAGGCCCCGACGACCTGGACCAGCGGGGCTCCGAGGCCACAGGTGAACAGGGCGACGAAGGCACCAGCCATGCCCAGCAGCACCATGAAGGCCCCAGCGAGGAGGCGATGGCCCCTGGTGACCCGCACACACTCTGCCAGGGCGGCCATGGGCCCCAGCTGCTGGTCCACGAGCACCACGCCCAGGAACTGCGTGAAGGTTCCGATGATCAGGCTCACGGGCATGAACAGCGCGACGTTGACCCCTGCGACCGCGAGGGCCTCGAGGGGGGCCAGGTGTCCGTAGTGCCAGGCGACGCCGGCCCCGACCGCGGGAAGGAACAGCACCGAGGTCACCAACAGGACCACCACGTTGGCGATCAGGAGCTTCGCGGCAGCCCACAGCTCCCCGACCAGCATGGAGAGCTCCGGCTTGCCCCCGCGCACGCCCGTGAGGAACATCCGGTAGGCCCCCACCAGCAGCAGGGTCGACAACAGGCCCTGCGCGAGGGAGAGCATCGAGCTGGCGAGGTTGGACAGCTCCGGCGGGAGTCCCAGCGCTGCAACGGCGACCCCCACGAACACACCGAAGACCATGCCAACGGGGATCATCACCAGGGCGACACCCATGAGGATGGCTGCGGGTACGCCCGTCTCCATCGGGAAGCGCTGCACGTTCTCGAGGACCCGCCCAGCGACGGCGCCCAGCTCGACCTCGACGGGGGGTGTGCCGTCTCCATGGCCAGGGCTGGGCACGCCCATGGGGCTGCTGCCCGTCGCGAAGGGGTTGTCATCAGAGAGGGACATCAGGCCTTCCAGGGGTCGTCGATCAGACCTTGGTAGTGGGTCAGCGAGTGGTACATGACCCCCTCCATCAGCAGGACTGCGGGGGCGAGGAACAGGTAGCCGATGCCGAGCGTGAGGCAGGACGCCACGAGCAGGAGCACTCCCGCCATCATCAGCACGAAGAACACGGTCATCTTGTAGCCGTCGGTCAGTCGCCAGGACTCCTTCATGGCCTCGATCGGGCCGACACCCCGGTCGACGATCACGTAGTTCACGAACAACAGACCGGTGGCCACCACGACCGCAGGAATCGCCATCAGGGTGACGTTGACGAGGAGCATCACCGCGCCGCTCTCCATGGACATGGCCCCCGCCGAGGCAGCGCCGAACGCGATGAACCCCGGCGCCAGCGTGACCATCGCCGCCAGCCCGATCAGGATCTGGGCGCCCAGGGCAGGCAGGTAGGAGCCTGCCTCCCCCACGATCATGCCAACGTGGGCGTCCTGTCCGCGGGTCACGTGGATGAACACCCGGGTCGCCCCGAGGGTGAAGAACAGGGCCACCAGCTGCTGCAGGAGGGAGTTCCCCACGCTGAGGAGCTGCAAGAGCAGCTGCGTGTCCCCGGTCATCGCCTCGGCCATCATGTCGATGGCGAAGCCCGACGCACCGAACACCAGGCCCGGACCGATGATCGCGCCCATCGCCGCCAGCACCACGCCGACGTTGTTGCTGAAGACCTCAAAGCAGCGCGTCAGGATCTCCCCGACGTCCATGGGCACCGGCTCGAGGAGGTCGACCCGTTCGTGCTCGGCCCGCTCGCCGACCTCGCTCTGGCCTGGGGCGAATGGATTGTCAGCTTGGCTCATGGTCCTCTCCGGGCAGGTGACCGTAGCCCACCCCTCGCGGTACGCATCCCCACGCCCAGCTCTTTCCCCCATGAGGTACGCTCGACCCATCCGAGGGAGAACGCGGCATGAGTTGGTCGGTCCTGGCAGGCGCAGGTGGCACCACCGCCTGCATGCTCTTCGCCGCCGTCCTCGTGTTCCTGATCGTCGCCTTCGTGGTCGTTCGCCGGCTTCGCAGCGGGCCCGCGCCCGTGGAGGCCGCGCCCGCCCTCCCCTCCGACGCCCACCTCGACGCCGACCGACGCCCCCTCGGAGCCGTCACGTCGTCCGCCGTGCGCCGGGAGCTGCTGCTCCATCGGCTCGAGCCCGCTCTCGGCTACCTGGGCGAAGAGCTGCAGGTCGTGAAGGGAAGCAAGGGGGACCTCCGCTTCCGAGGCGCCATCCGTGGCCACCCTGCGGCGATCGACATCGACGCCGGGGGCCGCATCACCCGCGCCCAGGTGGAGGCCGACTTTCCCCCGGGGAACCTGACCCTCCACGCCCGCAAGGCCGCCGACGACCCCGACAGCGTCTTGCTGATGCTCGACGGCCTGCAGGTGGAGGCGCTGTTGACCGAGCTCAGGGAGGCCAAGGTCGCCTCGATGCAGCTGAGCGCCACCGGCATCCGCGCCACCTCCGAGGCGCGGCTCCACGACGTGCCCGCCATGGAGGAGACCACGCTGGTCGCCAAGACCCTCGCGGCCCTCGAGAACGCTGTGTCCGTGTGGCGGGACCGCGATGCGATGCCTGCGCCCAAGGGCTCGCCCCCGTCGATGCCTCCTCCCCCCGCGCCGCCGCCCCCACCGATGATGATCGAGGAGCTCACCCGGGTCCCGTGGGACGACGGGCTGAGTGGCCGCGAGCGGGTCGAGCGGGCCACGGCCGCCCTGTTCGGGGTCCTGGAGGCCAGCCTCGACGATCCGCAGATCATGGCTCCCAACGACGACAACGAGGCCGAGATCCGCGGTCGGATCAACGACGTGGGCGTGAAGCTGGTGCTCGACGCCCAAGGCGACTGGAAGGTCGTCGCCAGGATCCCCCGCGTGTCGGAGGCTGCCTGCTTCTACTACGACCCGGAGGCCGGCCCCACCGCCGAGGGGGCGACCCGGGTGTTCGTGGCCGACAGCCTGTACCTCGAGGACACCCCCGACATGATCGCCATGGGGAAGCGCTTCTGCGACAAGCTGGACCCCAGCCAGATCGAGCTCCTCCGCGACGGCATGGCGGTGCTCCCCCTCACCTCCATCTTCTTCGCCACCGACATCCTGAGGGTCGACGGCCGCGGCAAGCTCAAGGACATCGAGGACCCCACCACGATCTTCCAGGGGGTCCTGGACTTCGTGGGCTGGCTCGGCAGCGACATCCCCGCTAGCCAGGCAGCGCCAGGGTGAGCAGCGCCCTCGACCCGTCGGGCAGCTCACCGACCCCGACGTCCCCCTCCGGCAGCTCCCCCTCGAAGCGTCCGACCGCGAGGAGGGCCATCGGCGGGGAGCCCGGCCCCCGCATGGCGACCACGGCGTGGGCCAGACGCTCCGCGGCCACCGCAGCGTCCCCCGAGCCCTCGCGGTCGACCACCAGCACGGCGTAGCGCAGTCCGAAGGCCTCCTGCTCCATCGCCTCGAGCCCGTGGGGTGCCTGGGCGAGGATGGCAGCGCGGTCCCTGTCGGCGTCGAAGCTCACCCGACCGCCCGACGCCGACGAGGCTCCACCGGCCGGAGCCAGCCGCCCCACTGGGCCTCGAGGTGGGCGGCCGCGGCCAGGGTCAGGTCGTCGCGGCCGCGCCGTCCGGCGATCTGCACGGCGATGGGCATGCCGTCGGGCCCGACGTCGACGGGGACCACCGTGACCGGAGACCCGGTGACGTTGAACAGCGTGGTGCTGGCCATGGCCCAGGGGTTGGCCAGGGCCATGCCGCGGTGGCGGGGGGCCGTGCGCACGTAGGGAGGATGCACGATGACGCCGTTGTCGCCGACGAGCTCGTCGAGCCGTGCCTCCAGCTTCGGGGCCAGCGCGGCCAGGCGCTCGGCGCGGGCCGGGAAGTTGGCGAAGAGGCGCTCGAGGAGGAGCATGACCAACACGCCGCCAGCGTGGCGGGATCGACCGAAGGGGTACTTGAGGAGCTCTCGTCGGGCCCGGATGCGTCCGCCGTCGGCCACCAGCTCCTCCAGGGTGATCGGTCCACCAGAGAGCAGCGACGACCAGATGTCGAAGGCCTGATCGAACTCGGGGATGTGGGCCTCGATGACCTGGGCACCGCGGTCGGCGAGGCAGGCTACGGCCTTGTGGACCCCGGCCGCGACCTCGGGACGCACACGGGCTCGCGGGATGCGGGGCATGCTCACGACCCGGAGGGTCGACCAGTCGACGGCGTCGGGCTCGCGCCAGGGGTAGTCGCGGCCGAAGGGGTCGACGTCGTCGGGTCCGGAGATGATGCGCAGCAGCAGGGCGGCATCCTCCACGCGACGAGCCATCGGTCCCACCGTGAGCATGGGCCGCCCCGTGACGGGGTGCGGGGGGTAGTGACCGGTGATGGGGACCCGTCCGCCGCTGGGCTTGTGGCCGACGATGCCGGTGAAGGCGGCGGGCAGGCGGATGGAGCCGCCGGTGTCGGACCCGATACCCAGGGGCGAGCCCCCTGCGGCGATGATGGCCGCCTCGCCCCCCGACGAGCCCCCGGGGGTCCGGTCGAGGTCCCACGGGTTGGAAGTGCGGCCGTAGACGGGGTTGTGGGTCTCGTGCCAGAGCCCCCCTTCGGGAGCGTTGGTCAGCCCGACGACGATGGCTCCGGCCCGGCGGGCTCGCTGGACCACCACGGCGTCGTCCTCCGCCACCCGCCCCTGTCGCGCCTGGATGCCCGAGGTCTGCCGCATGCCCCGCACCCCGAGGAACTCCTTGACCGTCATCGGGACGCCGTGGAGCGGCCCCAGCTCGTCGCCAGCTGCCACGGCAGCGTCGGCCCGGCGCGCCTCGGCCCGGGCGGCGTCGAAGCGCTCGTCCACCACGGCGTTGAGCAGGCGGTTCACGGCCTGGATGCGGTCGATGTGGGCGTCGACCACCTCCACGGAGGAGAGCTCGCGGCGGCGGATGCGCGCCGCCAGCTCGGTGGCCGACAGGGTGAGGAGCTCCGACATCATGCCTCCGGACGGTCGACCACCCTACTCGATCGACAGATGCACCCGGCGACCCCACACGCTGTAGTCGGGTTCCCCCGGGCCTCGTGACTCCCACGTGAGCAGCAGATCCGCACCGTCGTCGGTGAAGCGGGCGCTCAGCGACGGCCGCTCGTCGGCCCGCCCGCCGACCTCGGTGACCGCGAAGGCGTCGGTGAGAGGTGCCCCGCTGACGGGGTCGAGCACCCGCATCCAGGCCTCCGGGGTGCCGCCGTCGTCGGTGTGCTGCCAGGAGAACACCGCGAGGCGCTCCGACAGCACCACCACGCAGCGATCGCCGTCGTGCCCGGGGGGGCCGAGGAGCAGGCTGGGGCCGACGGGGTCGCCCGCGCCGTCGTAGAGACGGCCGTAGGCCCCGGACGCAGCGCCCCTCGAGCTGGTCTTGTCCCGCCACGACACCGCCATCCGGTCCCCGGCGGCCGCGATGGCTGGGCGGGAGGGCCAGGCGGCGTCGAGGTCGTCGGCCCGGAAGGAGCGGGCCGTCCCGTCGGCGGCGTAGATGCGGCCGTGGACCTCGTAGTAGCGCTCGTCCGGCACGGTGGGGTGGTCGTAGGCCTCCGTCCACACGGCGGCGTAGTCGCCAGCGGGGGTGCGGGTCACGTCCGGTGTGGTCATCGCGGAGATCGACATGATGGCCCGGGGCCCCACGAGCCTCAGGTCGGTGTCGAAGGCCTGCATGAGGTGCATGCCGCCGCCCTCGCCGAGGAGGGGGAGCTCCGCGAGGTTGTAGACGAGCACCCCGGAGCCGTCCGGTGCCACGGCGACGTCGGGGGTGTGGACCACGCCCTCGAGCTCGTCGACCCGCACCGAGGGGCCCTCGGGCCGCCCATCCGCCCCGAGACGACGAAGCCATGCGGCGGGCTGCGAGCCGTCCCAGGTGACCGTGAAGCGACTGCCGTCGAAGGCGATGTCGGGCTTGTCGCCTGCGGGGCCGGCGTCGTTGAGCTGGAAGGGGTCCCCTCCGAAGGAGCCGTCGGCCAGGTAGCGACGGGCGAGGGCCGTGGTGTTGGGGAGGGTGCCCGCGGTCCAGGTGAGGACGAAGTCGTCGGCAGGCCCCCACGCAGCCGTGGCGTGGTGGTGGGTGACGCCGGGTCCGGGGAAGGTGAGCTGCACGGCCGGCTCGAGCTCGACCGTGACCGTCGGCAGGCTGGTGCCTGTCTCGCCGGTGTCGCCGGTGGGGACGGCGGCGCCGGTGTCGCCGGTGACCGCGGTGATCTCCGGGCCGTCCGTAGGGTCCCCATCCGTGGCGGGGTCGTCGCCAGCGCAGGCCAGGAGCAACAACAGCATGGCGACAGCGTAGCTTGCTCGGGCCCCACCCGGGGCTGTGGCAGAATCACCGGGCGAGGTGTCTGTGGGTCCGTGGTGGGTCATCGTGTGGCTGGGATGCGGAATGTCGGCCGAAGAGTCGGCCCGGATGGAGGCCCTCGAGGCCCGGGTGACAGCCCTGGAAGCGGAGCGTGAAGCGGCCGCGGCGACCGAGGCCCCACCCGACGCCGCCGAGCGGGAGGCGCGCCTCGAGGAGCTGCGTCGTCGCGTCGAGGCCCGACGGGCGGCACGGACCGGCAGCTCGGGACCCGTCAACGGCAAGGAGCTGCTCCGAGACCGCGACGCGCTGGCCCGCAGCGCCCGGGCCGTCCCCCATCGGGACCAGGCCGACGACATCGATGGCTTCCGGCTCAGCGCCATCCGTTCGGGCTCGCCGCTGGAGCAGCTCGGGCTGAAGAACGGCGACATCGTGCACGCCGTCGAAGGTTTCTCCCTCACCAACGTCGACGAGGCGATGCATGCCTACGAAGCCGTTCAGGACGCCGACCGCCTCACCCTCGCCATCTCCCGAAGGCTGGAGCGGATGGAGCTGACCGTCGACCTCACCGTGCCCTTCGAGGGCGTCGAGGCAGACGACGAGCCGGCCGTGGTCCCCTCCCTCGACCAGCTGCTGGAGGACCCGGAGGCCCTGTCGAAGATGGGGCGGGCCCTCCTCCACCGTGGCCCCGACGGAGCGTTCGACGGCTACCGCCTGAGCGGCATTCGCCGAGGGAGCCCTCCCGCGCTGATGGGCTTCGAGAACGGCGATGTGTTGCACGAGCTCAACGGCCATCCCCTCACGTCGATGGAGGAGGCCATGGAGGCCTACCAGGCCCTCCGGGGAGCCACGGGCCTGGACGCGACGGTCACCCGGCGGGGAGAGCGCATCCAGCTCCGCATCGACCTACCGGCGAGTCCATGACGTCGATGTGGCTGCTGTGGCTCGCCTGCGGGATGCCGGCCGAGGAGGCGGCTCCCCTGGGCGTGGCCCAGCCTCGCATCGACCTGCTGGACGCCAGGCTCTCGTCGGTTCGACCCAAGACCGGGCACGTGCCAGCGGAGGTGCTGGCCCTGCGAGCCCGTCGGCAGGAGCGGCGGGCGCAGCTCCAGAACCTCCGGCAACAGCACAATGGCACCCTCGAGACCACCCGGAAGGTCCGCCGTGCGGTCGACGTCGGCATCACGGTGAAGGAGCTCCTCGCCGACCGGGAGGCCTTGCGCCACCTCGGCGGGGCGCGGCGCCACCACGGGCCCGACGGACGGCCCGACGGCTACCAGCTGTCCGCGATCTACCCGGGCTCGACCCTGGAGCTTCTGGGCCTGGAGAACGGAGACGTCGTGCAGGCCGTGGCGGGCATGCGGGTCGTGCATCCGAAGGGCGTCGAGGCAGCATGGACGAGGCTGCAGGAGCTCGAGCGCTTCGGCGTCGACGTGGATCGAGACGGCGAGGAGGTGTGGCTCGTCATCGACACCCGCACCGTCCTTCCAGACCCACCGGACTGACTACCGCACCTCGGCGGCGGCGCGGCGCATGGCGGCAGCCTGGCGACGGACCCTGTCCAGGGCCTCGTCGGCGTCGGTGCTGGGGGCCGCCGCCAGGGTGCGGGCAGCGTCGGAGGCCGCGCGGCGCACGGCCAGCAGGTCGGCGATGATCTCGCTGCGCCGGGTGGAGGCCGTGTCCATCGCGGCGCGTTCCTGATCGAGGGCGGCCTGCAGCACGGACCGCCCCGGGTCGTCGGGTCCCATGGTGGCGAGACGGGTCTCGAGCGCGGCCGACGCCGACCCTGCGTCGCTCGGTAGGTGCCTGGCCTCCTTCCGCAGCCGGTCGACCCGCTCCCGGAGCTCGTCGTGGGTCTCTCGGAGGGTGCCCCGGGCGGCAGAGGGGACGTCGGTGGTGAGCACCTCCCGCAGCTGCTCGAGGGCGGTGAGCGCGCCGCTGGCGGCCTCCGCGACCGGGTCGCCGTCGTCTCCCTCGGTGAGGAGCGCGTGGGTGGGCACCACGAGGGGCAGCGCGATGGAGCGACGCCACTGGCGGATCACAGCCATGGTCGCGACCAGGCCCAGCAGGGCTGCGACGCCCATGCCCATCGGCCCCGCCAGCGTGCCGAGCCAGCGCACGGCGAACAGGAGCCCCAGGACCAGCGCCAGCTGGGTGGCCACGTACGGGGCCGGGTTGCGATGGCTCGACCAGCGAATGCCGGTGCGCGCCAGGACGCGAGGCTCGTAGCCGTGGCGGCGCGCCACCTCGGCCAGGGTCTCCGCCGTGACCCCGTCGATCCCCTCCGCGAGCTTGAACTCCGGTCGCTCCATGCCACGGGTGGACACCAGGTGCTCCCGGGGAAGCCTCAGGGCGTCCTCCACCGCCCTGAGCAGGCGCGTCTCGTCGCCGGGCCCTGCGTGGCCCCGCGCGACGATCACCGTGTGCTGCCCCGTCCCCACGTGCGCCATCTCCTCTCTCGGCACTACGTACGCCGCCTGCGGGGGCTTGCAAGGCGGCGGATCGGATAGGTAGGCCCATGCCTTCCCACACACCGGGTCCACGCGGCCTGCCCGTCGTCGGCAACCTCCATCGCCTCGCGCGAGACCCCCTCGGCTTCGTGTCGAGCGTCCCCAAGGACTACGGCGACGTCACCCGCTGCAAGGTCGCCGGGCTGACGTACGTGCAGATCGCCGACCCCGCCCTCGCCGACCATGTGCTCCGGGCCCACAAGGCCGACCTGGTGCGCGACCGCACCACCAAGGGCCTCGAGGCGGTCCTCGGGCAGGGGTTGCTCACGTCCGACGGGCCTCGGTGGAAGCGGCAGCGTCGCCTCATCGCCCCGAGCTTCACCCCCAAGCAGCTCGCCGGCTACGCCGACATCATGCGGGCGAGCGCTGCCCGGCGCCTCCCCCCCACCGGCGACCGCAACATCCACAAGGACACCGGCGACGTCGCCCTCGACATCGTGATCCGCACCCTGTTCGGCACCGACGTCGCCGACGAGACCCAGCGTGTCGGGCCCCTCCTCGACGAGATGATGAGCGCCTTCAAGCGGGAGAACCGCACGGTGTGGCGGATGATCCCCCGCTGGGTTCCCGCCCGCCATCGACGCCGGGTCGATCGGCTCAAGCGAGAGTTCCACGGCCTGCTGGACCGCCTCATCGCCCGGGCCCGTGGCGGCGCCCTCGACGACGACCTGTTGCTCTCCCGGCTCCTCGCCGCCCGCGACGACGACGGCTCCGGGATGGACGACGCCCAGCTCCGCGACGAGCTCATCACCCTGTTCATCGCAGGGCACGAGACGACGGCGCTGGCCCTCGCCTACACCTTCCTCCTGCTGGCGGAGCACCCCGAGATCCAGGAGCGGGTCCACGCCGAGCTGGACACCCAGGAGCCCAGCGACGGCCTCCGACGAGGACAGCCCCTCGACCTGCTCGACGCCTGCATCCGCGAGGCGATGCGGATGTACCCGCCGGCGTGGGCCTTCGCTCGCGAGGCCACCGCGGACATCGACGTGGATGGCCACACCCTCCACGCCGGTGAGCAGCTGATGGTGAGCCCCTGGGTGCTCCACCACGACCCCCGCTGGTGGGTCGGCCCCGAGCGCTACCGCCCCGACCGCTGGCTCAACGGCGAGACCGACACGCTCCCCAAGGGCGCGTTCATGCCCTTCGGAGCGGGTCCGCGGGTGTGCGTCGGGCAGTACTTCGCGTGGATGGAGCTGCGGCTGGTGGCCGAGACCTGGCTGCGGTCCAGGAGGGTGCTCCCCTACCCGGGCCCGGCCCCACGCTTGCTCCCCGCGGTCACCCTACGCCCTGCGGACGGCGTCCGCGTGCGCCTGGAAGCGCGCTAGCCGCCAGAAGCTCGTGCGGAGGTTCGGATGTGCCCCGGTTGCAGGAGCCTGCTCGAGGGCTTCGGGCTTCGGGCTACAGGCTGCAGCTCGCTGCAACGGTCCGGGCTGCGGCAGGGCGCAGCGCCACAACGGTCGTCGTAGCTGGTCGACGCGTCCTTGCGTGCTGTAGCCCGAAGCCTGCAGCCTGAAGCCTCGCGCTACGGCCGGCAGACATCCGGCGAGGACCTCCCGGACCCTCGCACTATCCTCCGGTTCCCGCCGCCTTCTCGGACTCCCGCTTCACCCAGGCCGTCGCCCGCTTGAGGCCCACGGTGGCAAAGGCGTTCTCGATGGGGGCCGGCACCCAGCCCGAGGCGCGCACGTCGGCCGAGTAGAAGACGCGGCTCCAGCCGTCCTTGTCGGGGTGGGGCTCCACCCGCCAGAAGCCCACGCTGTCGTCGAAGTCGCTGTGCTTCCGGTAGTCGAGCGTCCACGTCATCCAGCCCTCGCTCGGCTGGTAGCGGTGGCGAATCCAGTACTCGATGCTGACCAGCGGCGCGCCGATGACGAAGTGGACGTCGATCATCTCGCCGTCCTTCCCCTCGACCTCGCAGGACTTCACGTTGTCGACCATCTGGGGGTAGCGGCCGAAGTCGGTGATGCGGGCCCACACGGTTGCGGGGTCCGCATGCACGTCCTGGATAGCGACGCCGCGGCCGGAGGCGCCGTCTCCAGACTTGTCCTGGACCTGCTTGTGGACGGGGTCTCCAGCCTTGAGCGCCGCGAGGTCCTCGGCGGTCAGGGGAACCTCCGGGGGCGCACCCGTGTACGCAGGAAGCACGCCCTGGTGGGGGTGCGGCGCGTTGGCATCCGCAGCCAGGGCAGCGACGACGAGCGACGAGAGCAACATGCGGCCTCCACGAGGAAGACGCCCTTCGTATCCGCTCGAAAAAGGCGCCCCTCCCTCTCTGACACAAACATCGCAGGGCGGACGGGGAGGGAGAGGCGCCGGTTATTCGAGAGAAGGGCCACGACGGGCGCCCGTCGTGGCGGGCGTTCGCGCCCGAGCATCCGAAGACCCCCGGGGGAACGTGTGAGGGGTCGATCACCCCTCGGAGGGCGCCGTGGGGGGCAGGCGCCCCTCGGCCAGCTGCACGTCGGACAGCTCGGGAAGGGTCGGGTCACAGAACTCGACGAACCAGCCCTTGGTCTGGCGGACGTCTTCGTCGATCATCTCGGAGAAGTCTGGCACGGACGCGTTCTTCTCGAGCTCGCGGACCATGGGGGAGGCCTGGCCCGAGCGGATGCAGTGGGCGAAGCGGTTGCGACGCTCGGGGCCACCGAGGGCGGCCGTCACGGCTTCCCGGCAGTTGCCGAGCTTCTTGCGGTTGCCCTTGTCGCAGATCTCCAGCTGGCTGCTGTGGATGAAGTCCTGCCAGCGGTTGTACAGGGCGTCCTCGCGGGCCTCGTCGCGCTGTTCCTTGGTCACGGCCAGCGCGACCTTGGTGTCCTCGAGCTCCTCCTTCGTGGTGGTGAGCTCGACGAGGAGCTGCTGCTTCTCCTCCTCGGCGATGGCGAGGGCTTCCTTGGTCTCGGTGAGCTCGGCCTTCACCCGGGCGAGCTCCTCGCGCAGGGCCTTCCCGGCCTCGGCGCCCCTGCGGATCTTCGCCTCGAGGTCGTTGACCTTCTGCTCCTGCTCGACCTTGGTGCGCTCCAGGTCCGCCACCTTGGCCTGGGCGGTGCCCAGCTCGTCTTCCACGGCCTCGACCTCAGGCGCGCAGGCCGCCTCGAGCTCGGCCTCGGTGGGGGCTCGCAGGACCTCCTTGAGCTCCGGGGACTTCACCGTGTAGCCGGCCGCGAAGCCCACGAGACCGAGGACGATGGCGCCGACGGCAGCGCCGCCGAGCATGGGGATGAGGGCCTTGTTCGTGTTCGACATGGATGACTCCGTGTGGATGTCTGGGAGAGTAGGAGGTCCGCCGGCATCGCTCGACTACACGTCCCCTACAGGCGTCGGCTCGAGTCACGCACGATCCGCAACGCTGCATGGTCGGCGTGGATCCCCACGTTCAGGGGGGGCCCCCTCCGGCGCGGTCGGCGGAGGCCTGCGCCCGAGGTAGACTGGCGCTTCGTCAAGGGGGGCGGTTGACCGCAGAGCTCGAGCTACTACGCGACGACGTGGTCGTACGGGTCGTCCCGGTGGATGGGTCGCTCTCCCTGGGGAGGGACCTGTCGAACCAGCTCGTGCTCTCGGATCCCCAGATCAGCGGCCACCACGCCGTGGTGGAGGAGCGGGGGCCGGGGGTGGTGGTCCGCGACCTGTCCAGCACCAACGGCACCTTCGTCGCGGGTGAGAAGGTGACCGGCTCCGCGTCGCTGGGCCACGGCGACGTGCTGCGCCTCGGGGAGAACGTCCACCTACGGGTTCGCCTCGTCGACGACGACGCAGGCGGGGCGCTGGTCCTTCGCGACGAAGCGGCGGGCACCGTGCACCCCATCCACAGCGAGCGCTTCGTGCTGGGCACCGCCATGGATGCCCACGTGCGCCTGATGGAGGGGCCCGAGCGCGCCGCGACGCTGATCACCCATGCCGACGGCGAGGTCTGGCTGGGCACCGACGACGGGGAGAGACTCCTGGAGCCCGGAGAGCGCTTCGAGGTGTCGGGCACTGCGTTCGTCGTCGAGCTCGCACCGGAGGACCTGCACACCGCGGCCACGCAGCAACCGCTGCAGCAGGCCCGCTACCCCTACGAGCTCACCGTCACCCTCGACGGTGCGGCCGGGAGCCTGGCGCTGCTGGTGGGCCCCGAGGGTCGCTTCGAGTGGCACAGCGAGTCTCGGGTCGCGCTGCTGTACGTGCTGGCGCGGCAGCTGGCCTCGGACCGGGCCGCCCACACCCTGCCGCCCCTGGCGGGCTGGTGCCACGACGAGGACGTCATGGTCGGCGTGTGGGGTCGGGAGGGTCTGTCGGGGGCGGCGAGCAAGTACTCGGTGCTCCTCCACCGTGTCCGCAAGGACATCGAGTCCGCCGGCCTCGACCCTTGGTGCCTGGAGAAACGGCGTGGCGCCACCCGTCTGCAGGTCAAGCAGGTCGTGCTTCCCTGATCACGGCCCTCAGGGGTCGGATGCAGGCCTCGACGTGGGCCTCGAACCAGTCGGGGTCGTCCTGGGCGATGGCCTCGAGACGCCCGCGGGGTCGGCCGTTGACCTCGATGACCCAGGGGCGATGGGCGGGATCCAGCACGACGTCGACCCCGAGCTCCACGACCGACCCACAGACCGTCTCGAGGCGCTCCGCGGTCTGAAGGGCGACGTCCCGCACGGCGTCGACGGCGTCGGGAAACAGCTCCGCGAGGGGATGCACGTCGGCGCCACGCGCGGCGTTGACCACGGCATCGTCCGTCGAGACGCGGGCGACGGGCACCGCGGCCCACCACCCCGCCCCGTCTCGCTGAACGAGCACCCGACAGGCGACGCCGGCCCAGCCCCGTGGCGGGGGGACGGCCTGCTGGAGCAGGGCGGGCTCGGGTCCACCCAGCCCCTCGGCCACAGCCGGCACCGGATCGCCGGGAACGACCCGTCGGACCCCCGCGCCGAAGCTGCCGAAGCGGGGCTTGTGGAAGGCCGCCCCCCATGCGGCGAGGGCCTCCTCGAAGCGGCTGGGGTCGGCCTCGACGAGGGGCTGCGGCACGTCGAGCACCTCGGGACATCGGAGCTTGTCGGCGCAGCGGGCGATCACGTCGGGACCGTTGAACGTCGGGGTGTCGCCGAGGCCGTGGAGGAGGTGGTGGTAGCGCGCCGCCTGGCTGCGGGACGGGAAGCGGTCGAGGGCTCCCACGATCGCCATCTCGGCGGCGACCCAGCCTCCCGGGCGCGGGCGCATGCCGACGAGACGTCCATCGCGGGCCTCGTGGCCGAAGACCACCGGGAGCCCCTCCTGCTCGAGACGAAGGGCCGCCCGACCCAGGGGGAGGGACTCGGGGGGCGCGGGCTCATCCCGGTATGCGCCCACCAACACGCCGACGGCCACGGACACCTCCACTCCCCCTATACTCGCGTGCGCCCCCGGGAGTCTCCATGCGCCTCGTCCTGCCGCTTCTGTTCTGTGTCGCCTGCAAGAAGGACCCGGCCCCTGCGGCCGAGCCCGCGCTGGTCCCCGTGCCCGAGGTCGCCCCCTCCCCCCCGGCGCCCGAGCCTGCGGCGGAGGCTGCCCCGGCTGGGGTCGACGCCATGGTGCAGGCGCTCTCCGCACGGGATCGGGGCCCCGCGTGCGAGGCGGTGGAGGCGATGTCGGACACCCCCGTCGAGGCGCTCCTCCACATCGTCGACCACGTGCCCATGCCGCCCCAGGCACCGATGCGGGCGGCGAACTGCGTGCTGGAGCGTCACGCCGAAGCCGCCAAGGACGACGTGCTGTCCTGGGTGAAGCGGGAGGACACCAAGGGGCTGGGGAAGCTGGTCCTCCAGAAGCTGGACACCCTTCCCGAGTCCATCGCCGTCGACGCAGCTCGGGTCGCCGTGGCCGGGCCCCTGGCGGAGGATGCCGTCGAGGCCGTGCAGGCGTCGCAGCGGGAGGCGGTGCGGGCCGCCGCGCCGTAGCCCTCAGCGGGTCGCCGTGCCCTCGAGCCGGGCATGCCAGGCGGCCTCCAGCTCGGAGACGTCGGCGCCGAGGACCTCCACCACGTCGGCCGAGAGGTCCTGGGAGAGGTAGAGCTCCTTCAGGGCGTCGACCCCGTAGGTCTCGTAGAGGAAGCGGTTGAAGGCACCGGAGCCGCCGTAGCCGAGGTCCGAGCCTCCTCCGGCGCCCCAGAAGTCGTCGATCATCGCCTGGACGCCGGGCAGGTCGCCGCTGGCCAGGTGCTCCGCGGCCCACACGTCGAGGTCGACGCCGTGCCAGGTGCCGTCGACCATCACCGCCATCCCCTCGCCGAGGACGGCGTACCGGGTGTCGCCGATGCGGTGGTGCTGGACGACATGCACATCCTCGTGGGCCCCGACCGCAGCGACGGTGGGGGTGTAGACGGCATGGACCTCGTAGGCGACGACATCGGCGTGGCCGTTGCCGCTACTGCCCGTCAGCTCGCCCTTGAGCTCGTTGGACTCGTACATCCACCAGTGGACCGGGTGGTCCAGGTCGTCGACCTCCAGCATGTCGAGGATGCGGTCGAACTCGCTCTCCTGCCACTCGGGCAGCCAGTCGACGACCCCCGCGAAGGTGGAGCCCGGGGCGTAGTGGAAGACGTGGCGGGCGGAGCGCACCTCGAGCCAGTCGGCGGTGGCCAGCTCGAAGGCCTCCCGGTAGTCGGCGGCCCGGTCGGCCACGAAGGTCCAGGGGCGCCCCTCTCGGCACAGGCCTCCCTCCATCTGGGGGGAGCGAGCGCGGGTCACGTGGAAGTCTTCGGTGCCGGTGTAGATGGTGAACAGGGAGTACGCGCCGTCGGTGGTGTTGCCGCCGTACACGAGCACGTCGCGGGCGGGGTTCCATGGGTTCGGGTGGTACAGCGCGATGCCGTGGGCCGGGTTGTCCCAGCGGTAGCCCCCGAACACGAAGGACCCGTCCTCGAAGCGAACCGGCAGCGACCCGTTCAGCTCGGTGAGCAGGGCGTTGTGCTCGCTGCCACCCAGGACCCACAGGTCGTAGTCCTCGCGGTCCTCCGCGGTGAGCTCCGAGGCGGGGACCAGGCGCACGTACCCCAGCACGTCGGCGTACCAGTCCCGCACCTGCTCGGCGAGGGCGAGCTCCTCGGGCCCCTCGCCGTGCACGATCAGCTTGGGTTCGCCGTCGTAGAACTGCCACAGGTTGTCGGACGGCAGGGAGCGGCTGCCGCAGCTGTCGGCGACGCCCCACTCGAGGGGCGTACCCGTGAAGAGCGTGTCCGTGTCGCTCGCGCTGGAGTCGTCGTCGTCGTCGTCGCCGACCGCATCGCCCGAGGGGTCGGGGGACGACGAGCAACCGAGGACGGCGAGGAACACGAGGCAGCTACGCATGGGGGTCTCCGGAGGGGCTCCCGAGTATTCCACGAGCGCCGGGAGACTGCCCAGCCCACACCTGAGCGCCGCGGGTTACCCGGCCGCCCGTGAACTTCGTCCAGAGCGCCTTCCCCGTCTTCTTCGCCATCGTCTTCGCGGTGTACTGGGTCGTGGGCGCTCGCCGCTGGCAGAACCTGCTGCTGGTGCTGGCCTCCGGCGTCTTCTACGGCTGGGTCCACCCCTGGTTCCTGCTGCTGATGTATGGCTCGGCCATCCTCGACTTCAGCCTGGCGCAGGCCATCGAGCGCTATCCGGGGAGCAAGAAGGTCTTCGTGGGGGTGTCGCTGTGCGCCAACCTCGGGATGCTGGCCTACTTCAAGTACGCCAACTTCTTCCTCGACAACGTCCGCGCCGCGATGGCGTCGATGGGCTGGCCCGGCGACCTCGGCAGCCTCGACATCCTCCTGCCGGTGGGCATCAGCTTCTACACCTTCCAGACCATGGGCTACACCATCGACGTGGCCCGGGGCGAGCTGAAGGCCCGCACGAACTTCCTCGACTACGTGCTGTACGTCAGCTTCTTCGCCCAGCTGGTGGCCGGTCCCATCGAGCGGGCCGGACGGCTGCTGCCCCAGATCGAGTCCCCCCGTCGCTTCGACCTGGAGCGAACCCGGTCGGGGCTCGCCCTCGCGCTTTGGGGGGCCTTCAAGAAGCTGGTCATCGCCGACTCCATCGCACCCTACGTCGACAAGGTCTACGTCCTCGACGAGCCCGCTGGGCCGCTGCTCTGGGCCGCCACCTTCGGCTTCATGATCCAGATCTTCACCGACTTCAGCGGCTACACCGACATCGCCCGTGGCGTCGCCCGGATGCTCGGCTTCGACCTGCAGGAGAACTTCCGCGAGCCCTTCCTGGCCCGCACCACCGTGGAGTTCTGGCAGCGCTGGCACATGAGCCTGTCCTTCTGGCTGCGGGACTACCTGCTGGGGCCGCTCGTCGGCGAGTCGACGAGCCGGGCCCGCTTCGTGATGGCGACCATCACCACCTTCGTGCTCATCGGCTTCTGGCACGGGGCATCGTGGAACTTCGTGCTCTTCGGCCTCTACAACGGCCTGTGGGTGGTGTTCTACGGCTACGCCACCCGCTGGATGCCGCCCTCCTGGGCGAAGATCCCCGGGGGCAGCGCACTGGCCATCGGCTTCCACCTCGTGGCCGTCAGCCTCGTGGGGAGCATGCTCTTCCGGGAGCAGCACGTGGGCCGCATCTGGGAGCACATCACCCGGGACCCCTTCGCCGCCAGCGTGGAGGAGTGGGTGGCCACCACGGTGCTGCTGTCGGTGATCCTGGCGGGCTGCGTGCCGCTGCTGCTGGGGTGGCTGTGGGACAAGACGGTGGCGCCGGCGCTGAAGGGAAGCGTGTGGCTGTGGCCGATGCAGACGACGGGCTGGGCGTTCATGATTGTGTGCATGACGCTGTTCTACCGGGTCAGCGGCAGGGACTTCGTCTACTTCCAGTTCTAGGACGATGCGCAGCGCGGTCGGGGGCTGCCGAGACGTCGTCCGCGGCAGCTCACGCCTCGACGGCCCTCCGCAGCGCCTCCGCCTTCTCCACTCGCCCCAGCGCCTCGAGGGCCTCCGCCAAAGCCAGCGCCTTCGCCCGCCGCACCCTCGGGTCGTCGACCGGCGGCACGATCTGCGACGCCGGCAGCAGGTCGATCACCGACAGGGGCAAGCCTGTGGTGGCCTGGATCTCCTGCTCGACCTCCTGGGCGGACCCCTCCCCTCTCAGGAAGGCGCCCACGGCCTCGGCCATGCGCTCGATCATGCGGAGGAGGACGTCGTCGCGAAGCATGGTCACAAGCTACGCGCAGACGGCGACCACGTCTCCCCGCCATCCAGCCAGGTGCCCGGAGGGACTGCTACCTCACCGCGACCTCGTGCATGAGCACGAAGTCGGCGCTGTCGACGCGCTGGCGCCTCGGCCCTCCAGCCGACACACACAGCAGGGCCGAGCCGCCTCGGACCAGCGTGGGGGCCCGCCCCGGCTCGATCTCGACAAGCCGCCCCACGCGCCGATTCCCCGCCAACGCAAACACCAGCGTCGCCCCTGGATGTCGCTCCACCTCCAGCCCGTCCACCCCCAGCTCGATCAGGGTGTCGGCGAGCCGCCTGGCGTCGCGCTTGCGCAGCTTGATCACCAGGGCGACATGCTCCTCATCACGGTCGACCCGGTACAGCGGGCCGCAACCCACCGCGTACTCGGCGTTCGTCAGTGCCGGCTCGTACTCGGGCGTGGTGACGACCTCCACCAGGCCCAGGCTCGTTGGCACGCGTCGACGGTCGCCGGCGTGCAGGAGTCGCTCGGGGTGGTCCGCGGTCATGGCGACGATGGCCTCGATCGCGGCCAGCAGAGCGGCCTGGGCGAACTCGCCCGCTGGCACGCCTTCCCCCTGCAGCATCGCGACGACCCGAGGGTAGAAGCCACCGGACAGCTCCAGGCCCGCTGCATGGCAGGCCTCCAGCTCCTCCGGCTCGAGCTCGTCGGCAAGGTCCAGATAGAGGTTGACCGTCTCGACCTCTCCGAGCAGCTCCATGTCGCCGGCATGGGCTGCGACCACGAAGTCCCGGTAGTTGTCGAAGCTCGGGTAGAGCACCACACCGTGCTGCTCACCTGCGTAGCCCAAGACCACCGCGACGGGGTCGGCCAGGTCTGGAAGCCCCTCGAGGCCGAAGAGGACGCCATCGGGCAGGACCCGCCACGGAGCCGCGTCCGCGAGGTTCCGCAGGGCCACGCGCCACGCATCGAGGAGCTCCGCAGAGATCCCCGGCGCCCGCACCGGCTCGAAGTGAGCCCCCAGCGAGGCCAGGGACTCCTCCGCGACCGTGAGGGCGTCGATCCGCTCCACCCGAACCCCGGCCGCCTTCAGATCGGGGCCCAGCTGCCCCACGAGGTCGCCATCGGTCGACAGCAACCTCCGAGGACGCGCCGGCACGCACGGCTGGACGGGGTCCACGAAGGCTGGTGCGAGCTGGTCGAGGAGCGACGCTTCGGGAACGAGGGGCCCTCCCACGCGAATGATGCCGGTGTGCTGCTCCACCACCACGAAGAGCCGCACCTCGTCGTACCCCTCGATGTCGAAGGGGGCCTCCCCAACGGCCACCTCCCAGTCGTAGGGACTCAGGGGGAGCTTCTTGATCCCGCGCCGTAGGCTTCGATCCACATCGACCTCCTCAGGTCGTTGCTCCTACCCCGCGGACGCCCCCTCCACCGCCCCCCGCAGCAGCGCGTGGAGCGTGTAGGCGATGTGGCCGGTGTGGACGAGTCGGTAGCCATCGCTCGACCGGATGCGGCGAGCGGCCGCCAGCGCCTCCTGGCCGCCCTCGTCCCGGGCCTGGGCCACCAGCGCCCGGGCGAGCAGCAACAAGACGTCCATACGCTCGGCGTCCGCGCCGGTGAGCTCGTCGCGGCGTCCCTCGACCCGATCGATGCACGCGACCGCGTGGTCGAGCCGGCCGAGCGGAAGCGCGAGGGCTGCGTCGAGGGCGGCCCAGCCCGCGTCCTGCCGCGGGTTGGTCGACGGCATCCGCGCGAGGAGCGGCGCGAGGACCTCGCTTCCCTTCCGGGGCTTCCCGGCGAGGGCGTACACGGAGGCCGCGATGGGAGCGTGCCACTCCAAGCGCCATGGGACGGGGCGATGGAGCAGACGCTCTGCCGTCTCGATGTCGCCCCGACGCGTCGCGAGCTGGACACGATTCAGGGCGGCCATCTGTGACCAGACCCGCTGCCCCATCTCCCCCAGGACGGTCTCCACCTCCTCCAGCTCGGCGTCGATGCCCCTGTGCTCTCCGCGGAGCATCCGGAGTTGAGCCGCCACGGCACGACACTGCGCGTCGTGCACCGGCTGCATGCTGGTGACCCGACGTCGCTCCACCTCCAGGACCTCCGCCGCCTCGTCGAGACGGCCGGCCTCCAGACGCAGGCCGACCCGGGCTTGCACGACGACCGAGATGTCCCCCGCGTCCTCCATCGCCGCCACCTCGTCGAGGAGAGCGATGGCGACCGAGGTGCGCCCGCGTCGGGCCTCGACCCGCGCCAGGATGCCTCGCACGTTCGCCAGGTCGTTCCGATGGCCTTCGACCGAGGCGAAGGTCCGAGCGGCCTCCTTGCCACAGGCTGTGGCCTCGTCCAGTCGTCGGGCCATGAGGAGCATGGAGCAGAGCTGCAGCTGTGCCGTGCCGAGGCTCCGCGCGTCGAGGGGCCTCGCGAGCTCCACCGCCTCCCGGAGCAGGTCGACGGCGTGGTCCCGGTCGCCCCGGAGACCCGCCCATCGCGCCCGTCCGCAGACCATCCGCCAGAGATGCTGGCGGGTCGCACCACCCATGTGCGCCCGGTACACGGCATCGGCAGCCTCGGCCCGACCCTGGGCCTCGTGGTGCAGGCCGAGGGCAAGGGCGGCGAGGCTCCTGTCGGCGCCGTCCACCCGCCTCACGATCGCTCGCAGGTCGTCCGCGAAGCTCGCCAACGCCCGCAACGGCCCGATGTCCTCGGGCAGGCGGGTCAGCCTGCCGGCCTCGGCCAGGTGAAGCGCGGCGTGCCGACGTCGGGCCGTGTCCTGCTCCCCCGACATGCAGAGTCTCTCCGCGGCGTACGCGCGCACGACCTGCAGCAGGCGGACGGTCTGGTCGTCGGGGCGCTCGACCAACGCGGCCGCCGTCAGCGCATCGAGGGCGTCGCACGAGCCCTCCAGGAGCAGGCGCGCTCGCTCCACGGTGGTCGGCCCCTCGAAGGTGCTCATCCACGCCAGGGCACGCCGCGCGTCGCTCGTCAGCCGGGCCCAGCAGCCGTCGAGGGAGCTCCTGAGCGTTCGGTGGTGGGACCGGCTGCTGGGGGAGGCCCGGACCCACAGGTCGAGGCCCTCGTCCCACCGCTCGAGGAGCTGGGCCGGCGACAGATCCCGCGCCCGCGCAGCGGCGAACTCGATGGCCAGAGGGACGCCGTCCAGGCGTCGAACCAGCTCGGTCGCCTCGGCGTCGCTCGCCGCCCCAGGCGCCAGCAGCCGGTACAACGCCTCGGCGCGCTCCGGGTCCAAGGCCGCGAGCCGGACCACGTGAGCCCCCGACAGCTGGGGGGCGGCGCAGGCCGTGACCACCAGACGCAGGTCCGGAGCCGACTCCAGGAGCTCCTCCAGGAGGCGCCCCGACGCCCCCAGGTCATCGAAGCCGTCGGCGATCAACACCGTCGGCGGCAAGCTCCTCGCCGCGGCCGGGAGGTCGGCCGGAGGCAGGTGCAGCGCCGCCGCCACCGCCTCGCGGAGGGAGGCGCCGTCGAACACGAGGGACAGGTCGGCAAGCGCCACCTCGTCGACCACGCCGTCGTCCTGCATCCCCCGCACCACCCGCCTCGCCAGGTGGCTCTTCCCGATGCCCGGCGGTCCCGTGAGCACCAGGCACCGGCCCCTGTCCAGGGCCTGTCGTGCGGCGGTCCGCTCCGGGGGCTCGACGTACCGGGCCTCGGCACCGAGCCCTTCCGCGATGGCCGGGCGAACCCCCAGCATCAGTCGACCACCCGGAAGACTCAGGAGCACCCGAGGCTCGTCGGCTCGTTGCTCCAGCTGCTTCCGCAGCCGGCTGACGCACACAGAGAGCGCCCCCAGATGGTCTCCGGGGCCCCACACCTCGGCCGCCACCCTCGCTCGCGACCGGGGGACCCCCTCGGCCAGGGAGGAGACGACCCCGCAGGCCGACGGCCCGAGGTCGATCGGCGCGCCGCTGCGAGGCACGAAGCGCCGAGCGACCGGGTCGATCCGTCCCGTCGCCACCCGCAGCCCCCCGGCGACCTCCGCGGCCCGCTCGACCACCGGACCGGCGTAGCGGTATCCGACGCCTCGAGTGGACACGATTCGCCCAGAAGGACCGAGCTTCTTACGCAACCTCCGCACCGCCGAGTCGACCGCCCGGAGGTCGACGCCCTCCTCCGCCCCCCACACGCGCCGGCGAAGCGCCCGACGGGTGAGGTCGACGCCGGGTCGCTCCCGGAGAGCGTTCCACAGGTCCAGCTCCAGGGCCGTGAGCCGGGCCTCCAACGGTGGGGTCGACTCGGGCACCGCTCTCCTTCAGCAGGCCGACATATTACGCCATGAATCGTAGGGCGCGACCCCCGTGGAGGGTCGCTAGGCTGGATCCAGCGTCCCAGGAGCCACCATGCGCCCTCTCCACGTCTTGTTCTTCGTTGCTCTCCACGGCTGCCTGTCCGCCCCCGGCTCCTTGCCCACGGCCGAGCGCCCCGACGGGGCCCAGGCGCGCCTCGGGTTCACCAGCCAGGAGATCTTCGGGGACCCCAACCACACCTTCGGCCGCATCCTGCTGGCAGGAGACTTCGACGGCGATGGCCACGGCGACATGCTGGCCGGCTCGTCGGACACACCCTGCGCCGGCGGCTTCGACTGCGGGCGCCTGTCGGTCTTCCCGGGCAGCCCCACGGGCCTGGGCGCACCGACGGTGGTCATCGAGGGCACCACCGAGCTCGAGCGCGTGGGCGACCGGGCCGTGGTGGGGGACTTCGACGGCGATGGCGACGACGACGTGGTCACCAAGGCGGCCCTCAGCGTCGATCTGCAGCAGCTCAGCGGAGGACCGACCGGGCTCGTTCCTGGGGGGCCCGACCTCACCGTCCATGGAGCCTCCCACCTCGGTTGGTCGATGGACGCCGGGGACGCGAACGGCGATGGCTACGACGATCTGCTGGTGAGCGACTGGTATGCCGAGGACCTCGCCGGCGAGGCGTACCTGTTCCTCGGCGGGCCGACGGGACTGGCCTCCACCCCCGCTGCCGTCATCCGCGGCGAGCCCGGCGATCGGCTGGGCTACGAGGTCGCCTTCGTCGGCGACATCGACGGAGACGGCCTGGACGACGTCGCTCTCCGTCTGTCCGACGCCAACCTGGTCCGTGTGCACCACGGGACGGCCAGCGGCCTCGACCCCATCTGGACGACCGAGATCGACGGCGACGTCGACGGCGGACGAGACCTGGGCAAGCTCGCCTCCGGCGGCGACGTCAACGGCGACGGCCATGCCGACCTGCTCGTCGGCCGCCCCTACGCGGGGGCCCCCTACGAGGGACGCGTCGATCTGTTCCTCGGCGGCGCCGCCGGGCTGTCGTCGACCCCGGCCAGGAGCATCTACGGCAGCGACTGCGGCGGGCTGTCGATGTACTGGCCCATCGGCGTGGGCGACCTCGACCTCGACGGGCTGGATGACGTCATCCTGAAGTTCGACACCGTGCCCCAGGAGTCGGCGATCGCCATCCTCCATGGCAACGCGGCGACCGGCCTCGACCTGTGCAGCGCCTCGGAGATCGTGAACGAGCCAGTGCGCTTCTCAGAGTACGGCTCGAAGGTCGCGACCATCGACGTCGATGGCGACGCCCGGCTGGACGTGATGGTGGCGGCCTACTTCGACGACACCGCGGGGAGCTACGCCGGCGCCGTCTACTACTACACCGGCGACGAAGACGCCGACGAGGACGGCTACGGCACGAACGACGACTGCGACGACACGGACGCCGATGTGAGCCCGAGCGGCGTGGAGTCGTGCAACCTGATCGACGACGACTGCAACGGCGTCGTCGACGACGACTTCCTCCCGCTGTGGTTCGAGGCCGACGCCGACGGCGACGGGGCCACGAACCGGGACGACGGCCTGCAGGCGTGCATGGCCCCCGAGGGCTACCAGGCCCCGAGCGCCGAGGGGGACTGCGACGACGAGGACCCCGAGCGCTATCCAGGCGCCACCGAGGTGCCCGGCGACGGGATCGACCAGGACTGCGACGGCATCGACGCCGTCGAGGCCACGACCGGCGACACGGGCGACACGGGCACCGAGTACGTCACGACGTACGACCTCGAGGACACCGCCGTCACCGACCAGCCCAGCGACCCGACCCCGGACGACGAGGCCACGGACAAGCCCGAGGAGGGCGGGTGTGGCTGCACCCAGGCCCCCGCATCCTGGTCCCTGGGCTGGTCCCTCGTGCGCCGGCGGTAGCGGATCAGTCCAGGGCGGCGACCACCCGGGGCAGCACCTCCTCCGACGCCTCACGGATCACGCTCAGACGCGGGTGGGGGGCCTGCTCCATGAACGGGTCGACGACGATGCCCCGGCATCCGCCGTACACCACGTGGGACATGGCGATCTCGGTGATCCCCACGCTGAAGCTGGTGCCCACGAAGACCATCGTGGTGATCTCCGGCAGCTCCTCCTGGAAGCGCTGGAAGCCGTAGCCCTCGTGCTCGGCGTAGTACTCGTCGAACCACAGCACGTGGGGCCGCACGAAGGCGCCGCACGCCGGACAGGTCGGGAGCGTGGCCTCGCTGGGGTCGGCCCGGAAGGCGGCGAAGGCCTGCGCTGGCCAGGGGAGGGTCCCCCGCGGCGAGCCGTTCGCGCAGCCCTCCACGCTGCAGCGTACGGTGTGGGCGGATCCATGGATGGCGATGCAGTCGGTGGATCCGGCCGCCTGGTGCAGGCCGTCGATGTTCTGGGTGACGAGCCAGATCCCCGCCCTCTCCTCGAGGGCCCGACAGGCGTGGTGGGCGGGGTTGGGTCCGACGTCCCACACCTTGTCGAAGCGGCCCAGGTACCAGGACCAGCTCCCCACCGGGTCCCGCTGGAAGTAGCTACGGGTCCCCTTCTCCATCACGTCGTTGGCCCAGACCGCAGCGGGGTCGTTGCCCCGGAAGGTCGGGATGCCAGAGGCCACGGAGATGCCGGCTCCGGTCAGGAAGCCGACCCGCTCTTCGGGGTCCTTCAGGGCGGCGACGAGGGTGTCGAACATGGCTCCTCCCGCACGGAGTCTACCGGGTCGTCGGACAGCAAGGCGACCAGCTCGTCCA